>ERZ1034855.406-NODE-406-length-17834-cov-8.719276_pt1 | contig 17834 bp, 18 predicted proteins | sample MGYA00520699_ERZ1034855 | MGnify/ENA primary metagenome ERZ1034855 (study PRJEB33766, sample SAMN09781730) | gut metagenome | biome: gut microbiome | host: Homo sapiens | place: Madagascar | study: EMG produced TPA metagenomics assembly of the PRJNA485056 data set...
GATATGATACTATATTAATGTAATATATAGGCATATAAAATACATTTCCATTTCATTTTTATTCTTTGCCCGGCTTACCAGCTCGGGCTTTTTTATTGTCAGGAGGTGAGAACATGAGAACGTCAGAAAAGAAAATACTTAAGGAACAACTGTTCTGCCAAGAATACATAATTGACTACAACGGAACAAGGGCATACAGTGCAGCATACGGCGAGAAGGACAAGAGCAGAAGCAACAGTAATGCTCGTAACTTACTTAAACGGAAGGACATACAGGACTACATAAAGGAGTTGCAGACGGAGCGAAACAAGCGGCTACAGATAACGCAAGACGATGTGCTTCGAGAACTGGCGGCGGTCGGGTTTTCCAATATCTGTGACTATGCGGATGTTGATGAGAACGGCAAGCTTAAGTATATACCCACATCAGAGATAGATCCAAGCAAGCAGGCGGCTATAATGTCCATTAGGCAAGACAAGTACGGCATGACTATAAGGCTGCACGACAAGCTTAAGGCGTTGGAGACATACGCAAAAATAGCCGGTTGGCTTACTGATAAGCAGGAGATTACGGCAACGGTTACATACGAGCAGTTCCTAAGCAAGCAGGACGGCGATTATAATTATGACTAATAACATGATTAATATATACAATGCAAGAGAGTATATAAGCCGATTTTTACACATTAGGACTAAGGATAATAGGATTGTTCCGCTCCGACTCAATGAGCCACAAGAACGATTATACAAGATAATTGGTAACGAGGCACGACAAGGCAAGCCGATAAGGTTAATTATTCTCAAGGCTCGACAGATGGGATTCTCAACGCTGACGGAGGCATTAATATTTCACAGAACAGCGGTCAAGCCTAACATCAGCAGTATGATAATAGCTCACAAGGATGATGCCACAACTAACTTGTTTAATATGTCTAAGCTCTTCTATTCATATTTGCCGGATATGCTTAAACCGGCGAGAAAAGCGAGCAATGCGAGAGAGATTATATTTGACAGCCCGGCTAAGAGTGAGGGCGGCATCGGACTTAATAGCCGCATCAAATGTGCAACGGCAGGCGGTGACGGTGTAGGACGTTCCGACACTCTCAGTAATGTACATATATCGGAGTTCGCGTTTTGGAGCGGGGACAAGATGGCAACGCTTAACGGTCTATTGCAGTCAGTACCTGCACAGCCCGGAACAATGGTCATCATAGAGAGTACAGCAAACGGATATGATGACTTTAAGCGTCTATGGGATTCAGCGGTTGCCGGTGAGAATGATTTTATCCCGGTGTTTTTCCCATGGTTTGAGCTTGCGGAATATAGCCGACCATATGACGGTTTTAAACTGACAGCAGAAGAAGAAGAGCTTAAGGCAAGACATAATCTTACTAATGAGCAGTTGTCATGGCGTAGATGGTGCATAAAAAATAACTGTGGTGGTGACATCAATTTATTTAAACAGGAGTATCCATCAACACCAGAAGAAGCCTTTATTGCAACAGGAGCTTGTGTGTTTGATATAGCTATTATTATTAAGCGTATTAATGATTTACAGGGCTGTAAGCCGCTGAAACGTGGTTATTTTGCGTATGATTATGACGGACAATATATAACTAATGCCCGTTGGATTGACAACGACAGAGGCAATATCAAAATATTCAGAGAGCCGGATAAGTCAAGACCGTATGTTCTGGGCGGAGATACAGCCGGAGAAGGTAGCGACTATTTTACGGCTCATGTAATAGATAATGTAACCGGTGAGCAAGTAGCAGTATTACATGATGATAATATCGACGAGGACGAGTATTCGAGGCAAATATATTGCTTAGGACAATACTATAATACTGCTCTTGTAGGCTTAGAGGCTAACTATTCAACATATCCGATTAGAGAGGTAGCGAGATTGGGATATAATCGCCAGTATGTGAGAGAGCAGCCGGACACATTCACAGGAGCAATCAAAAAGTCATATGGTTTTCGCACTACATCAGCAACAAGACCTGTTATAATCGCTAATCTGGTGCAGATAGCGAGAGACGATATACAGCTTATTAATGATGTTGATACTTTGCGCGAAATGCTGTCATTTGTCAAAATCAAAGGCAAGCCGCAAGCGGAAGAAGGCGAACACGACGACCTTGTTATGGGGCTTGCTATAACATACGGTATCAGAGAGCAGCAGAGTATGACAGAAACACGAAAGAAACAGAAGAAAACACGCTGGGAAGCAGACCAGTATGACGATTACTACGCAGCCACACCAGAGCAGAAAAAAGAATTAATTAAGCGTTGGGGCAATCCGTTTTGATGGGAGGCGATTAAGTGCCGAAAGAGAATAATAACACAAATGCCTTGCAGAAATGGCAAGACAGACTACAAAAAAACAGAAGTGAATACTTGAAAGAGTTGCAGTTAATGGACGAAAGAGACGCATTATATAACGGTACTCGGCAGGTTGCAGGCATTAACGGCAAAGCAGCAAAAAAGAGTAATTATGTCCGTAATGCAGTCGGCGAAATCATAGAAGCGGAGGTTGATAGCTCTATTCCGCTGCCGAAGGTAACGGCAAAACGTCAAGAAGATGAAGAACGAGCGGCGACAATAGAAGCATTTCTCAGAAATGAGCTTGATTATCTCCCGTTTGAGGTTATCAATGACATGGACGAGAGAACAACACCGATTCAGGGCGGTGATTTCTTTCTTGTCGAATGGGATAATGAGCGTAATTCGCATCGGACGATAGGCGGTATTAAGGTTACGTTACTGCATCCGAGACAGGTAATACCACAAGCCGGAGTAAACGAAATACAGGATATGGATTATATTTTTATCTTGACAGGTACAACAAAAAAGGAAATAAAAAGGGTATACGGAGTAGACGTATTTACGGAAGAAGAAGAATTCCCCGAAGTCCGTAGCAACGGCGGTATGACAGATAGTAACTCAAGTGATTTAGTTACATTGATTACAGCATACTACAAGAATAAAAACGGCAATATCGGTGTATATCGTTGGGTAGGAGATACAGAGGTACAAGCCTTAGAAGACTACTTCGCACGCCGCCTAAAATATTGTAAAAAATGCGGCTCGACAGTGCCGGAAGAAGTTGTAGAGTGTCCACACTGTCATAGTAAGTCATTCGAGCACAGAACACAGGATAGCACTCCTCTTGATAGGAGTATAGATATATTAACGGCTGACGGGGCATTAGAGACGATACCGCAGATGACAGAGCCGGTATATCAAGATATGCCGATGTATGGCGATAACGGACAACTGTTAATAGGCGATTATGGCGAGACTGTAATGGATAATGTATTAATAGAGCCTGAGCGGCCAAATGAAGTACCGGCGTATAAGCTTAAGCAGTACCCAATCATATTAAGACGTAATATCTCTAAGAACGGTACGCTATTAGGTTCATCGGATGTTGACAGTATCAGAGACCAACAGGAAGTCATTAAGAAAATGGGTGATAAGATACAGGAAAAGCTGTTTAAAGGCGGTTCATATGTCACACTTCCGAGAGAAGTCAATGTACGCAAAACAGACGAAGAGCTTAAGGTAATAGAGCTTGACGATGCCGCACAGAAGAGCATGATAGACGTTCTGAATATGCAGCCGAATGTGTCTAATGACCTAACATTTATGGACATTGCATATCAGGCGGCAAGAGAAACAATCGGTATTACGGACAGTTTCCAGGGAAGAAACGATAAGACGGCAGAATCCGGAACAGCTAAACAGTTTGCGGCGGCACAGACAGCCGGACGTTTAGAGAGTAAACGAGTTATGAAGCAAGCAGCATATCAGGATATATTTCAGCTAATGTTTAAGTTTATGCTTGCATATGCCGATGAGCCGAGAGCAACAAATTACCAGAACTCAATAGGTGATATTGAATACGGAATATTTGACCGTTATTCGTTTCTCGAAAGAGATGCGGCAGGCGAACTGTATTGGAATGATGATTTTCTGTTTTCAGTTGATACAAGCAATAATCTTGCGCAGAATAGAGAATCGCTCTGGAATACGACTAAAGAGGCATATCAAAGCGGTGCTTTTGGAGATGCGGCAGATATTAATACACGCATTCTCTACTGGTCAACGCTTGAAAAATACCACTATCCCAATGCCGGAAACATTAAAAAGCAGCTACAGGAAATGAAAGAACGACAGGAACAGCAGATGCAAGCACAACAGCAAATGGGGGGAATGCCTAATGAAATGCAGTCAATGCCATATGGAAATGCAGGTATACAAGGGACAGTTAATAACGGACAGCCTGTATAGAATGATATACAGATGCCGTAATGAACAGTGTCCCGAATACAACAAAAATATAGAAAGAGATGTTAGCATACAGTCCGATGCCGATATGGCGTAGAAAGGCGGTGCTCCATACATATCTCATCTTTAAGGCAAGATGTAAAACATGCCTTATTTTATTTAAAGGAGGTGGAAGTATGGGTAAAGGTATGAACACACTTAAAGGCAAAGTAACAACACATAGTGCTATGTACGTAGAATCTGATGTAAAGAGCACAAGCAAAAAGCCGACTGTAAAGAAAGGCGGCGACCTTAGAGCAAAGGGGGATAAATAATAATGACAGAAGAAGAATTTATGGGATTGGGCGGAACCGTTGATGATGAATCAGAAGATGTACAGACTGGCGAGGAAGGAAATACCGAAGAAGTCATTGATAATGTGGATGAGCCGGAAGTTGAAGAAACCGGTGCCGATGATGGCGATAATGATACCACACAGAGTAATAACGAACCTGAACAGCCGCAGGGTGTACAGCCAACAGCTGTACAGCAGGCATATAGAGAACGTCTTGAACAGGAGTATCAACAGGCTGTAAATCGCATTAATCCATATACCGGCAGAGTTATTCAGTCACCACAGGATTTTTTTGAGTATAAACGCCAGTTTGCTGAAGAACAGCAGAGGCATGAACGACAGCAACAGTATAATGCCGACAATGATATATACGAGGCAATACAGAACGGTACAGCTTCAAGGGCACAGTTTGACAAATATATCAAAGAACAGATTGTTAACAGCTTGCGTGATAATCCTGATATTAGGGCGGCAAGAGAAGCAGCGTTAAGAATACAGCAGGAAGAACAGCGAACAAGGGTTGAAAGCGGTAAGGAACGAGTACAAAAAGACCTTGATGCGCTTAATAAAGAATATCCAAATTGCAAATTTAAAAAAGCAGACGAAATAAACGGAAAAATGGCTGATTATATGCGAATGGGACTTTCTGTTGCCGATGCTTACTATCTTACGAACAGAGAAAGTATAGCACAGGCACAGATGGCAGGAGTACGACAAGCTACAATTAATCAGGCGAACGGCAAAGGTCATTTAAAGAGTGTTTCAGGCGGTACAAGCGGAGATGTAATAGTTCCGGATGATATTGCAAAAGAGTATCGCAACTTCTTCCCTGACTGGACAGACAAAATGATAGCGGAAGACTATAAGAAAAGAAATGGAGGTAAGAACTAATGTTTAAAATAGCAAAAAGAGGCGTAGCCGATGTTGCACCTATCGAATACATGGAAGGTACAGCAAGCGAAACAATAGCACTCGGCGAAGCATTAAAAGTATCAAGCGGAAAGCTTACAAAAGCAGGTGCGGCAGATGAAGTAACTCATATTTGTATGGGTGTAAAGAATGACAGAGGATTATACCCTGTTATTGCTGTACAGCCTTATATGTATTTTGAAACAACATCAACTGCAACAGTAGCGGCAACAGCAGTAGGCACAGCAGTTAAATTACATACAGACGGACTTACAGTCACAGCAACGGTAGGCGGCCCATTTGTAATTGACGAAACTGACGGAGCAACAACTAATTCAACGGTTGTCGGACACTTCACAAAACCGGCAACAGTGGCAGCGTAAGGAGGTAGATAAACAATGGCAGGAATTATTTTTTCAGAAGGTTCCGGTGTAAACGATAGCGTTTTTGGTCGTTCACAGGATCCCATCAAAGCAGTTATTGAAGAAAACGTAGAAGCATTCAAGGAAATGTCCATGATTGATAAGATTTTTTATATGGACAAGTCATCTAATTTTGCCGAGAAGTATTCACATGAAACATCACTCGGAGACTTTAAAGATGTAGGAGAAAACGGTTCTTACCCTGTTACATCAATGCAGGAAGGTTACGAAAAGACAATCACTCCTACTACATGGAAAAACAAATTTGAAGTAACTGCGGAAATGCTTGAAGATTCAAGATATGGCAAAATTAAATCAAAGGCTAATATTTTTGCAACATCATTTAATCGTACAAGAGAGAAGTTTGCAGCTTCTTTACTTGCCGGCGGTGTTGGTGCAACAACAACCATAGCAGGCAATAAATACGACACAACAACAGCGGACGGTGTAGCACTTTTTTCACAGTCTCACCCTTCAATTACAAAGGGTACAAAACCACAGAGTAATATATTTACTGCGGCTTTTTCGCAGACAGTTATGGACACTATGCAGGAAAAAATGCAGATGTTTACTGATGATGACGGAAACCTTCTTAATGTCGCACCTGATACAATTATCATTCCAAACAACGGAGCATTAAAAAGAGCTGTATTTGCGGCTATCGGTTCAGAGCTTGATGCAACATCATCTAACAATGCGATTAACTTCCAGTTAGGACTTTGGAATGTTCTTGTATGGCCTTATCTTCCTACAGGACTTGGCACAGGCAATAAACCCTATTTCATTATGCTTGATAGCAAGTTTAATCATGACTATATGGCTCTCCCTTGGGTTGATAGACTTGGTCTTACTGTTAAATCAAATATTGACCAGAATACAGATGCAAACGTATGGAGTGGCAGAGCAAGATTCGGTGCAGGCTTCAATAACTGGAGAGGTATTGCTATTTGCGGCGAAGGTCTTACAGGTACAGCATTAGCATAAGGCGGTGGTAGTATGCGTTGGTATGACGTAAAGCTAATCACATTGCAAAAGATGTTCTCCAACGATACATCAAGCATTGTCGTTGATGATAATACAGCACCATATATAGCAGCTATGCCGGGTGCGGCTAATGCTTGTTTAAACTATATTGCGACAGCGGTACGGCATATTGATATGTCGTACCAGCTTGAACAGGACGGGACAAAAACAGGGATACAGCGTTATGACTTTAAGGAGCTTGCGTATGATTTCTATTCATTTGAAAATATAGAAGTATATTTTGAAGACGAATACGGAAACTACGGCAAAGCGGGAAATTATAATGTTGAACACAATAACGTTTTGCTTATAGACGGTGCTATCAAAGGAAAATGGACAGTGTATTATAATGCCTATCCCGATGAGATAACAGAAAATACAAAAGATAATTATGAGCTACCTTTATACCCGGAGGTGGCTATTTTATTGCCATGGTTTATGGCTTCTCAGTTATATAAAGATGATGATATATCTACTTCGACTGTTTATTGGAATGAGTTCGTGGCACTGCTTGAAGATGCAAAAGCAACAGCAAACAGGCTTAAAGGAACAGGCTATGACGAGTTTATCAACACAAAGGGGTGGTATTAAATGCGACAGTTAAGCGTACCATCGCAGGTTGCAAGAACTGTAACAAAAATAGAAAGCTTTAAGGGTGTAGACCTTACAAATGCCGCCTCTAATGTTGATATTAGCCGTTCACCCGAAGCACCTAATATGATAAGAGATGTTCCCGGCAAGGTAAGAAAACGAATGGGCTATTACTTTGATACCGAGTATGATGATTTTATACACGGCGTTTTCCACTTAAACGGAGAGCGTATAGTTCACGCCGGAACAAAACTTTATATGGGTACTACTGTATTGTATTCAGATATGCAGGATGTCGGATTTAACCGTTCAAAAGCATGGGAGATAGGCGGTAGACTGTATATCCTTGACGGAAAAACATATCTTGTAGTCGGTAAATTTAACGGCGAAACAAACTATACAGCTAAGAAGGTAAGCGAGATAGCAACAGTGCCTATTGTATCAATCGCGCGAACACCAAACGGCGAGGGACAACAGTACCAGGAATATAACTTAATACAGCCTAAGTTCATCAATATGTTCATTGCTGACGGAACAACAAAGATATATCAGTTATCATCGGATAGCATACAGTCGGTTGACCTTGTGGAGCAAATGAACAGTGATGGTGACTGGGTAACTGTTGCGGCATCTAAATATACAACGAATTTAGAGCTTGGCACATTAACATTCAGAACAGCACCGGAAGCACCGACAGTAAAGAGTAGAGATAACATCAGAATAACGGCTTCAAAGGTTATTGCCGGTTATGCCGATATGATTAACAAATGCACAATATCTATTGTATATGGTGTAAACGGTGCAACAGACCGTTTGTTTGTCGGCGGTAATCCGGACTATCCAAATAGAGATTGGTTCAGCGGATATAAAAGCACTATATCATACGACAGTGACGATAGACCGGAAATGGCATCTTTTGAAGATTTTACATTCTTCGGTGACTTGAGCTATTCAACAATCGGGCTTGATACCAATGAGATAGTTGGATATTCGCTTGTAGGCAATTATCTTGCAACGCATAAATCGGTAGGCGAAGACGGACGTAACGTTATTATGCGATACGGTGAGTATACAACGCTTAATGGAGTTATAAGACCGTCATTCCGTATTGTTAATGTTATTCAGGGTGTAGGTGCTGTCGGTAAAGACAACTTTGCATATCTGAATGAAAGCTTATTTGCAACAGAACAGGGTATATTTGCAATAACAGCACAGGATATAACAGGCGAGAAATACACCCAGAACCGTTCTTTTTACATCAACGGTGCATTAGCCAAAGAAGACCTTGAACATTCATGTGCAGTCGTTTACAAGGACTTTTATGTACTTGCTACACCACGCCGAGTGTATATATTAGACGGTTTACAGAAGGTCTATGAAAAGAACAGTCCGTTATCATCGTTTCAGTATGAATGTTATTATTGGGAGATACCCAATATAAGCTATTTGTTTGTGGAAGATGAGACATTATGCTTTGGTACATACGACGGAAAAATAATGAAGTTTTATACGGATAAAACAAAGCAAACGGCTTATAACGATAACGGAAAAGCTATAAAAGCACGTTGGGACACAAACGCTATTGACGGAAAGATATTCTATAAAAAGAAGAACTTCCGTTATCTATCGGCACAGATAGCACCGGCTATCAATACAAGCTATGAAGCGTGGGCGGAGGTAAAAGGCATATGGAAAAGATTATTCAACAGTGGAGCTAAAGCAAGATACTTTGACTTCTCATATGTTGATTTCGGTAAGATAAACTTCTCGTCCGATGCCACACCGAGAACAATAGGCACAAAGATACGAATTAAAAAGATAGACAAAGTGCGTTTTTCATTCAGAAACGAAGAACTTAACGAGCCGTTTGGTTTATATGCAATCGGCACAGAGTTTACGGAAAACGGAAATTATAAGGGGTGATAAATAATGGCATTACCTAAAATACAGCCGACAGATTATGCCAATAAAGGTATTCGTGTTAAACCAAACCCATTAGGTCTATCTGTCAGTGATGCACAGCGAGCGTTTGACGAACTTTCGCTTGATGTGGTAATTCCTAAGGTAAACGAGATAGCAGAATCACAGGACGCAGTTAATAAGACATTCCAGCTGAAAGAAACAGGCAAGGTACTTTCCCAGAATGATTTTACTAATGGTTATAAGCAACAGCTTGACCAGTTACCTACCGATTTAAACGGCAAGGTGGATAAAGTCAAGGGAAAAGGCTTATCCGAATGCGATTTTACATCAGACTACAGAAACTTTTTACGTGATGATTTGTTAATCGAAATGGTTGGAAACGGAAAGGTATTATCAGACTATAATTTTACCAAAGCTTATAAGTTGGCACTTGATGATTTGCCAACAGCTTTTAATCTGAAAGCTGATACTGACGATGTATTAACAAAGACTAATACAACACCGTTTACACCAACAGGTGATTATCAGCCTGCTACAAAGCAGTATGTAGACCAAAATGTTATTGCCGGAGGCGTACCACAAACACGAACGATAAACGGCTATTCACTTGAAAATGACGTAAACCTAAAAGGTACAGACATCAAGTTTATTGATGATACGACAAGTAAAATCTATATTTTGGGTATAGATAACGGCGGTTTATATTACAAGGAGGTGGTTTCATAATGGCTGACGATAAAAAATACATAGCTTTAGAGGCAACTTCGCAGGAGATTAGAGCCATATGCGGAAATACATATAACCGAATAGGCGAAACTTCAAACGAAACTGGCGGCTCAGCAACAGAGGGTACAGTATTTGCGAAGCTAAACAATCTGATAGAGCAGCTAACGACAGTAGTATCAAGTGTCGGTAACTGTATAGATGGACTATCTATTATTCATAACATATTAGGTTCGTCAACTGCTTCGGACAATACTGTTGTTGAAATGCTCAATCAGATACTAAATTTAATGTCTGCACAGACCGGAGTAATAAGACACATACAGCGAGGAACAATTAAAGATACTAATAAAACCGGAGTTATAACTGTATCATTAGCAGGCTTTACGAATCTTGATAAAATGTTTGTATTAATAAATGGTTATATTTTTCACGGAAGTGGTTTATATGAACCTTCTTGGGCAACTATAGCATCAACTACAGAATTACGTGTTAGCGTTGCTACCTCATCAAACTATTCAACACACATAGAATATCAAGTTATCGAAACATATTAAAACAATACCACAGAGCAAAAGCTCTTTTTTATTAGGAGGAAAACGATATGAAAAAACTTATTAAAATGAAAACAACACAGGCAGACGGACATCACGATTTTATTTATAAAGACGGTAAAAAGGCAGCTATCCCCGATGACGGAGTTGTATTCTGCTATCTTTCAAAGTCGGGTATGCTTAAGGTGTCAGAATATCCCGATATTGCAGGTAGTGTATTCGGCAAGTTTGTTGTAACAGACGAGGTTACATCAAAAATCGGTAAACCTTGCATCGGCGGCAAGCCTTATGATGTATGGGGTATCGGCGAGGATTATGTTGTTGTATCGGCAAGAGGTGACAAGAGGTATATTGGTTCTGTAAATGACAAACAGCTCATTACTCACCCGAATGAAAAGAATGAAACAGGAGCATACAAGCTTATCCACGAGATATATTCTATGCTTAAATAAAAATCGGGCGGTTTAACCGCCCTTTTTTCGTGGAGGTGAAGATATGGCAATTATACCCGGAAGCACATGTATAATAAAAACAAATATAAAAGATATAGACATAACACTGATTGAAAGTGCAATATTTTCTTTTAGTGTCAGCATTGATGAAAAGCCTATTGTGCAGAAAAAGTATCTCACAAAAGGAACAAGCAATGTGAAGTATATCGATGGTAATTTTATAGTTCCGTTGACACAGCAAGATACGCTGTTGTTTGATGGAAATAAAAACATATTATACGAAACACAAATAAACTTTGAAGATAAAAGTGTATCAAAAACAATATATACAAAAATCCAAATACGTAAAACACTTGCGACCGAACTTATAGACGGCAATGCACCAAATATAAAACAAGATGAGAATTATTATGAAGTGAAAGTCGATACTGTACTCTATCTTAATGTGTCAACTGAACAGATAGAAGATTATGTTTCGCAAGCAAATACATTCGCTGAAAATGCAAAAACATCGATGGAAAATGCAAAGAACAGTGAAGATGTTACAAAAAACTACTGTGAGAATGCCAGTCAGTATGCACAAACATCCGTTGAAGCTGCTAACGCTGCGATAGCTGCACAAACTTCTGTCGAAAATAAAATCTCAGTGGCTAATACATTACAGAATAAAGCGATAGAAGCAGCAACAACAGCGCAACAGGCGAAAGATACCGTTCTGAACATTGAAGAACAAGTATCAGCGGATAAAACTATTGTTGAAGATGCAAAAGGTGAGGTCATTTCAGCAAAAAACGAAATTTTGCTGGCAAAGAATGAAGTGGTTACAGCTAAAAACGATGCAATAACAGCGAAAGATGTTGCTGTTGAACAAGCCAATTCAGCATCACTCAACAAGGATAAGACCGATACCAACGTAACTACAACAAAACAGCTCGCCGAACAGGTCGGCGCAGATAAAACAGATGTATCAGAAATGGTCACTGAAAGCCGGGCCTTACTTGAAGAACAGCGTAAGCTTATAGGCTTAATGCCAACAATATACATTGCACAGACTATTGATGAGATGCGAGCTATTGCAAATCCCAAAGAAAAGGACATTTGTTTTGTGTTGGGTGATGTACAATCTGCTTATATGTACTATACAACGGCAATAGATGGTACGGCGTTAAGCAATCCTACTTGGGTATGGCTGACTGACATACAGCTTGTTGCTCCGTCTAAGGATTACCTGCTTAATATCTTACAGCTTGCCACTGTTGCAACAACGGGCAGTTATAACGACTTGATTAACAAACCTAAACGATATGAGAGTTTTGTGATTGTTGATGATGGTGTGTGGGATTATTCGGCGGCTGACAAAATCAAGCTTACTGCTGACCTTGTAAGTATCGGTAACGTGTATAACGGAGCAGTCGGACTTATACAGACAGATTTAGATATAACACTGCCGGAAAACAGCAAGAAAGCTTACGATTATGCCTATATGGACTTGCCAACAGGTGGTATGTATCAGTATACGTTTTTGTATGATGGAAGTTATTACAACTGGTCAAGGGTGGTGATTGTGTGAGAAGTGATAATATGTTATTGCTGCATGGCAACAATCGCTACCATGCGAAAGAGCATGAATATCAAGGCACAGATATAGTGGCAGAGAATACATATCGTGCAGAGTTGGGACTTAAGGTATATGGGAAAAGTACGCAGAATGGTGTTCCAAGTCCAGAAAATCCCATTCCTATTAATAGCATAGGTGACAGCGGCATTGTAGATGTGGTGGTATCAGACAATAACGGCAATAGCCAAACACTTACAATCAATACACCTAATGGACTTTGCGGCATACTTGTTGATACAGGTGGTAATTATACAGATAGTACAGGGCAGCAATGGATATGCGATGAAGTGGACTTGGAGAGAGGAGTGAAGATGCAGAGGGTTTACCAAGTTGATATTGACGGTGAAAACACTAAATTTAAACAAGCTGGTGTCTACGTCAATCTAAGTCCAAGCGGATTACCAATCGCCGTGATGGTCGGAGGACAACGAACATACGCAATTAGTACGTTTACTAACTTACAGTGGTTTTACAATCCGAATAACCAATTCCTATTTCTAATAGCGGATAATATTTCTGACCAGCTTAACGCATCTTGCAAAAAGCAGCTGGGCAAAGTCTATTACGCTCTCGCCACATCCATTGAAACACCGCTTACAGCCGAAGAACTCGCTGCATACAAGGCGATTAAGTCATATCCGCATTATACACATATAGAGAGTGCGGCAGAGTTGAAGGTTAAGTTGAAGGAGTACTGACATTCAAGGAGGGTTATATGGAAAATATAATAGTGGCACTTATAACAGGGGCAATAACGCTATTTGGCGTATTAATTGCCAATAGTAAGTCACAAGCGGTAACAGACACAAAACTGAAAGAACTTACAAGAGAGGTAAGAGAGCATAATAATTTTGCAAAACGTGTGCCAGTTCTTGAGGAACAGATGAAAGTAGCTAATCATAGAATTGACGATTTGGAAAAACTTGAACAGCAGAAAGGAAGATGAAGTATGGATATTACATTTTTAACTAACTTTGCTATACCGCTTATTGTTGGTATATGTTTATGCCTTGGATACATAATCAAAAACATTGTACCTAATGACAATATTAACCGCTTTATTCCGCTTGTCATGGGAATTGTCGGCGTATTAATAAATGTGTGGGTAAACAAAGTTTTCACCGCTGAAATCCTTTTAGGCGGTCTTTTTAGCGGTCTTGCAAGCACAGGACTTTATGAAATGTTTAGAAATTTGATAAACAAGGAGTGATTATATGACTTGCAGGGACATCAACGAGCTTACAGCCATCGCACAGGCGGCTTGTAGGCTTTTTTTAAATGAATGTAAAAAGTCGGGATTAAATATATTCATAACCGAAACATATCGCTCACAGGAGCGACAGAACGAACTATATGAGCAAGGCAGAACAAAGCTCTGGGATAGCAACGGCAAAAGATTAAACGTAGTGACATGGACTAAGAACAGCCGTCACACAAGCCGTAGGGCATGGGACATAGCTTGTAAAGGAAAAGACCTTTACAATATGTCAGTGTTAAGAAAATGTGGAGAAATAGCCGCAAAATTGGGGATAACGTGGGGCGGTACTTGGGAAAGCTCGCCGGACTATCCACACTTTGAAGTATCGCAGAATTGGAAAGCACCAGTAAAGGAGGCTGAGAAAATGACACAGGCAGAATTTGATAAAATGATGGACAACTATTTGGCTGAACGCTCAAAAAAAGCATGTAGTAATTGGGCTAAATCGGAAGTCGAAAAAGCCAAAGAATTGGGCATAACAGACGGCACACAGCCGCAGTCATTTGCAACAAGAGAACAGGTGACAGCAATGATTGTTAGAGCACTTAAGTAAGGAGGTGTTTTTATGGCAGGACAAACTGTTACAGTAACGGCTGACCAGCGTAAGAATAGAAATACAAATACAAGTTCCGGCAGTTCGAACAGTAGCGGAATATCAAATATTCCGACATATGACAAAAACAAAGACTATGCTTCCGAGATACAGAAAGCAATCAACAGTGGAGCAAGTCAGGACGTAATAAACCAGCTTAATGCGGAACGTAATGCAAAGATAAAAGGTGAAAACCTTAATTACAGCGGCTTAACCGATAACGATTTTTCCAATTACAAGAACACAGGTAGCTTCAGTGGGAATGTAAACAGTGGTGGCAGTTATCAGAATAGAAACAATAACACAACATATAATCCTTCTGACGAATGGATTAAGAACTTACAGCAGAGTGTTAAATATGACGGTAATACAGGCTATGCAGACCCGAAAGGCTATTACACAACACGACAGACCGCTTATACTTGGTTACAGCCAGACGGTACTTATAAGACCACATATTCAAACGCAACAAACTATAATCAGGCGTTACAGGACGCAATAGAAGGTGAACAGGTGGCACCTAATTCACAGCTTGCATATTCATCAACCTACGGTACAGGTTCACTCACAGCCAATGCGTATAACCACGGTGCTACTTCAACAGGAGCGGGAATTTTTTCTGCATTTGGTAACGGTGACGATGGTGGACGTTATTCATCTGATAGCCAGTATGGAAATATGTACGACCAGACTAATATGCAGTTAGGCTTTTTAAGCGGTCGTGATGGCATGGATTATAAAAATCCATATGCAGATATAGCATACAACGGAAACGGAATACAGAACGCTTATAACAAGGGCTTACAGTTTGCAGGACAGGGTGAGTTAATGGGCGGTAGTGCAGATCCTAATAACCCTACCACACCTAACTTAAATGATATTTACTCACAGTACGGAGCAAATACAAATGGTTATGTCGGTCTTACAAAGGACGATATACAGAACCAAATGGACGATATATATGCGAACTATGAAGACGCAGTAGCGGAACGAAATGCGGCGTTATCAGCACAGTACAGAGAACAGCAGAGATTACTTGAAAACGATAACAAAGACCAGCAGAGAGCAAACTATATCAATTATATGCTGTCATTAAATAACGCACCGTCACAAATGCAAGCAATGGGCATTAATGGTGGTGTAGCTGAAAGTACATTAGCTGGGCTTAAGAGTGATTATATGTCAAACTATAACAGTGCCGAAAACACATATACAAATGCAGTTAATCAGCTTAAGATTTCCGAAGCTAATGCACTTGCAGAGGGGAATATGGAAAAAGCTAATATGTATTCGCAGCTTGCTCAAAACTCACTGTCATTACAGATGCAGGCGGCAGATGCACAGAACAGCTATAATAAATGGCTTGCGGAGTTTAACCTTTCTAAAAATCAGTGGGATCAGCAATTTGCATATCAGAAAGCACAGGACGAAGCTAATAGACTTGCTTCTATACAGCAGGCACAGGACGAGGCTTTTAACCAGCAAATAGAAATGGCTTATAAATACGGCGACTATGATTTGCTTGGTGAATTAACTGGTATGGATATGACATACTTAAAACAGCAGAGAGATTTAGAAGCAAAATATAATCAGGCTAAATATGAAGGTCAGTTACTTACAAACTCAAAAAAAGCTAACGGCAGCTCTGGAAGAAAATCAAGTTCTTCGGGCAGTTCTAAAAAAGGCAAAACACTTTCGCTTTCAGAGTATGAAAAACTTGACAAATTGTATAATAGTGGCGATTGGGAGGCATACAGCAAAAAGGTCGAAGCTCTTAACTTTAGCGGTTATAACTTAGATGATGCAATAACAAATATCGCAAAAAACTCCAATATTATATACCGTGCAAATCGTTCTGGAGGTAGAACGCCTGTAGAAAAAGGCTCTTTTGTTATGTAACACACGGAGGTGACTATATGGGTGCGTATGATAAATATTATGAGTCTTTATTGAAAGAAAATAACTATGGAAAAGTTGAAAAAGTAAAATCGGGTAAAACCCCTAAATCTAATACAAACAGCGGTGTATCGAAAGGTACACCGTCTGTATTACCCAAAGCTTCAGAAACAACACCAAAATTATCACTCATGGAAAGGGTTAAGCTTGCAAACGACAGAGCGAATAACTCGTTTGCTAAAAGTGCTGTTGCGACAACAGTAAAACCAACAACAACAGTCAGACCGCAACCTTGGAATGGTGGTACCACAACTTTATCGGCATTACCAAAAGCAAGCTTAGCAGATAAAATCAATATAGCTAATATAAACGCAAGCAACACTTATGTGAAAAAAGCAGCAGATGCACAGCCAGTGACGAATAAAAGACTTGACTATGGAGCGGCGGCGGCAATCGGCAAAACTATTGCAGGTGGTGCTATGTTGGCAGGCACAGCAAAACAATCACTAACTGATTGGCAAAACAAAGTAAAAACTCAAGGAATTAGATCTGCACTTGACGATTATACATATAATCTTGATAATCCACAGTATTCATTTGGAAACACTACAAGTAAAAATACATTAGGTTATAGGTTATATCAAGAAGCTGAAGAAAATCAGAATAGAGCGAAAGCAGGTTTACCAAAACCATTACAAACAGCAAGTGACATAGGAATATCTCTTGGCAGTATGGCATTAACATTGCCGACAGCGGTTATCAATCCGATGTTACCAACTGCAATAATGGCAACAAACACAGCCGGAAGTAAAGCATATAACCTTGCAAAACAGGGTAAGACAGCAACAGAAGCTTTGGGTCGTGGCTTGGTATCCGGTACTCTTGATTATGCCGCTAAAAAGATAGGGTACGAGGATTTCTTTAACCTTGCTAAAAACGGAACGCAGAGAGAGCTTATGTCGGCGTTAAATTCGTTAGATAGCAACGCTAAAAATGCTATCATATTCGGCTTGAAAGACATAGGCTATAAATATTATTCTCCGTCAACTCTCGGTGCATTGACATGGGACGCTGTGCGTTCAGGCTTAGCCGGTGCGGCACGAACGGTAGCCGATAGTTTAGCCGATACAGTATATGATAAGGACAGCAAGATTAATTGGAATGAAGTGGTACAAAATGCTATTTCAGATGCCTTATTCAGCGTTTTAAATAACGGAGTAGATTATATCGGAAATAGAATAAAATCA
>ERZ1034855.410-NODE-410-length-17758-cov-8.551150_pt1 | contig 17758 bp, 26 predicted proteins | sample MGYA00520699_ERZ1034855 | MGnify/ENA primary metagenome ERZ1034855 (study PRJEB33766, sample SAMN09781730) | gut metagenome | biome: gut microbiome | host: Homo sapiens | place: Madagascar | study: EMG produced TPA metagenomics assembly of the PRJNA485056 data set...
TGCGCGCCAAGTACGACGTACAGGAGCGGCAGGCACTGACGCTCCGGGAAAAGATTGAGACCCTCGAAAAGGCGCTCCGAGACAGCGCCCAGGCATACGGCGAGGCGGACGAGCGCACGAAGAACTGGCAGGTCAGCCTGAACAACGCCCAGACAGAGGCCGCCCAGCTCGGCAACGCGATGGACGCCACGGCGGAGCAGATACAGGCACTTGAATCCGCAGAAAATGACGCGCAGGACAGCACCGAGAAGCTCAGCGACAAGATGCAGGACGCCGAGCCACAGACCACGGCGCTGGGCGACGCCATCGGCACCGTGAGCGGCAAGCTGGGAGTTGACCTGCCGGATGGTGTGACAAAGGCCCTTAACAAGCTGGGCAGTCTGGACACAAAGGTCGTGGTAGTTGCGGGCGCTGTCGCGGGGCTAGCCGTCGCGGCAGTAAAAGCAAAAAAAGCCCTTGACAACATGACGCTGGAGAGCGGCCAGAAGGCGGAGGAGCTGCTGAAGCTGTCGAGCGTTTCCGGCGTGGCGACAGACACGCTGCAAAAATTCCAGTACGCGGGCGATTTTGTCGGCGTGAGCTCCGACGCCCTCGCCGACTCGCTGAAAGACCTGACGAAAAACATGAGCGACGCGGCCAACGGCAACGAGGAGTACGCCGAGAAATTCGGCGCGCTCGGCGTGAGCATCACCAACACCGACGGCAGCCTGCGTGACAGCTACGACGTGTTTTTGGACGTGATAGACGCCCTGGGCGAGATGAGCAACAAGACCGAGCGCGACGCGGCGGCCATGGGCCTTATCAACGAGAGCGCACAGCAGCTCAACCCCCTTATCGAGGCGGGGACAGACGCGCTGCGCGCCTACGGCGATGAGGCGGAGCGCATGGGCGCGGTGCTCAGCGAGGACGACCTCAAAGCCCTCAAGGACGTGGACGACGCGCAAAACCGTCTCAAGGCGACGCAGGAGGCCGTCACAGATCAAATAGCCCTCCAGTACTCGCCACACATGAAAAAGGCGCTTGAAAAGAGCACAGAGCTTGTCAATGACCTCGGCGGCGCACTGGTCAGCTCCGGTGTGGTGGACAGCTTCGGACTGCTGCTGGAGATCGCCATGGAGCTTTTTGACCCCATCGTTACGCTGACGAAGGAGGCCCTCCCGCCGCTGAAGGTGATGCTGGACGCCATTGCCGGTGTTTTGGCGTGGATAGCGGACATGGCAGACACCGTGGAGGGCATGCTCACATTTAACCTCAGCAAAATCGGCATTGCCATGGGCTATGGCGATATGTCCAAGGGCGAAATGTCAAACCTCCAAAAATGGAAATATGGCAGCAGAAACGCGGACGCCTACGCCGTGACGGCGACGGGCGACGGGCGATACGTCGGCAACGGCGCGGCGTACCGGTACGACCAAAACTACTACTCTGATGAGTGGGTAGGCATCAACGCGGGCGGCACGGACAACTGGCGCGGCGGCTGGACGCGCGTGGGCGAAAGCGGCCCGGAGACGGTATACCTGCCGCAGGGCGCACAGATCGCCACGGCGCAGGAAAGCCGGGGTGAGCACGCGACGGTCGTCATACAAAACATGACCGTGGACGCCAGCTCCCTGCGGTCAATGCAGGACATCATAGACTTTTTTGACAATCTTGAACGGTACAGCCGAATGGGGGTGACGTGATGAGCGAGACCGCCAGCCTTGCGCGGACTAAATACTGCATTATCAGCAGCTATCCCAGCGAGGTGGAGACAAACGACCACGCAAGCAGCTCTTTCCTTGTGGGCAGCCGAAATTATCCGCGCTATCTGCTTATAAAATTCGCGCAGCCGGATGCAAAGTTTCTGCATCGGGGCATCCTATCTGCGGAATTTAATATAAGCGGGCAAATCGTTATATCAGCGTACTTTTCCGTCACCGTTGCCGGGCAGGCGCTCAAATATGATTTTGATGCAAACACGGCGACCTACGCCGCAGTCAGCGATATCCTCGGTTCGCCGACCCGCATCATCGGCGAAGGCGAAAAATATGGGGGCGGCACATTTACGTTTGCGGCAAACGATGCAAGGCAGCTCGTAAGCGCGGCCCTTGCACATGGCGTCGCAATTTATGCCCGCATCTACGGCGCGGAAGAGGACAATGCCCGCATAAACACACATCCGACGCTGGCCCTGACTTTTTCAGACGAAAACTGCCACAAAATCATAACCGGGATGACGATCGACGGCCGTGTGACGACGGCGACCATCAACAGAGCGCTGCCGCACGTATTTGCGGCCACGCTGGGCGACAGTGCAGAGTGCTGCCTTTCGCCGCCGGAGACTGCCGCCGTAAAATTCCGCTACCGCCCTAAAGGCACGGATACATATACCGAGGTCGAGCTGGGCACGGAGACGAGCTACAGCCTCGCAGGCAATCTGATGCCGGCCGGAGACATGGAGTATCAATTCGCCGTGACCGACAGCCTCGGCTATACGAGCACATCCGACTGGGCGACCGTGCAGACGACAATCAAGACCATCACGTCGCGCAGCCCGGGAGACGACGCCAGAATCAACAGGCTTGCCGCCACGCTGTTCATATGGGTCCTAGTATCCGGATGCAGCGCGACCAAGTTTCTCCTGCGCAAGCAGGGAGCGGAGACATACACCGAGTACACCCTGACGGAGGCGACAAGTTATACTCTGCCGCCCGGCACCATCGAGGACGGCGGCATCTACGAGTGGGGCGTCAAGACAACGGACGTTTATGGCCGGGTCTGGATACACAGCGGATTTACGATAAACACCGTTGACGCACTGCCCAGCGCAGCGACGGTATCCCCATCCGGTGGAATCATTGACGCCGATGCAGACAACACCTTTACGTGGCAGCATATCATAAGCAGCGGCAGCCCGCAAACGAAAGCAGAGCTGCAAAAAAGCAGCGACGGAAAGTCGTGGACGGAGCTTGTCACCGTAGAGGACAGCGCCACGACCTGCATCATCCCCGCGGGCACACTGACAAAGGGCACGTGGTACTGGCGCGTGAGGACATACAACCTCGACAGCGTTGCGAGCGAGTGGAGCAGCGCGGCACAGGTGCTTGCCATCGGCGCGCCATCAACGCCGATACTGACGCTGGCCGACAACAGCCCGCGGCCGGTAATCAACTGGCAGGCAACCGAACAGGAGGCGTGGGAGCTGACGCTGGACAGAGAGACGACAACCGTTTACGGCACAGGCAAGACCTGGCGCAGCCCGAAGTACCTGACGCCGGGCGTGCACACGGTAAGCGTTCGCGTCCAAAACCAGTATAGCCGCTGGAGCAAGCACGGCACACTGGAGTTTGAGGTCGTAAATAACGAGGGCCCGGCGCTTATGCTGACAGTCGAGGGGCATGAAATAGCCCTGCTTGCATGGCAGGGCAGCGGATACGACTTTTTTGTCATCGAGCGCGACGGGAATCCCATCGCAAAGACCGAAGATGCGGCCTACAGCGACATCTTTGCCTGCGGCGTGCACACATACCGGGTACGCGGCTGCTACAACAGCAGCAACAATTACGGGCTGAGCAACAGCGTCACGGCAGAGATCGTGCCGGAGACGCCCGTTATTATCGACACCGAGACGCAGGCTGTGCTGAAGCTTGACCTGAGCGACCAGCAGCACCGCACATGGGGCTGGAGCAGAACGCGCCAGACGAGCCTTTACCACGTCTCCGGCCGGGCGCTTCCGTCGGCGGAGATAGGCGAGTTTGTCGATGAGACTTTGAGCGGCACGGCAGCGTTCGATACCCGGGAAGATCAGATGACGCTTGAGGCCATGCTGGGGCGCGTGGTGTGCCTTAAAACCGACAGCGGAGACGCGGCCACGGGCGTGCTGACAGAGCAGGCCAAGACCGTTGGCATGTTTTACAGCGTGTACAGTTTGAGCGTGACGAACACCGACCGCGAGGAGGTGGTAGACCTTGACGCGTAATGTGACGTACCGCATAAAGGGGCTGCGCAATGGGGCGTATCTGACAGATCTGCACTGGCCGGACGACTCCCCGCCCAATATCATCATGCGCGCAAACGGCGAACTCAAAAGCAGCATCAGCGGCACGTTTTTGCCAGACGACAGTTTTAATTGGCTGCGCGATGAGCTGCAGCCCTGCATAATCATCGACGGCGTGGAGCACAGTCTCGGCATATTCCGGCCGACGACAGTGTCGGCCGGAGAAAAAAGCTTTGTCCGCCGCGTGACGGCGACGGCCTATGATAGGGCGTGGCTATGCAAGGCGCAAAAGACGGAGACGCTGCTGCATCTTTCGGCGGGCGCGGCCTACATCGACCAGATAAAAAAACTGCTTGTGCATTGCGGAATCATCAACGTGCTGGCCGATACGTCCGCCGCGGTACTCCCCGCCGACCGCGAGGACTGGCAGATCGGCACGAGTTATCTGACAATAATCAACGACCTGCTGACAGAGATAGGATTTAACCCTCTCTGGTTTGACGCGGAGGGAATCGCGCATCTGGAGCGCTATGCCGCGCCGCGCGCAGAGGCCATAAAACGGACATACAGCGCCCAGCGCGGGATGCAGATGCTCCCCATGCTGCGCGACTACTCCGAGGAGACGGACATTTTTAATGCGCCTAATGTTTTTGTATGCATCTGCGACAACGCAGACCGCAGCGCCGTGCTGACGGCAACGGCGGAAAACGCGTCCTTCGGGGCAAAATCCATCCTCCAGCGCGGGATGCGTATAGCACAGGTCGAAAAGGTCAAGCAGATAGCAGACCAGGCGAGCTTGCAGGCATACGCCGACAAGCTGCGCGATGAAAATCTCATGGGCACGCGCGAGGTAAGCATCAGCGTGCCGTCGGAGGCGGGGCATGGCGTCGGCGATGTGATAGCCATAGACCACCAGGAGATCGGCGGGATATATCAAGAGACCGGCTGGCGGCTCACGCTTACCGCCGGGCAGACAATGAAAATAACAGCGAAAAGGGCGGTGATCTATTGACCGACATGGAAAATTTGTTGACCGAGACCAGCACGGCCGAGAAGCCACAGTTTGCAACGGCGACTGTTGCGGCGCGCGGCGATAACGGCGTGACGCTGAAATTCCCGGGCGAGAGCAACGCCGGAAGCAAGCAGTACCGCTGTGTCGTCGGGGCACCCATCAAAGTGGGCGACCGCGTCCTCTTGCTGAAAGACAGCGGCACATACGTTGTGCTAGGCGCGCTGGGCGGGGCACCGGGCCGGATCTGGAACTGGAACAAGTGCCCGGCAGATGCATCTGTAGCAACAGCGGTCAAATGGATCAACTCGATACTTGATGCGCTGGCCGACATGGGCATCAGCACTCTGAGCGGCAAATAAGGAGGCGGATGATGATAACAATCATGCAGGGCGACGCGCTGGCGCTGCCCGTGCTGCTGACACTCAACGGGGAGCCGGTAAAGGCCGAGGACGTGGAGGCCGTGCGCTTTAGTGTGGGCGGCATCTTCAAGGCATTCCCGGGCGACGTGACGTTTGACGACGCCACGGGGCGCTTCCTCCTGCTGCTGAGTCAGGAGGACACCTTCGGTCTGCCGCAGGGCAGCACCCGGATAATAATCCGGCCGAAATTTAAAAACAACAGCGTCCGCGGATGGAAGGCCACGGCGGAGATGCACGTGATAGCCTGCGAGGACAAGGAGGTAATGTAAATGGACATTGTCTGCGGCCTCGTGGCAGACATCACGACGGAGGAGCTCATCGTGGAGCTGGGGCCGGTACAGCTCGGCAGCGGCACGGCATACGAGATCTACAGCGGCCCGTATGAGGTGGAGCCGCTGCGCACGGCGCAGATCCTGGCAACGCGCAGCATGGCGATGCGCGACGACGTCAACGTGCACGGCGTAAGCTTCAGCAAGATTAAAAATTCCGCGGGCGGTACGACCTGCAATATTGGAGGTGCAAACTAATGGCAAACAGCAAGATAATATTTTTCGGGGAGACGCTTATCGACCTGACGCAGGACACCGTCGCGGCGGACAAGCTGCTGCGCGGCCACACGGCGCACGGCAAGGACGGCGAGGCCATCACCGGCACGTGCGACTTTGACGCGGACACCGGCGACGCCACGGCCGGGGCGGACGACATCCTGCTGGATGAGACGGCATACGTCAACGGCGTCAAGGTGGTGGGCAGCATGCCCAACAATGGGGCCGTGGCCGGGGAGATAGACGACCGCGACGGCGAGTACACCGTGCCGATGGGCTATCACGACGGCAGCGGCAAGGTGGGCATAAAGGCCACCGAGAGAGCCAAGATCATAGGCGGCAACATCAAGGCCGGTGTGACGATACTCGGCCAGCTGGGCACGTATGGCGGCGAGGCCGTCTCGGCCCAGCAGAAAACCGTCACCCCCGCGAAAAACGCGCAGACCGTCCTGCCCGACGACGGGTACGACTATCTGAGCGAGGTCGTCGTCGCGGGCGTGCCCATCACGCGCGCGGCCAATCCGGCGGGCGGCATGACCGTGACGATCGGGGCGTAGCGCCATGGCAAACAGCAAGGTCATATTTTACGGGGAGACCCTTATTGACCTGACGCAGGACACCGTCGAGGCGGATGCGCTGCTCTCCGGGTACACGGCGCACGACAAAAACGGCGAGACCATCACCGGCACGCTGGCGCTATTTGCGGTTATAAGCGTAACCTATCCGGCGGGGTCTGTGTGTACGTGCACAAAAGGCACAAAGAGCTACACGGCAAAGGACACAAGCGGGCTTGTCCTGTTTGCGGTGCCGGAGGCTGGCGATTGGACGGTGAGTTGCACCGACGGCACGCAGACGGCGAGCACGACCGCGACTGTGAGCGCCGAGGGCGAGGCCGTGAACGTGAAGCTGACGTATGACCTGCGGCTTTTTGACAACGGCGACGAATGCGCCGGCGTGACCGGCGGGTGGACGAATGCAGGGTACACCTACAGCTCTATGCTGTCGGCACCGCCGGAGATATCCGACGGGCGCATACAGCTTTACGGCAAGTCCGGAGGCAACACAGGCATAGGCACGGCGCAGAGCATAGACCTGACAGGCTACAGCAAGCTTGTAATCGACCGCGATGTGCTCTCCACGAACGGCACCAACAGCGCAGGGCAGATATGGCTTCTGCCGGGGCAAAACGTAGTGAGCTCGCAGGCCAAGGCGACGCTGCAATTCGGCAGCGCGACAGGCCGGGCGGAGCAGGAGATAGACGTAACGAACATAAACACGCCCGTATATGTATTTGCCTCAGTGGGCGGTTCGGCGCAATACAAGGTGGACGTATACGACATACGCGCGAAAAAGTGAGGGCAGAGAATGACCGTTTACATAGACGAGCTGGGGCATTGCCACACAGAGAACGCCGACGGGCGGCAGGCCGTGGAAGATGAATTCTTCGACGGACGCGCGCCGGAGGCAATAGAGGGTTACATGTGCACGCTGGGCGTGAGCGGGGAAAGGATGATAGCCCCGTGGCAGCCGTGGGAACAGCTTGACGCAGCGCAGCGGGAGTATGAGCGTGAGCAGCTGGCAGCGGCTCAGGCGGCGCTGGCCGAGTCGCCGACGGTGGACGAGATCACCGCGGCGATAGAAGAGGGGGTCAACAGCATATGACAAAAACCGAGGCTCTTGCCGCCGTGCGCGACAGCGCCCGCAACGCGGCGCTCTACCTCCAGACCCGCGCCGGGGATATGACCGGCACGGAGCTGTACGCAAGCGCGGAGTACATCCCCGCATTTGCCGCCGTCGTGGCCGCGGGCAATATGCTTGCCCGCCCCGCGGGCTTTATCTGCCGCTCTTCGGCGGGGCGCGTCGTGCGCCTCATCCAGCCGTATGACAGCAGCATCTACCCCGGCGAGCCGGAGACGCTTCCGGCGCAGTGGGGCTTTAAGTGGTCTACAGACCCCGCCAAGGCGCTGCCCTTTATCGCGCTGGCTACGTCGCCTTACGGCGTCGGCGACTGCTGCACCCACGGCGGCAAGACGTGGCGCAGCAAAATGACCAACAACGTTTATTCCCCGGCGGACTATCCCGCCGGGTGGGAGGAGGTTGAAGCATGAGCACCGTTACACAATCCGCCGTCGCGTGGGCGCGCGGCATCGCCGCCGACGCGTCGCACGGGTACGACCAGGCAAACCGCTGGGGGCCGGACTATGACTGCTCCAGCTTTGTGATAAGTGCCTACAAGGCAGCGGGCGTGCCCCTTGCCTGCACCTACACCGGCGACATGCGCGGCGACATGCTGCGCTGCGGCTTTGCCGTTGTCTCTCCCGCCGCCGTCGATCTCGCCACCGGCGCGGGGCTTGAGGCGGGCGACGTCCTGCTCAATTACGCCCACCACACCGCCCTCTATATCGGCGGCGGGCGCATCGTGCAGGCAAGCATCAACGAGCGCGGCGGCGTCACCGGCGGCGCGCCCGGCGACCAGACTGGACGCGAGATCTATGAGCGCAGCTACTACAACTATCCGTGGGATTGCGTCCTGCGCTACGGCGGCGGGAGCAGCGCCGCAAAAAACGAAGAGACCGGCCTCGGGCTTGCCCCGTCGTACTGGTACAACCTCTCCCTGCCGCTGCTCAAGCCGGGCATGACGGACAGCACCGTCAACACCGTGCAGCACCTGCTGCGGGCATACGGCTGTTATGACGGCGACATTACCGGCACAATGGACGCGGCCACGGTCAAGGCCGTCCGGGGCTATCAGGCCAGCAACTGGCTGGAGATAGACGGCGAGGTCGGCGGGGCGACATGGGCCGCGCTGCTGCAAAGGGGGTGATAGGCATGATGTGACGTCACGCCCCCGCAAAATCCATACATAAGGAGGAGCCCATGTCTGAGGCCATCATCACCGCGCTTATCACCGGCGGGCTCACGCTGCTCGGCGTGCTCATCAGCAACGGCCGCGCGCAGGCCGTCACCGAGACCAAGCTTGCCGAGCTCACGCGCGAGGTGCGCGAGCATAACAACTTTGCCCGCCGCGTGCCCGTCGTGGAGGAGCAGCTCAAGGTCGTCAATCACCGCATTGCAGACCTTGAGGAGTATCACAAGCCCAAATAACAACGCGGTGCCCATCTGGGCACCGGGAACCGAAAGGAGAAAAAAAACACATGGAATCTTTAGGCATCGCATCCGTCGCCGCCATCACCGTCATCTGCTATCTCGCCGCCGCCGGCCTCAAGGCCACGGCGCTGGATAACAAGTGGCTGCCCGTGATATGCGGCGTGCTCGGCGTCGTGCTGGGCATCGTCGCCCTCATCATCCACATGCCGGACTTCCCGGCGGCTGACCCCATCAACGCCGCCGCCATCGGGGCCGTGTCCGGCCTCGCCGCCACGGGCATCGACCAGATCGGCAAGCAGCTCAACAAATAATTCAGCGCGCCGCAGCCGCCCTCCGGGGCGGGTGAGCCTGCGGCGCGCATCCCAGCTATTACGGAGGTAACGCCAAATGCATCCTGCTGTCGCGGAGTTTTGCCGGCTCAACGGGCTCAGCCCGCAGGCCGAGAATCTTGTGGCGCTGATTTTTGCAGCGCTGGCGGAGGGGCATAATCATGACGACAACCAATGCGGAGGAGCTCCGCGCCCGGCTGACGACGCCGCGGCGGAAGGCAAAGCTTATCTTTCCCACGGCGCTCCGGATGGAGCTTGAGGCCGCCTGCGGCTTTACGGATGACGAGCTTGCCGTGCTGCGGCTTTGCGGCCGCGGCTGGGCATACGCCCAGATCGCGCAGGAGCTGCATTGCAGCAGCGAGACCGTGCGCAACCGCGTGCGCGCGATAAAGGACAAGATCGCCGCCGTCATCTGACGGGCACAAAAAAAGAGCGCCGGGAAAAATCCCGGTGCTCTTTTTTGGGGATGTTGCTTTAAATATAGGAAATTATTTCAATCCGCAGGGCGGCGGTGTGCCGCCCTGACACTTATAAAATATCACAGCCCCGCCGGGCTGTCAAGCCCCCTTGTTCAGCGCCTGCCACTGGCGGCGGGCGCACTCGTCGATGACCGGGGCTTGATATTATGGATTATATCCATAATATCAAGCCCCAGCACGCCGCTGATGGACGCGCAGACGGCCTCGACGTCCTCCGGGGCGTCTATACTTGCGTCGTCCGCGTCGCCGCAGTTGGCGTGCCACCAATGGCCGGGCGCGTCAACATCAAAGCTCCAGCGCGAGCCAAAGTCGCCGCAGTCGTCGTTGTGGAGCTCCACGACGACCAGCTCGCCATTGAGGGCGAGCACTACGCCGCCGTAGTACTGCCAATAACCGCCTCCGTTGGCAGCGCGCTCTGGGTTGTAAAAGGGGTTAGAGGGATAACCCCAAACTGATACGATCGTCATCTTTGTTATCTCCTTTCCGGATGCTCTCACTCAACTGAGAGCATCCACTCATCGCCGCGGGCGATCTCTTCCGCGGTCAGCCCCTGGAGGCCGTCACGGTTGTCGAGACCGGCGTTTGCGTGGGCAACCTCTGCCCTCCACCACGCGACAAACTCCTCGAGCTCGTCGGCGCTCATCATGGGATTGCCGCCCTCGTCGCGGGGGCACTCGTTGAGGTCACTCGCGGCGAGATCTTGCAGGACGTCAGGCTCGGGGCCTGCATCCCAGCCGCCGCGCCAGATATAGAGAGATACGTCAACGCGGCTGTTGTCGGTGCTGTTTATGATTATCATTTGTTCTTCTCCTTTTCAATGTCGGCCCGGATAAGGGCTTTGATATAACCTGCCTTGTTTTCCTGCGTGCTAAGATGGGCAATAATGTCCGCGTCAGTAGTTTTCCGCAGCCACATGCTCAGCTGGATGCAGTGTTTTTTTTTGTCTCTGTCCTGCGGGGTCTCTGCCATGCTGGGGCCTCCTTTACTTTTTCATGTTTTTGATGCTCAGGATGATCGCGGTGATAGACAGTGCAAAGGCAACTGCCAGCAGACTCCAAATCAAGATGTCCATTTTGTCCATTTGACAAAAAGCAAGATGTGTGGTATTCTCACAGTGGGGAGGGCTTCCGCCCTCGCCCACCATGAGTACCAGCTAGTTAAGCCGATCCACAAATATGAGGATCTCGACTAACAAGCTGACCAGCGCGGTAATGAGGTTTATGTTTGCGACAGTGGCCTCATTGCTGCGCTTTTTCGTTTTCTTGCTCATGTCGTTTTCTCCTTTCCTAGATTTCCTTCGGGGTTCCTTGCCCCCCTCAGGATGGTTTAATTATAGCATAGTGATATCACGTTGTCAAGGGTTATTTTGCAATTTTATAAAGTTTTTTTCTTCAAAGGCCGGGGCCGTGCGCCCCGGCCTTTGCCTTATTTTTGCCGTATGCGTGCCCTATCCTTGCCGGTGCGCCGCGGCATTTTGCCGTATAATTGGGGCAGTAAAGGAGGCGCATATTATGTACGATCCCGCAGCCCCGTGGCCCGGCATCGGCCGCCGCTCCGCGGGCTATGACTTTGGCTTTGACCGTGAGACGCTGGTGTTTGTGCCCACCGTCGCGGACGTCGAGCGCGTGCCCGTCCAGCCCGGAGAAAAGGTCTGGGCGATGAGCGTCAACGACGCCGTCATCGCCTGCCGCGAGGGCAAGACCATCGGCGTCGATACCACCTATTGCAAGCTTGAGCCGTTTGAGCCGCCCAAGCCCATCCGGCCCGAGGACTACGTCACCAAGGCCGATCTTGAGGAGATAATCGGCCGCGTGCTGGCCGCGCAGCAGACTGCGCCCGCCCCGGCACCGGCCGCGACGAAAGGAGCAAAGAAGGATGGCTAATCCCTTTTTTAAGCCCGCCGCGGCACAGCCGCAGGCCGCGCCCGCCGCATCCGGCCCTATAGGCCGCATCGCCAGCGCAGTGCAGACTGCAAGCCGGGTCATGCGCACCATGCGCGACCCGTCCGAGGCTATCAACGCCGCGCTCAACTCCCAGGCATTTGCCGGGTACACCGGCCCGCGCGACGCGCAGAGCCTGCTGCGCTACGGCTGCGGTCAGCTCGGCCTTGACCCGGACATGTTTATCGACACCATCAGCAACTTTGTCAAATAGGCCGGGTGCGCAACGGCTTATTTAAATAAAAATTGTGCCCATCTGGGCACGGAAAGGAGCTATTATGTTTGACAGCGATTCCGGCTTCGGCGGAGGCGGCCTTTGGATTTTTGGTCTGCTCGTCCTCCTCGCCCTGCTCGGCGGGGGCGGCGGCCTCTTCAGCGGCAACCGTGAGCGCGCCGCCACTGTGGGCGACGTCCAGCGCGCGACGGATTTTCAGGCGCTCGAGCGCCAGAACAATGAGGGCGTGGCCGCGACGCGTCAGGGTGTCTATGACGTCACCGGCGCGATAAAGGACGGCAACTACAACATCCTCGGCGAGCTGCGCGACATCGAGAGCGTCGTCAACTCCGGCTTTGCCGCCGGACAGAAGTGCTGCTGTGAGATCCTCCGCGCCATTGACGGCGTCAATTACAATGGCGCCCTCAACACCGCCAAGATCAACGAGACCACCGTCGCCCAGACGCAGCGCATCCTCGACCGCATGGCGCAGGACCGCGAGGCCTCGTATGTGCAGCGCATCAACCAGCTTGAGCTGGACAGGGCGCTGTGCGGCATCCCGCGCACCAGCCCCTACGGCTACGGCATCTACGCCAACTATCCCCGCGCCGGCGGCGGATGCTGCGGCAACGGCGGCGGCTATGGCTACGGCTACGTCGCCTGACGCGCCCCACCTCACAGATCTGCGCTATTAACAGCGTCGGCCCGGTCGGCAAACGCTGACCGGGCCTTTGAATTTTTTGAAAGGAGTTTTAAAATATGAACTGCAACAGAAACCTGAAGGACTGCCACTATAAGACCTCCGAGGCGGCCTACAATCCCAACGCGCAGGCGCTGTCGGCCTCCGGCGTGCTGCTCACGCTGGACGGCACGGTCTACACCGACACGGGCGTCGGCGCGGCGATATCCGGCACCAACATCACCGTGCGCGCCCCCGGCCTCTACTACGTTGCGGCCGACGTGGTGGTTGACGCCTCGGCCGCGGGCACCGTGTCGCTCCAGCTCCTGCTTGACGGCGCGCGCCTGCCCGCCACACTGCGCGAGGTCACGGCCGCAGCGGGTGACACCGTCTCCCTCCACGCCGAGGACATCCGCTACATCCCTGTTGCCTGCGGCGGCGCTTATCCCGTCATCAACGCCGCGGCCGGGATCTCCGGCACCGGGGCCGCCAACGCGACGCTTGTCTCGGCGCGCCTTGTCAAGCTCGCCTAGGAGGTGCACCCATGAGCTATGCAGCCTATAAGGCCCGGCTTGAGTCCAGCCTTGACAGCCTGATGGACAAGGAGCCGACGCCCGTGCGCGTCGAGGGCGTCGCCCTCCTGCTGGACGTGCTCGACCGGCTGGACGACCGCCTTGACGATATGCCGCGCGCGGAAGCCGCGGCGGAGCTGGACGCGGCAGGTATGCGCCGCTGGGTGGACGGCATGACCAATGCCGACGGCACGCGCGGCGCGCACTGGACGGAGACGGACACCACCAACGTCGGCCGCTCCATCGGCGTGGACTTCGACAAGATCCCGCCCCTGTGCTGGTGGGCGGCGCTCAACATGATGCGCTCGGACTACTACCCCACGGCAGCAAAATTCGGCCTCGACCGCCCGGATTTTTATGCCGCGCTGGCTCACGACTTTCTCTGCGACCCCGACGCCGCGGGGCCGGAGAAGAAGCTCAAGGGGTACTATTACGGCGTCGTCGAGGGGTAAAAACTGGCCGGTTTTTGTAGCCCCAATTTTAGCCCCAACGTGGTAATGTAGCCCCAATTTTAGCCCCAACATTTGCAGAGATTTGCACAAACTTGCACAGACCTGCAAAAGGCGAAAGCCCTGTAATCTCAACGATTACAGGGCTTTTCCCTTGGTGCTCCAGCGGAGATTCGAACTCCGGACACCCTGCTTAAAAGGCAGTTTGGCAAAAATCGGCGCGGCGCTAGTAATATCAACGGCGCGGCGGCTTTTTGCCGCAGCGTTGTAGCCCTAGTTTGTAGCCCCAAATGCTTTAAGCACTTGCGCGGCCGTATCTGCCGGTTGATTAGCCATCAGGTGAGTGTATATGTTGAGCGTGATCTGCACCGATGAGTGCCCGGCCAGATACTGCACCGTCTTAACATCCGCCCCGGACAAAAAGAGCTCCGTTATATACGTATGCCGCAAAATATGCGGCGTAACGTGAAAGTCGAGGCAGGCGACGGCGCGTCGGTACGGCACCTTATCCCCGGCCGCCAGCTCGCGCGTGACCGGCTCGCCGGTGCGGTTGCTCTTGTATGCGACGGGCTTTATCTCCTGCTCCGTTATGTCCTCCCATGCGCGGCGGTAGGACGACGCGCTGTGCGCCTTGCCGTTAGCACGGTGGCAGACAAAATCGCCCTTGTGCGGCAGGGCGCGAAGATGCGCAAGCAGCAGCGGCGGGATGGGCAGCTTGCGGTACGCCGCCTTGCTCTTGAGCTTATCGCCCAGCACGGGCTTGTTATGCTCCCAGCGCAGGGCGCGGCGCACATCCACATACGGCGTTGCGGCGTCCAGATAGACACAATCCCATTTGAGGCCGAGCGCCTCCTCGCGGCGCAGGCCGAGATAGAGGCAGAGCATCACGAGCGTCTCGACGTTTTTGCCCTTGACGGCGGCCAGCAGCGCGGTCTGCTGCTCCTTTGTCAGCGGCTCCTTTTCGGCGGCCGGTTTGCCGCCGGGCTTGAGATCCGTAAAAGGGGAGCGGCGTATCAGGTCATTATCGGCCGCGGCCTTAAAAATGCGCTTGAGCGTGGTGACTATTTTTTGTTGTGACGATTTGGACTGCGGCGAGTGCCGGAGGATATCCAGCCCGTCGTCGAGCGTGACGGCGTCCAGCCGCTTATTGCCTATGGCCGGGCAGATATGATTATTTATCGCGTTTTGGTAGTCCTCGCAGCGCTTAGTGCCGAGGCCGTGAGTGTTGAGCTTGTACCACGTCTGGGCGTACTGATAAACGAGCTGTGTGCCGTCGTTCCCGGCCTCCGCCAGTTCGGCGGCGCGTTGAGTTGCCCTTTCGCGGCACTCTGCCTTGGTTTTGCCGTAGACGTTGATAGTCCACTTGCCCGTGGCAGGATCCTTTAAGCGCTTGCGGTACATCTGGAGCCGCGTATCAAAATAAAATTCGGCCCGGGCGTTTCTTGCCATGTGCTTGCGGCCTCCTTTATAAGCTTCAGCGCCCCGGATGTCCGGGGCGCTTTATTAATGAAAACATTTAGAACATGGTTTGAAACCCTGCTCAGCAGCGTCGAAAACAAACATAGGCGTCCAATCTGCGCCAATATTGCAATTGCCCATCTTATGATGTGCCATACCTGTCCGGCTGACATAGCAGACCAAGTCAGGCTTCGCGCCCCAAATACGTTCCGCGTTCGGGAGATTAAGGCTCCTTTTATCAGGCACGCCCGGCGCGGTGCTATGAATTGACAAGTCAACGACGACCATGAACGGAATCTCCGTGCCGTGCATGTCGCGGCCGCCGCCTACGATCTCAAAGCCCTTTAATGTGTCGATATACGTGAAGCACCGGTCGATCCACAACGCATCTGCTGTGCTGACCTTGCCCAAAGCGAAATCATTGACCAACACACTGATCACGTTATCGTCCTGCTGCAAAACCAAATCGCCGCGTAATCCGCGAGTTGCTATTTTTAGCTTCAGGTCTTTCAACGCCTGCTGGTGCTCGGGCGACATATCAAGCTCCAGCAGTATCGGCACGGTCTTATACTTCGGGGTGCGTGCTGTCGCCTCTGCGTCGAGCTGGGCTTGCAGCTTCTCCGCCTTTGCCATATCGTCTAATTCTTCCTGCCACGCTTCGGCAGGCGCGGCCTTGACAGTCGTTTCAGGCTCGGCGACTGCCTGCGTCGTCTGGGGGGGCGCGGCCGGAGCTCTACGGGCATTTTCCCACGCGTCGTGGGCGCGGTGGATTGAGAAGAAATACCCAAGGAAGAGCGCAACTGCACCGGCCGCAATGATAACGGTGATTATAAACGGCAATAGGTCGCCAAGCCAATAAGCTTTTGCGACCCAATTGCAAGCAATATACAAGACAATAAAACGCCAGATGATGCCGCCGACCGTAGTGCGCGGCTCAGGGCCGCCTTGCTGCACCGGCGCAGAGGATGCGGCGGTCGTTTTGGAGGCCGGAGTCTTGGGGTTGGAAAAATACAGCCTCGTGCGCTTGCCGAGGCGAAACGAAAAGCCCGAAAACCTCATGATGTGCCTCCTTACCAAAATGTGCCCAGATGGGCACATTATTTTTTGCGATTTTTGATATTCGCAAATCCGATGACGACGAAGGACACCGCAGCGATGGTAAAGCCCAACAGGGCGACGGCACCGGCCGCGGAAAACTCGCCGTGAAAAAGCCCGATCATCGGGTCGAGCAGATCCACGATAGTCATGTACGCGATCAAAAACAGGATAAAGCCCGCCATGGCTATCATGATGCGGTCTTTTTGGCGCATACTGCGGTCGCTGCGCTCTATCTGCGCATCCTTCATCTCGCCCATCTCGGCGAGATGCGCCTTCTTCTGCCGCTCGATCTCCAGCGCGTTGGGCTGGTCGTCGGTGGTGATATCAAAATACTTATCCAGCGACACGCCGAGGGCGCGGCAGATAGGCCCAGCGGTATAAACCGGCGGCAGCTTTGAGCTGCTGCTAAAAAAGTTCTGTACGGTCTTTTCGACGATCCCCGACTTTTCGGCAATGTTTGCATAAGTCAGGTGCTGTTCGTTTTTTGCCTCGCGGCAGATGTCCTGCAAGGTCTTTGTCTCTTTCGTTTCGTCCGCCTCCACTTTAGTTTTTTTGACGCTGCTTCCCCGTTCGGGGCCGGAAAATTCCCCCAAATGGGCGCATCATCTCCAGCGTTGGGGCTGGTAATCCTTAACACATAAGTGCTAATATAGAGGCACAGCAGGAGATGAGCGACAGCATCGACTGCTCAGCCCTTGACGGCGGTTGCCGCCGTCCGGGGCGATTAGTACATATTCCGTGCCGCGCAGGGGCGGCGTTAATCCGTAAAAAAAAACTTTGCAGGGGGAGGAGAGAGTATCAACGATGACAGCGACGATCCGTTGACACAGCAGACGCGCATTGACGACCTGTTTCGGCAGCTCACGCCAGGAAATCAGGCAAAAGCGCTCACTTATTTTGCGAGTCTAAAAGGAGGTGTAAATAGTCCTCAAGCCTGTCTCTGTTCTCGGGGCTGAGGTCTGTAATATCCAACACACTGCGCTCACCGTTTTGCTCGACGGTGGGCGCTTTGTCATTGCCTAAAAGCTCATCAATAGAGCAATTAAATATTTCGGCTATCCGGCGGAGCGTTTCGAGATCCGGTTCACGGCGGCCGAGCTCCCATGCGCTGACCGCCGCCTGTGTTACATTAAGCGTCTGCGCAAGGTCGCCTTGTTTCAAGCCCGTGGCGATACGTAGTTCTTTGATTCGGTTCATCTTTTACCGCTCCTTGAGTCTGTTATTACAATACGACAATTTTACTAATTTTGCAACCTTTAGAACAAAACGTTGAAAAAAATAATTTTACCTCTTGACATATAGCAAAATGCTTTGTATAATGCATACAACGAAACGTTGTTTTACAACGTGGTGACATATTCGGAAAGGCACGGGGAAATGCAAAACTGCCCAAACTGCGGCGCACCAGCCAACGGCACGCGCTGCGAATACTGCGGAACAGACTTTGAGCCTGTATACGTAAAGCTGGATAATTATATCC
>ERZ1034855.411-NODE-411-length-17725-cov-30.873288_pt1 | contig 17725 bp, 32 predicted proteins | sample MGYA00520699_ERZ1034855 | MGnify/ENA primary metagenome ERZ1034855 (study PRJEB33766, sample SAMN09781730) | gut metagenome | biome: gut microbiome | host: Homo sapiens | place: Madagascar | study: EMG produced TPA metagenomics assembly of the PRJNA485056 data...
CAAGCCCCTTCAAGAAGGCGTTCGGCGGCGGCGTTCTGGACAACGCCATCAGCGGAGCGCTTGCCAAGCTGAACAACAGCGCGGCGGGCCGTGTGGCCCTCTCCATGATCTCCGAGGGCGGCGAGGAATTTATCGAGGATATTTTCCAGCCCATCTTGCAGCGGGCCACCTATGACCCCTCTGCCCGGTTCGATCTCAGCGAGGCGCTGTATGACGCGGCGGTGGGCGCTGCCATGGGCGGCATCGGCGCAGGGGTTGACGTCATCCGACAGCGTGGAATCGGTCAGGCGGACGCACAGCCTACGCAGGAGACGCGCCCGGAGGTGCAGGAGGGTACTTATACCCCCACCCCCGCAAGCTCCGCAGAGGGCACGCAAAACGCCGTCCCCGGTGTGGGGACGGCGGCAAACAAGGGCGAGACAGTGCAGATCGTTGAACGGCTGCGAGAGAGTATACCGGGGCTTAACGGCACAGAGCCGGTCTCGACCGTATCCTCCAAAGCGATCCCATTTGTCGAGGGCCGAACCATGGCTGAAAAGGCAAGGAAAATGTTTGAGGCCATTAAGGGGGTCGTGTCTCGCCCCGGCTTTGGAGACATTGACATCAACGGGCGTTCCGTGAAGGACGATTTGAGCCATGGCGTAGGCGGGGCAAAGGCCGCCGTGATCCCCGCCATTCCGGAAGTGCTCCGGCGCGGGCAGCAAATTGATTTCCAGCAGAATTGGAAAGGACGCCCCTATGACGGCTATGTATTTGCCGCCCCGGTCACTATGGACGGCGAAACTGCTTATGTAGCTGCCGTTGTAAAGCGCACCAGCAAAAACCGATTTTATCTGCATGAAGTGATTGACGCGAACGGGAACGTTATAAAAATAGACGCCGGGGATCGTGCCAATCCAACCAGCCTTGCCACCAATGGTGACGCTGGGACACAATCTCAGGCGTCTGTTGAGGGTACGCGTCCCCTCAATGCTAATGATAGCATAGCACAGGGGGCGGAAAATGTCAAGAACGGGGGAAGCCGGGACATTCTCTCCGAGGTTTTGTTCGGGAGGAAGCGGGCGGACCTGAATACCATGACGGAGGCCCAGCAGGACGCCATTTTCCGGGCCAACGAGGAAGGCACTGTGGGCATGGATGCCACCGGCAAAGTGTTCCAGATCGACCCGGATCAGCACATCGACCGGCGGCGGATGGAGACGGTGGGCGGCAGAGACGTGAACGCCTTCCAGTTTGACCACCCGGAGCTGCACCGCTATTATCAGGAAGCGGCCAACGCCCTGATCGCGGATGCGGACCTCTCCCTCCAGCAGCCCATGAGCCGCCGTTATGAGCGGACCATGGAGGGCAACGCCGTACAGCAGGCGGCGCAGACCTCGCCTCACCTGCGTCAGGCCATGGACGAGACCGGTCTTACCCGTGACGCCATCATCGACGCAGCCCAGCGGATCATCACCGATCAGGGGCAGGAGAATGTGGCGGCGGCCAAGCGGGTGGAGCTGATTCTGGACGATATGCTCTCCCACGGCTACACCACCATGACCGGCGAACAGGTGGGACCCAACAGTGGGTATCTCGCCGCCAAGCAGGGCATTTTGGGCGCGGGGGAGACACAGGCCAGAGGGCACGGGCTGGATGGCATCGACAACTTTGATGGTCTCGGCAACGCAGACGCCGGGACGGTGAACACGCCCTTTGACACCATGCAGGCCCAGAGCGAAGAGTTCCACCCGGTCAACCCCAACAGCGCGGAGCGGGTGCGGAATGACCAGCGGCGGGCACCCTCTGAGGTCCCCGTTGTGAACCCGGAAACTGGGCGGAATGTGGAGAAAACAGTTTCTACCATTCTGAACAGCCCCCTCACCTCCCCGGAGATGGCAACCGTGTATGAAAACGCCATCGCGGGCGGCGCGTTCGACTATGACGTGGTGACGGACCGGAGCGCCGTGCAGCAGGCGCAGGCCAAGATCGCGCGGGACGGCTGGCGGGAGGTGGCAAACAGCTTCATTGCCAAAGCAGAGCTGGGACAGCGGATCACCAAGGCAGACACCGCCGAGGCTATCAGCGCTTACAATCTCGCCATTTCCGAAGGAGACCACAAGGCCGCCTTTGAGCTGGCGACTGCCATTGCGGACGCGGCCCATGACAGTGCACAGATGGTGCAGGCCATGAACCTGATGAACCGGTTGACGCCGGAGGGCCGTCTGCTGACGCTGCGGCGGCTGGTGGACCGGATGAATGACCGGGCGGAACGGCAGAACCGGACGCCCCGGCAGAGCACCGCAAACAACGGAGACGTGGAAGGCGCACGGGTGGACTACATCGACAAGGTGACGGGCTTCACCCTCTCTGACGAGCTGGCCACCAACTACCTGATGGCAGAGACGGACGCGGAACGGGCGGCGGCGTGGGACGCCATTACCACCTCCATTGCGGACCAGATCCCCAGCACGTTCCGGGAGAAGGCCAACTTCTGGCGGTACACTTCCATGCTGACTAATCCCACCACCCATATCAGAAACATTATGGGCAATGCCATTCAGTTCGGTGCACGGAAGATCAAGGACGGTGTTGGAACCGCACTTGAGCGGGCGGTCATCAAGGATCAGAGCCAGCGGACAAAGGCCGTGAATGTTGACAAGGACCTGAAAGCCTTTGCCAAGGGGCAGTATGAGACGGACCAGAACGCGGCCATGGGCAGCGGGAAATATTCCGACGCAACGGCGGCAGGCATTGAGCGGGAGATCCAGAGCAAGCGGAAAATGTTCAAGGGGGAGGACGTTCTCTCCCGTGCCGTGCAGGGCATCGGAGACCTGAACAGCCGCGCCCTCGACTATGAGGACGTGATCTTTAACCGTGCGGCATATGTGGACAGCTTTGCCCAAGCGCTGCAAGCCAAGGGCGTGACGGCGGCAGAGGCCCACGCAGGGACCAGAGCCGCAGACGTGGAGGCGGCGCGGGCCTACGCCATTGAGGAAGCCCAGCGAGCCACCTACCGCAACACCACGGCGCTTTCCGAGGCGCTGTCCAAGATGGGCCGGTATCAGGGGGACAATCAGGTATTGAGGGCTGCATCCTTTGCGGCAGACGCCTTCCTCCCCTTCCGCAAGACCCCGGCCAACATCCTGACCACGGGCCTTGATTACAGCCCCATCGGACTGGGCAAGGGCATTAAGGAAGCCATGTTTGACGTGAAATCCGGGAAATGCACGGCGGCGGACGCCGTGGATTCCATTGCATCCGGTCTTACCGGCACCGGGATTCTGGCATTGGGCGCTTATCTGACGGCGGAGGGACTGCTCCACGTCCGGGCCGGTGACGATGATAAGGAGGAAGCCTTTGAGAAGTCCATGGGCAAGCAGGACTATGCCATCCAGATCGGGGACAAGTCCTACACGCTGGACTGGGCGGTCCCGGCGGCAATGCCCCTGTTCGCGGGCGCTGCCATCATGGAATCCGTTCGAAAGGGCGGCGGCACCTTTGACGCGCTGGTGGATTCTCTGCTTGGGATGCAGGACGTTGTGTTGGAGACCTCCATGCTGTCCTCCCTGAATGATCTGGTCTCCAACATCAGCTATGCCAAGAGCAAGCCCATGTATCTGATCGACCGGGCGGCCAGCAGCTACGCCGGGCAGTATATCCCCACCCTCGGCAGCAAGGCTGCCTCCGTATTCGACGATACAGTGCGCAAAAGCTATGTGGAGAAGGGCTCCGGGCAGGTAGCCTCTGACGTGAACTATTTCTTGCAGGGGGCGGCGAAGAAGGTCCCCGGCGCACGGAATCAGCTTCAGCCTCTCGTGGATATGTGGGGCAACGAGGTCTCCAACGGCTCCGCGCCGGAGCGGGGATTTCAGTCCTTCCTCTCCCCCGGCTTCCTGAAGGCGCAGGACAACAGCCCTGCCACGCAGGAGATCCGGCGGCTGGCAAAGGCCACCGGAGACAGCACCGTTTATCCGGCGGCGGCGGAGAAGTCCTATACTGTGAAGGGCGAGACCCGGACCCTGACCGGCGAGGAATACACCCGGTACGCCAAGGCCATGGGCCAGACGCGGAAGGAGCTGGTGGAGGCGGCGGTGAAGCTGCCCGCCTACAAGTCCATGAGCGACAGCGAAAAGACGGACTACATCCAGAACGTTTACAAGTACGCCAGAGAGACAGCCCGTCAGCAGGTGGATTCCAAGTATGAGCCCAGCGCCGCATGGATCAAAAACGCGCAGACGGCCAAGCGGGACATTGGCGTATCCACCGGGGAATTTCTGGCTCTGTACCAGAAGTACGGCAGCGAGAAAATGAGCGGGAAAGCCTACGAGAAGGTAAAGCAGGCGCATGATGCCGGACTTTCCCCCAAGGAGTATTTCTCCCTGAAGGACAAGGCCGATGTGGACGGCAACGGCAGGGTCAGCAAGGCGGAGGCCAGCGCCGCCCTTGCCGGACAGGAGCACCGGGCGGACCTGTGGGACATTATCTGCACCACCAACGCCAAGAACCCCTATAAGTAAGAAAACACCCTCGCCGATTGGCGGGGGTGTTTTCTTTGAGGTTTACATCATGGACAGGAGCGATTTCACATGGGCGGTGCGGTCCAGCATCCGCTCATGTTCCCAGTCCCAGACGGCTTTTTCGGCCTCCGAGGGATGGAGACCGGCGTCCTTCGCCTTTTCGATGTGGCGGAGGGCCATCTCATGAAGCCGATTGGCATGGCCCAGCTCCTGACGGCTGAGGTCGGCGTAGGTGCTGGCGTCCTCCGGGTCTTCCCCGGCGTGCTTGACGGCTTCCCGGGCGTACTTTTCGGCATCGTCCAGCTCCTCCCGGATCTCTTCGGCCAAGTGTCTGATCTCGTGCATACGATCCTCCTAACTCTGCTTGATGAGGGTGTAGAGCTTATCCACATCCGTTTCATTCAGCGTGACATTCCCGATCAGGGGGATATTGGTGGTGACGGGGCCTTTTGCGGCTTCGTTTTTCAGGCAGGTGTAGATCTTGTCGATGTCCACGTTCCCCGCCTCATCAAAAACGCCGAGAGCTTTCACGGCGGGATGCTCCCGAAGGGCGGAAAGGCTGGCGTCCAGATTGCCAAGGGCCATAGCAGCCCCGGCACCAACGGCCCATTTCTGCCAGCCGGTGAGCTTGCCGGTAAATTCCTCATCCACATAGCGGGCCGCGCCCTGCTTGATCTGATCCAATGTTACCATAGATACCTCCAATGACGGGAGAGAGGGGCGCTATGCCCCTCTCTTCTTTCCTCTTCGCCTCTTAGCAGCCGCAGCCGCAGGTGGAGACGGGGAGGGGGTTATAGGTGGACTGGGGCGTGGTGCCGGTGCCGGTGGTGATGTCCGCGACCATTTTGGGATAAAAGGTGGCGTTCGTGTAAGTGACAATGGTGTTGTCAGCGCACTTCCGCTCGTCCCGCTCCCGGGAAATGGCCCCGCACAGCTCGTTCTTGCAGCAGTCCACGCGCTCCTGCAACAGCTGGAAGCTGTCCTTGGTGGCCTGATTGGTAATTGCCTGAGAAGCCAGCGCACCCTGCACCTCGCCCAACTTGCCGTCGATGTACTTATACATCTCCAGCATCTTCTGGTCCTGGTAGGTGTTGGCATCCCGCAGGGCAATGTCGCTGCGGAGTTTGGCGTTCTCCTGCACCATGGACAGCTCGTAGCGGTTGACCGTGTGGTTCTCGCTGCATCCGGCCTCCGCCGCCATACCAGCGGCAAAGGGGATGACGCGATTGCCCAGCAGCATCCCGCCGAGACCGCCCAGAGAGTTCAGGACGCCCAGAGACAGACCGGCAATGCCGGTGCCGAGAGCAGTGCCTGCGACGCCCTTGCTTGCAAATTCAGCCATAGAGAGATTCCTCCTTCTCCAAAAATACACCCCCTGTTTCCGCGCGCAAAACAAGCGGTGCTCTATGGTTACCGTACCACAGGACACCGCTTGTCATGGTTTAAGGACGTCTTTTGTTTGGGCGGGATATGCCTGCTTTATCCCGGATGGAGCGCAGGCAGGCGTTTACGGAGGAACGGGATAGGTACAGCTCTGCCGCCGCGTCCTCGATCGCCCAACCCCGGCGGCAAACCAGATTGAACACGCGCCGCTCCCGGTCGGTGAGGTAGCGGCACTGCTCCATTTTTTGGAGCTGCTGGACGGTGTATCGGTATTTCATATTGGGCCTCCTTCGTGAAGTGCCCCTCCCCTTTGATCTACCGATCTATCATGGCTAACAGCTTTTCCAGATCGTAAAAATTCCGTGGGTTTAGTCCGGTTTCCCGCTGGATAAGCCGGAAACGGTAGCGGATGGAGTTATAATGCAGGTAAACCGCGTCACCGGTCTCTCTCACGTTCATGTTGTGCGCTGCATAGGCTTTCAGCAGTTTTTTGTCCCGATCCTCCATAGCTTACCTCCTTTTGTCGCGTGGGGCGGTCAGCCGTCCCCGCTGGGTTTTCGCTCGCCGTAGGAGCAAAAATCATCGTCCTTTACTGGTACAGCAAACTCGCTCAGCTCATACCAATAGCCTTCGCAGGTGCGTCCGTTTCCATCTTTGCAACTGGACTTACAGTCCTTGCAGCGAAGCACTGGCACCACATCGGCGGTGGGCAGCTTTTCAATAGCAATTTTAGCTTCACACAGCTTGCGATACATTGCGTGTTCAAAGCGTTTGAATGGCTTAAGCTGCTGAAATTTTTTCTCTAACTCGATCAGAAGATCGACTGCTTTGTGTTTTTCGATGTACTCATCCATTTTACTTTCCCCCCAACAAGTACAGTTTCAGCCACAGGGGGATGTCGGCGGTCAAAATGCTTTTGAAATAAAACACGATAAACGCAATGCCAGCGGCTATAACCAGCGTCCAAAAGGTTATCATCAGCCAGTCTTTCAGCTTCATTCAGCACCTCCGTCCTTTCTCTCGCCGAAGCTGCAAAAGTCATCTGGTTGCACCCGATGCCACCCTCGGCCCCAAATTGCGCAAAATAGCCCAGAGCCGTCACGATCTGTTGTACGTGTGCAATGGATGCAGTCCTTGCACCGCGTCACGATCTCGGCATCCACGGTGGGGCAAGCATCAATCACTCCACTTACTTCATCCAACGGGCAAAGCGCAGCGAACTCGTTGTCATATAGCATATCAACCAGTTTATCAGCATCAATCGTCCTCATGGTCAGCACCTCCATTCATGTTCACCCCATGGCGCATAATATACTCGATGCAATTTTCTGGCTCATTTCCACAGAGACACGGGGCGTATGCGCAAGTGTCGCAGATGTTAAATATCTCTGTTAGCGTCATTATCAGCACCTCCGTCCATCTTGGCCCCGCAGTGGGGGCAGTAGTTAGATTTTACGGCGGTTCCCCGTCCACATAGACCGCATCTGTAAGTAGTACGCGCAACCGCTACTGCGCCAGATGGTGTCCACCTCCAAAAAGATGATGGCTCTTTTTCCCATAGTCCATGCACCATCGGGGCCACGTCGGCGGCTGGGATGGTGTAAAAGTCCTCTGCCAAATCGTTATAGGCGTCTGCATAGATCCCACTTTCCCCGCCAAGCTCCTCAAAGGCTTTTTGGCATTCTTCCGATTGCTCACGGATATAAGCAATCGCCGCTTCTCGCTTAATGTATTCAGCCATTTTTGTTACCTCCGAAAACCAAACGCACAACTTCCATTTGAGCTTCAAGAATCATGTTTCGCTCATGCTCTTCTTTCAGCTTTTCTTCAATGTTGTGTACCTTTTCGCACATACAGTTGTACTTGTTCCTATATTCCTCATAATAGGCTTCATAATTAGGCGCACAGGTCATTTTCTTATTTTCTTCAGTCATCCTTCATCGCCTCCACATAGCACCAGCTCTGGGGCGGGCGGCGAAGCGGCAAAGCCCCATTGTTGCAGATACCGTTGTTGTTGCTGTACATGGCGCAGCTCTCACAATACCAACTGTTTGGGCACGCCCGCCGGAACTCCGTCAACTCCCGCGGCTGGTCATAGATCAGCAGGTCGGAGATATGCCAGCCGTAGCCGGTTCCCTTTAGGTAGTTCACGATTTCTTCCCGTGTCAGGCAGGCTTGCTTTTCTACGTCATCCGGTGCATGGTTGAAGGGCGCAAGCTCATAAATCCGGTCACAGGTGAACTCGCCAATGATCTTGCCGTTTCCTTTATTTGCACCTTTTTGGTTCTTTAAGTAAGCAGACACCGCCATAAACGAGTATTTTTCTCTTGTTGGAGTGTCCAGAACCCAGAGCGCATCATACTCAGCCATTTCCACCGTGCAGTAGATGTAGCACTTAAACGGCGTTTCCAGCTTCGGGCGCGTCTTTCGGACCTCGATGGTTTTCTCACCATTGACGATCTTCTCGCACCACTTCGGGCGGATGCTGATAAGTACGGCTTTACTCATCCTTCATCGCCTCCAATGCTTTCTCCGCCGCCTCGCGGGTGAGAAATACGGTCTTGCCAATATGGTTGATCTCGTAATCCCTCGTCCCGTTGATTTTTTTGGTATCAAAAAGCACATTCACATATAACCCGTGAGAAAACTTCTTCATGCCATTGACGTAGGCTTCTATCGGTTTTTTTAGCAATTTCCCCGTCCACGGATTAGCTATTGCCCACACCGTATCGCCCACTTTGCACAGCAGCACCACCACGCGTCCGTCTCTGTCGGCCTCGGCCAGCTCGCGCAGGCGGGTGTAACCTCCACCGATGCTGTTTAACGCATCCATCATTGCGCACCACTCGAACTTCATACTGAGGACTTCCCCGGGCGTCAGCCCCGTGTCCTCGTAAGCTCCTAACCGCGCATACAGCTGAGGGACAATACAGCCCTTTGTGCATCCGCCGGAATCATGACAACCTCTTTGGCAGTATTTATCTTGACCACAGCACTCCCAGGGGTCAAAATTTCGCCAGGCTTTATCCGTTAATCGCTCCATCACATTCCCTCCATTCTGAGCCTCGCTCACGGCTTGCCATTCCACGGGGTTTCAAGCCATTTTTTAATTTCAGGCCAATCTGCTGGCATTGTCGAAATACCAGAGAGGTCTTTCGTGATGCAATCCATTCGGAAATTGCACAGCAATCCGGTCAGCTCATTATCCGTCATGTTCCGGATCCGATCGGCGACGGTAACGGGCCACGTGCGATACGGGCACTTTTCGATTGCGGCGCAGTTTTCAAAGTCATAGCCCATCTGCATGGGGCAGTTTTCACCAGTGCATTTTTTCATAATTCCTCCTTCATTGTCTCCTCCACTGGCATCCGTTACAGGCCCCCTCATGGGCCAGCGTGTATTTTCCGCATTTCAGGCACGTCTCGATCCGGTCGGCGGCGGCAAGCACCATCGTGTCAACCTCGCAGTAGGGCCACTCTTTCAAATTGACTTTTTCCACCAGTTCTTCTGGGACCGGCTCCGTTTTGTAAAACGGAAATTTCTCGCAGTCGCCCATTGGTCCACCTGCTGGTGAAGCGCATCTAAGCGCATTTACGAGGTCTTGATCGTTCATAATTCCCCTCATATCCCTTTCGTTCATTCTTCGAACCCTCCAAGCACTTCCTGTCCCGGCAGAACGCCGTCCTCCATCCACCAGTGGAATACATCCACGCCGGAGCGCCAAGAGTATGCTTCCATGCCCCGTTCGATCCGTATTATCAACATTTTGTCAAACGAGCGTATCCATGCCGTCTTGATCTCTGGATAGCGGGCAAATCCCATGATTCTGGTTTTGGATGCCATGGGACAGCCAATGCAGCCGACCCGGTGGAAGCCCTCGCAGTACAGCGGGTTCATGGGTATTTTTTCTGCGCCGACGTAATCCCAAATATCTGCCGCTTGCCAATCCACAATAGGATTTACTACTCGCTTCCCCTTGAGCTGGCACGTTTCAAATAATCGGCGATCCTCGTCGTTATCGTTTGATAAAATCAGTTTGCTTTGCGGCTTAGACGCTAATACCTCTAAGCCGCCACGGCGTTTCCTGGCCGTGGATTCCGCCCAGCGAACACCCGTAGCGATAAACCGATTCTTGCCTCCCCCCTCTTTAAGGACGGCGCAACAGTACCGCATCAGGCGTGTGGGCGGCATGAGCTTCTTTTGAATCAGTTTCCACATGGTCATACGGGAGCCGTCCGGCTGGACGTGCTTGTCCACGTCGCACTTGATGCCCTTGCATTCCAGCCGATGCCGCTGGCCTCTGTCTCGCGGTTCTTCGTCTGTGCGATGCTCCAATGTGTGCAGGGGCTTCCGCCGATCAATAGTTTCATTCCTCCACCTCCGCAAGCCAGAATTTCCGGCGGCAGTCATCGCATTTTTCGGACGGATTGGCGCAACTGCCATCTTCTTCCCTATACGCGGCAGAGATCGCAATCGGGCATATCTCTAGGACGCCATCTTGCATGAGTCTCGCCTCCGGATACTGCTCCAGAAACACGCTCTGGCGGGTTTTAGCGGGGTGCCTCTCGGCCCACTGTTCAACAATGGCGACTTTTTCCTCGGCAGATATGGCGCTGTAGCTTCTATCGAGCTTACAAGATGTATCATCACCAGCCGGACATGACCAGCATTTGCTATAATAATCATTGCACATTCTCATGGCCGCACGGGTAAACTTAACTGCATCCATCATTCTGCCTCCTCAATTTCCACGCGGATCGTCTCTCCGCTCCAAAATTTGTGTTCTACGGCGCGAAACCACTCCCGGTTATCGTCCGGCAGTAGGTAGCCCTTCATCGCGTCCACAAAGGCTTTGCCCAGCGCGCCGTGATTGTCGACGTCCAGATTGTCATCCCAGTAAAATGTCACCTTGACGGGGTGTTTTACCAGACGTTTTGTAATACCTGCTTTACGCATCGCCCAGTGGGCCAGCTCGTGCAGCTCTTCCGCGTCCTTCTTCCGCTGCGACCAATGCTTCCCGGCATAATACGCGTTCAGGCCAAACCGCTTGTTCCACGCAGCCTTTCCGCGCTTTGTTGCCGGATAGGGGATTTCAAATGCAATCACAGTTGAATTACGCTTCGGCTCAAAGCCACTTTTTACCTCACATTTGCACAAGTGGCATTTGTCTGGATTTCTGTTTGCACAATGGACGCATGCAAAGGCAAACGTATAAACCCCCATCGGGTAAAGAACGGGGACGGTAGATTCAACCTTCATCGCTTTTCCTCCTGAAAATTACAACCATAGACGGGAACGGAGCGCTATTCCGGCACCCGCCAAATTTTAGCCGTCCGCGTATAAACCGAATTTCCGCCTTCCCGTAGATAAAATCGTGGAACCATGCGGTATCGGTTCTGGCGGGCAACAGCATCACAACCATGCAGGTTTCTTCCGCTGCTTTTTTGACCCACTTGCCGATTTCCCGTCCGTAAGGCGGGTTACACCAGACAGCTCCGCTCCACGGTTGCTTCAAGCTGTCTTGCTTCGGCGTGTAGAACTCTTGGCATTTTGCGTTAACCGGTGATGCGCAGACATCCAGCGTGAAATGAAACTCTGCGTCTAATGCCCGGAAAAACGCATCCGGGGTTTCCCAACAATCTGACTTGCTGGAAAACATCAGGTCAGTGTTCATCGCTTCTCCTCCTTGCCGTTGGTAATGACGCTGACCACGCGGACGCGGCCCAGAGGCTCCAGCAGCATCGCCACCGCCTCCTTCGTGCCCTGCGTGTCCTCGCCATCGTAAATGTCGATCACAAGCCGCATCATCGTGTGTCCCTCCTGAATTTTGGGCAGGTGTGGATCACAAACGAGGACGCTACCCGTGTGCCGCCCTTGCCCTTGCCGCCGACCTTCAGCACCCGGCTTGTTGGGGTGGCGTCCCAGCCTGGGACCGGCTTCAAATGGTCGGACCACTCACAGCCGCAGCCGCCGCAGGCGTTGGCGCACGTCCAGCAAAGCTGCTGCTGATACATAGGCGCGGCGCTGCCCTTGGGGGCCTTCTTCTGCTTCTTCTCCCGCGGGGGATAGCGGCGGATCAGTTCCTCCAGCCGAAAATTACTTGCCATTAAACACCTCGCATATCTGCCAGAGCGCACCAGGCAACATACGTCATCCCCTGCTTTTTCGCTTCGGAGGGGGTGGGAATACCGGCCTCATGCCAGCGCTCACGCTGTTCGCCTGCCTTGGCGTAGAATTTTTCCAGATAGGCGTCGGACGGCTCCGGCATGGGGGTCTCCTCCGCTTTGGGTGTTTCCGGTTTGGGCAGGTAGGGGACCAGTTCGGATGCGTCCGGCGGGAACCGGTTCTCCCGTGCCCGGAGAATGACCGCCTGCTTCGCGTCCTCATAGGCCCACGGCTCCAATACCAGCGTCCACGCCTCTAAATCTGCGAGGGTGCGGGGCTGCTGTCTGGAGCTGGGGTAAAGGGTCTCAATCAGGTTAAACAACCGCTGGGTGTCCTGCTTCTCCATGTTCTTCTCCTGTAAGATTTCCGTAGAAGCCTCTAATTAGCTTCTAATTCCTGTATAAGCATCTAATTCTTTTCCCCCTGCCAATAGAGAGATAAATATATATAATCTAATCTTTTCTTCTTAGGGGGGTGTGGGGGGCGTTCTTCTTTTCTCTGCGGCTGCTGTGTGGGTCGGTGATCGTGCTGCGGCTTGCTTGCATCCGCCCGTCATCGCTCTTTAGACACACACGGCAACGTTGTTAAAAAGGAAGCTCCCCGTCATCCTGAATTTCTTCAAAGCCTCCGCTGCTGTTCATGGGCGGGGCGGCGGCGGTGCGGGCGTCGATACGCTGAGCGCCCACAGAGGCCCACTCTGCGATGAAGTCGATATAGACCTTGCCCTCGTAGTCCCGGGGTTCTACGCGGCCCACAGCGATGATGGGATCGCCCTTGGATGCGCTGGCAATCACGCGGCCCATGGAGCCGAAGCCCTTGACGGTCATCCAAACGGTGGTCCCGTCGGCCTTGTTATAGGCCGCCACGGAGACGGAGCCGATGACGGTGCCGCTCTTGGAGGTGAAAATCTGGGCGTCCTTGGCGCAGCGGCCACAGATCAGGCCGGTTTTCTGCTGGACGCCCTCCCGGTTGCAGTCCGGTAAGCCGTTGATAAACATCAGGCATCCTCCTTCGGCTCCAAAGCCTCCAGCAGGGCGTCAAAGTCCTTGCTGAGTACCTTGCTGGCGCTGTCATAGCCGTGGGCCTTCAGGAGGGCTTTCGCCTCCTGCTTGGTGAGGCCGTGGCGGGAACAGGCAGAATAGAAAAACTTGACCTGCGCGGCGGTGATGGGGGCATTGGGGTCCCTGTTGGTCATGTAGGCGCTGCCGTCCTCGGTGTCGCTCTCAATGTCCTGGGTGAACATATCGGAGACACAGCCGAGGGACAGAGCAGCGGAGACCAGGGCGCGTTTCTGGGCCATCTTCACGGCGCTGTTGGCACCGTCATAGGGGGACTGGGAGCCGGTACGTCCCTCGCGGGTGTTGCCGGAGCCGTAGGACGAGGTGATGACGTATTCTTTTCCGTCATAGATCTTAATGAGGTCGCAGCGGACGAGGAAATAGAAGAAGCCGTGCTCGATATCCTCCAGCTTGCTTTCCAGGGTGTAGCGCTGGCAGAGGCCGTAAGCCACGGCCACCTTCTCCGCACCGGATTTGAAAAGCGTTGGGTTTTTCGTCATGGCATCGCCGTTCTTCTTGCGGATCATGCCGAAGTCGATACCTCGTTTCAGGATAGCGGGGGCGCCGTCAGGGGCGCAGATGGTGTAGTTCCCGGAGCGGGGGACGGGCACCACCGTCAGGGCGGCGGCGTTGTATTGGTACAAAGCGAGTTCATTCATGCGTGTTTCTTCCTTTCTGTGGCTTTATGGAGGGTGCGGCAGGCATTCACCAGATTTGAATTTGGTTCTACGTGGCGGAGCTCGTAAGTGCCGTCCTTTGAGAGTTTCAAGGCATAGAGCGATTGAATTTTCCCGAAACCGCAGCGCGGGTCCCACGAGAAGATCATCTTGTAGGCGGTGAGCTGGGCGGAGAGGGCGGCATCGTGGAGCTGGCCGGTTTTGATGTCCAGAATGGCGGGGGCATTATGGATGATGCCAAAGCGGTCCATCGTTCCGGCCATCTTCATATTCCGGTCCGCGATAGGACATTCGATCAGTTTCCATTCCGGTTTCCAATCCTTGAGAAACCGGCGGTAGGCTAACAGGTATCCGGCAATCTCCGGGGTCTCCTCCGGCTCCTCGCCGTAGTCGATGAGGGCGCAGGCTTCATGGACGGCGGTTCCCCGGCGGGCGGCAGCCTCCGCCAGCCATGGCCGGTCGGACTTATAGTCATAGGCGCAAAAGCGGGTGACTTCCGTGACGCTGGGAAGCCTTACGCCGTCAAGGGTGTAGGTGTGGGTGGCCTCGTCAAATGTCAGCATTGGGTCCCTCCGTATACAGGACCGGGATGCCGAGGGCGTCGGCAAACAGGTCCATGTTGTTATCCAGCTCGTTGGACAGGTAGTCCTTGAAGCAGGGCGGGCAGCACAGCTCACCATTGGGCAGGACGAACACGCGGTCGCAATCGTCCTCCGCATTGGGGTTCAGGGGATGCTCGCAAAAGTGGCAGATGGGATAGGTTTTTCTGGTCATAGTTGGGTCTCCCTCCAGACACGGACCGCGTGGGCGATGTCCGTATATTTTTTCGTGCGGTAGCCGCAGGAATCGCAGAGGACGAAAAACAGGTCCTCTTTTCCGAGGGCTACCATCCGTTTACCGCCGTACATGTGGCACCGGGGGCAGGGCGGTAATTCTGCCATCTGGACGCGGCGTCTGCGCATCAGAACACGCCCAGCATGTGGGCCAGCACCGTGAGCAAAAAGCCGAGGAAGCAGCCGAAGGAGACCCAGGCGGAGAAGTCGGCCCGGTCCCGGCGGCGTTCCTCCCGGGTGCGGTTAGCGCGTTTCATGGCGGTCCCTCCCTTCAATGAGATCCACGATCCGCAGGGGCCACGCGGCGGCGGTGGCCACGCCGATCAGCATGAAGATGAACGTTGTAGTATCCATAATCAGACCTCCCCGAAGTGATAGCACTGGCGCAGGTTGTTGTTGAATGTGACTAAAAACCAGCGGTGCGGAATGTTGATGTAGGTAACGGTTCCGGTGCGGGTGGGGTGCTCAGCGTCGCCCAGACAAAGGCGGACACTGCACCGGGCACCCAGCTCCGGCGGCGCGGGTGGCTTGGGATCAGGCTTGAAGCCGCAGAGGTTGAGCTTGCTCATTTTCTGGCACCTTCTTCGCAAAGCTGGCGGGCGAAGGTGGCGGCGGAGATGTAGCCGCCCTTTAGCAAAGGGAAATGGCGCTGAATGGTGCGCAGGTCTTTCATGCCGGTGAACTTGCGGATATCCGACAGATTCAAAAGCTGCCGCCCACCGGTAAAGGCGAGGATTTGTTCCAGATTGTCTCGATATGCGGGATGTTCCATAGGGGCCTCCTTTTTTGGTTTTGTCGTGATTGCGATTGATTGTGCGGTGCGCAGCGAATCTAAGCCGCCGCACTGCCGAGCTTGTCTATTCCATTCCTTTGCGTTTCAAGGCTACACGTCGCTCCGCCATTCCGTTGCTCTTCTTGGCCATACCATACAAAGCTGTTCCATCGCATTTCCATGCTACACGCCGCTCCGCTTTTCCGTTCCATTGCATTGCCTTGCGCCTCTGTGCATAGCCTTTGCTACGTATCTCGAGACAGTTCCAGGCCATTCCATTGCTGTTCTAAGCCGTTCGGTGCAGTGCCATTCCATTGCTGAACGATTCGCGGCCCTTCCGTTGCTTCGCAGTGCACCTCTGTGCATCGCCGTTGCGCTGATTCACTTTTCGCTGCTCTTCCGTGGCGATTCATTGCACTGCTATACCGTTGCTTTGCGTTGCGTGGCTTTACACTGCCTTGCCGTGGCCTTGCCGAGCGCCTCACCGCATTTCCATTGCTTAGCGCCGCGGGACTTCTCCGCTGCGTTACTGGAGCTCCTCCCAAGTGAACCGGCCTTTTCCACTGTTCCGCCACTGGCCGATGCCGGAGAAGCGGCCATAGTCCAGCCATTCCCGGACGGCCTTTTCATGATCGTCGCAGAGGCAGACCACCCGGAACTCGCAGGTAGCCCCGGCGGGGATCTCCTCGCTCATGGCAAGGCTGACGCGCTCACCCTGCGCCGTCTGCGCTCTCAGGGGGCGCTGGCACTCACCAACGGGGCCGTCAAACTCCAGCGGGATTACTCGAGGCTCCGGGAAGATCAGCTTGTCGATCTCTTTCTTGTAGGCTTTGATCTTCTCGCTGGCCGTGCCTTTGACCTTGCGGAGACCGCCGCAGGTGTCCTTGAAGAAGCCTTTGATCTGGTAATCGTAGAGAAACGGGGTGCCGTCCTCCGTCCGGGGGAACACCGTCATGGCCTTTTCCGCCACGGCATCAGCGCCCAGCGCGGAGACTTCCTCTTCCACGGTTGCGGCATCGGGGGACTTGGAGCCGATAAACTCCCGGTAGATCTCCGGGTTGGCGGGGGACGTGCCGAGGATGGGTTCGGTGAAGGTGAGTTTTACTTTCAGTTCTTTCATGTTGGTTCTCCTTTTCGTGATTGCAAGTTGGTGTGATTTGGTGTATGTTTGGGGGTAAGGGGGGAATATGCGGTGCAGAGGGAATTTGAAGAATACGCAAAGAAGTTAGCGGCGGATCAGGCCGCCAAGGAACGCGCTAAACAGGATGCCGAGAAGGAACGCGAGCGCCGATTTCAGAAGAAGATCGCGATAGCACAGGTGCTTGTACCGCTTATAACGTTCATCCTTGGCGTCCTCGTGGAACACCTTTCCGGTATCGCTGAGATCGTTTTGAAGATTTTGCATAAATAACACCTCAGGGGGGATTGGGATGAAAAAGTGGAAATGGGTGGCGCTGGTGCTGGCGGCGACGCTGTGCATAGGGAGTGCATCAGCTCACCCCGGTCGGACGGACGCCAACGGCGGCCACCATGTAACAGCTACCGGGGAATATCACTATCACCACGGCTACCCGGCCCATCAACATCCTGGTGGGGTATGCCCATATGCTGAAACGAAAGAAGAGAAAAGCATACAGGACCGACTTGACGATGTGATAGAATCTGGGGGTGACAGCCAGGCGAGTAATACAGCTGAACCAGAACAAGAAAACCCCAAAAATCAGATCGGCGGATTGATCGCACTGGGTGCCTTTGTGACCATCTTTTTCGTCTTGCCGCTGCTATCGGCCATTATTGAAGGGATATCGTGGCAACTGGAAAAGCGAAAGAAGCAGGTTAAACAAGAGCCGCAAGCGCTGCCAAAGCCGAAACCAACAAAACTGACGCCGGTACAACCGCCCATGCGAACGATTTCCAAAGAGGAAAGAGAGCATATGATCCAAGCGGACGCTTACCGGGAAACATGCGGGGGGCGGAGCATCCGAGAAATGGCGGGAGTGCCGGAGGATGTCTATTTTGATACGTTCGACCGTCCAAACACCCTGAACCGGGACCCGCCGGAGGACCCGTTCTTTGTCTATGTGACGAAGAAGGGGGAAAGCTACCATCTGCGGACCTGCCGACTTGCGAAGAACGCAAGCCCCATGAACATCTGTCAGGCCATGGCAGAGGGCAAGCAGCCGTGTAAGCTGTGCCGCCCCATGGAGAAATTGCCAGATTTTGCGGTGCGCTATCGGGAACTGAAACGGATTCAACGGGAATATGGGGTGTACATGCTGCCGTAATTCACCTTTTCAAGATAATTTCAGGAGAAAAAAATTTGCTCCGTCTGGTCCTG
>ERZ1034855.416-NODE-416-length-17541-cov-33.726353_pt1 | contig 17541 bp, 38 predicted proteins | sample MGYA00520699_ERZ1034855 | MGnify/ENA primary metagenome ERZ1034855 (study PRJEB33766, sample SAMN09781730) | gut metagenome | biome: gut microbiome | host: Homo sapiens | place: Madagascar | study: EMG produced TPA metagenomics assembly of the PRJNA485056 data...
ATATTTATTAAATATATTATATGAGGTGATAGGATGAATGATAACGAAAATGTTAAGCAGGAAGTTTTGCCTGCTGGTATGGTAACTATGTTGTTTGCTGAAAACAAAAGAATTATTGATAAGCAGTTTTATATCATGGCTGGAATGTTGTTCGCTAACATTGGTCTGATTGCACTGCTTGCTTATGTTTTGAAAAGGTGATCTAATGAAAGAACTGCAAAAGAGCGTAAGAACCTGGTTAACAGAAAGTTCCAGACGCTCATTTTATGCAGTGCTTCAGGAAGCGAAAATAACGCCTAGGCAAATGCAAATCTGTGAGATGAAATTTGTCGAAGGCAAGATGAATTATCAAATCGCAATGGAGCTAAACATCTCCACCAAAACTGTTGACCGAGAAATAAGCACTGCTTACAAAGCTATTAATCGAGTGCTAATGTAATAATACAGCCATCTAAAAGGTTACATTTTGTAACAGTTTAGATGGCTGTATTTTTTTTGCCTATTTTTATTAAATGTCTGTTTTGCTAGGCTTTTTTGTCTGTATTTTTAGGGATTGTTTACATTACTCTCATTTAGAATATAAGTGAGGTGATAAGAATGTACGGACAATATGGACCTTATAACCCTTATGCCGGGGCAACACAGCAAATGCAGCAACGGTTGAATTATTTGCAACAACAGCAACAGCAGGCATATCAGCAACCGCAGATGTTTCCGACACAAATGTCGGGAACATATCTTAAAGGAAGAGTAGTTACGAGCGTTGATGAAGCCAAAGCAGCTCAGGTTGACCTTGACGGAAGCAGTACATATTTCCCGGCTCCTGCCGAAGGAAAGGTTTATGAAAAGCTTATAGGCATGGACGGCTTGCCTGTGTTTAGAGTATATACTTTGCAGGAAGGCGGAGCGCAAAAGCAACCTGTATATGCTGACAATAATGTTGTTATAGCCTTGCAACGAAGAATTGAAAAGCTCGAAGAGCAGATTGGAGGAATGACAAATGATGAACATATTTCAGATGATGCAGATGGTTCAGCAAGCAGGAAATCCAATGGGAATAATGCAGCAGTTCGCAGGACAAAATCCGCTAATGAGTAGGGCGATGCAGATGGGGCAAGGTAAATCGCCAGAGCAGATGCAAACTCTTGTGAGGAATCTTGCCAAACAAAAAGGCATGAACGATGAACAGCTTAATCAATTTTTAAGTCAATTTGGTTTAAGGCTTCAATAAGCGCGCAATGAAGCTTTAGATAGATTTTTACGGAGGTGAAAAAATCATGGAAGGTGCAAACATTGTCCCTGTAATGGACATGAATCGAAACAATGGTTATGGTGACTGCTGGGGCGGCGGTATGTGGTTTATGTGGATTATCGTTCTTTTCGCTCTTATGGGCGGTTGGGGCGGCAACTGGAATAACCGTGGTAACATGGGTGCTGAAATTTTTGCTAATGGCAGTATGACACGTGATCAGATTGCAGACCAATTTTCCATGCAGGATATTAAAGACGGTATTCGTGGTGTTCAGAATGGCTTGTGTGATGGTTTTTACGCTCAGAACAGCACTATGCTGAATGGTTTTAATGGTGTTCAGCGTGATATTATGCAGACTGGTTATCAGCTTGGCAGCGAGATTGCACAAAATCGTTTCGCCGCTCAGCAATGCTGCTGCGAGCAAAAACAAGCGATTGCTTCTCTTGGCTACGAAACTAACCGCAACATTGATGCGGTACGCTACGAGAACGCACAAAATACTTGCGCTATCGTAAACGCCGTGAAAGAGGACGGCGAAAAGACTAGGGCAATTATGGTAGCTAACCAAATCCAAGACCTTCGCGACAAGTTAGCAGATCGTGACAGGGATTTGCAGACCGCTAATTTCCAATTAAGCCAACAGGCGCAAAGTGCTAACCTTATCGGTACGCTGAGACCTTACCAGCAGCCCGCTTATATTACATCTAGTCCGTACCAAAGTGTCGCTGCCAATGTAGCTGGAGCTTGTGGCTGCGCTTATAATGTAGGTTAAAAATAAGTTATGTGCATTAACTGCACTGTATTAGGGACGGTGCAAGCCGTCCCTATTGCTTTAAAAAAACGATAATTTTAAAGGTATTAAGAAAATACCTTTATTGCGTAAAGAGGTGAAAAAAATGATTTGCTACGAAAAATCTTCTTTGAACGCTGCGGCTGTTGCTGCTCAGTCTGTTGCAGCGAATGCTTTTGTTAGCTTTCCTATAAATAATCTTCTGACTGGCGTTGCTATTAAGCATCCTGCTGGCAGTTCTAGCGTTAGCCTTATTCGTGGTTTGTACCTTGTTAGTGTAAATGCTGATGTTGTTCCTGCTGCTGCTGGCAATGTTGGCTTGCAGCTTCTGAGCACTACGGAAAGCACATCTTCTGTGATTAATGGTGCGGAAAGTATTGTTACTGGCGTTGCTGACACGGCTGTGAATATTTCCTTTACCACGCTGGTGCGTGTTCGTCCTTCTTGCTGTGCTGTGAATAACACAACAAGTTTGCAGGTACAGGCAACAGCGGCCGCAACTATTAACAGGGCAGCTATCAGCGTGGTTAAACTTGCGTAAGGGGGTGTAGTTATGCACTCCTATAAAGACTATTGGAACAAAATTATAGGTGATGATACAAAAGAGAGGGCAATGGAAGAAATTATTTGCAGTGCATTAGAAAAGCTTAAGATGCATTGTCCAGACCTTTTTTATCGCACGTTGTATGACTTGCACTGTGTAGCTTATGGTCCTCATTTTGATGAAGCACTTGCAAAGCTTGCAGTTAGCAAGATGCAGAACACGGATGGCACTAATGGTGAGCATTGGACGTATGAGCAGACCAATCAACTAGCAGAGCAACATAATATTAAGCATAAAGCTGATTGGTATTATGTGCTGAACATGGTGTATAGTGATTATGGCGCAGCGTTCAGCGGCGATACCGGAACACTTGTCAAGATTGCTAAAGCTTATATGTGTGATCCTGATGCTCCTAGCGGAAAAGTTCTTGACTTATGGGTAGCTCAAATGAGAGCAAAGGAAAGACAATAATTATATTATTTGCACCTGCTGTAAGCATATGCTATAATATATGTATGGTTTGGTTTGAATTTGTTTCCATTTCGGTATCTCAATTATCTTCTTACTATTACATACGGCTAAAAAAAGCAGGTTTAGTCAGCCTGCTTTTTTGCTTGTGAGTTCCAAATGAGTTCCAAAATAAAAGCAACTAAAAAAATGAAAAAAATAAGCGCAAAGATATTCACAGCGCAACAGAAAACCGCTTGTAAAAAAGTAGTTGATTTAGTAGAATCAATATAGAGCATTGTAAATAAAAACCGCTAAACCCTAGTATTTATGGGATTTAGCGGTTCTTTTTTTATTGATTGAGTTCAAAATGAGTTCCAAAAATTAAAATTCGCTATTTTGGGGCAAGTTATCCACAGTTATGCTCTCTAATTTGTCGACAGCTTTTCTATTAGCTTCAGGCATCATGTGAGCATAAAATTTGAAGGTTGTGTTTGTATCTGCGTGACCAATCTGTTCAGCGACTGCCAAAATATCTCCTGTAGCTGCGTAAAGCATTGAAGCATAGCTGTGCCGGAGAATGTGAGGACTAATTCTTGGCAAGCCTAACTTAGCACAATGATATTTCATATATGTTCTGATAGCCGACGGTTTTATGCTATCAAAGATATAATCTTCAGGTTTAGCCTTATAAAGCGTGCCTATGTAGTCTATGATTTGATTATAGAGGTATTTCGGTATTTCAACATCACGCACGGAGCTTCTTGTTTTTGGTGTGCTAATGACAAATTCATCTTTATTGTGTATCCTCATTAGTGATTTATTAACATGAATTTTATAGGGCGATATATCCTCGATTTTTAGAGCCATAACTTCACCTATGCGCAAGCCTGCCCAAAAGATGATATTGAACAGTACTCTATGTGAAGCTATCTTAATATCGTCATAGAAAATCTTATACTGTTCTACTGTCCATAATTTCGCACGTGTATCGTTTGAATATGGCTTTACCCTGTCAGTAAGAGTAACAGGGTTATTTTTTGTCCCGCAATTTCTTTTAGAGAATTCAAAGACCTGGCTTAATTCTGAACGTATTTGATTTAGCAGTCTGCTTGAGAGCCGTTCTTTTTTTGATTTCTCATTTTGAATGGCAAGCCAGCGCATAACTTGAAGCGGAGTAACCTTGTCGACGTTCATATTCTCAAAGAAAGGGAGGACATAATATTTTAATGCCTGGTTTTTCTTGTCGACAGTCGACTGCTTTAATTCTCCTAGCTTCAATTTGCTGTCCAGCTCTTGCTGGTATGCTGCAATAACTTCGCTAAATTTCGGATCATGTGTATGAGTTTTGTTTCTCATGTCGCTTTCGTATTTTTCAGCATCACGCTTTTTATCAAAACCTCTTTTGGTTGTATGTTTTCTTACGCCTTGCCAATCTTTATACCAAAAAGCGCAGTCCCATTTTCCTGTTTTCGGATTTTTTGTTACTGTCATGTTTTGCAGCTCCTTTCATGTAATTTTTGCCAAAAAACGCCAAAAAATCTCTTTAGTATTTAGCTTATAAGCGACTTTTTAAGGCTTCTGCTTATATTTATATTAGTAAAAATAAAATGCTCATATAAGCTAAATATGAAGCTCTAATAAGATTTTTAATTTATAAGAATAATGATATAAACTGTATAAAAACACTGGTTTGAAAAGCAACCTGGAATTTTATGTTCAGACTGTTTTTCAAGCCTTTTTTATTTCAAAAAGCACAAAAGCAGACCATTTCTGGTCTGCTGATTTATTTTGTCGACTGCGTACTGCCATATGCGTGCTTGAATTTATCGTTTGCTTCCTTGACTTTAGCAGCCGAATCCTTCCAATCTGCAAGCCAGGTGTTTTTGTCTAGTGATGGCTTGTCTTTTACTCGTGCCGTTACATCCAAAAAGTTTATTACGCAAGAAATATATGTGTTTGTCAATGTTGCAATGTAAGAATCTTTTGCCCTGGAATCATTTTGCAGTTTTTCTTTTAGCTCTTGCAATTTAGGTTTGGTATATATTGCTAAATCTGCTCCTGCAATATCTTTCGCATTTTCCGGATATGTTTTCATGATGTTTTCAAATTTAGGGAAAAAGTCATTTTTTAAGATAGAACCCGTTACTACAAAATAATTGTCATTGATGTACTTTGCTTCTGTTGCTTTCGATGCTTCACAAAATGGCAAGCCAGCAAACACAAAAATCGTAGTAAGAACAAGAAATATTTTTCTCATTTTTATAGCCTCCTAGAATGGGTGACAACGTTTACAAGGTGTATATCCAGATGCTCTTGCTTCTGATTGTGATTCGATGTAAACTTTATTGCCGTTACTCATTTTTGATACAGAGCTGCAAGTGTTTGTGTGTATCTTGCCAGTGTTGCGATTAGCGACATAAGCTTCTGCCGACAGCGTGAATGTTCCGATGCAGAAAATAGTGATTAGTGCTATGATAATTCTTTTCATTGATGCTGACTTCCTTTATTGGTTGTTGAGCAAATTCGATATTATAGCACATGGTTCTTCGTATTCAGATAGGCGTATAATGTACGGCGTTGCTCGTCCTTCTTTAAAGATGTGTAATCCACCATCGCCGTCGGAAATAGAAAAGAGTTTAGATATTGGAAAAGCAAAAGCTTTTGAGCTGCCTAAAAATCCTATACGCATATTGCTTATCCAAAAGATACCCCATGAATCAGAAGTCCAAAAAGAGGAAGTTTTTCTTGATACACTCATAGAGCCTACATGATAGCGAACGCCTTTACAGATGCGTATAGATGCAGATGGTCCGGAATAATTAATTTTTTTGGTAACAGTTTTCATTTTCATCATATCTGCGTATGCTGAATAATGAAGTATCTCACCGTCCTTATATATGATCTGAACATCATTTTTATCATAGATTGGTAATTTATCGTTAACTGTGATGTCATATAGGGTTCTGTTTAGCTCTATTTTTCCATTCCAGTATTTTACTTCTTTGGGAGTGAGATGTTCGCATACAAGCAAATACTTGCTAAATTTCTGCGCTTCATCTTCTGTTACTATTCCGTCCTGCATTATATCAGACCAGATGTTATTACAAGCCATAGATTGAGCTTCAGTAAGTTGTTCATCCGTAATATGTTTTTCTTTTATAAAGTTATACATATTGGTAAGCTGTGCTTTGTCTTCGTACTTATCTTCCATAGCTACCATGGTTAGCATTTTTATATATTCTTGAATATCTTCTTTTGATGCTTTGCGTGAAAACCACCCGAACATTAATACCGACTCCTTTCGATACATACGAAAAAGAGGACGGACATATGCGCCCTCTTATCGCTGTAGTTCTTCTACAAATGGCTCCCTAAAAGGAATCCCCCTAACATCAAGTTGAATCATTGAGTCCGTGTTTTACAGTTTCAGCTTGTTTTTTGCAACCAGTTGGTTGGCAATTTCTATGCAGAGTAGCAGGAAATACACATGCTCTGTTGGTAATTGTCGAATCAGCTGTGCATACTCGTTAGTGGTATGACATCGACTTCGTTTTAACCTCCTTCCTTTAGATTGCAAGGTATTATGCCATGCTGGCGAAGGGGAAGTCAGGCCTTGCCTTTGCCTTGCAACAGCCCTTTTATAATTTGCTCGATAGCCATCTTTTGGGTGTCATCGAGCTTCTGAATCTGTTTAGCAATCTCAATAGCCTGTTCGTCGAGAAGCTGGGCGTTGAGCTGCTGCTTTACTGCTTCAGTGTCTATGCCGAGGTCATGCGCTTGCTGCTTTGTTATACCTAAAGCATATTCAGTGTCATCATAAAAATACGCAACCGGAACATTAAAGTAATTAGCGATAGCTTGAATGGTTTTAGCTTGCGGTGTGTATTTGCCTTGCTTCCAATAAGTTAAGCTTGGTGCGCTAATGCCTGTTTCTTTTGCTAATCTTGAAGCACTGATACCGTGTTGTTTTAGCAGTAATGCAAGTTTTTCGTACATGTAAAAATCTCCAAAAAATCCTAAAAAAATTTCATTAAACTACTTTACAAAAACGCTTTAAAGTAGTATACTAATTATAGTAAGTTAATACTTAGATTAAAGCACTTTAAATCAGTGCTAGTGTTAAATTACTTTAATATAATTCTATCACAGTAGATTATTTTATGCAAGGAAAGGAGCGAAAAATGTATAGTAAATTCGAGAAATTGATGCTCAAAAAGGGTTTGTCGGCTAATAGGATTGCTAAAGAGGCAGGAATTAACGCTCCGTCGCTTACCTATTGGAAACAAGGCAAATATACTCCGAGTTTAAAGACATTGCAAAAACTTGCCGAATACTTCGGCGTAAGCGTTGATTACTTTTTAAATGATGTAGCGTAAAGGAGAGAGACTATGGAAATAAAAAACGGTTTAATGACTTTTAATCCACGTTCTGCCGTAAAGCCTATCATACAAATCCTGCATGATAAAAGTATACCAATAGTTGGAATTTCGCAGGTATTTGAGCTTGTTATGAAAGATGCTATAAGCCATACAGTGCCTTATGATGTTCAGAAGTTTAATGATGAACTAAAGATAGTAGAAAAGCCGGAAATTGCTACAAAGGAGTGAAAAAGATGAAAAAGGTATTGCAAATCTGCGTATGCATTATCTTTGCATGGTGTTGCTTAAGCTTAGTTGGCGGATTTTCGGACAGCCAGGTGCAAAGGCATACGATTACGCACGTTGTGCAAGAGGGCGAAACCATGTATGGAATCGCAGATAAGTATTTCCTGCTTAACAAAACAAGAATTTGCTTTGACGAGTTTTGGTACAACGTATCTGAGGATAATAAGCACCTGACCGCCAACCGCCGTTATCTCCAGCCTGGAGATGTAGTCACTGTTAATTACTACACAGTGAAAGCTCAATGATAGCAGGGCATAAAGCCTTCTCGCTATACATTAATTGTAACAAAAAGGAGTTGAGTGTTATGGCAGAAAGTAAAGCTAACATCTATAAGACAGCTAGAGAATACGCAAGAATTAGCCGTGTTGATGCTGCGGAATTCTTTGCTATATCTGCTAGTTGTCTTAAGGATTACGAAACCGACGTGCGTGGTGTTCCGGATGTTACGGCATTGCAAATGTCTAGGTTGTATCGTGCGCCCTGGTTACGTGTTCAGCACTTGCAAAGAAATGTAGTGTTCTGCGACGTGTTCGGATTGATTCCGCCAGTCGATAACAGTGCTTTGAATGTACTGCGTGCTCAAAAGGAAATCGGCGAGGTGGTCGAGCTTTTTCCGCAAATGGTAGCAAAAACAGTACAAAAAAAGCACCTCGGTGATAATCTTTTAAAAGAATGCCGTGAAGGTGCACAAGCTCTGTTGGTGCTGATTGGAATTGAAGATGAACAAAAAGAAAAGACCCCCCACGCTAATAGAGAGCCTTTAACCTATTAAATAAAGTCGAAAGGAAGTCGGTTTATAAAATAGGTCATATATAGTATAGCATACGGAAAAGAGGTTGTCAAACATGGAGAGCAGATTCTACACAGCTAAAGATATTGCCAACCTTTTAGGCGTAGGCGTTGGAAAAGGCTACTCGCTTATAAGGGAATGGAACAAAGAACTTCAGCAAAAAGGCTATACAACTGCACAAGGTAGAGTAGTTAAAGCCTATGCTGATTTAAAGCTTGGTTTCGGAATTCAAAAGGAGGATGTATATGGTAACTAATGAACAGGTCAACGCCGTGTTAGCTCGCAGCGGACTTAGCATGGAAGGATTTGAATCTTTTAGAAAAAGGAAGCATGGTGAGCATAAGCAGACGAAAGAGAACTGGTTGAAAGACTTTAAGACTTGCTCACACTGTACCAGGGATGGCAAATGTAAGTATCAGCATTACGGATACCACCAGGAAAAACAGGCTGTGCGTGAAGGTGATGTATTAAGCTATAACGTTAACAGCTTGTCGGTAAATATGCAAACATATCCTAAAGTTGGCAGTTATCGTGAATGCTGTCACTGGGATGCTGAAACAACTCTTAAGCTTCACAGCAGACTTGAAGAGCTGGTTAAGGAAGGTGAAGTTATATGAACGCATTGACTGACGCAAGGTACGGCTTATGCTTTGACGTTGAAACATCTAATTTTGCTGATTTTGCCGGGCTTGGCAAAAACGATGAGGAATTTCACAAAGCCGCAATGCTTATGAAATCAAACTGCGAAAGAATTCTGAATAGCATCAAAGAGTACGAAGAAGCGTACAAAATTGACCGGACAAATAAGGAGTAGTGAATTATGGGACTGTTTAAAAAGGCTGAACGTAAAAAAGCGTTTTTGAAAATTGCTATTACCGGTGTTAGTGGCAGCGGTAAAACCTACAGCGCATTGCAGTTGGCGCAAGGATTAGGTGATAAGATTGCAATGATAGATACGGAAAACGGCAGCGGTGAGCTGTACAGTAATCTGTGCGAATACGATGTAGCTCCAATGTCAGCACCCTTTACACCGGAAAAGTACATTGATTACATCCATGAGGCAGAGCAAGCAGGATATAACGTTTTGATTATTGACAGCTTGTCTCATGCGTGGGCAGGTGAAGGCGGCGTCCTGGATTTTGTCGACAAGAAAGCAGCGACAACAAGAAGCGGTAATAGCTTTACTGCATGGAAGGACGCTACCCCGAAGCAAAATAAGCTTGTTGACGCAATTCTCCAAGCAAAAATGGACGTAATTGTTTGCATGAGAAGCAAGCAGGCATATGAGATTGTAGAGAATGAAAAAGGCAAAAAAATGCCGATAAAAATGGGATTAGCGCCTATTCAGCGAGACGGCTTAGAATATGAATTTACAGTAATGTTTGACATTAGTGTTGAGCGTCATATGGCCGCTGCTACAAAAGACAGAACCGGATTATTTGTTGATTGGTGTGAAGTAATTACTCCGCAGACCGGCAAAAAGATTCGTCAATGGTGTGATAGTGGTGTAGAAATCACGGAAAATAAATTCGTTAAGCTTGAATATGGAAAAGCTTATGTGCGTACTCGTAATGGTATGACAGATATTGTAGAGCTGACATACGAACAGTTAGAGCAGTTGTTGCAAGCTCCAAATTATAGCTTAGCACATAATGCTATTCGTGAACGCTTAGAGTTAATAGAAGCAGCACAAGCAGAAATTCCCGAGATGAAAGAACAGCAAGAAGATTTTAGCGCAGCAGAAATTGAAGAAGCTGCAACCGCAAAACCTATTGTTGCTAATAATGCGGTGTTCAAGACACCGGAAAGTGGGGAAAATGAGTAAGAAAAGCATATTGCAAAGCAAAAAGGAGTGCTTTATGTGTGGTACTACTCGCAATCTGGAGCGCCATCATGTGATATTCGAAGCAGCCGGGAGAAAGATTTCGGACAAGCTGGGTTTAACAATCTGGCTATGCTACGAACATCACAAAGGAAAACTCGGACCTCATTTGGACAGGGAAACAGACTTGCGGTTAAGGCGATTTGCTCAAACCTGCTATGAAGATAAACATAGCCGGGACGAGTGGATAAAGAAAATTGGGAGAGATTACCTATGAGAAAGAAAGCACTTATGAAGTATGTTAGGTTACTTAGACGGCAACCATTATGGAAGAAGTTATTGTAGGAGGGCGACATGGAGAGCTGGTTCAAGGTTAGCGCCGATGTGTTCGACAGTGAAAAAATTAAGATACTTCGTGCTGATACGAAGATTGGTGATAGCCTGGCATTAATGTGGTTCTTCCTGTTAGCTTTAGCTCGTAAAAAAAACGATGGTGGTTATGTATACGCTACCGAAGGTGTAGCGTATACACCTAAAACATTAGCTGCTGTTGGTGGATTTAAACCTAAAGTTACAGAAACAGCATTAGAAGTATTTCAGCAGTATAACATGATAGATATAGAGGATAACGGCTATATCTATATTGTAGGCTGGAGTGAGTATCAGAATGCTGAAGAACTTTCAAAGCTTAAGGAGCGTGAACGCTGTAAGGAAGCAATGAGAGCTAAAAGGCAGCGTGAGAAGCAGTCCAAAACCTGTAACAACGATGTAACAAATGTAGATGTTACGGAATGTTACGAAGATGTTACGTGTAACAAAGGCGTAACAAATCAAAATGTTACACGTAACAACGATGTAACAAACACAGATGTTACGGATAAGAATAAGAGTAAGAATAAGAAAGAGAATAAGAGTAAGAGTAACAACAATAACTTTAGTAGTGGTTGTTACGATAAAAATGCTGCCGTTACGTGTAACAGTTACGAAAATGTTACGAGCGATAATAATCCTGTTGGCTTTTGGAATCAAAATGTTACGCCGATAACGCCATATATTGCAGAGCGGTTGCAGGCTATTTCTAAGGAGCACGGCGAGCTGATAGCTATGCAGGCGGTTACGATAACAGCGCAGCAAGGCAAGAAGTCAATAGCCTATTGTGAGGGAGTTGCAAGAAACCTTGCGAGCGGTGACAATCAAAAGCCAAAGAAACCGCCGGATGATTTTAAACCGCCGGACGACCAAACAGACCTGGACAAATATTTTTAGTGAGGTGATAGCATGAATGCGAATGATGTTCAGAATTCAATTACGCTTGCTGTAAATCACATTGCTAAAAATGCTTCACAGCTTAATAAGCAAAACGAAAATGATTATTACGAAAACGGATTGCTTATGTGTGGTAAATGCCATACGCCGAAGCAATGCAGAGGCTTCTTGTTTGGTGTTGAACGAACTGTAACTTGTATCTGCAAGTGCAGAGCGGAAGAGCTTCAGGCAGAGCGTGAACGTGAGGAACATGAAAAGCGACTTGCTAGGGTGCAAGAGCTTAGAAAAGCTGGCTTCCCGGAGCGTGAGCTTCAGTCACAGACCTTCAGCCACGATGACGGCGCAGACGAGCGGACGATGCGAGCAATGAAGAATTTCGTTGAGCACTACGATGATTTTCGCAGGATGCATAAAGGATTGCTGCTTTACGGAAATTCCGGAAGCGGAAAGACGTTCGCCGCTGCGTGTGTTGTCAATGCGCTAATTGATAAAGGTGTAGCTTGCTTAATGACTAATTTTGGCAGAGTGTTCAATACATTGTGGGGCACTGAACAAAAGCAAGCATATCTTGACGGATTTAATCAATTTGAATTGCTAGTGCTTGATGATTTAGGAGCAGAAAGGCGCACGGAGTTTGCTCAGGAGCTAGTGTTCCAGATCATCGACAGCCGTTGCCGGAGCGGATTGCCTACAATCATCACAACAAATTTGCCGATTGAAACAATCAAAAAGCCGCAGACGATAACGGAAACAAGAATCTATGACCGCATTTTGCAGATGTGCCACCCGGTAGAGGTTACACACGCAAGCAGACGTAGGAAGAAAGTTGCAGAAGGCTTTGCTGCTACCAATAAGTTATTAGGATTATAGGAGGGAATTATGGACGCTAAAGAGCTTACGAGAATCACTGAAAGTGCAAATCGTGATAAAGATAAGAGATATTTTACGACAATAGTAAATTTCTATATCAATATGTATCATGACAGCGGTGAGGTTTATTATCTGCATAAAGCTATTGCCGAAATCAAAGCAAAAATCAAAAAAGAAGGCGGCGAAATTTTCTGCCAGGACAATCCGTTAAAGAGAAAGGAACAAAAAGCATGAACAAAATCGTTTTATTAGGCAGACTGACAAAAGACCCGGAGGTAAGATACACTTCTACAAGCAAGGTTGTTGCTCAGTTCACGCTTGCTGTGGACAGACCTTATTCGAAAGACAAGCAGCGTGAAGCGGATTTTATCCCTGTTGTTATTTGGGGTAAACAAGCTGAAATCTGTGGCAACTACCTTAGCAAGGGACAGCGTGTGTTAGTTGAAGGCAGACTGCAAATTCGCAATTATGAAGCTAAAGACGGTCAAAAGAAATATGTAACCGAGGTCATTGGGGAGCACTTTGAATTCATTGAGCGTAGAGAGCAAGGCTGCGAATCCCAACAGACACCTGGAGAAGAAAGCCAGGACTTCCAAGGTTTTGGCAGCACAGTACCTTTTAATGAGGAAATTCCGTTTTAAGCGAGGTGCAGCATGAAGATTAAAGACGAAGTTAACCGCTTGCGTAAGCTGGCGTGGACTGAAATCGAATTAAAGAAAGATGATTTCAAGAAGATTTGCAGTGAATATTGCTTTTTGTACAAAACGATATATCACCAGACCTACAATCCTAGCATGAAGCTGATTAGCACGTGGGGAAGAAGCAAGGTGTATGTTGATAAGCTTGAATACATTGATGTGCTTCAGGACTTAGCTTATCTGCGTTACGCTTTCAGCAGAATGAAATTCAAGGGGTACAAGAAACATGAATCAGCTTAAAAGTATCCTCGTGGGCAAGCGTAGCAAGGCAAGCGGTTCGTTCTTTGAAAAGATGATTGACGCAGGCTGCCAGTATTACGAGGAACATGGCATTGCGAAGATTGAGAAACAGAGCGAGCCTGTACATTATATCCGCCCTTATGGAGCGCATGGACAGTTCATAGCCAACTATGCAAAGAAAAGCGGTGTTGACTACAAAGGGACGCTGAGAGGTGGTTTAGCGGTGTGCTTTGAAGCGAAGCACACCGACGGCGATAAGATGCTGCGAAGCAGACTTGAACCGCACCAGCTAGAATATCTTAAGGTTCATCACTTTTTAGGTGCAAGGTGCTTTATCCTGGTATCGTTCAATCTGACAGATTTTTACAATGTGCCGTTCCTTGTATGGGAAAATATGAAGTCACTATACGGAAGGCAGTACCTGAAGCGTGATGATCTGGAAGAATACAGAATCAGTAATACAGGCAGAGTGCTAAAATTCCTGACTGCAACGGAGGGGCAACAGTGAAATATCTACTTGGAACAACAGCCGAAGGCAAGCAGTGCTGCCCTCATTGCAAGCAGGAAAAAATAAAGCTTGTCTACGGCGCAAAGATTGTAGACAGAAAAGGTGCTGTAAAATGGGCGTTTAGATGCTCATCGTGCTATGGCACTATTTGGCTAAAGTAAAGCGAAAGGAAGTCGGTTTAATGCAGAATAAGGATTGGAGCTATCTGCTAGGGCAGAAAATAGGTATGCTGACAGTGCTTGAAATTTATCCTCCAGGCGTTATCAGCATCAGACCTAAAAAGAAGGCTTCTGTTGCAAGATGCGTCTGCGAATGCGGCACTGAATGTTACAGAGATGTATCTAACCTAGCCCGGCGGCAAGGAATGAGCTGTGGCAGCAAGAAATGCAAATACAAAATTATGAGCCTTGCGCAAACGAGAAGGCAGGAAACCAACAAAAGAAAGGCTACAGCTCAGAAGCCTGCCGAGAATTTCTCAAAAGATGAAGAGCCGATAATAACAAAAAAGCTGAAAAATAAATATGTTTGCCCTTTTCCATTTCCCGGCTGTGTGAGAAGTGAGGTCTGCCACGTATGCTGTTGGGAGTGCGATAAGGAATGTAAGCAATGCAGTAATAACCCGCAATTATGCGGAGCAAGGAGATTAAGATGAGAAGTATTAAGGAGATTTTAGCAAACGAAAGGTTTCAAGCCGACAGGAAAAATGATTTTGCTTTTGAAGGTTTGGTGTTAATAGGCTTCCTGCATCTGCCAGGAATCAAAAAGAGCTTGCAGTGTGTTGTAGGCGTTGAGCCTGATCAGGACGGCAACCAATGGGAGCACGTGAGCGTGAAATTTTGCGGCACAACGAATAAAACGCCGTCATGGGAGGTTATGTGCCAGGTTAAAGACGTATTCTGGCTGCCGGAAGAAGAAGTACATCAGATTCACCCAAAAGAAAGTGAGTATCTGCACGGCTTAGGTGGGATATACGATGTTTTACACCTGTATCGTCCTGTAAGTGGCTGGAAGCAGAATCCGAATAGAGGTGAGGATAATGGCTGACTTTTCCTTAAAAACAAATTTTTCCGTAGACGGAGAAAGGTACTTACTGTCTACAGTTAAATTGCATTGGTGTTACAAGCCAAGTTATGAAACAATGCTCTTTAAATTTGACAGAAGAAATGGAGTAAGCTACAAAGATTTGTATTGCCAAAAATATCATACGCAACAAGAAGCCGAAGCAGGACACAAAGAGTTACTCTTGCGTGTTGAGCACGGAGAAAGGTTTTGGGAAAATGACTAAAGTATTAAATGCAATTATCGACATGATCACGGTTATATTAATCATCGGTATACCTGCTATGCTTGGCGCTTTGGTAGGTGCTGCGATTGGGTGGTTGGTATGGATGTGGTAAAGCGTAGACAGCAAAAGCTGAAATATTATCGTTACTGCTTGCGCAAAGCACATCCGCTGTTCCGGGCGAGCGTTTTAGACTATGAAGTACGTATGGAAATGAGGAAAAAATATGGTAAATAGAAATATGGTAAATAGAGATTTGGACGGAATTTATTTCCGTGTTAAACGTAACAATCGTTGGGAAAGCGTTTGCTTTAGTGACTTAACAGACGAGGAAATGGATAAGGTGCTTGAAGGGCATAGCGTTCAATGGCTCAAAAGCACTTGCAAAATCCTGGGACGCACCATTAGACGTATCGGAGATGAGCTGGAGATTGTCGGCGGACGCAAGGAGGAAGTGTAATGACACCAGAACGTAAGAAATGGCGGGTAAGTCTAACAACAAAACAGAAATATTTGCGTAGAGAAATTGATTATTTGAAATTTGAAAGAAGCGCAGAAAAACATCATGCAAATATAGCACAAAGCAGCATAGTTAAAAGAATTGCTCTTAAACGTGTCAACTGCTGCACAGCTCATATCCGTGCTTTAAAACACGAGCTTGACCGTACAACGGTAGCGACGTATATGGGATACTATCAAGAGGCGTTTCCAATGTATCGCTGCAAAAAGTGCGGCGGCACGTTTGAATATTTTGGACAATCGCACTGCTGCTGGTGCGGTAGAAAGATTGAGGGGTGAAAATAATGACGATTAAAGAGCTTTATGAATATGCTAAGGTTAATGGCTTTGAAAATCTGCCGTTTCGCTATGGCTACATTGATTATGACGGTATTTATCGTCCGCAGGACTTTTATTTTTCTGACTTTGAATACGATGCAAAAGAAGTAACAATACTGTTTTCTGAAAGTGCACTAAGGGCATTAGCTGATAAAATGTCAGAAGAAGTAACAATGAATTACGCTGGCATTGAGCAAGGAATTGAAGTATATTGTTGTTCCCATTGTCAATCGGAAGTATATCACACAATACATTGGTATGATTTTTGCCCAAGTTGTGGAAGAAAAATTAAGGAGTGGAAGTAATGAATGAAAAAAATTACACACCGACAGTTGAATATCACGGATACGTGAAAGAAATCAAGAGAAACGGCGAAACGTTTTTTGTTGGAAAAACGTGTATAACCAGACGCAAGCCTTACTATGTTGTTTTTGGGGCAGAACACTGTAATGACGATAATTATTGCCCCAGCTGTGGCAGAAAAATTAAGGAGTGAAAGTAATGACGTTAGACGAATTTGTGTGCGTGGCAATGATTATAACGCTCATCCCGATTGCTATTATCCAATGGATGAGCTTAATCGTGGCTGTTATTGAGAGATTTAAGGAGTAGGCTATGACAATCAAAGAACTTTATGAATGGGCGAAAGCAAGAAACGCAGAAGAAATGACACTGCACGTAGATACATGGAATGAACTTTTTAACGAGTTGGTGGTTGAAAGCAATTTAGCAATCGTTGATTTTTACGGCACTAAAGCCGTAGTTATCCGGAAATAAAGGAGTGGTTTTGTGCTTGTAAAAATTTGCGCTAATAGGTGGATTGACAGAAAGTGTATTCAGTCATTAACTGTGTTAGACTACGAGAACGAATCGCACGACAAAGATTATCTTATCATAGTCGGCGGCGTTGACTATGAAGGCAAGAGTTTTGAAGGAGCGCTGCCACAACAATATCCTAATTTTGAGGTTGCTATAAACGCAATGGACACTCTTGCTAAACGAATCAATCAAGAAAAGGAGTGATAACATGGCTAAAAATCTTATCCCAGAAATCGCCCAAATGCTCGGCGTGGAGCTGGGCGAAGAATTTAAAATTAAGGGTTATGACGGATTGACTTATAAGCTTACCGATAATGGGCTAGAATTAACTACTGTTGATGGTCAGAAAACGAAATGGTTCGACCACGGAGCATTAAACAGCTTGCTGAAAGGCAAAATGGAAATCGTCAAACTTCCGTGGAAGCCGAAGAAAGGCGATGTTTATTTTACCTTTGGGCGTTTGGGCGATAAGTGGGTTGTTCGCTCGTTGTGGTGGGGCGGATTCCCGGAAGAGTATGCCCTGCTAGACAAAGGCTGGGTATACCGCTCAGAGAAAGAAGCGCAAGCTGCTTTGCCTAAAGTGGCTGCGGAATTAGGAGTGGAGTATAAAATTTAGGAGAGAAAACTGCAACATGTTGCAAAAATCTCTTGTATGAGCTGTTGTAAAAAACGCAACAGCTCAAACTCCCTTGAAAAAGTTGCACGCGGG
>ERZ1034855.418-NODE-418-length-17510-cov-10.601432_pt1 | contig 17510 bp, 16 predicted proteins | sample MGYA00520699_ERZ1034855 | MGnify/ENA primary metagenome ERZ1034855 (study PRJEB33766, sample SAMN09781730) | gut metagenome | biome: gut microbiome | host: Homo sapiens | place: Madagascar | study: EMG produced TPA metagenomics assembly of the PRJNA485056 data...
AATTTAATGGCTATTAAAATAATAACATACAATATGTTTTTTTTCAATCCTATTTCTCCTTAATTGGCGCAACGTTGTGACTTAAAAGATATGTATTGAAAAGTGTATACAAAAGAAATTGATGCTGTAAAGAGTTCAGCATGACAGAGACTTTTATTAATGGATGAGCTAATAAAGAAAGAAGTCTTGACAGAAAGCTCTTTCAGACAGTATTTTATAATTATGGCTAATTCCGAATCGTAATCGGAATTAGCCAAAGAAATAATTTATGGATTATATCAATAGAGCTGCTGAAAAACTTGCAAAAGAAGCTGTAGAAACTTATAAATCAATTCTCGTTACAGGTGCAAGACAGACTGGAAAATCAACTATGCTTGAAGCACTTTTTCCCGATAGAAAAGTCGTTACTTTTGATGACCAGTTTGCAGAAGACCAGGCAAAAAATAATCCTACAGAATTTATTGACTTGAATCCTCCTCCTGTAACTTATGATGAAGTCCAGTATGTTCCAAGTCTTTTCCGCTATATAAAAATTGCATGTGACGCGTCGAAGGATACAGGCCTTTTTTGTCTGACAGGTTCACAGCCTTTTAAACTGATGAAGGCTGCTTCAGAATCCCTTGCAGGCCGTGTTTCTATAATTGAACTTTCTACACTCTCTTTGCGTGAAATGCAGAAAACAGATTTTGACCAGTCTTTTGTTCCTACAATGGAATATGTAAAGGCCAGACAAAAGTCCGCAAAAAAGCCTGAGAATATCTGGAGCATAATTCACCGCGGCGGATATCCTGCTTTGCAGAATCCAAAAATGAACTGGGAAAGATTTTTTTCTGACTATATAAAAACTTATCTTGAACGCGATGTACGCGCTCTTTCTGCCGTTCAGGACCTTAACACATTCCGCCGATTTATGATTGCCTGTGCAGCCCGTACCGGCCAGATGCTCAATTATTCAAATATTGCATCAGAAATTTCAAAAGACGCAGATACAGTAAAAAATTGGATTTCAATACTTGAAGCTTCAGGCATTATTTATATTCTGGAACCTTACTGTCCTTCTGTACTGAACCGAGCAATCAAGACTCCAAAATTGTACTTCCGCGATACAGGACTTGCATGTTATCTTACACGCTGGCTTACTCCTGAAACACTTGCAAACGGCGCAATGGCTGGTGAAATCTTTGAAACGTATGTAATTTCTGAAATCCTGAAATCTTACTCAAATGCCGGAATAGATTACCACTACTGCGTTTCTTATTACCGTGGAAAAGACAAAAAGGACAGTTCAGAATCAGAGATTGATTTTCTCATTGAAAAGGACGGTCTTCTGTATCCTGTAGAAATCAAGAAAACAGCAAAGCCTGCAGCCGATATGACATCCGCATTTACGATTCTGGATAATATTCCCGAAAAAAAACGAGGAACAGGTGCCGTAGTCTGCATGTGTTCTGCGCCCGGACTGATCAGAGAAAATATTCTTGCAATTCCAGTGTGGTATGTGTAAGGCTAAAAATTTGAACCGTTCCAGCCCCAGGTATGGGTCCCCCGGTATTCCACGTAAACTTTGTCGCCGGGAATGCCAAGTTCGTTTTTGATGGCTTCCTTTTTCTTAGCGGAAACAGGAACTGTGATTTTACTGCCAATAAATGGCATGGGGGGATCTCCTTGACAAAATGTCATTTTGTATTAAATTTATCTTATCTCGTCTACCAGTGTAGAAAGAGTTTCTAAAGACGTTCTTTTTTTTAAGGAGCGTCTTTTGTTTTTTATCAGGGCGTTTCCCCGCTTTCGCGGGTCCGCGCTACTCCAGGTTACGCTATCGCTCCAGCCTCCTCGGGCTAAGCCCTGCGGTGGCCGCTTCGCGCCTTGCGTATCGCTAACGCAGGAAAATTTTAAAACTCCCTATACCTTTCTTCAAACTCTTCTTCCAACCACAGCGAAATCTTTTCAGAAACATCGCGGATTTTTCCGGCTCTACCTTTTCCGGTAATGGAACATTCCCAAACAACGCCAACCCGCCAGCCATCTGACAGAAGCTGTTTAATTTCGGTAGCATCTCGTTCTTTGTTCCTGTTTATTTTATTCTGCCAGAACTCTGTGTTCGTTTTTGGCATTACAAAATATTTGCAGCCGGTGTGGCCGTGCCAGAAGCAGCCGTTTACAAAAATCACGGCCTTGTAATGAGGCAGAACAATATCCGGTTTACCGGGCAGACGGCTGTCATTCTTACGGAAACGGAAACCGATTTTATGCAATGCGGAACGGATTTCCTTTTCCGGCTTCGTGTCCTTGCCTCGGATATGCGACATATTTTTATGTCGTTGGGAAGAAGTCAGAGTATCCATTAGATTTTATCTTTTAGATTATATCTTTCTACAATTTTATTAAAATCATTAGGGAAAGCTTTTTTTATTTCCCTAGATAAAAGTGCTTTTCTTTTCTCCCAAAAGTTTTCTAAATCTTCAATTTTATAAGAAATATTTTTGGGAATGAAATGCATTCTCTGATAATTTGAAAGACTCTCGGCATCTGGATATGTAGCTCTGATCCATTTGTCATACTCGGTATCAGACTTTGTTGTGTTTTCCAACCTGTTCAATAACTGCAGATTAGCTATTGAGTTGCATCCATCTTTATAAGTTTTTATCTGATCCTCATTTTTAGGTTTAAGCAATTTGCAAAGTTTTGATTTACTATTCAAAATAGTTTTTGCCCATATGTGGTCAACATGTATGTTTTGTTCTGGTGTTCTATGAAGCAATTCATCAAATAAAGGAACTATTTTGCTATCACCATATTTCAATTCAAGAATTATCTCTATCTGGTCATCACCAATGGTTAATGGTTTCTTAATTTCTTTTTCCATTAATTCTTCCAATGGAAAATGTTTTTTCTTAGTTTGAGAAAGAATATTTCTAAATTGAAGCAAAGTAGCTGCAGTTCCTTCCATGAAGACATCTTTTAATATTGAACGCAACAACCATTGACGAATAAAGATTCTATCACAACAAGCTCTGTCGGAACTGCTTGTTTTATGATTATCTGAAAGATTATTATGATAAAAATAATATGCAATTGGAAGAATGATACTTTTGCTCAATTTGCTTCTAATAATAAATCTTCTTCACGCCCAATGAACATATTTATTCCTCCAAGAATAATACTCTAAAGTATTATTTATTTCAATATAGTTTTCATAACCTATAACAACAGAAGCAGTAACCGCGTTCCTTTTTACGGTCCGGCATGTTCTTCAGGAGAACTTCACGAAGAGTGTCTGAAGCCATAGTCTCAGCAACATCCTCAAAGACATAATTTGACCCCATGCGGTCTTTCAAGAGTTTATAAAGTTCCGGGCACAATGGTATTTTTCTTGATTCCTTGGTTTTAAGCGGACGGAGATTTCCGTTCAAATACTGGTCTTTCAAATCAATGTATGTTTCGTGAAAGTTTTCCTTGCGGATAGAATGAATCTCGCTCAGACGCATTCCAGTCAAAGCAGCAACAAATTACTAAGAGCGGCAGAAGACATTTTGCGTTAAGAAATCGCGCATGCGATTTTAGCAAAATGCCCCTCGGCGCTGGTCGACGAGGGGCAGAACCCACAGGGTTCGACTCCCGTGTTAGCACAGAAAATTGGTTTAAAATAAAAAAAAGCAAGCCTTAATTAGAAAGACTTGCTTTAGAAAAGAGCGGCAGAAGGGAGTCGAACCCTCGTCTCCAGCTTGGAAGGCTGGGGTAATAAGCCGTTATACGACTGCCGCATTCGCTGTTGATGTTTACACTATATATTTTGGTAAAAAAAATGTCAACAGCTTTTTGAAAAAAAAATGAAAAAAATATTTATTTTTTTAAGAATACGGGTTTGTTTATTCACTTAAGGCACAATTAATGGTATAATACTACATATTTTTTTGGAGGATTCTCTATGAACAGCTTCTTCAAACTTCAGGAACGGGGCACAACCGTTTCACGAGAGATTATTGGTGGAATAACAACCTTCCTTGCGATGGCCTACATTCTTGCCCTTAACCCTACTATTCTGGCAGACTCTGGAATGAACTGGGATTCGGTATTCACTGCAACAGCTATTTCTTCTGCAATTGCAACTCTGGTAATGGCATTCTGCGCAAACCTTCCTGTAGCACTTGCACCGGGACTTGGACTCAACGCATTCTTTACCTACACCGTTGTAATCGGAATGGGATGTACCTGGCAGTTTGCTCTTACCGCAGTTCTCCTTGAAGGAATTCTCTTTATAATTCTTTCTGTTTTTGGAATAAGGGAAGCAATCATCAATTCTATTCCGGCCGGAATGAAAAAAGCTGTATCTGTAGGTATAGGTCTTTTTATCACAATCATCGGCTTAAGCAATGCCGGAATCGTCGGAACTGACACCGGAACACTCATCGGCTTTCACAATCTTAACATGGACCACTCCACTGCCCTTGTTGCCGTAATAGGACTTATCATTACAGTTATTCTTTACATAAACAAGGTTCCAGGTTCTATTCTTATAGCAATCGCTGCCACAACAATAATCGGAATTCCGTTTGGTGTAACAAAAGTTCCAGAAGCATGGAAACCGATTTCACTTCCTGCAGCACCGTATTTCTTTAAGTTTGAATTTGCAAATATTCTTTCAGTAAAGTTCCTGGTTGTATTCATTACATTCCTGTTTACCGATTTGTTTGACACTTTGGGAACACTTATGGGAATTGCAGAACAGGCAGACCTTAAAGACGAAGATGGAAACATTTCAAACGCAAAGGGTGCCCTTCTCTCTGATGCAGTCGGAACAGTTGTCGGTGCATGTCTTGGAACTTCAACTGTAACAAGTTTTGTAGAAAGTACTTCAGGTGTTGCCGCAGGAGCACGCACAGGACTTGCATCTGTTGTAACCGCAATTCTTTTTGCACTCTCACTCTTCCTTGGACCTGTATTCGGCCTTATTCCGTCTGCTGCAATTGCACCGGCTCTTATCTTTGTAGGATTTTTGATGATGAAGTCAGTTACTGCAATTGACTTTAACGATCCTACAGAAGGAATCCCGGCTTTTGTTACAATAATGACAATGCCTTTCTCTTATTCAATTTCAAAGGGAATTTCATGGGGAATCATTGCATACGTTATCTGCAAGATTTCAGGAAAGAAAGCAAAAGATATTTCTGTTGTAACATGGATTCTGGCAGCCGTATTCCTGGCCGAAATTATTTTTGAGTCAGTACGCGGTTAATCAACCTATAAAAGTTTCAGAACGGGTTTTTGTCTTAAGCCTTCGGGTAAAAAACGGAACCTGTTCTGAATGAAAGCAATTAAATTCAGGATTTTATGAGCAATTCAGACGAAAAATACAAGCGCCCGACATGGGACGAATACTTCATGGAAGTGTGCCGCACAATTGCAAAACGCGCAACATGTGACAGGGGACGTTCGGGTTGCGTAATTGCAAAGGATAATCGCATTCTTGTAACAGGCTACGTTGGCAGTCCCGCCGGTCTTCCCCACTGTGATGAAGTAGGTCACTTGATGAGAAGCATGATTCACGCAGACGGCTCAATAACGCAACACTGTGTAAGAACAGTACACGCTGAACAGAATGCAATCTGCCAGGCTGCAAAACGCGGCATTCCAATAGACGGAGCGACCGTTTACTGCAAGATGACTCCTTGCCGCACCTGTGCAATGCTTATCATAAACTGCGGAATAAAACGTGTTGTCTGTGAAAAGCATTACCACGATGAAGCAGACTCAATGCAGATGTTCCGCGACGCAGGTATTCACATTGAACACCTGGAAGATTCTGTACAGACTTACGAAAATATGTAAGCCTTACTGAATTCTTGATTCAACCCACAAAAGAACATCTTTCATAATATTAGCGCCGTTTATTTCATTAAGAAGTTCATGGCGCGCCTCCCCGTAATAAATAGCGGTTGCGTCTGTAAGCTTAAGTTTTCGTGTATAAATGTCAAAAAGTTTTTCTACAGTTTTTGCATAGTTTCCTACAGGGTCTGCTGTTCCTTCTATAAATAGGACCGAAAGAGACTGTGGTATTTTTTTGAGGTTTGACTTTTTGTGAATAAGTGAAAGTCCTTCAAAAAGATCCCTGAAGAATCCGGTTGTGGGAATAAATGTACAAAAAGGGTCTGCTCTGTACTGCGCAACTGTTTTTGCATCGCGGCTTATCCAGTCAGACTTTGTTGCCGGATTTTTAATGCGCTTGTTGTAGGAACCGAACACAATCTTGTCCAAAAGTTTTGCCACATGGCGTTTTCCAAAAAGCATTGTCATGTCGCGGCCAAGATTTTTGGCAAACGCAATGGTCAGCGGTCGAGGGCCGGCCGTTCCGCAGAGAATACAGCCGTCAAGATCTGTACCGTATTTTTCTATGACGCACTGTGAAACAAAAGAACCAAAACTGTGTCCAAAAAGAAAAACCTTTTTTGAAGGCCATCTTTTTTTTGCAAGAAGAATCTCTTCGTGAATATCGTCTGCGACCCTTTCAAAACCTTTTTTTCTGCAAGAAAACCGAACATTCCGCTTTTGTCCTGCGAGGCAAGTTCCGCTGTTTTTCCGTGGCCGCGGTGGTCTTCTGCATAAAGTGCAATTCCCCTTTTACAGCATTCGGCGGCAAACGGTTCATAGCGCGCTGCATGTTCTACCATTCCGTGGCTTAGGACAATCACGGCTTTTGGTTCTGTGTCGGGAAGCCAGCTGTGAAGAACATTTTTGTTGGAATCTGACATTACAATTGTTTCCTGTGCGTATTTCATTTTCTATAAAACCTCATGCATTGTATTCAATTTTTTTATTCAACTATATTCTATTGTAGAATTTTCACTTTATTTTTGCTATAGTATTCTTTATGAAAACAGCCACAATTACAGCAGAAAAAATGGTTTTTGGAGGAGACTGCATTTCCAGAATAGACGGAAAAACGGTTTTTGTACCGCTTGCGATTCCGGGTGAAAAACTCGAAGTAGAAATTACGCAGGACGCAGGTGACTACTACAAGGCACGCATTCTTAATGTACTTGAACCATCTCCCTACAGAACAATTCCATTCTGCCCGCTTTACGGAAAATGCGGCGGATGCAACATGCAGCATATCACAAACGAATACCAGACTGAACTCAGAAAATCCATACTAAAGGACGCTTTTGCACGAGAAGGCGTTGAAGTTCCCCAAATTGAAGTTGTAAGTGCCGCTCCGACCGGCTACAGATCACGCTTTCAGTTCCACGACGGAGGCTTAATGGAACGGGGCAGCAACAATTCAATAAAACTTACAGCATGCCCCTGCGCAACACCAGAAATAAACCGTTACCTTTCAGAAGTGGCACCCGAAGAAAGACCTGCAGGCCGTGTACATGTATTCGGCTCTTCGCGCATAACATCTATTCCTGAAGGATACGACAAAATAATCATAGCAGACGAACCTTTGAAAAAACAGGTGCAGAAAGAACAGAAGCGCCAGTTGCGTACACCCGGCGGAAGAAAAATTGGCAAATACAAAGAAATAAAAAAACGCTGGGCCGGTGCTGCAGAAAATCCAAGGAACACCTGCTCAGTTAATCTCTACGGAAAAGAAATTTCTTTTGATGTACTGGGATTTTTCCAGTCAAACCTTGAAGTAACCGAAAAGGCTGTTCCGCTTGTAACGGGAGGACTTTCTGGCAAAAACGTTCTGGACATGTACAGCGGGGCTGGAACATTTTCTGTATTCCTCGCCGACTCTTTTGAAAACGTAACTTTGGTTGAACACAACAAGTCTGCCCTTATCTATGCCGAAAAAAACATGGCCGGAAAACCGCACGAAAGTTTTGGTGTGAGCGGCGACGTGTGGATCAAATATCATGCACAAAACTGCGAACAACGCTTTGGAAAATACGATGCCGTTGTAATTGACCCGCCCAGACAGGGAATGGAAAAATCGGTCTGCCAGTGGCTTCAGACATCGGAAATTCCACATATAAGAAGTCTTTCCTGTGACACGGCAACTCACGCACGCGATGCAAAGTTTTTGACAAGGGCCGGCTACAAGATGGAAAAACTTTTTCTTCTAGACTTTTACCCGCAGACAGGTCATATAGAAAGTCTTGCATGGTTTGAAAAGGATTAACACTTAGTATGAATCTTAAGAAGTCTACTTTTGTATACAGTTTTTTGCTTTTCTGTACACTTTTTTGCTTATGGGGACAGAATAAGGGTACAGATCTGTCACGCAGGCAGCCAGACTGGGTTGCAGTTCTGGGCGGAAACCTTCTTTGCGAACCGGTACAGACAGAGGCAGGCTATGTTGCAGTGGGTGAAGGAAAGATGCTGCACTCATTTACAGGAGACGGAAAAATTCTCTGGCAGAAAGGCTTTTCAAAAAGACTGTCTCCATTTGTAACAAGTGGTGTCGGCGGAATGCTGTATGTAGTAACAGGCGGCTCAAAACTCGACATGCTCAACCCCGGCGGAACACCGCTGTGGACTTCTGACACAGGCTTTAATATAGAAAACGCACCGCTTGCCGGACGCGACGGGCGGGTCTTTGTACGAGGACACGATGCACTTGCCTGCTACGGCCTTAACGGAAAGCGCCGCTGGATTCTTAAAATAAAGGGACAGAATATACAGCTTCCTGTCACCACACTCAATGACGGTTCGCTTCTGGTATTTCTGGACAGGACAGCAGAAGGAAACAAATCTGTAGCCATAACTGTAACCCCGTTCGGGGACTCAAGCGAAGAAATTACGTTTGCAGGCAAAGTGATACAGTCTGTACCCTGCAAAGACGGAGCACTTCTTTCTTTTTCTGACTCAAGCCTGGGAATGGTTTCTTCTGACAAAGGAAAGGCTTTTTCGAAGTGGACTCTTCCGTCACAAAAAAGCGGAATAACAGGACCTGCAAAAATTGCGTGCTGCCCCGGCGAAAACAAAGCGTGGGCAGTATGGGGAACACCAGCTACACTCACATTGTTCAGGACGGCCGACGGTACAGTTTCAAGAACATTCACCAGTTCAGTAAGAAGCGCAATATCGCTCAAAATGTACTCGCCTCTTTCAAGAAGTATTGTTCTTGCCGACGCAAACAGGGCTGCATGTTTTGATGAACAGGGCGAAACCTTGTGGAACATAGACAGACTTCCCCCAAAAGACTGGAACTTTGCGCTGTTTACAGATACAGGATACATTACACTTTGTACCCGCAGCTGGGTCCTTGAAGGATACAGAATAGTCCAGTCACTGTCCTCACAAAAACCAAAAGCACCAAAAAAAAATGTAAGTTCCTACAGGGAATTTTATGACAAAACCCCGCCTAAATCTGACTCGATAACGGGAGCCGCAATAAACGCAGACAAAGCAAAAGAAATAGAGCGTGCTTTTTCAAAGGGAGACTTTGGAGAAAAAGAACACGAATGGCTTGCAGTTTTGGAAGCAGAAATTTCAAAAATGAGAAGCGACTGGCTTTCAGAAAGCTGGGACTACACAGTACAGAAACCTTACTTTAAGGCAAACGTTCCCTACAACGCGACAATACTTTCTTTATGCGCAAAAAGCGGAATCAGCCTTGGCCAGGAAAACATTCCGTCTTTGTTAAAATCATGTGACGACCCGACCGTTATGATTTCTCTGGTACGGTATGCTGCAGAAGCAAAATTTGATCCCGAAGGACAGATTCTCTACACGCTTGACTATATTGCACGCAACAAAGCCCGCTCAGATGACAGCACCCTTTTGTGCGAAATAGCCGCAGCCTGTACACAGATATGTCTCTTTATGGGAAGACCGGCTTTTTTTTCACAGGGACGCGCTCTTCTTACCTACATGATGTACCCGCAGTTCAGCTCAAAAGTAAGGGACACTGCACGCGCCTGCCTTGAACAGATTGCTTCTTCGGGACTTTGACTTTTACCGGACTGCACAAGTCTATTATTGAACGAGATATTTATTTTTGCTACAATAGGAATATTATGAAAAGAGTTTACATTGCGCTGGCAGCATCTGCGCTGCTTTTTAACACGGCTGTCTTTGCACAGGAAGCATTGAAGTCGGCAGAAGAAAATTACTATGACTTTCTTTCACTGCAGGGACTTGTAAAACGCCCATCCTTGAATTACAGAACACTTTCTGATTCTGTCTGGAACGTTTCTCCAAGTACAGAACACGCATGGCAGCTTAACAATCTTGGAACAACATACACACTGCTGGACACATCTGACAGCATGCAAAACGCATTTCTTGACGGCTCTGTAAACGGAATAAAAGCACGCCTTTACGGACCGCAATGGTATAATTCGTACAACACGGCAGCACCCTACGGAATGAACGACGGCGCGCTCTGGCAGGGAAAAGGATACAATACTTCACTTACGGCAGGCGCACGGCTTGAAGCTTACGGACTGGAACTTACGCTTAAACCACAGTTTGTTTTTTCACAGAACCTTAACTTTGAAATAATGAAGTCACACTCAGACAGCGAATACGGTTACTTCTGGGGATACGATGAAAAAAACAACGGGGCCGACATTCCGCAGAGATTCGGTGACGAAGCGTTTTATTATTTTGACTGGGGCGACACCGAAGTACGCTATACATGGAAAAACCTGACGCTTGGTTTTGGAACACAGGCAATTTGGCTTGGACCTGCACAGGTAAACGCGATTCTGCATTCAAACAATGCACCCACCTACCCCAAATTTGACGTCGGTCTTAGAAGAACAGAAATACATATTCCGTGGCTAAACTGGTACATAGGCGACATTGAAGCGCGCATTTGGACAGGAAAACTTACAGAGTCAGACTACTACGACAGTGACGAAAGCAATGACAACAACATGATTCACGGACTTGCACTTGCCTACGCGCCGTCTTTTGTTCCGGGACTTACGCTTTTTGCAAACAGAACATGCCTTGTAAAATGGGACTGGGAAAATTTAAAATACATTATTCCGGTAGAAGCCAACACCCATGTAGGCGAACAGGGAGCCGGTGAAGACCAGAAGATGTCATTCGGAGCAGACTGGATTTTTGCACCAGTGGGACTGGAGATATACGCCGAACTGGGACTGGATGATTTTTTGCAGGGCGGAATGATAAAAGGTCTTATACGCTACCCGTTTGACACAATGACAATTACAGCAGGTCTAAGAAAATATATTAGGTTCTCAGACACACTGTCAGGATCAATTTCATTTGAATACATAAATGCAGAACTTCCAAGAAACAGACTTGCAGTAAGACAGCAATATGCATTTAACATGCACTACCAGATAACGCAGGGCTATACAAACAGAGGACAATGCCTTGGTTCTGTATTCGGTGTCGGCGGAAACGAACAAATTCTGACCTTTGACTTGTACTATCCAAAAGGACTTGTTAAATTCACGCTGGCACGAAATAACCCCGACAACACCTATATGTACTGGCAGGGTAAAAACCTCAATAATCTATATAAGGCAAATTTTATTGCAGGAATCAATTCACTCCACTATGTAACAAGTAGTTTTTCTGTTTCAGGAGGATTGACTTATAATTGGATATTAAACCCGTTCTATGACACAAAGGAAAATTCAGAAGATATTTATAATTTTGTTTTTACACTTGGATTAAAATATTCACTCTAAGTTCACCAGGAGAACTGAAAGGAAAACGCATGAAAGAAATTACATTTATTCTGCCGGGAAAAGAAGATAAACCTGTTGGCGGTTACAAGATTGTTTATGAATATGCAAACAGATTTGCAAATGCAGACTACAAAGTAAATTTGATTTACCATCATATAGAACTTGACTATAAAGACAGGAATTTATTTTTAAGAGTCAAGCGCTATTTTGGTTTTTTGTATCACAGGGCAAGACACCACTACAATGCAGGAGAATGGTTTAATCTTTCTTCAAAAATAAATAAAGTTTATCTTTACAGAACCAATAACAGAGGAATGAAAAAATTCAGAAACTCTTATGCAATTGCAACTGCTGTTCAAACAGCATATGAATTAAATAAAATTAAATGCATTCCAAATGAAAGAAAATTTTATTTTATTCAGGATTTTGAAGCCTGGAATGGAAAGACAGATGAATATGTTTACAATTCATATAAATTCCCTATGACAAAAATTGTTATTGCCCCATGGCTCAAAGAATGTGTAGAAAAAGCAGGCAACACAGCATACCTTGTTCCAAACGGATTTGACTTTGAATATTTTGGTCTAAAAACCCCGATAGAAAACAGAAAACCTTACGAAGTTACAATGCTTTATCATTTGGATGACAGAAAAAGATGCTGCGATTCTATGAAAGCTTTGGAAACCGTAAAAAAAGAAATACCTGACCTTCATGTAACAATGTTCGGAACACCTGACAGACCGCAAAATCTTCCAGAATGGTATTCGTATTACAAGTGTCCAGACAGGGAAACACACAACAGAATTCTTAATGATACCGCAGTTTTTGTTGCAGCTTCAAAAGCAGAAGGAATGGCTTTACCTCCAGCAGAAAGTCTTATTTGTGGATGTGCACTTGCATGTACTGATATTCCGGGTTTTGCATTGTATGCAATAAACAACGAAACAGCCCTTACATCACCGGTTTACGACACAGAAGCACTTGCCAAAAACATAATTAAACTTATTAAGAATGATGAACTCAGAATCAAGATTGCAGGCAACGGTAACAAATTTATAAAAACGTTTACATGGGAAAAAGCTTTCAATTCGTTCAAATCAATTTTGGAAAAATAAAATGCCGGCAAAGTCAATTAAGAAAAATGCAGTTTTTAATGTTATTAAAACTCTCATGAGTATGATTTTTCCTCTTATAACGTTTCCTTATGCTTCACGAATTCTTCTTCCGGAAGGAATCGGTAAAGTTAACTTTGCAAACTCAATTGTTTCTTACTTCTCCCTTCTTGCCGGACTTGGAATTGGAACTTACGGAATACGGGAGGCTGCAAAAGTCAGAAATGACAAAATAAAACTAAACAAACTTGTTACAGAACTTCTTTTAATCAACCTTATTTCAACTGTAGTTTCATATATTCTCTTTTTTATTTCAATTGTCTTTGTTCCAAAATTTTTTGAATACAGAGCTCTTCTTCTTATTTCTGGAACAACAATTATTTTTTCTACAATCGGAATAAACTGGCTTTACCAGGCTCTTGAAGAATACCAATTTATTGCGGTACGTTCTGTTTTATTCCAGGCGTTGAGCATTGTTTTTCTGTTTGTTTTTGTACACACAAAAGATGATATTGTTTTGTACACGGGGATGGGCGTTTTTGCTTCTGTAGGATCAAACATCTGCAATTTAATTCATTCAAGAAAGTATTATAAATTCTCGCTGTCAAAGGATTTAAATCTTGGCAAACACATTAAGCCCATAATGATATTATTCGGCTCTTCACTTGCCATCAGCGTGTTCACAATCATGGATACTTCAATGCTTGGATTTTTATCTACAAATACCGAAGTCGGTTACTACTCTGCGGCTACCAAAATCATACGTATTATAAGGGATCTGTTCCCTGCGGTCTTTTTGGTAATGTTTGCAAAATTATCAATTACAAATTCAGAAGGCAACACAGAAGTCTTTAATGCTTCTGTTAACAAAATGCTCAATTTTATTCTTTGCTTTGCGCTGCCAATTATTGCAGGACTTCTTCTGCTCAGGAATTCAATAATAATTGTCCTTTCTGGAACTGAATATATTCCGGCAATACGTTCTATGTGTATTATGACACCAGTAATTCTTTTTAGTTCCTGGGCAGGATTTTTAGGCGGAACAGTTTTAAATTCTACAGGAAAAGAAAAAATATACCTTTACTGCACTATTGCCGGAGCCTGTATAAACTTAACACTTAACGCAACCTTAATTCCAAGCCAGGGTTCATTCGGTGCAAGTTTTGCAACTGTTGTTACAGAATTTTTCCTTGCACTTATTTACACAATGCTTTGCAGAAATAATATTAAAAAGAAGTTCTTATTCAAAAACTTAAGCCAGTACATTATTGGTGTAACCGCAATGGTTATTCCTCTTTTCTTTTTGGGTAAAATAATTAATTCTCTGTATTTAAAAATTATTCTCTTTCCAATAATAGGTGCTGTCATATATGCCGTTATGCTGCTTATTCAAAAAAACATTCTGGCATGTGAAATAATTGAAACGCTAAAGAAGAAGATTCTTAAAAATAGACAGAAATAATGGAGAAAAACGTATCTACAACAGACACATTTTTGCTTTTTTGTACCTGCGGTAGATACAAAATCAAACAAATATTCTTGACACAGATACAAATAGAGAATAAAGTATTTATAACATGAACACAGAAAAATTATATTCTTTTGTATCAGCTATGAACAGAAAATCAGCCTCCATGCCTGAAAGAATAAGGCCATGGACTTCTGAATATAAAGAAATTCCAAGAGCCATAATTCTCTCGGGACTGCGTGGAGTTGGAAAATCAACTTTTTTATTCCATCACGCAAAAAACAAAAAAATACTTTACTTTTCTGCAGACAATCCGCTTACAAGTGATGAAAACCTGTATGAAATGTGTTCATTTATTTTTATGCAGGGATTCGAAGGCGTTATAATTGATGAGGTACATTTTGCAAAAGACTGGAGCAAATGTCTTAAAGCGCTTTACGATGATTTCCCCGACAAAATAATTTGGACAAGTGACTCTTCTTCAATTGTTTTAAGAGAAGCCAATGCAGATTTATCAAGAAGATTTGTACGGATAAAGATGCCCTTAATGTCTTTCAGAGAATTTATTTTCCTGGAAACAGGAACAGTCTTTTCAAAATGGATTTTTGGTTCAGATAAATTACCCTGCAAGCCTGACTCAAAAACCCTTTCTCTTTTTACAGAATACCGCGCACACGGAACAAGACCTTTTTACACAGAAGGAAATTACGAAGACAAGGTTTTATCTCTTTTGGACAAAACTCTTTATTCAGACGTACCTTTCTTTTTGCCACAAATTACAGATTCCAATCTGCGTTTAATGAAAGCTGTAGTTGCAACATTGGCAAACTCAAATATTCCGCGAATAGAAGTACGAAAGTTATGTTCAAACTGGGCAATAGGAAGCGAAAAACTTTATTCATTACTTAATGTAATGGAGTCGGTTGGCGTTTTTAAAATTATCAGATTTGAAAATGAAAAAAAAGCGAATACAGTTGGAGCAAAATTCTTTTTTGCCGACCCGTGTATGTACCGCATTCTTTCTGGTGACGAAGGTACAGAAAGGGAAGCGTTTTCTGTAATGTGCTTTAACATGGCAGGATGTTCAGCAGAGGCAAGCCGTGATGAAACTAAAGGAGATTTTTTAATTTCATTTCCAAAAGAAAAAAATAAAATTACAGTGGAAGTCGGTGGAAAAAACAAAAAAGAGAAAAACGCAGATTATGTACTTCGCGACAACACAGACTATCCTACTCTGAACGGCATTCCATTTTGGCTTTTGGCAATGATGTGGTAAGAAAAATCAATATTCATGGACAAGTAAGTGATTATTGATATATAATAAAGTATGGATGTTTCTATAATAATTGTAAACTACAACACAAAACAGCTTCTTAAAGATTGCTTAAATTCAATATTAGGAATTCTCAAAATAATGCTTTAATGAATGAAAATACAACTGGAAAAAACAGAAATAATGAAAGATTGAAAATTTACAAAAAATATTGAATGTTCAATTGGTAAATTATATTTAACTTTTTTCTACTCTTTCACCCATTCAACAAGTTTTCTTTCTTGAGTATTAAATTCCGCTCCGATTTTTACAATCTGTTTACTGCTGGAATTATATTTTTCAGCGTAATCAAGTTCATCAATTTGAGCTAGGGCATTTTTTGCTGAATCATTTGTCTTGAATTCAAAAATATAAATTGCGTCTTGAGTTTCTACAACTGCGTCTGCGCGTCCCTTTATTGAATGAACTTCGCACTGAGTAAATTGTCCCATCAGCGTAAAAGTAAGATAAACCGCAACTTGAAAATTATATTCAAGCATTTCTGCAGTTTGATTTTTAGCGTCTGTCGGATAAGGCAAACTTGCGATAATTGACTGAAGCCGCGTCATAAATGCATCAACATTACAAGATTCGATATCTTTAACAAATTTTCTTATATCAAAATCAGAATCAAAAGAAAAACTTTTAGTACCAATAAAGTCAGGCGACAAAAAATTCAAAAATCCGTATTTAACTTCTTCATTCGGCAATTCCAAATGATAAGTATCAAACCGGCTGTCATAACCTTTGATTGTCAAATATCCGGACTGAACAAGAATCGGAATCGGATTAGTTCCGCCGACACTGTATTCCGTAAGCCTCTGAGAATCTACATCAACGCCGTCAATTAATTTGCGTAAATCGTAATTGTTGCGCTTTATTTCCTGTACCAAAAAAGTCGGGGTACCTGTCTGGAACCAGTAATCATTGAATTCCAGTTTATCAAAAGTATTCAGAAGGCTGAACGGATTGTAAACTTCTTCTGCTTTTTTTGAAAAATGATAACCATCATATTTTTGTTTTAATGTTAAAAAACATTCATTTTCTGATAAATCATTTTTTTCTGCAAGGACTTTTATTTCTTCAGCAAATTTTTCTTTTAATTCTTTTTCAGTTATTCCGCAGATTCCACAGTATCTGTTATCCATTGTTATGTCATTTAAATTATTCAAATCGCTCCAGACAGAAACCTGACTGAATTTTGTAACACCTGTGAGCATTGAAAATCTTAAATTTGCATCTTCACTTTTTAAAACGCCGTAAAAAGCTTTGAGTGTTGCGCGATAATCGTCAAAAAGTTCAGGTTTGTCGATTGTCTGTAAAAGCGGTTTGTCGTATTCGTCAACAAGAACTACAGCCTGCCGACCTGTTTTGTTATTTGCAGCTTGAATTATTTTTATAAATCTTCCTGATAAAGTTTCATTTCCGGGTTTTAGATTATATTCATTTTCAAGAGGTTCTAACGAACGATTTAAAGCCTTTTTTAATGAGTCTAGACTATCATATTTTTCAGAATTCAAATCAATATAAATTACAGGATGCTTTGCCCATGCAACTTTATCAAAAGATGTCGGATTCTCTTCTTCGAGTTTTTCAATTGCAAGACCTTTAAAAACATCTTTGTTGCCTAAAAAATATTGCTTGAGCGTAGAAAGCAAAAGACTTTTTCCGAATCTGCGCGGGCGGGACAAAAAATAGCAGTTTCCTTGAGCCAACTGATAAACGAATTTTGTTTTATCAACATAAACATATCCGCCCAAAATGAGTTTTTCAAAATCCTGCACGCCAATCGGCATTTTTCTTATTTCTTGCATATATGTATTTTATACTCTTTTTTTGAGTTTGTATAGAATGAGAATTGATAAGCCTTTTAACAACCAAAAAAATCAGTACAAATTTTATTATAGATTTATTTCGAAAAAAAGATTAAAATAATAAAAAGAGACTAAAATGAAAAAAATTACTTTTGACTCTATATACAAAAAATTATGTAGTGGTAA
>ERZ1034855.419-NODE-419-length-17343-cov-53.609729_pt1 | contig 17343 bp, 41 predicted proteins | sample MGYA00520699_ERZ1034855 | MGnify/ENA primary metagenome ERZ1034855 (study PRJEB33766, sample SAMN09781730) | gut metagenome | biome: gut microbiome | host: Homo sapiens | place: Madagascar | study: EMG produced TPA metagenomics assembly of the PRJNA485056 data...
ATATTATATATAATACTAAATATATAAATATACTAGTAATAATTATTAGATAATCATATTAAAAAAATAGTTTGAAAATTTTCTTTTAAATTATGCTTGACATAACATCTTGACTGTGATATAATACTTACAGAACCAAAGCCAAAGCGTTACCCGACAATGCTAAGGCAAAAAATCTTCTCGTTAAATTGGAGAACATCATGACGAATAAACAATTTGGACTTATTTGTAAGGGAATCTCTCATATTCTTGGGAATCAAGAATGGATTATGCGTAAGCTAGACCCAGAAGATAAACATTTTTATCTAACAGAAGATACCAATGAATTATCTGTTAAATTTGGAGAGCTTGCAGAAGCGTATTATAAGACAAAGGATGGCGACGAGAAATGACACTCTGGGCGGTAGTTGAAGATTATGATAATGGGCTTATTTTGGAAGATAATTATTCTTACGATAATCAGCTTTGTGGTTTGTTCGATATTAAAAAATACGCCATAAATCATCTCAAAGATGGTCTTGATGATGAGTGGATTAAAAATCCTGTGCTTACAAAAAGCATTTCTAATATTGCTTTCTCTAAATCTTATTCGCATGAAACGCTTCGTCGCAGAGTTAAAGAAATTGAAGTCGGGATTATGTACCCTAATGCAATCTCGGATAATATACTTGAAGATGATTGTTACTACTAAATTTGTATATATTGCATAAACATATCTAATTATTCTGTTAAATTATTGTGCAACATAACGAATAATTTTGATAATAAAAGTCATCTTTTAATGATAGGAGATAAATATGATTCATTTGATTAACGATTATTATTTGGACGCAGACAGCAACTGTTATATTGTTGGTATTCCAAAGAAAAACAAAGACGAAAAAACTTGCATTAGTAAGCCAAAGTATTACAGCACACTTGACAGGGCTATTTCGTCCACTGCTGAACGGGTTTTGCGTGATAAAATCTATTCTGGCAAGATTGATACGCTGAATAATGCGCTTTCAGAACTTCAGAATATTAAGAGTGAACTTGGTCGTATTATTAACGTTGCTATTAACAATGAGGAACACGAATGAACGAATTTATTAAGCTATCAGAAAGATTTCCAGAAGAAAATGATATTGTGTATTTCCATGATAGAAGTGGAAATATTTATAGAGGGTTTTATATTCTACCTTATCGTGCATATCCTAACAGCTATTTTGACCCGTATAAGTTTGCAAAGTGGTGTGTAATTTCTGGATATGGCAACTGGGAAGAAACGAACATTATTCCAGTGGATTGGAGTTTTATCTGTAAGACAGGCACACCAGAAGGCGACAGAATTATGTGTGGCCATTATATTAAGAGGGGCTATTAAAATGGAACATTACTATGCTATTTATCGCTGTAAATATTGCGAGGAAGAATTTGGTAATATTGTTGGAAATGAAACAAAGAATACTGTTGACGAATTAATTAATATGTTTGAAGGAACTCATGCAATTCATCATTGTGATTCAGACCATAGATGTCTTGCTGACTTTATTGGAATTGAAATTGTAGAGGATAAGTAAGGAGTAACAATAATACATAATTATGCAACATTTTTATATTAATCCTAACGTATTTAATAATATCAAGAGCGGAAAGTTTGAACCAATTTATTTCAACTTCTGTAACACATGGAATAAGCGTTGTTATGATATGCGCAACCAGAACAAGGTTCAAAATGGAAAAGAGTTTTATGGAGAAGATGTATTCCTAGTTCGTCTATTTAACACAGGGAACGATAAAGAATCCGTTATTGCTACTGTTGGACATAGTTTCGTAAATGGTAAAGAGATGAATGGAGAACTGTCCTTTAAAAATCAGCGTTTCAATAAACTAACAATTTACAAGATTGAAGAGCCAAAGGAGAAGGACTGCTATGGTCGCACTTAAAGAGTGTCCTTTGTGTCACGGGACTCCGCATATTGAGAGCATTACGGTGTATCCAAGAACAACGCCAGAATATAGGGTCTATTGGGCTGTATGTAACCATTGCGGTGCAAAGACGGAACGTCTTCCATCAAGATTCATGGCTGTAATGAAATGGAATAATATGGTAAAGAACCATAATAAATTTAAGGAGAACTGAGCCAATGGCTTATGAATATTTATGGGAACGTAAATTCATTAATCTAGTTGTGCCGTATTGGGGTGGCAAGGAAGAAAGGTTTCAATGCGACCGTAATATTGCCGTCGCTATTCTTCTGTTAAATAAAAAAGGATACCACACTGGGAATTGTTGTGAAGGTCATCCATATAAGAGAGTTGGAGAGGCCAACCAAAAAAGATATGATAATATTGCATATTTTGAGGGCGGGTACATCTCCTTTTGTAGCATTGATGATAAAAAATATATTCTTTCTAAATTGAATGAAAAATGCGATTATTTTAGCGAAGATGACCGCCCGGGACAAATGACTTGCGTTCGTAATAGTTTGTACTGGAATCCATTTAGAAGCATGGAGATTGACGGACATAAATATTCTACTATGCGTTATAGTTCTATGATTAGAATTATCCGTATGGTATATGAGGATATCTGGCGTATTCTTCTTGATGTTGCAAAAGAATTGCCATATAAGGAGGGTTATAATGAACATTGACGTTGTTAGAATCCATTTTAAAGACAATTATGGCGATGATAAATATTCCTATAAATATTTGCCATTTCAATATTGTTGTGATAATTTGAAAAATTTTGAGCATATTGAATTTACTGACGAATATGATTGCCGCAATCCAAATGATTATTGTGATGAATGCGACAATACGATTCCCGGTTTCTCTGTCTGTGTTGAAGAACCTGTTCCTTGGGAAGATATGGGAAATCTTTGTTATTACAGAATCGGCTATTGCCCGTTCTGTGGACAAAAAATCAATATCAATATTGCGAGGAAAGAAGATAGGTCTGCGGACTATTCTACAATGTCAACTTTACGCGGATTGCTAAACGAACGTATTGAAAGCACTGATAGCAAAAAGGAGAGTGACAGTCTTGATAAAGAAATTAAAGAACTGGATAGAAAAATTAATGAAATGTGGAACTTCGGAGAATACAAATCAGAAGAATAACCAAATGACTTTTGAGTATAAAGGTTATGAAGGATTCGCAGAATATCGCTTAGAAGATGGGGTATATTATGGATGGATTCTTGATATAGATGCTTTGGTGGATTTTATTGCAGAGTCCTATGACGATATCGAAAAAGAATTTCATCTTGCCGTAGATGATTATATCCAATTTAAGAGGGAAATTGGTCGAGATGATTGATGTTGGTAATGATTGGCAGTTATTCTTTGACAATGAGCAAAATCAGCCATACTATGAAGAGTTGAGAAAGTTTCTAAAACAGGAATATGCAACTCATACAGTCTACCCACCAATGGATGATATTTTTAACGCATTTAAGCTAACAGATTTGCCAGACGTTAAAGTTGTTATTCTTGGTCAAGACTGCTATCATGGCCCCGGTCAAGCGATGGGGCTATCATTCTCTGTACATGAAGGAATAGAAGAACCACCATCTCTAAGAAATATCCACAAAGAAATTATAGACGAGAACGCTCTTCAAGGGAAGTGGAGTTGTGATTTAACAAGATGGGCAAGGCAAGGTGTTCTTCTGTTAAATTCTATTCTAACTGTAAGAGAGCATGAGCCGGGCAGTCATGCTGGACATGGTTGGGAAATTTTAACAGACAATGTAATTTCTATGCTAAATTGTAATAATAGTCCAAAAGTGTTTATTCTTTGGGGTTCTTATGCTAGAAGTAAAAAGAAGTTGATTACAAATCGTAAGCATCTGATTTTGGAGTCTGCACACCCTAGTCCACTATCAGCTTATAGAGGATTCTTTGGAAATAACCATTTCAGTTTAACAAATGAATTTCTAAAAGACAACAATTTAACAGAAATTTATTGGTAATATTTAGGCTATGTCTATTGACATAGCCTTTTATTTTTGCTATAATAAAGATAAAGGAGAGTGATAAGCAATGGTAGCATTGATTTATAAATGCCCTGAATATTCACAATATTTTTCGTTTAAGCGTAAAATAGAGAATCCAATATATGAGATTTGTAAGAATTTATATATTAGAAAGTGTAATAAGTTTCTTTTAGAATATGTATCATCTTTAAAAAACAATAATAGTGGGAGTTATTATATGTTCTTTAAGTGTACTGAGAACGATGATGAGTGTATTCTTATAACAGACAGGTTTATTTCGTTAAAGAAGATTAATGATTGTATCAAAACGTGCGCTTTAGAATATTTCCACGCAGAAGGTGGTGTTATTACTGAATATGGAGTTTTTGAGAAATAAAAGTGCAACAATTAAATTTAAAGCCTGTTATATAAATCAGGATATCTTACAACAATTCTTAGACCAATATAATGTTTGGGAAGACGAATGGAAGCAATATATTCTTGGTAGCATTATTGCTAATCGCCATAGAAGCATTGGAAAGATAAATACTTGGTGGTATAATGTTTTTAGAATTTCTAAAGTTCTGTTTGAATTTAGTGATAATATGAAGAAAGAATATGATATAATTAGTAGCCCACTTCATTATGATTACGGGCATTATTTTGTGAAGGAGAAAGAATAACGATGACTTTACATAAAAACTATCCGTTTCCTGTTTACAGTGATTCTACTCTTAAAGGAATGACGAAAGAAGCGCTGATTAGAAAAATTCGCTGTCTTGAGGATAATCTAGCTGGTGCATACCAGAGAATTGATGTTCAAGCTGGTTATATTGACTTCCTTTTGGAGCATTCTTCCGACGAAGTAAAGAATAAATTCATTAAAGATGGTGGTCGCTATGTTGAAGTTAAAGAAAATGGTGTCTTGATTGAGTATTAAGGAGAATTATAATGAATAATAATATGGAACTAGATTACACATGGGAACAGATTTTACGTTTCTTGCATAGCCATAAGAATTACAAGGTTAAGCTGATTCCGTCTCCCGGGTGGGATTTAAGCGAATATTACAATAAGAATGACTATTATGTGTTTAACGAAAGGCTAAATACATTTCTTGTGGTCAATTTCGTAGAAGACTGTGTTAATCTGCTGGAAATGTCTCTTGATTTTTATTCTAAGGAGAAGGCTCTATTTAGTGCAGCTCCTATGAATAAACTAGAGCTAGAATTTATTAACGATACTATTACAGCAATTCAGGGAGATAATGATGGAGAAGATTAATACTATATACCAGTCTGCTCTTTATGCTTCATACAAAGTAAAAGAGGTTAAATTTCGGTTTACAGGATATATTACAAGTGATTGGATTTATTATGTAGAAAATTATCACAAGTGGGTAGTTGTGTCGGAAAATTCTACTTGTTATATGATTAAAGACGTTCCTCTTGATTTATCTGTTTTGGATAGAGAAACTAAATATGATTTTGAAGTTGATGATTGGAATGAAACTGATAAGAAGATTATCAATGAATATGCAGCAATGGGATATGATTTAGTATTAAAGAAGGAATTAGAAGAATGATAGTTAATAAATCTTATTATGATATATTAGTTTATCTCATTAAGAACACTGCTATGAAAGCTAGACCAGTGGCAGGAGATGAACATGGTATATGGCAGTGTTGGGTTCCAGAGCTTGAAAAAATTGTTTCTATGAATGATGGTGTTGTCTACGATGCGGATATTAGAATTGGGGCAGAACTACATCCTGATATGTTAGATAGAAAAACTAAATATAAGTGGGAGATTACACCTATTGACAATAACGAAAACACTCTTATCTGTAATAACATTAGAAAAGATAGATGGGTTAAGGGTCTGAGGGAATAAGCTATGACTGTTCAAGAATTTTATGATTACTGTAAAGAACATGGATATCTTGATTATCAAATGACAACTTATGATTTTGATAGATACACGGAAGAGGTAATGTTCAAGCCTTATAACAAACTCTATACACCTTCAGTAGAGGTATGTGGACGAGAACTGATTATTGGAGGAAATTGAAATGAATAACGAGTACAGTCCACTAGAAAATTTCTTAAATGCACCTATGATTGATTATTATAGAAAACATCCAGAAGAATTTATGGAAGAAATATTAAAATTAGAACTTTATCAAAAAGAAATGCTTAAAATGTTGTGCAAAAATGGATAATGTTGATATCATAAAAATGTGTGATAATATTGCTAAAGAGTTTCCATTTACCCTAAGTGAAGTTTATGAATTTATGGCATATTTGCTAGTAAAGAATGAAGAAAACAGAGTTGTAAACGAAGATGATTTAAGAGAATATTGTCGTAAAAGGCTATTAGAACGGTATAAGAGGTTTTGATATGACAGTAAGAGAATTTTATAAATATTGCGAAGAGAATAATCTTCTTGATTATAAAATGCAAACGATTAGTTTTGATAGAAATTATTACGATATAGATTTAGAGTTTGGTTCTAATATTGTAACATTTAAAGACGATAAATCTATATCTATTAGTGATTTTTGGAGTAAATAATATCTGTTAAATTAAGTTTATTGTAGCAACTGTCGAGCATTTCTCGGTGGTTGCTTTTATGATTGGGGTGTTTTGATGAGATTAATTTCTGAATTATGGCACGATATAGGGGTCTATAAGGGAGTCGATTTTACAGGTAGATATGAGATAAGCTCTAAAGGAAGATTAAAAAGTTGCGCTAGGTGGATAAAAGACGCATCTGGTAGAGAATATTTTCACAAAGAAAGCATAATAGCGGGATATGATAATGGGTACGGATATTTTGCAAGGGTGATAAGAAATGAAGGGAAACAAGTAACTGTTAAATTCCATAGACTTGTAGCAGAGTTTTTCCTTATAAACCCAAACGGATATAAATATGTAAACCATAAAGACGAGAATAAATCGAATAATGATGTTAATAATCTTGAGTGGTGTACTTTTCAGTACAACTTGAAATATGGAACCTGTATAGAAAGAGCTAGGAAGTCTCGGTCTATGCCAATTGTGCAGTTGGATATGGATGGGAATTTTATAAAAGAATGGGAATCATCAATGGAGGCTGGAAGAAATGGGTTTAAACAGCAAAATATAAACAAATGTATCAATGGGAGAGCCTATCAACACCACGGTTGTAGATGGATGAAACTATCTGATTACAATAAATAATTCTTTGATTTGAGCATAGATTTTTCTATGCTCTTTTTATATTGTTGGACAATGTAGCGTATCGAGTAAAGATTTTTCTGACGTACATCCATAACGGCTATAACAACATTTCGTTGTTTTTATCTCCAAAATTTGTAAATTCCGTTGTATTGATAATTTTTTGTCAATACCCCATTCCTGGAATTTTGAAACGACGGCGCGAAACGTGATACAATCTCCGGAAACGGCACTGTAAAGCCCCACAACGGCATTTTGCGCTCAAGTCGTAAAAAGATACCGCAAAACACAAAAGCCATTTTTAGGGCCGTTTCTGCCCGTCTCAGCGCGTATACATTCCAGACACGATAGTTAGTTAGCAATAACAACAATGTTTGACGTTTTGCACAAAAACTTGTTGCTATGTTTGTGCAAAATCACAATAAAATAATTATCGAAATAGTATTGACGAAAACGAGAAACGGGTGTATACTATTACCAGAACGAAAGAAAACCACCCGATAGAAAGGAAAGGCACAATATGAAAATCCGTGAAATGAATGTTGGTTCCGTGTACAGCGTCGATGAGTTAGGCCGTGCAAGATTGAGCGTTTGCCCTTGCTGTGGTAAACAGTTCACAACCCACAAGTTCGTGCGTTGCTGTGTAGCACCCGACAAGGGGGCGCAAAATGAGAAATCAATCGTTGGCGTTGGTTGCTTCCCGGTTGTGTCCGATGAACAGAAGTCGGAACGGCGGTTAGTTCTCAAGCTGAAACTCAAGAACGGTGAAACTTCTATTGCTAACTTGTTGTATGCAACACGAAACGAAAGCCGCGAATTTACACTTCCCCGTGATGAACAGGGCAAGTTTCAAACCGCAACATTGACTGTTTACGTTCCCGATGGTAAAGGTACGCAAGCCCTTGCGAAATTAGCAAGCGCCGTTGCAAGATATGCGGAAGTCACCAAACAGGACGTTGGAAATGGTTGGGAACCAGTTGACAGCAGTCGGTGGACGGAAGCTCTTGGAATCGCAAAAATCTACCGTGGACGTAAAGCATACAACGTCTGAACACAACGACGAAAGAGGGTGGACGAAAGTCCACCCTCTTCTTATTTATTTAGATATTTCCAACGATATCCACAACACGTTTTAATTTTACCAGATGCACATTGCGAGATTGCTTGATAATGACAATTTAATTCTTGCGCGGCTGCTGAAACAGACTCAAATTCTTTAATAGTATTCCCATTTAAATCCATTTGTACTACCGTTTCCCTTTGCGTAATCCCACCGCGCATTTTACCAAGGTTATTTTGTTCTACTTTTTCATTTATTAAACTCAATAATTCATTTTGTGTTAATTCGTTATACTTGTCTAACTTTATCCAAAAATATCCATAGCAAATATTTTTTTCTTTATTTATAGACCTAGCAACGTGCTTAAAAGTCATTTCTTTATTTTGCGTTTCTATGTCTTCTTTTTGATAATATACATTAATAATATTTCCTTTTAAGTCTAGTTGTACAGTTGGAATAAAATGCAGTCTTCTTGTTTTTGTTGCACGTTCTTTCCGTGTGCCATAATTGTTATTTTCTTCTGCTGTACACCATTCTAAGTTATCTAATCTATTGTTTTCTTTATTCTCGTCTATATGATTTATTTGTGTATATAATTCCGGGTTTGGATTCGGTTTAAATGTTTGCAGTACAAGACGATGAACAGAAATTTCTGTGTGTTTTCCCTCTTTACTCAAACGAACAAATTGATATCCATTTTTTAAGCGTGGTTTCTTTAATTCCTCTTTGTAAAAGCGTTTATGACCATTTTTATACTCGACCCATCTATCAAGAAATTTTACGTTTCCAAATGTACTTACTTGGCAAAGTCCAGTAAAGTCGATTCCTTTTACTATCCCTACGTCTTTCCACTCTTCTTTTTCTTCCATATTGTAAACCGCCTTTTATTAAAATATTAGTGGAAGAATCCACCAAGTATTATTATAATCAAATTTTTGTTTTTGTCAAGTCCTAAATTATATTATAATACAAAAATTATATATTAAATCGGTAGAAATAGACGGTGTTATATATTTTGTATTTCTAACTATTAAAATAATTATATAGTTTTATAAAAATAATCCCTACCAGTTATTACCAGTAGGGAAATAAATTTGTTTTTGTTTAATCGGTCAGCTTTACATTGACGTATGCAGATACCAAAGCGATAACAAACCCGATTGCGAATACCGAAAAGGAGAAACCAAACTTGATATACCAGAAGTCCAAAATAATCAAACTGCCACCAAAGACGAGACCAATCAGAGAAGCGATATACACAACAATCCACATAACAGCTACCTCCAAATTTTATTTCGTGTTTCATTGTGCCCATTATACAGGATAAAATTGTATTTGTCAAGTCCTATTTTTAAATTTAACAAGAAAATTTTTATACCAGATTTTTCTTTTGTATTTGTTATAATTATTTCAATAGTTATTATCTTGTTTATATAGGAATAATTATCATTTGTATTTTGTTAAAAATAAAAGCCATGGATATTTCACCACGGCTTTTTGTATTTAATTCAAGTAATTCGCAGGGAACGCTTTGCCGATATCTTCATAGTTATTTAGAATGTGATACTTACCAAAGATATAATCATGCAATCCAGCGTTTAACGCACACTGCACAGCATCCAGATTATACTTACATCCAGACTTTGCAAGCCGTTCAATATGTTCTGCAATAGCCCTTGTTTCGTGATATGCAAGGACGCTCCGGGCTTTATCTTTGTTCCCCAGCCAGTTATATCGGCTATCCTCAAAGATGAGGAAAGCACAATTATAGGCTATTTTCTGTTCGGCGGTGCAAACAGATTTTTCGATATTGCGGATTTTGTGGCACATCATAACGAACCTCTTTCTTGCCTTTAGGCATATCAAATTTTCTATTATTAGTATACACCTGTTTCAAGCACTTGTCCATATCGGAATATTACACAAATATTATATTGTTATTTTGTTCATATTGCTACAACAATAGGTTGTGCTATATATGATACTAGAATGGATTTAACTATTAAAATAATTATTGTTACATCAATAAAAACAGGCTTGCCAGATTTCTCCAACAAGCCCGATATGATTTACTCAATCACGCTATTCAATTCCGGGTATTTATCCCCACAAGTGACGCACAGGTCAAATGATGCTTTCAGCTTCATGCCAGACTTCCAATAATTGGTCTCCGTATCATAAAAGCTGTAAATATCTTCTGTGCCATCTACCACCACAAAAACAACATCTCTGTTGCTCTCGTGGTGAACTTCCGTTACTGTACACTGTTCAGTCCAGCTATAAACCATGTGTCCAGACGGTGAAATAGTACGCTCAACAGTTGCAGCATTTGCATGGAATGCAACGCACAGGGACATCAGCAGGACGGTGGCAACGATTTTCAGATTTTTCATAATATTACCTCATTTCTTTTTTAGATTGACCGTGTATCAATCTCTGATAATAATATACCACATCACCAAAGATATGTCAAGGTTTTTTCTAAATTTAACATGAATGAATTTCATCATATAAGTGAATTGATATTGAAACAACCGTGGTAATTAACTATTTTGATATTTAAATTTAAACAAAAAAAACAAAAGCCCAAAAGTTTTACGCCTTCGAGCCTTTGTTGGTTCTTGTTAAATTAACCGATACTATTTTGATAATCTTCTAAATACATCCACTTATATCCATAAGCAGTTTTGCTTTTACCGCACACACAGCACGCTATCCCATTCCCTTTGCTAAAGGCTTTTTGGGCATCAGAAATGGAATTATAGGAACTTATAAATTCTCCGTCGCAATTTAATTGAACAATCTTTCTTTTCTTTTCACTATGACATTTTTCATAACTCTCATTAAATATATTAACCTTATTATTTAAAAAATCTTCGTACTTAAATCCGGGATTATTTTTAGAAAAGGTCTCCCACCGTGCCCAAATATATCCATGGTATTTTTTATTGTTGCTGAGAACTTTTCTTATACCACTAGAATTAAAACCATAAACTTCCGCATCACTGATACTTGCCCACGTTTTTAGTAAATTCCCAAACTGGTCTAATTGTGCAATGCGAAAAGATTGTTTCTGTTTCATTCGTTCAGTTCTTGTACCATGGTTACAGTTTTCTTTCGGGGTGACCCATTCAAGATTTTCGACGCAGTTATTTGTTTTGTTCTCGTCAATATGATTAACTTCTGTCTTGTGCTGTGGGTCTAGGTTTGGGATAAAACGGAGCGCAATAAGGCGGTGGACTTTTGCCTTTATATCCTTTCCGTCTTTGCTAATAACTGTATAAGCATAACCACATCTATCAATCCATTGACCAAGAATTTTTCCTTTATGTAATCTGCTACATCCGTTTTTATATATAACATTTCTGTCTAAGCTTCTAACTCTTCCCTTGCTACTTACTTGATAATAACCTGTGTAATCGACACCTTCATAAACACCTAAGCTCATCCAAACTTCCATCTGAACACTCCTTCTAACAGGAATTATCCTGTTAATTATTATTATACATCAACTGTACACGTTCTGTCAACAGTTATTTCAAATTTTCTTTGTTAAATTTTAGATTATTATATACTAGTTTTATATTTTGTATACATTACTTTGTATAGCTACTATTAAAATAATTATTGTTTTTAATAAAATTCTGATTATGATTTTTTTAAATACTTTTCTCATAAATATTTTAATAGTTAATATTTTGTATAAAAAAGTTAGGGGATGCAAACTCTCGCTCGCATCCCCTTTTGCTTTATTCAACAATGCCAGTGATACGGATGATATCAAACCCTTTACTGGTTTCGTCTGTCTCATCATCCAAACGTGCAATCAGCTCTTTTCGTGCTTCTTTGCTGTTTTGAGCAACGACCATATAGCGGTCACAAAAACCCTGAACCTTGTTGAATACATCACACACGAACCTCATTGTTAAATCCTCCTGTATTAGGCGTGTTTCATTGTCTATAATATACCAGATAATCAGAATTTCGTCAATAGTAATATTGCACAAAGTTTACTATAATATTTTGGTCAAATTGACGATACATAATTGATATAATTACTATTAAAATAATTAAAAGTATAGAATAAAAAAGAGGGCTTTCGCCCTCTCAATTAGTACCATGCTTTCAGGTTCTCCCATTCAAGCACCGTATAGTTGGGATTGCCATATTCCTTATACAACACGCTGCAAGTGCGGTCATATACGGAATCAATATCAAAGAACTCAATCTCAAGTTGTTCGTCGTTACCAGTGACAAACACAACAGAATCGTCATCGGTCTCGTATTTGTCCACAAAGTCAAACTTTGCAAGGAATGCGGGAAGTCGGTCATCACTTGCAGAGCTAGAGCCGATAGTCTCCACAAGTTTGCTCAGGTCGTTCATTTTGAAAGTACGCATATTCAAGTCCTCCTATAAATTACTTATTGGTTAATTTCTGATTATATAATACCATATCAGTAACAAAATGTCAACAGTTTTTCAAAAATAATCATGAATCAATTTCATCTAGTAGATGAATATAATTTAACATAATCCAGAAACTATAACTATTAAAATATTTATAATACAGATAATTATTTTAATAGTTAAATTTAACATAAAATAAAAGCGGTCTTTCGACCGCCTAAATTTAACCAAAGATATAATCAAGCTCTCCGTTTTCTCTTGCTTCTTGATATTTGATATCGTCAATATCTTCTTGTGTCATTTCGTATTCACGCTCTTTTCGTTCCTGTTCTGCTTCGTATTCTGCACGCTCTTCTTTTGCAAGCCAATATTCCGTTTTTGCGTATCTCATGTTTAGCCCTCCATTTCCTTTTCCCAAGCTTCAATCTGTTCCATAGTTAACCATTCCGGCTTGACTTTCAAACCGTTCCAAATATCTTTCATGGTCTTGATATGGTCTTTCACATTTCCAGCCCACAAAAACTTTTCGTGCCTATCACCAGCACCCAAGAAGTAATTGCAATCCATAGCCATGCGGGAAAGAAGTCGATATTCGTTAGTCATTATTTTATCCTCCTGTATCTCTGTTTCTGACATGATTATACCATCAGAATAAAGGTTTGTCAACAGTTTTTTGAAAATAATCTTTAATATATTTTATGTTTAACATAAGTAAAATTTAACAAGCTATATATTAACTATTAAAATAATTATTAACACCTATAAAATAAAAGGACTAGGATATTTCACCCAGTCCCAATATCAATTTTTAGAATTTAGCAAGAAAGTCATCAAGCATCTTATCAATATCCTTGTGCTGTTCTTTCTTGCTCTCGTGCTCTGCAATCTCCTTTTTAGCCTGTTCTTTATCTTTTGTGGTGATACCGCACTCTTTGTTTGTCAGAACGTGCCAGCCGTCACAAACATAACCTTTGCTGTACAGCCACTTCTTACCATCCCACAGGTAGTTATATTCCTCTGTCTTTGCAAGGTCATCAAGAGGCATTTCTACAGCATCTACATCATCCTCGCCACGGTCACGCTTGTAGAATGTACACCAGCCATCAGGGCGATTATCAAAGTCATGTTTTTCTCCGATGAACTTATCCAGAGAGGAAATATCGCCCTGCTTAATCAGCTCTTTAATTTTATCCTCGTCGCTGTAATACAGCTTGAGAATAGCGCCGACTCCTTGCAAATACCCATCATAATGTTCGTAAACGCTGATAGTAGTATTATTACCAATATACATTCCGATTCGAGAGCGCGTTGACATATCAATTTCCTCCTGTACTGTCTTATATTTGTCTTTCGTTGTATTTAGTTTATCATACTATCATATATTTGTCAAGTATTTTTGTTGTAAAATATTCACAAAGAATTTGATAAAATAATATTTATATTTGTTTATTTTATTTATTGATTTATATGGTTATGTATGATATAATGGTATAAAAGGCAGAAGAGAAATCTTCTGTAATTATTTTAATAGTTGAGGTGTTTTATGAAACTAATTTCAGAATTGTGGAAAGATATTGAAGGACTTGAGAAAATTTATCAAATTAGTTCAAAAGGGAATGTTAGAAGTCTCGATAGATGGGTAACTGATAAAAACGGAAAGAAAGTATTCTGGAAATCACAACCAATAAAACCACACCCACAGCATAAAGACGGGAGTGGATATTTGCAAGCAGTTTTAAGAATGAACGGGAAATATGTGCATTTTTTAATTCATAGACTTGTCGCAAAAGCATTTATTCCTAACCCAAATAATTTAGAACAAGTAAATCATATTGATGAAAATAAGCACAACAATGACGTGAATAATCTGGAATGGCTTTCAAGACTAGATAACACACGTTATGGCACAGGAATTGATAGAATGGCAGAAAAACATTCTACAGCTATTATACAGTTAGACATGGATGGTAACCTTGTAAAAGAATGGCGGTCTATACGTCAGGCAAAAATGTCAGTAGCAGGAGGTATTTGGTCTGCTATTTTAAAAAATAGGAGAATCTGTAAAGGATACGTTTGGATTGAAAAAGATAGATATATAAATATGACAAAAGAACAATTGCAAGAGTTTATTTCTAATGAAATTAACAAATTAAACCAAAGGAAAGAAAACACGAGTAAAATAATGTCAGAAAAGAATGGTAAACCAATCGTACAGCTTAATTTAGATGGTAGTTTTGTAAAAGAATGGAAGTCCGCACAGGAAACGTATCGCGATGGCTTCAAAGCTAGTGATATAAGAGCTTGCGTTCGCGGGGAACAAAAAACTTCTCAAGGCTATAAATGGATGGACTTAGAAGAATATAAAAAATTACAAGAAAACTATTAAAATAATAAATTATAGCACAGCAAAAAAGAGGAAGTGAATTACTCACTTCCTCTTTGTATTTATTTCAGAATGATAATCACGCTCTTATCATCAATAGGTGCATTCACAACACCATTTTTAGTTTCAATGTGATGATACTTGAAACCGTTTTCAGTCTCTTTCAAATCGTAAGTTGCGTATTCAATGCGGGGTTTAAAGTAGTTAATAACATCGCTGTCAACATTGAAAAACGAACCAGTTTTGTTCTGATAGGCATTCAAAATTTTTACCACCAGAGCGTTAGTGATTTTTCGTGTATCACTTTCCACAAAAACATCAGTGTTGTTGAAAAAGAAAGTGTGGCCCAGCTTAGAATACATCATTTAATACCTCTTTCTGCTTTGTGGTGTATGTTCCTTACAATAATAGTATAGCATACCATATTGATTTTTTCAAGTCTTTTTCTAAATTTATTATGAGCATATTTCATTTTGTATATGAATATAATTTATCATATCATATTATTTACTATTAAAATATTTATATTTTGTATTTAAATTTAACAGAAATTATTATGGTTTTGTATTTTAATGCTTTGTATTCAGAATTATTTTAATAGTTAAATTGTTTGTATAGAAGAACAGCCCAGCTTTCACCAGACTGCCCATATAATTTACTTGAGCAGATTCTTTCTATCAGTCACGCTGTACAAACCCTTTGCAAAGTATTCAATAAAGGTCTGATACACGCTCAGAGCGTCCGCAAGGGTGTCAAACCGCTTACCAGTACAATCATGTGTACCATCTTCCAGAGGGACGATATAGCCCACTGTAAACTTGCCCCCCATTCTTTCAAGAGATACTTTCTGTCCAGAATAGGGGCATTCGGTAATAGCAATAGTGTAGTCCATTTTTATTTCTCCTTTGCTTTATTTTCTGATATTATTATATCAAAAGATTTTGTATTTGTCTATTAGCATATTGCACAAATATTATATTAAATTTTTGTACAGTTTTATATTCATATATACTGCTATAATTATTTTAATAATTAAAATTACAGAAAAAATAGGAGCCAGTCTTTCAACCAGCTCCTTATTGTTATTCTTTCCAGAACGTTTTAATTTCCTGAATCAAGTCCATTGCCCTAACAATGATGTCCGTATCATTATCGTCGTCTGTAAAAGCCATCAAGTAGTTGATAAGCTCCTCGCTCTTATCAGTGAGTGCCTTGTCAATTCGGTCAAGGTTTGCACTGATTTCTTCGATGGTAGAACATACGTCCATGTATTCATACGGGTCTGCATCATATTGAAAAGCATCAATCTTGTCGGACAGTTCACGGATTTTCGTTTCTTTGTTCGTCATTTTTAATTACCTCATTTCACTTTGTTTATTGGTTGCTTTCTATATATTATTATAGCAGATATTTTATAATTGTCAATACTTTGTTTGAAATTTTCCAGAAATATTTTTCCTAAAATTTAACAGGATATTATATTTATTATTTTAATAGTTATATCCTTATAATAAAACAGAGCCAGATAAACCAGCTCTGTAATTACTTGTTAAATTTTCTTCCAAAAACTAGTATCAATTACTAGTTCTCTTCCAATATCTTTGCTATATCTAGTACGGGTAATTGTGATGACTGCTCTGTTTTTGTCCAGTTTAATAATAGTCCCTGCCATTGTAGGGCAAACTTTACTCTGCAAGGTATCACCAATATCAAGCACGATTATACATCTCCCTCTCGTCTACAATTGCAGTCCAAGGGTAATAGGTCTTAATTTTACCCATTTCTTGCCACCAGATTTTCCAGCTACCAGCCCCATATACATCAATATAAATAGTATCATAGGGGACACGCTCACTAATAATGCCACGGTCTTTCATTTGTTTTACGATGCCGGGAGGCGCGATTTCGGTATACTTTTTATTTTCCAGATATACACTTTTAGTCATTCTAATCACCACTCAGCTTTCCTTGTAACATTTTTCGTATTCAGTCCATTCCCAGCGTTCAATATCTTCTTGAGTGTATCCGAAAATCTTTGCTACACGTCTCAGTTCACGCATAACAGAACGCGCTCTCTGCCGCCGTGCCCTTGCATCTGCCATCTCCTGTTTATCGTAATCTTCCTGTTTAGACAGGGAATCTACGGCTTCAGAGCTATCCAGATACAAGCTGTACTGACAAGCATATTCTTCCTTAAATTCATTGAGCATTTTTTCCATTGCTGTTACCTCACTTTGTTTTGTATTTCTTAGGTTCTGTAAGTATTATAGCATAGTAATTATGATATGTCAAGTATTATTTTCAAATTTAATAT
>ERZ1034855.420-NODE-420-length-17298-cov-17.280984_pt1 | contig 17298 bp, 23 predicted proteins | sample MGYA00520699_ERZ1034855 | MGnify/ENA primary metagenome ERZ1034855 (study PRJEB33766, sample SAMN09781730) | gut metagenome | biome: gut microbiome | host: Homo sapiens | place: Madagascar | study: EMG produced TPA metagenomics assembly of the PRJNA485056 data...
AAAGAAATTCTAATAACGGTTAGAATGGATTTAAGAAGGACTTTAAGAAGGATTTCAAAAGAGATTGGAATTCAAATTTTGGAAAAGACAAAGATGAAGAAGACTTCAAGAACAAATATAAGTCTAAACTGAAGAAGAAAGTGGTAAGCCATGAAGAAGAATTTCTTGATATGTTTAAAGAAGATTCCGAGAAATCTAAGAACAGAAATCGCTACGAGACTCGAAAAGCAAAAAAGCGCAAAAAAGATTATTACGAAGATTTCGAAGATGATTGGAATTGATTTGATAAATGAACTAAAGGCGAAATAAATACGAAACAAACATGAAATTTTGCCGATAATATAATTTTACAAAGGGGTAGTTGAAATGTGTTATTAAGGCAGACCTTATGCGCTCAACTACCTCTTTTTTTACAATTTCCGATTTTGGGGAAAACAATATGAAAAATGCTGGTAAGAAGTTTGAACAGCTTTGGAAACAGTCTGCGGAAAAGCAAGACCTGTTTATTTTAAGACTAAATGATAGTGATATGTCTTTTAACCCGAACAAAGAACTCAGGTCGAGATTTACATTGAAATCTCCAGCTGATTTTATAATGTTTTATAATGGACATCTGTTTATGTTGGAAATGAAAAGTACGCATAGTAAGTCTATAAGTTTTCAAAGAGAGCCTGATGATGGGGGAATGATAAAGTTACATCAAATTAGTAGCTTGTCGAATACTGGTTTGCATGAAGATGTAGAGAGTCGGTTCGTTATAAATTTCAGACATGAAGATGATGGAGAGCCGTATAGTGAAGATACATATTTTTGGCCTATTGAGGCGTTCAATGACTATTTTGTATCTAATGATAGAAAGAGTGCGAAACCTATAGATATAGTGCAACATGGTGGGATAATCGTGAAGCAAGAACAAAAACGAAAACTATATGACTATGATGTAAAGAAGATGTTAGAAGACATTATCAAAGAAAAAGGATGTGATTAAATGGGTAAGCAACCCTATAATAAAATTTACACTCCCGAACGTTGGGAGGCAGTCAACGGGGAAAACAAAGACCTAATTGATGATTTTATTACAGAGTGTAAAGCTCAACGTAAATCAGAGGGTACATAGAAGTAGTATTTTGCTGATTTAAGAAGAATCGCCATTTGGGTAATGTTGGAGTGCGAAAATAAATCTTTTCTTGAGCTTTCTAAGAGAGATTTTAGACGATTTATGATTTATTGTCAAGAGGAGTGGGGCTTATCGGCGGCTCGTTGTAATAGAATTTTATCTTCTCTTCATATGATTTTAGATATGGCAGAAAACGATGATGATATGTATGAAGATTATACTCGTAATGCCAGTGAAAAGATTAAAGGAGTTCCTAAGAACGCAGTAAGAGAAATTGTGTTTGTTCCTGATGAAGATATTACTTTGCTTTATAATAGATTAATGGAACAAGAAAGATATAAAGAAGCTACTTTACTTGCCTTGTTGTATGATAGTGGATGTCGTAAAAATGAGATTGCTCAAGTAACAAGAAGTAGTATTACAGAAGATGGAAATGCAAGCAATATCGTGAAACGGAAACGAAACAAGCAATTTAGATGTTTATATTTTAATAGAACAAAAGAAGCATTTAAAAAATATAATGCCACAAGAGAAGATAATTCTGATGCTTTGTTTTTAAATGCCGAAGGTAAACCCGCCACACCGGGTAATTTATATGATTGGGTTAAAAATTGGGCTAAGGACTTAAAAGAACTTACGGGTAAAGATTATGAAAAAATCAATGTCCACAGCCTACGTCATGCCTTTGTGAATAACTTGTTAAGTGGAGAACATTATCTTTGTAGAGAGCTTAATCTTGGAGCAATTCCTCTTGAAAAGGTAAAAACACTTTGTCACCATGAAAGTAGTGATACCACACTTGGTTATGCAATGAACACGGAAGAAAAAGATATAGAAGACTTGTTTGGTATTACTATTGGGTGAGGTATAGCATATGTATTATAAATGTTTGGCTTGTTAGAATGAGCAATGGATAGATGAAGATAGAGAAGATTCTGAATATACAAAGATAGATTATGATGAATTAGAATTAAAAGATGGAAGAAAGGTAAAGGTATCGTTTCTTCATGTATATTGTCCGCACTGTGGACATGAGATGGTAGTGCGGGTATCGAAGTAAGGCGAATAAAAATACTTTTTTATTTGGATAATTTTTAAATTAATTTTTGATTAAAGGAGATTTTCACCTATGGATGAAAATGTAAAAGATAATAAAATTGTTGATTTTCCAGTTAAGGAAAATGTTAATTCAAAATCTGAACCAAATAACGAGGAAAAAGATAAAACTCCAGAGCAAATTAAGCTTGCGGAACTTGTTAATGTGGCTTCTCGTTTTGTTCAGGGTAAAACTTCTGTAGAGGAACTGGATGAACTTGGTAATAGAATGACCATTAGGAATTATATTCCTATTCTTGATAAAATGCGTCTTATCATGGCTATTATTTTTAAGTTTAATGCAGAAGATGTAGAGATGCACGAAATTCGTGTTATTAATATGGAACGTGAATTGTTCTTTGATGTCTTGCTGGGTGGTTATGCTTTAATTGATGTAAACGACCCTGATTTGAGGACTTATCAATCTTACGATTTGCTTTATCCTTTGTTTGCTAACTTTATCTTGCAGTATTGTAAGGATGACTATAATAAAATTGTTAAGATGATTGAAGATTCTCTTAATATTTATGCCATGCAAGATTTGGATTCTTTGTTTAATAATGTTGATTACAAAGCTCTTAAAGAGACGGCTAAACAGCACGAAGAGCTTCTTAAATCTTTTGAGAAGAACAAAAAGCTTGTGGCAGATTTGCGTAAAATTTACGAGGGTGAAAATCCAGATGGTGTTAAGGTTCTTGACGCTGTTAGTGAAACAATTCAGAGAGAAGCAAACGAAGAAGCCAAGCAGAAACTTAGTAATACAACTGCTACAAAAAAGAGCAAATCAAAGAAAAATTAATTTGATACAACCATCTTTAAAGATGTTTTGTATAATACCGTGGTATTATCCTTGTGGGAGAGAGTTTTATAACTCTCTCCTAAAAATATAAAAGGAGGTAAAATATGGATAATAATTTATCGAATGTGTTTTCAAAAGCACTTGATGATTAGATGGAAAAGATAAAACAAGATATTCAGAAACAAATGCCATAGAAAATGGCTACGATAAGAAATGAAATGTATGGATATTATCGTAATATTATTGAAAGTGTTTTTAAAAATGTTTTCGATGAATATTATGGAGAATACTATGATGAAGAATCATTGTTTGCATCTTTGACATTTATAAATGGGAAGCATATTTATCCTGATGTTATTTATAGTACAAGCAAGTTTAAATTTTTAAACAAGATGCAAAGATTACAGCAAGATATGGGACATTAGGTTTCAAGAAGTTCAACATTGGATGATTATGTAGACCCTGATTTTCAAGATTCAACAACAGGTCTTTTTGAAGAACAATATTTTGCCGATGATGTAGATGCAATTTATTGGGAAGATATTCAAGTAGACCCATTGCAATTTTGGAATCTTGATTTATAGAAAAATAATAATATAAATACTTTAGCCTTATCTCCAATAGATGAGGTTTATAAAATAGCGTTGCGAAGACGGCAACAAGAGTTTTAGAGACAATATGACACTTCAATTAAATCCAAGATTTATAAAAAATATGGGATTAAATTGGGATAACAGGAGGTAAGGTATGGCACAAAATGAATATGATGTGTTAGTAAATTTGCAAGCAAATGCTAACGCTTATGAAAAAGAAGTAGATAAATTAAGCACTGAATACGAACGGTTAGTAAAAACCGGGGCGGTAGAAGAATCAAAGCAACTTTGGCAAAATTTAGTAAAAGCTAAAAATGAACTTTTTTCTATTAGACAAGAAATGGGTAGTGTTGCTGCTGATGCTGTTCAAGTAAAAATGGGAGCGGGAGATAAAGGAGCTCCTAAAATCACCTCTGAACTTTTAACTGGATTGAAGACTTTAAAAGGGGCTACAATTCCCAGCGGAGGTCAAATTACTTTACAAACGCTTCAAAATTTGTGGAAGGCGAACGCTGGTGCAGATACTTCTGTGGTTAGTGAAGGACAACAAAAAATTTTGATGGTTTTGCAAGGTTTGGCTAAAAAGAAAGTTAATTTTGCAGAAAGCGATGAACCAATAACTCAAAATAGATATGCTCGTTATGGCAATGATGATGTAAAAAGAAGAACCCTTCAAGCATTAGCAGATTCTTATGGTTATCCAGTTCAAGAAGCTACGGTAAAAAATTATGCTGGTGAGCCTGAAAATGCTTTGCAATATAAGGTTCAAGTGGGTTGGAAAGCTGTTCCAGAAGATTCTTCTGATAGAGCATTACAAAAATTGGGAAATAATATTTTTTATCAAGTTCTTCCCGGATATGATGGCACAAAGCTTTCTAAACCAGACCAAGCTTTTGTTTCTCGGTTAAGAGGAGTTTCTTCAAGTGTGTATCAACAGAAGAAAGATTTCGAGGAAAAACGGAAAGATTATGATTATGACCAAGGCTTCGGAGACGTTTTAGCAGATATGTATTCCAGAGAGTTGGATGCGGCTGACACAGAATTGATAAAAAAAGTTCAAGAAAAAGCTTTCCGTGAAGGAGCCGAAAGCGATTTTAGTAAAGCTATTCGTGCTTCAGTTGACGATAGGGATGCGGATGATTATTTAAGAAAATTAGGTAATTAGATGGGTGCTCCTGATATTAAAGTAGGTAAATATGTACCCAAAACTTTTGAACAAAGAAGAACTTCTTTAGACGAATATGCTCAAAATTAGGCTTTAATTGGAGAAACTCCAAGTGCTCATGGAAGTTCTTATACAGAAGAAAGTGTAGATAATCTTATGAAAAAGATTATCCGCTTTGCGTATTCTGGTGAAATTTATGGCGATATGCAAAAAGAGGGCCATACTTTAGAACCATGGGATTCTAATATAGCGGGAGATACTGAATTAACTTTAAATTCTTTAAAATCTTTGAGTTCTTATATCCGTCAAAATTAGACTTCTACTATGCAAAAATTCACAGAGGGTTCAGCTCAAGGCAAAAATTTTAACGTAAGTGAAATTACAAATTTTTTTAATGATTTGTATAATGTTTTATTGAATTATGCTTCTGATACTCATAATATGAATAAAACAACCCCAGAAGTTGAAACCAGATTGAAAACTATGTTGGTTAATATTCAAAAGGTATTACAAGCAGCTACACAGAATCCAGATGGAGTTTTAGACCAAGATAATTTAACTACTTTAATGTCTTAGATGTTAACTGAGGTTGATAAAACAGATTTAAAAGGAAAAACTTATAGAGCTTATTCTCGTGATGCAGTAAGAAATCTTAGGGCGAGAGAAGGTCTTCAAACTTACGATGAAGAAGGGAATGACGTTACAGGTTTGTATCCTGTTGCAGATATTCCCGGAAGTGCTACTGGACATTTATATCAATTCCCGACAACAGCAGAAGAATATCGTCATTCTGATGAAAAAGATGAAATGCGGCAAATGCGTCTTGGCAAAGCAATGACTGATATTGAAGCTAAAACTGTTTTAATGGATAACTTGCTTAAAGAAGCAAGAGATTTGGCAAGTCAAAAAAAGTCTCAAGGTTTTCTAACTGAAGACCAACAAAATGCTATGAATAATGCGATAGAAAAAGCTAATGCTTTATTCCAGTATTTTGTTACAACAATGTCTAATCAAAAAGAAGCTTGGTATAACGATGGAGATGTGTTGCCGGAAGAGGATTTGTCAGCTTTAAATTCTGGAATTAGTGGATTTTTAAATTTTGCTCAGGGAGAAGATTGGGTAAAAATTAATGATGCCTATAAACCGAGAGCAGCTATAACACAAGAAGAAAAACGTCAAGCTATTGAAAATATTAAAGCTAATTCTAAAAGTTCTGACCAAAGTGTTGAAGAAATTGAAGCTGAAATTCAACAATTGTTTGATATAACTGGAAAAGACAAAGAAAATCTTTTAGAACAAGCTAAGTCATGGAGTAATGATTTAAAGGAATTTAAGGCTTTTATTTCTAATTTGCTCGGTAAAAAACAAGAAGATTATACTGACTACGATATAGAAGATGAACAATCTCTTTATAAAAGTAATTTTGTAAAAGATATGGATTTTCCCAGCCTAATTGGAAGAGAAGGAAATGCTTTTTATCCAGACGAAATAGCAGAAGTAGCGAAAAAGATGAACGCTGATGAATATGAGTTTGGTATGACTAAAGAAGATAGAGATGTATTAACTCTTTATCAGCAACTTGAAGCTAAATTGCAACAAGCTAAATTGGCTCCTTATATTGAAAAATATAAAGATGCAGACAAAATTGGTAAAACAGCAATTTCTAAAAAAATTAGAGAAGTTCTTGGTGATAGCACAGCGAATTATTGGAAAGCAAATAAAAAAGAATTATTAAAGAAAACTTCTTTTTCAAAAGCTGAAACATTAACTCCTGTAATCACTTCTCCTGCAATCCCTTCTAAGGGGTCGGTTATTGATGTTGATTATAAAGAAGTAAATAAATCTAATCAAGAAGCCGGGAAAAATATTGAAGAAACTAATCGTCAAGCCCAATCTCAAGTTGAGGAAACAACTAAAAAAGTAACAGAAGAATCTCAATAGGTTGTAGAATTAAATAATAATTTTGAGGTTCATAAGGCTAATGTTGAAGAAGCTATAAAAGCCGAACAAAACAAACTTGAAGTTTCTAAAACTTTAACTGAGCAGTTGGATAAAGAAAAAACGTCTTTAGAAGCTTTGAATAAAGCTTTTACAGACCACGCTCAAGTTGTTGGTTCTGCGTCTACAGCAGAAGCAAAGGTGGACACTTCAGCTAAAGCTGAATAGCCCAAAGAAGAACCTAAGAAAGAAGTGAGGACTCCTTCTGAACAGGGTACTGTCACATCTACATGGGCTAAAATAGCCAATTACGATGACGTAAATCATATCTATACAGATGAAAAGGGTAATCAACTTACCTCTTTAACTACTTTAGCGGGTTATCTTAAAGGCACTACCAGCAATCCCACTTTTAGAGAAGACTCGAAAGTTATTAGAAATGCTGTTGCTGGATTAAACGCTGGTGAGACTTTAACTCCTGAAATGGTTGGTATGAACACGAAGAATTTTAATTCTTTAACTCATACTTTAGCAGCGATTGAAAAGGGGAACCTTGAACACGAAGTAATTGACCTGATGGCTAAAACTGGTTCTAAGAGTATAGAAGACCTTCAAAATAGTAATACTATGGTTGAATCAAAGTGGGGCTCTGATGGCACTCAATTGAAAAATGGTCAAACTCGTATGGTTAAAGCGTCTGAAGAATATGCACGAGTTCTTCAAGAAAAAACTGATTTCTTAAAAAAGCTTGGTGTTGAAAACTCTGAGGAACAGATGTTGGCTTCTACTAAAGCTTATATGGAAGCCTTAAACGCTGGTGGAATTGCTTTAACTAAGTTTTCAGAAGTTCCCATGGCGGCAACATTTAGTGGTAATAGAGGCGATTATTCTTTTGCTTTTACTCCCGACCAAATTGGTAGAGATTCTGCTGGTAATGGAGTTATTCTTGACTCTAAAACTGGTAAAACTTTTGGAACAGAGTCTTTCCAATTGGCTGGACAACTTTATGGCATTTTAGCAAATAAAGACAATCCAGAGTTTGAGGAGTTGTATAAGGGTTTAAATGTTGACGAAGATTTTACTACTTATATAGCTAAAATTGACGGAGTATTTACACAGTTAATTAAGCATATGCAACTTACCAAAGAAGAGTTTTACGATTTGCTTGCAGATGCTAATGATATAGCTACTGGTAAACAAGAACCTTTAACTAAATACCAACAAACCGCTCGTATGAATCGAGAGCTTCAAACAGGACGAATTGGAGCTTTAGACACAAGTGCTGATGGCAAAACTCAATCTCAAAATCTCTCTATTGGTAGTAGTAATTTTGTTTCTTATGCGGAGGGAAGCAAAGAAGAAAATAAGGTTGTTAGAGAATATTTAAGTGAATTAACTAAAAAGCTTAATTATGAAAAACAAGTGGCGGCTATTGAAAGTCAAATTAGAGAACTTTCTAAAGAAGGGACAAAAGGTAGCGAAGCTCAAATAGAATCTTTAAAGAAGCAAAAAGATAATTTGATAAATGCGGCTCGTACTCAAAAACAATATATGGAAGATAAGGGGTTGGTAAAGAGTAATATTGAAGTAAATGGTACTCAACAAACCCGTATAGGGAATGTTATTCTTTCTGAATCAGCGGCAAATCAAGTTAATAATAAAGATGCTATTGCTAATTTCCAAGCTCAAGCGGCACAAGAAAGAAGTGCTCAAACCGCTCGTAAAGCATCTGCTACAGAACAAAAGAAAGAGCTTGATAATCTTATTGCAAAAGAACAAGATTATTTAGATTTAAAACAACAAGAATATAAATTAGAACGTCAACTTCAAGGCGCTTCTGGACAAAAACGAGAAGAAATTCAAAAGTCTTTAGACCTTAATAGAAGCTTGCAAGAGCATGATTTTTCTGGATATACTGGTTATCAAAAAGATGAAAACGGTGAAGCAATTTCAAATGAAGCCGATTATAACAAATTAATTGAGAAATTGGAATCCGCCAAAGATAATCTTTCTGAACAAACATATGTTGCTTTAAAAAGAAAAATTGATAATCTTTTTATGGATTTTGTTTAGGGAATCCAAAAAGTTAATCAAGATTACGCTCAATCTGCTGGTAGCAACACTGTTAATACCACTCAAGAAATTAATAAGTATTTAAAGAGTCTTGAGCAAATTGGTACTCTTGAAAGAGAAAAAGCCAGACTGCAAATGAAGGGCGGAAACCTTTCTGGTATGGCGGCTATCGAAAATAGAAGTTTAATTTCTAATTACGATAGACAAATTAGTGGTTTGCAAAATCAATATAGCTTTAAACAACTTGCTGATGGTAGGACTACTTTAAACGGTATTGAACTTACTGAGGAAGAGATTAATCGTATTGAACAAGAGAGAAGTAAAATTCTTGATAGAAACAATGCGAAGATGGCTCAAACTCAAGAAACTGTTCAACAAACCAAGGGGTTCCTTGAGAAATTAAAAGATAACTTCTATCAAAGCTTCCAGCAAATTGGCAGTTATGTTATGAGTTTGTTCTCTTTCCAAGGAATTGAAAGAGCCTTTAGTGCTGTTATTAACAGAACTTCTGAACTGGATTCTAAGATGGTAGACCTTCAAATTGCGAGTGGTTATACCAGAGAACAAGTTAATGGAATGATGCTTGATTTCAATAAATTGGGCAAGCAAATTGGTAAAACAACTTCTGAGATTGCAGAAGCAGCTAACGATTGGCTTCGTGCTGGTTACGATGGTGCGGCGGCATCTCAATTAACCCAAGCTTCTATGAACTTGTCTACACTTGGTATGATTAATTCTGCCGATGCTACGAGTTATCTTATTAGTGTTATGAAGGGTTGGAAACTTGAAGCTAATGAAATTGATGAGGTTGTAGATAAACTCGTCAAAACTGATATGGCGGCGGCTTAATAAAATAGGTCGCTTATTATGGTAACATAATAATAGAAAACATATTTAATTGCTGGAAAAACCTTAGAGCTTTATAAACCACAACATAAAGATGAAAAATGCTTAAGTGTGATGGTAAAAAAATTATAAAGATTGGTTAATCAGCAGCTAAGGTTCGAATAGAACAAAGTTCATCGACTATCTCGAAAGAGAGTAGGGAAGTTAGTTGTAAAAGCTTCTCGAAAAGGTATGCTCCTCGATAAGAGGATGAAGATATAGTCAGTGCTCATGTGAAAGCATGAGGGGAAACCAAGTAGATTAACGACCTATTTAAACATAACAGATTAGTGCGGGTAAACAAAATTGCCCGAAATACGGAAACGTAGATTATGTATAATTAAATTAGAAGATTAGAAGAAAGGAGGAATATTATGTTATTAACTAAAGAAGTAGAAGTAAAGGTTACTAAAGTTAATTTAGAATATTTTTTAGCAAAAGGTTATAATTGTAATATTAAAGATAAAATAATGGTAAATCCTTTTGATTTAGGAAATCAAAGCGAGAAAGAGATATTATATAAATGCGATTGTTGTGGAAAAGAAATAAAGTTGCATTGGTGTGATTATTTAAAAAAGAGAAATAGAGAATATTCGGAAGCTGGAGATTTTTGTAATGATTGCGCTAAAAAGAAACGAGCGGAATGGTTTAAGATAAATAAAGAACAAGCATATAAAGATATTTATATAAAAGTTCGAAATAAAGCCAAAGAAACCTGTTTACAAAAATATGGTTGTGAAAACGTAATGCAAAATAACGAGATAAAAGAAAAACTTAAAGAATCCATACAAAAGAAATATGGGGTAGATAATGTAATGGAGTTACCTGAAATCAGAGAGAAAATAGCTAAAACTCTTGGAACCAATCAAGAATTAGAAGTTTTTGTTAGTGAAAATGGTAAAATTTATTATAAATATAAAGGAATTCCATGTAGCCAAAATCAACTTCATTTACATGAATTATTAGGCGGAGAATTAAATGGGTTTATTTCTTATTATCCGGTTGACTTGTTATTTTCTGAAGATAAAATCTATTTAGAATATAATGGAACGGGGCATAATCTTTCTGTAAAAATGAAAAAGAAAACAGAAGAACAACAAAAACAAGATGAAAACAAAAGATATTTTTATCTAAAAAATCAAGGATATAAACAAATATTGTTTGTTTCTCTTACTAAACGAAAACTTCCCTCTGACGAGATAATTCTTTCTCTTATTTCTCAAGCTAAAAAATATTTAAATAATAATCATAATTGGATAGAATTTAATTTAGATGAAAATTGTATAAGGTGGAAAGAAAATTCAATTAATTATGATTTCAATTCTCCTATTCCAATTATTTTTTAATTATACATAATAAAGAACAAACCCAAATCGGTGAAGCCTAAGTTTTTTAATATGGTAATACCGAGATAACCTTTGAAAAAGGTATTGTAACGACTATTGGGGTTTGCCCCTTTATGGGTGAAAATATAGTCTGAACTATATGGAAACATATAGAGAAAGAGTCAAGTGTAAAGACACTTTAAAGAAGAACTCTTTCCGCCTATTTTAAATAGGTCATAAAAGTAACAGAATGGATTTGGCAGAAGCAATGTCTCGTGCAAATAACTCTGCTCAAATGGCTGGTAGTTCCTTAGACAGATATATCGGATATTTGACAACCATTACTGATGTTACACAAAAGAGCGCTGCATCGGTGGGTGAATCTATGAAGACAATTTATTCACGTTACCAAAACATTGCGGCTGGTAAATTTGTAGCAGCACAATCCGATATAGACAGTGAAAATTATAATGAAGACGAGTGGTCTAACCTTAACGATGTTGAAACAGCCCTTGGTGCGTTAGGCATTAAGATTCGTGATAGTGTTGACAACTTTAGAAATTTTGACGATGTAATGGCGGAAATTGCATCTAAGTGGAATTCTTATTCTGATGTTCAACAGTCTGGTATTGCTACAGCTTTAGCTGGTACTCGTCAAAGAGAAAATGTTATTACTATGTTTGAAAACTTTGACCTTGTTAAAAAGTACGAACAAATTTCTGCTAACAGTTATGGTACTGCGGCACAAAAGATGGAAGCTTATACTGATAGCGTAGAAGCGGCAAGATAGAGAATTACTACTTCTGTCGAGAAGTTTGTTTTAAGTCTTAGTACATCCAAACTTATTAAAAAAGTTTATAATGTTGTTGCAGATTTAACTGAACATATGTATAGTCTGGCGGCGGCAATTACAGTATTTTTGTTGGCTATTAATACTAAATCCACAACGCAAGGTGTTTTAAGCGGTGTTAATACAATTCAATAGAAATTAGTTAATTTTAGTATGTCCCAAATAAAAATGGGTCAAGCTAATTATGGCTTATTAAATGGCGGAGGGGTTGTAAATGGACAAGAAGTAAATAGTTTGAGAGAAAGTTTTAATGAAAGTTTCTTATCTTCTCAAAAAGAACTGTTCTCAAAAACTATTACTCAAACTATTGATAGTCTTACTTCTATGGACGAAGCCTCTCGAACTATGTTAAAAGATGGTATGGTTCCTCTTCAAAATAGTATGATAGAATTAAATTCTGCTCAAAAGAAAGAACTTTCTACAATTTTACTGAGAATCGGGGATGAAAATAAAGAGGCTACTCAAAGATAGTTAAGTATTGCAAGATTGTTAGCTGCATAGAATTCTGAAGTTATGACAGAGGCGGCTTTAGGAATGGTTAACGATGAAAAGAAAAGAGCAATTTTAGCATAGCTTTAGGGGGTAGAAGTTACTCAAATAACTGAAGAATAGCTTTAGACGGCTTTAAAAGACAGGGCGACCAAAGAATAGGTGGCAGCAGCTATTATAGACCAAGAAATGCCAGAAGAAGCTCGTAGGACTCTTGGTGGAAATATTGGAGCCAGTAGTCGAATGACGGTTGGAAGTGCTGTAAGAGATTCTGTCCTGTCAGCACTCGGAATGGGTGGAGGAACCTTACTTGGCGGAAGCTTGGGAAGTATGTTTGGAAATGGGGGAGCAACTGTTGGAGCTTCTATTGGTGCTGTAATTGGTAATGTAGCAAGCTCTACTATGATTTCTCAATTTGCTTCTGGGGCAACTTTAAAAGCAGCTTTGAGTAGTTTGGGCTTTTTGTGGCCTGCTATTGGTGTTTTATTTGTCGGGGGAATTATAGGAGCAATAAAGTCCAGTAGAGAATCAATAAAAAAAGAAGCTGTACAAATTGCGAAAGAAACAGCAGAAGAATATACTAATGCGTTAAATTCTTCAGCAGAAGCTATAAATTTTGACAAATTGGTTAATGGAGTTGATTATCTTGGGCGTAATGTTTCTTTAACCGATGACGAATATCAAAAATTTCTTGATTCAAGTAACGCTCTTGCAGAAGCGTTCCCTGATTTGGTGGTTAGAGTAGATGAATTTGGTAATAAATTAGTGGGCCCAGATGGGTTAAAAGGAAAAGTTGGAAGTGTTACCGAAGAAATTGATAAAATGACAGAAAGCATGAAGATTGATGCAGCTACCGATTTCTTTAAATAGGTTGGAGGAAAATACACAGGGGACTTTTTTGGAACAGAAGATGCTTATGGACAAGTATTCTCCGAACAAATGGACGTTATTATGAAGGCCAGAAAAAAATTAACTGGCAATGGTATGTATAATAAATATAAAGGGGTATATACAAACCGGAAAGCTTATGGTATAAATGGTGAAATAGAATTACGTCAAGAAGATTTGGCATTAATTGAACAAAATGAGCGGAAAGAATCTGAAAATTATAAGCGAATTAATGAAGAATTAAAAACCCTAATTCTTCAACAAGATACTTATAATGACCAAATTAAAGAAGCTACTGTTGAATTGTCTTCTTATAACGAACAATTAATTGCATATGCTTCAACGGGGTTGGGTCGAGAGGAGTTTGGAGAAGAATTCTCTGATTTGTATGAGTAGTTTAATTCGTTACCAGAAGAAGCTCAAACAGCTATTAATTAGGTTATCGGCTCTGTTCAGGCACCAAGTTTTAAAAACAAAGAAGATGAACAATCTTATAAAAAAAGATTGCTTCAAACTACTCAAGAAGCAACAAAATTTTTCGAGTAGAACCCAATTGCAGTTGATTTGTATTTTGGAACGGGTGAGTTTAAAACATTGGGAGAAAAGCAAAAAGGAGCAGAACAATTAATCCCAATTTTACAAGAAATGTTTGGTACTTACATTGACCCAACCGAAAAAGAAATTATTGAGCATCTTGGATTAAAAGTTGTTATAGATGGGGATAAGACTTCTATTGAGGTTGAATCTCTTGGAGAAGTTTTTGCTAAGAATTTTGATGGCTTTGATGAAGGATTAGTTACCGATAACACTGTTTAGAACTGGGACGATTATATTGGCGGTTTATCAAAAGAAAAACTCAGCCAATTAAAGAAACTTCAAAGTGGTGGCTGGATTGGGGCTGGTAGTGTTTATACTCCTGACATTTTAAATAAGATGTTAGGTAACGGATATGAATATACTGGTTATAATGCGGGTAATGTTCAACGTCTTGTTGATAGAGCGTAGGATTATACTTCAAATAGTAATTTGTTTGATGACCTTGAACAACAATGGAGTTCAACAGATGATTATGGGATTTCTGATTTTGTTACTAAATCTAAAACGGAAATCGCCGCCGCCTTCCCTGAATTAGATGAAGCCACATGGGAATTAATTTATAATCTTCAAAGTGAAATCCGAAAGGGAGTAGCAGAAACCGGAGGACAAGGGGCTAAAGAAATTGCCGAAAATGCTATCGAATAGGTGAAAGAAGCAGCAAAAGGTAGTTGGCTTAATGATGTAAAAGAACAATTGGCTGTTCAAGCTGAAACTTTTTTCCCTGATGTTAGTAGTATTGAGGGTGCCATTGATACATGGGGCGAACTTTCTGCGGCAATGAAGAATGTTAGCGAAACATATGACACTTTAGCAGATGCAACAAAAGAAAATAATACGTTAGGACATCTTAGTGCTCAAACGGTTGTGGATTTAATTTCTGAAAATGAAAATTATGCTACAGCTATGGATGTTGTAGATGGGAAAATTAAATTAAATAGCGATGCTGAAAGAATTATGAATGAGATTAAGATTGAGACTTTAAAAGCAAGTATTGATGCAATGATAGCTGAAAACACTGCAAAAATAGAGCAATTAAAGACTCAATATGAAAGTGTCGCTGCTAATGGTACTTATGTTGAAAGCGTAAACGATGTAGTCGATGCGTACAATCTTGAACTTCAAGCTGCAACTGAATTAACTAACGAGCTTCATAGATAGAATATGGAAAAAGAAGGATTAGATTCTTCTGGTTATGCTGGACGAGAAGCAAATATAGTTAAGGGTAGAGTTGTTGCTGTAACAGATGTTAAGACGAAACTATCAGAAATTGACAGTCAAATTATATCTTTAGAGCATCAAAATAAAATTCTTTCTGCTTTAAGAGGACAACTTGACACTGTAACTGACGCAAAAAGCTGGGGAAAGATGTATGATAATCTTGATACGACCTCTAAAAAATCTAAAGATGCGGCAGACAGTGTTGAAAAAATGCTTAAAGCTCTTGATTCTTTAATTGATAAAGAATGGGAAGCTATGGAAGTTTGGGATGAATATAATCAAAAATCAACTGGGTACACAGCTTATTTCGATAAAAAACGAATTAGTCTTGAAAAACAGGCTGAGTTTTATAAATCTCAAATGAAAAATGCCAGTACGGAAGAAGAACGATTAGATGCTGAAAAAGATTATATTCTTGCACAGAAAGAAATAAACAATCTTGACGATGAAGAGATTGAAGACAAGTATAATATTCTTGAATTGCAAGGGGCTTCTTTGGACAAACTGATTGCTATGCAAAAAGTTTATATCCAAACTTCTGATACTGAAGAAGAGAATCTTGAAAGAAATAAGAAACTTGTTGAATTGTTGCAACAATAGGTTGAACTCCATCGTGAAGTTTCTGAATGGCAAAGAGATAATACCGACCGTTTAATTGACAGATTAAGTGGAGATGCTTTTGGCAATGAAGCTTATGATAGAGCGATTGGTCAACAAATTGATGCTGTTAATGACGAATTAGTTGATACTTAGAAGTTAATTAATGATAATTATGCGAGAGCCGTAAAAAACTATGAACAAACTGGACATACTCATGCAGAAGCTTTAAGGTTGGCATATACTGGGAATAATGATTATTCTCAAGCTCTTCGTGATGAAATGACAAAATACTATGACTTAATTGATAAACGTACTGAGTACACAATTAAGAAAATGGAAGATAAAGCCGATGATTTAAATCGCAGATTGGATTTGATTGAAAAAGAAAAACCTGATGAATGGTTTAAGATTGGTGATATTGATAGTTATTATACTCAAAGAATGGATTTGTTACAAAAGCAAGTTGAATTGTATCAAGATGCTTTGAAAGATACAAGTGATATGACTGATGAACAAATTCAAAACATCGTTGATAGTTTGAATGAAGCTACATTGAATCTGAAGCAAGCTCAGATTGATAATTTGAAAGACCAAACTGATTTGCAATCTAAGCAATATGATGCTATTGTATATAGAATCAATTTGTGGAAAGATGAAATTCAGGATGCGATTGATGCTATTGAGAAAGCTTATGGAGACGAAATTAAGCCAATTCAAGATGTTTCGGATGAATTAGAGAGATAGGCAAAATTGGAAGACCTTCTCGCTGCAAAGAAAGCAGCAGCTAAGGAGAAGGAGAGGGTAGCCTTAAATGCCCTCTATAAAAACGGCTATATAAGTCAAAAGCCAGAGATGGTCGAGACTTAGGAAAGACTTAAAACAATTATTAGTTATTTTAAAAGAAAGGAGGTAAAATTATGGCGTGTATTTATAAAGCAACTTTTAAATGCAATGGAAAAAGTTATATTGGACAAACGAGAAAGTCTTTTAAAAGAAGACAAAAAGGGCATAAAGACACTTATAAAAAAAGAATAACTCGTTTTTATGCGGCAATTAGAAGTCATGGTTGGGATGATTTAGAATGGACTGTTTTAGAAGAATGTCCAATAGATAAATTAAACGAACGAGAAATTTATTGGATAGCTTATTATAGAACATATATTGGTTTTGAAGATTGTAATGGATATAACATGACCATCGGTGGAGATGGAGCTTCTAATCCTTATTTCTTTTCTACTCAAGAAGAAGTTGATGATTTGTTAAACGCTTACAGAGAGTGTGGAAGTATTGGACAATTGTGTGAGGAGTATGGATGTAGTTATACAGTTATTTATAATATTTTAACTGGATTAACAAGAGTAGAGTTTACAGGGTTTAAAGAAAACGACAAAACGTTTCTTCATCAATATGTAAAAAAGGGTTTGAAGTATACAAACGAACAAATTCAAGAAGTTATTAATAGGAACAAGGCTGGGGAATCCAATTCCATCATTTCAAAAGAAATGTAGGTTCCTATTAAATGGGTTCAAGATATTTTAAGTGGAAGACTCTTGTCTAATAAAACTGGTATAAAAACAGTTACAAGGAAAGAACGTCAATTATATAATCCTGTTAATTCTAAATTAAAAAAAGAAGAAGTTTTAGACATGGTAGATATGTTTTATAA
>ERZ1034855.423-NODE-423-length-17216-cov-12.259659_pt1 | contig 17216 bp, 14 predicted proteins | sample MGYA00520699_ERZ1034855 | MGnify/ENA primary metagenome ERZ1034855 (study PRJEB33766, sample SAMN09781730) | gut metagenome | biome: gut microbiome | host: Homo sapiens | place: Madagascar | study: EMG produced TPA metagenomics assembly of the PRJNA485056 data...
TAATTATATATCTGAGCTTAAGAAATATGGATTAAGTATAAACAAAGATAAAATAGTTGCTTTTTCGGAACGCCCTTTTGTTGAATCAATATCTATTGCTAAAGGTTTGCTTTTGCGTCTGGTTGATGAAAGGTTTCAGAATAGGTTGGATACTTTCAAAGGATTTGTCCATTCTCAGAATAATAGGATAGACACTCCAACAAAATTGGACTTTAAGACTTTTGTCAATGAGGTACGTACTATAATGTGCACATGTGGCGAAAATATAAAGTATAAGGATATTACGTCATTCTTACTTGGTGTAGTGCAGAAGAGGTTGATGTTACTGATTAGAGATTTCAATTTATTATATGGACAATATTGCAAAGCTGCTGCAAATGCAAGTATAAATAAATATGGAATGACAATAAAGGAAAGATATGAACGAGAATTTGTGGAATTCTCAAAAAGTATAGTGGAAGTTCTTTTCTATTTTCTTTGTTGTGATATGCGTATGAGTACATCGTTAAAGGTGGTTTCTGTTATCAATAAGTTGCAATTGTTTGTTCGTGGAACTTATGATATTGACGAATTCAATAAGTCGGATAAATTTCCTGAACACTATATAGAGAAGTTAGACGAAAAGATAAGCGACGAGATAGCGTCGCTGTTCTTAAATATAAAACCTGAGAAATATAACTTGATGGAGATATTGAATATATTAGAAGTCGAGAAAACAATGCAGGTAAAGAACCAGATTTCCCCAAAGGTTCTAAATGATTTTTGGCGCAAATGTAATGGAAAAACATTGTGCTTGAATTTCTTTACGGTATTCGAAGTGATTCATTTCATAAAGGATGCTGAAGGTTATACCGATTTAAAACAAACGCTTTTCGGATGGATTGAAGAACAGATTCATTCCTTAACTGATTATATGAGTAGTTCAGCTGAAGCGGTGTTGACTTTCTTGGAAACAATGTGTTGTCCTTGGATTGATAATTACAAGAAAATAGAATATGCAAGACTGTTATGTGGTGATGCTTCAGACAAAATATACAATTTTGCCAAGAAGCAAAAAGACATATTTATAAAATGGCATGGATATAAGCTGGATGAAGCTATTCAGCAAATACATAGTGCGGAAGTATATTAAAAAAACTATAACAACCGATGCCCTTAGCTGTTATTACACACACAATCGGGTAAAGACAATCTAAACCGTTGTCTTTAGGAACGTCTCTAAAGGGCGGGCGTTCCTTCTCTTTTTATGATTATGGGTACGTTTGTAGATTTTTCGGATGCTTTGTACGAGTTTCATCGTACAAAGGCAGGAGATAAAGACGGTCAGTATAACTCGATAGAGTCTTTGTGTAAAGTAGCAAAGGACTATTTTGAGAATGAATTAGCGAAAATAGATGAACGGGAATTCATACATACCTATTTATACGGAAAAACGGCAAAAGAAAAGAAAGAAACGCTTACAAAATGGATTTGCCAAAAGATAGATATAATAAACAAATTGGTAAAGATGGAATCGGATAATGACTTAAATGCAGCGATTGATCTTTATGCTTTGTTGTTCAACAAGGATACAGGTATTCCTAAATATCAGCACTTGACATCAACAGTCAAGAAACACACTGATTTTTATCGCATACGTGAAGCCAAAAAGTATGAGATATATGATAAGAAAGGCATGTTCTTATTGTCGGATAAATTAGAGCATCTTGTTGGTTCATACCGTTTCAATCCTTCGGGTTATGCATGTCTATACCTTGCGTCAAATTTGTATCTTGCATGGGAAGAGTGTAGAAGACCTGACTTTGAAACATTTAACTTCTCGCGATTTCAGAATATGAGAGATATTAATGTCTTGGATTTGACTATACGTAGAGACTATTTTTATCGTGAACATTTTCTGTTGGCTTATCTTACTCTATTATGTTGTGCGAAAACGACAGATGCGGATAAACATAAATTACAATATGTAGTACCACAGATGTTGATGAAAGTGTTATGTGCCAGTCAGAAAGACATGAAAGATAAGCTAAAAGACAAGTTAAAAGACAAGTATGAAATAGCAGGTATCAAGTATATGTCTTCGCGTAGATATGACCAAAAAGATTTATTGTTTGATGACTTGAAGCTTACAGAGGCGTATGTTTTTCCACAACGTCCTCATGATGAAGAGCATGCCATTTGTCCATATTTGGCAAAACTATTTAGGTTGACAGAACCTCGATCATATTTCTTGTTTAAGTCTCATTGTTTCAATTTCTTTAATCGGACAGCTTACGTTTCTAATTATCAAGATTCTCTGTTCTATCAGTTGGAGGAAACTTTGAAAAAGGAAAAGTTGACGAAATATAACGAATAAAATAGAATTAATACAAATCAATATAAATTTATTTATGATATTCAAAAGACTCTTTGACATTGTAGCGTCCCTATTGGGACTGCTTTTGATTTGGTGGACATTCCCCATTGTAGCGTTTTTAATCCATAAGAAGATGCCGGGTGGTCCGGCTTTCTTTTGCCAGAAGCGTGTTGGAAAGGATGGCAAGTTATTTACTTGTCATAAGTTCCGCTCAATGACGGTGAAGCATTCGGGCTCTTCTGTTTCGGTGGCTGGCGATAGTCGTATCACTCCGTTTGGTGCTAAGCTGAGACATTATAAGATTGATGAGCTGCCGGAACTGTGGGATGTATTGATTGGTAACATGTCTTTTGTTGGACCTCGTCCTGATGTGCCTGGTTATGCTGATAAGCTGCAAGGTGATGATAGGGATGTACTGAAGTTGCGCCCTGGTATTACTGGTCCTGCTACATTGAAGTATAGACTGGAGGATGAAATGATTGCGGGATTCATGAAGGACTTTAGAAACATGAATTACCGTGAGTTGACTACTAAGTATCCGCAGATTAAGATTTCTGAGAACATTCATGCTGAGCTTGCTGGGAAGAGTGACCAGGAAGTTGCTGTGTGGTATAACGATAACGTGATTTATCCTGATAAAGTGCGCCTGAACTGTCATTACTATCGCCACTACTCGTTCTGGAAGGATATTGAAATGATATTTGCTACGATACTGGGCTTTAAGGTGAAGTTTGCAGAGGAAGAAGTATGATCGAATGTTGAATTTTGAGTGTTGAGTTTTGAATGGTCGGCTTTGCCGATGTTGAATTGTTCAATGTTGATTTTTGTAATCGGCTTTGCCGCTTGCCAGAGCATGAATGTTAAGTGTTAACTTGGTGGGTCGATTATGGACTCACAAATTAACACTCAAAACTCAACATTTATAATTTACTATTTATAATTCCTGTTCTGAAATACATTAGAATGGATTGCCATCAAGAATCTCCATCATTTGAGCGGCCGTAATGACTTGTGGGGTTCTTGGAAAATGCTTAAGGTTACCAGTGACAAGGAACGAGTCCTCCTTACTTAAAGAGACTTCGTAGAACACACGGTCGTCTTCGTCTGGCATATCACCATCATAAGGAAAACGAGAAGTATCAATTCCGTTTTCCTTGAAAAAGTTCAATAACTCATGGATTTTGATTTCACTTAGATGAAATTTGGACCTATTTAGAACATCAAAGTACTCATCTAAGATTTCGTCATTATACAATGGCTTAATTTTACCACTGAGCATACTGTTAATGACCCTTCTTGTTGATGAAGAAGGGTTCTTGGTTATAAACGAGGACACGATAATGTTAGTGTCAATGATTGCATATACCATTGCGTTCTTTTCTTAATCGTCTGACTTCTCTGATTTCTTCATTGATCTCATCAAGTGACATATCAATGTTATTCTCTCTTGCTGTGTCACACATGTATTTGAACGCAGCCTTTGCTTTTGCAGTCACTTCATCTTCTTCTTCATTCTTTGCTTGAATGGAGAATGGAATGCTCTTACTGCGAATTACAGCCTTTACAAAGATGTTGATAGCCGTGTTTGCGCTCATGCCAAACTGGGCGCAGAGTTCGTCGAATATTGCTTTTTGTTGGTTGTCCAAACGGACTGTCATAGATGTCTGTGCCATAGTGAGTACTTTTTAAAGTTAAACAATTCTTTATTATTATGATGCAAATATACATCATAGTGACGTAAATACCAAATTTTTAAATATATAATTTTTTAATTATGGAAAGAAAAACGATTTATCTGTGTCTTGCCCACATGAGTGAGGCTGGTTTGGAACAGAAATACGTGAAGGAGGCTTTCGACACCAATTGGGTGGTGCCGATGGGTCCGAACGTGAATGCTTTCGAGAAGGACCTAAAGAAGTTTGTATGTAGTCAAACTTCCAATGAGGAATTAGGAGTTAGGAATGTTGAATTAGAGCGTGAGGTGGTTTGCTTGAGCGCTGGTACTGCTGCTGTTCACTTGGCTTTGATTGGCTGTGGTGTTAAGGCTGGTGACGAGGTGCTGGTGCAGAGCTTTACTTTCTGTGCTTCGAGTCATCCTATCACTTATCTTGGTGCAAAGCCTGTGTTTGTAGGTTCGGAGGGTGAAACATGGAATATGGATCCTGCTTTGCTGGAGAAGGCTATTATTGACCGTAAAGAGAAGACGGGCAAGCTGCCTAAGGCTATTGTGCCCGTGGCTCTGTATGGTATGCCTTACCGCATTGACGAGATTATGGCTATTGCCGACAAGTATGGTATTCCGGTTGTAGAGGATGCTGCCGAGGGTATGGGCTCGCGCTTTGATGGACAAGTGTTGGGTACATTCGGCAAGTATGGTGTGCTGTCGTTTAATGGCAACAAGATGATTACTACTTCTGGTGGTGGTGCTTTGATTTGCCGTAATGCGGAGGATGCCAACGAGGTGATGTGGTATGCTACTCAGGCTCGCGACGCTTATCCTTACTATCAGCATACTGCCATTGGCTACAACTATCGCATGTCGAACGTGTGCGCAGGAATCGGTCGCGGTCAGATGACTGTGCTTAATGACCATATTGCTCACCACAAGCATGTGCAGAAGCTCTATGAGGAGCTGTTGAAGGATGTGCCTGGAGTACACATCCACAAACAGCCAACAGACCCACGCTATGACGCAAACTTCTGGCTTTGTGCTGCCACATTGGACAAGGATGTGAAGATTCAAGGTCAGGAGAACGCTTACAAGGAAGTTATTAAGACTGCCGTAGGTGGTGCAGCAGGTGTTATCCATGCTGTTGATTCAGCAACAACCGACTGTCAGCCGAATGAGAATGTTGAGGCATTGCGTGTGTTCATGCTGGGCAAGAAGATTGAGTGTCGTCCGGTATGGAAGCCTATGCACAAACAACCCGTATATGAGGGTGCTCCTGTTTATACAAATGGTATTGAAGAAGATATCTTCAAGGTTGGCTTCTGTCTGCCAGCAGGTCCGTATGTGACAGATGATGATGTTCGCTACATTGTAGACTGCATCAAGGAAGCAATCGTACGATAACAGATAAGTTAATAGGCGATTAATAGACGTTTCGTGTGGAATGCACGAAACGTCTATTAATCGCTTATTCGTATAAATACTGTACGCATAATGAGAAACTTTATAGTAGCAATTTGGAAATTTTGTTCCTTCCTTGTTGTACCTCGTAAAGCGAACAGATTACCTAATGACTGATTGTTAGTGATTAATTGGTTGGGCTCTTTTGTCGTTAACATGAAAGAAATACAACTTTACGATTACCAAAAGGAAATTGTGCAACAGATTGAAGAGGCGTTCAAGACGCATCAATCTGTCATGGTTCAAATGCCTACCGGCACTGGGAAAACGATACTTCTTGCAGAAGTAGTGAAAAGTGAAAAGTTAAAAGGGAAAAATCCATGTGTATGGATTGTTGTTCATCGTCGTGAGTTGGTAGAGCAGATTGTGGAAACACTTGAGGCTTCGCTTAATGTGAAATGTGAAATGCTTAATGCTACGCATAATGTTAAATGTGAAATGTTAAATGTTAAGCGTGGAAAGCAATTGGATTCTTCACTCTTCACTTTTCACTCTTCACTTATCAAAGTTTTCTCGATACAGTGGTTGTCGAAGCACTATCATGAATTGGAGGAGAGTCCGTCGCTGATAATTATTGATGAGGCGCACCATGCCGTGGCGAAGTCATATAAGGAGGTGATGGATGCATATCCCGAAGCGAAAAAGTTGGGACTGACCGCTACGCCTTGCCGACTGAACCGACGAGGGTTTACGGATCTGTTTGACGTGCTGCTGCAATCATGGTCAGCAAAGAAGTTTATTGCAGATGGGTGGCTGTCGCTGTACGACTATATGTCTGTCAGAGAGGACAGCGAAGATTGGCGTATGGTAAACTCACTGAAAAAACGAGGTGCCGACGGAGACTTCTCGCTGAAAGAGATGAGCGAAAAACTGAATGTGCAGCCAAGCATCGAGAGGCTTTGCGATACGGTGATGAGATATGCAGCAAACAAGAAAGGCATCACCTATGCCATAGACATCGCTCATGCTGAACGAATAGCGCAATATTACAGGGAACATGGACTGAATGCGGTGGCGATAAGCTCGAAGACTCCTGCCGAGGAACGGAAAGCTATAATTGAAAGGTTTAAGGGCACGAATGACTCTTTAAAGGACACGAATGACTCTTTAAAGGACACGAATTGTCATGAATTGTCCATGAATTTAGCCAATAATAACTCTTTTAAGGGCACGAATCGCCATGAATTTAAAATTCAAAACTCAAAAATTCAAAATCGGCTTTGCCGACAATTCAAAATTCAAAACTCAAAACTCAAAATTCTTGTTAATGTCGACTTGTTCGGTGAGGGCTTTGACTGTCCCGATGTAGAGTTTATCCAGTTGGCAAGACCCACACTGTCGTTGGCTAAGTATCTGCAACAGGTGGGACGTGGCATGCGCGTGTTTGAAGGCAAGAAGTATTGTCTGATATTGGATAATGTGGGATTGTACCGCTTGTTCGGTCTGCCATCGGATGACAGAGACTGGCAAGCTATGTTTGAGGGACGTGTAGCAGGAAAAGGCATTCTGACTGAAGAAGTGGAAGGACCGTATAACATAGCCTATTCCATTCGCAACGAAAAAGAAAGAATCACGTCGGACGCACGAACAGAACTTATCACCGTGATGACACATGAGGGGCAACGTATGGACTTGGAAGAAGCATACGGCTACAAGATAGTCAGCAACAAGGAAGGACTGTCGGGTGTTGTGGATAAGGACGGCATGGAAGTGCTGGCATGTGAATATAATAAGGTAGAACTGAAAGCATACGGAATAGCCAAGCTGTATTCCAGACGGAAGATAGAAAGAGAACGCCCCTGGATGGACTTGCGCAATGGTGTGCGATACGTCAAGCGACCGAGAATCGAGAAGCACGGTTTTATGGAATTCTCCACTACAGACGGGCAGCGCCTCTATCCGAGAATAAGGACACGGCTGATGGACGAGAACAGTTTTGTGTTGCGGAATGCGTTGAACAAGGGCACTGACGACGGACTGCGGTTCTGTAATTTCTTTGTGCAGCCATCAGAGCCAGACAGACTGTACATGTTCAAGGAGAAAATAGAAGATCTGTCGATTTGGGAAGATGAGCAAGGGAGCTTGGCATGGCGCAAGGCTTGGGATAGCATGGTGCACCCCATGACCGCTGAGGAATTAGTAGAAAAGAGAAATGCATGGGAAAAAGATGTCAAGCAGTTTGAAGAGGAAAAGAATCAATACATAAGTTCTTTCAAACCAGAAATAGAAATTGACCACATCGATGGCAAGACACTATTGGCTGATTATAAGGAACCTGCCAATCTGAGAATCACAAGCGACACGAGGAACAATTATCAGGTATACTATCGCAGAAATTGGCTGGAAAAATGGGAATCATTGGGCAGTTATGCCAAGATATATCCTCAGGCGTACGGTATAAGAGTGGTGCAAAACAGAGAAGGCAAATACATTGTACGTACAGAACTGTACAAACCTATGGAAAAACCTGAACAGACGTATGAGTTTGCAGAGCTGCTGGACAACGCTCTGCTGCATTTTATAAAGCACGGCAATGACTACTGGATATATCTGGAGAATATGACATGCTTCACACGTAAGCCTGAATTTGTCACCATCGGTTTCATGGACTTCCTGAAAATAGGTGGAGTGTATATGAGGCGTGGAAGAAACAATGGTGAAACCTACAGAAGAGCAGAGATAAGGATGTACGATGACATCTGCTTCTTAGGACCAAGAGAAGTATTTGTCAAGACGGAATATAGACTACACCGTTATTATATACAGCAACGGTCATTGGACGGCAAGCATTTTGTGCTGAGTGATAGTATGAAACCAAAGGAATCATCAACATGGTTTGTCATGTACTATGACGGGAAAAATACACCGATTGTAGAAAGACGGAAGAAAGACTATGAGGTGTACGGAGTGAAGAAGTAGCACCATTTCAAATACAATATTTGTATTTTTTATCGCTCAATACTATGAGTTGAACGCACGAAGAAATCTTTAGCTCGAAATTTGCGAGTTTTGAGCAATTCAAGTTAAAGCCTTTATATACAGAAGGTTACACGATTTGTAACTAAGAAGAGGGAAAAATAGAAATGCACAAATCCTCCATTTGATTGTAAAACGACTACTTTTACACTACAACTGTAGTCCTTTTGCATTGCAATTGGGCTTCATTTGCATTGCAAAAGGAGTACAGTTGCAAGGCAAAGATGGCTTGATTGATAAAAATGGAGGCTCAACCGCTGTTAAAACCATGAAAAACAGCTTTCAAAATCTCTAAAATAGATTTTTTATTTGTAACACTTTTTTACTGCATGTACAATATTTGCATGCAACAAATATCCACAAAATTATACATTGTCTTCGGTTTGCACTATCTCTTGATAAGACAGGCTTATAATTCAGATTTTTTATCTAAATTTGCAGATATGAAATAAAATAGTGCTAATATGGACAAGAGAATTACGGAGCAACCATCGCACTACGACCATCTGGAACAGATGAGCGTGGAACAGATTACTGCCAATATCAACCGCGAGAACATGTCGGTGCCCGTGGCGGTGGACAAGGCGCTACCTGCCATCAACCGACTGATTGATGCCGTGGAGCATAAGCTGCGCTGCGGCGGACGACTGTTTTATGTGGGATGCGGCACTGGCGGACGACTCGCCACTCTCGACACCATTGAAGTGCAGAACACTTACGGCATCGACGGACGACAGATACAAGCCATTTTCCCTGGCGGCATAGAGTGTCTGACGCAAACACGAGAGTCGCGAGAGGACGACACCGACGACAGTTGGACGCAGCTCACGGCAAGGGGAGTCTGCCAGGAGGACATCGTGGTGGGCATCTCGGCAAGCGGCACAACGCCTTTTGTGCTGGCTGCGCTACGACACGCACGTGCCGAGGGCATCACTACGGGATGCATCGTAAACAACCCCAACTCGCCCATTGCCGCTCAAGCCGACTATCGGGTGGAGGTGCTGACGGGTCCGGAATTTATTACGGGCAGCACACGCATGAAGGCTGGCACTTCGCAGAAACTCATATTCGACATGATTAGCACTACGGTGCAGATACGACTGGGACGTGTGGAGGGTAACAAGATGGTGAATGCCAAACTTATCAACCACAAACTCATCGACCGAGCCGTGCGGATTTTCATGGAACGCAACCCGCAATTCACCGACTACGACGAAGTGAGGGCATTGATAATGAAGGCTGGAAGCGTGAAGAATTTGGAATTACGAATTAGGAATTAGGAATTGGTCGCCTACGGCGATTAAGAATTGGGAATTAAGAATTTGGAATTGGGAATTAGTTAACTCGAAATTCAAAAATTCCTAACTCCTAACTCCAAACTCCTAATTCCTAACTCCTAATTCCTAACTCCTAACTCCTAACTCCTAATTCGTAATTCGTAATTCAAAAATATGAACATTGCTATTATTGGTGGCGGAGCGGCGGGCTACTTTGCTGCAATCGAAGCAAAACGCAACTGCCCTTCTGCCGACATCACAATCTTCGAGAAGGCGCCTAAGATGCTCACCAAGGTGGAAATCACAGGCGGCGGACGCTGCAACCTGACTAATTCGTTTCGCGAGATAAGCGACGTGAAACACGCCTATCCGCGCGGACACAAACTGATGAAGCGACTGTTCAAGCGGTTTGACCACCGCAGCGCCTACGAATGGTTTGAGCGCGAGGGCGTGGGGCTGACCACGCAAGACGACGAGTGCGTGTTTCCGCAATCGCAGGACTCGCACAGCATCATCAACTGTCTCATGGGGCTTGCCACAAGGCTGGGTGTGAAGCAGAAGACACGCCACTGCCTCAACAGCATCACTCGCAACGACGACGGAACGCTGCACCTGTGCTTTGCCAACGGACTGGAGCGCGACTTCGACCGCGTAGCAATCACTACGGGCGGCAGTCCGAAGGGCGAAGGACTGAAGATGCACGCCCTGCAGGGACATGAAATTGAGCAACCGGTGCCGTCACTCTTCACGTTCAACATCAAGGACCGCAGCTTCCTTGAACTGATGGGAACGGTGGTGGAGCCGGTGATAGCGTCGATTCCGGGCACGAAGATGCGTGCCGAGGGGCCGCTGCTCATCACCCACTGGGGAATGAGCGGACCGGCTGCACTGAAGCTGTCGTCGTACGCTGCACGCCATCTTAACGAACGACAATATCAGTCGCCCGTGGCTATAAACTGGACGGGTGAGAGCCGACGCACGGTGGCTGAGGAGGAGATTGGGAGCATTGCTGCCTGCAACCCGCAGAAACAACTGGCTACGGTGCGTCCGTTCAACATCCCTACCCGACTGTGGCACTACATTATACGTCGCACGAGACACTCGCTTGAGCATCGATGGGGCGAACTGGGCAAGAAGAACATCAACCGCATCATCGAGACGTTGACCAATGATATATATCAGATTGAGGGACGCGGCAAGGCTCGTGACGAATTCGTGACGTGCGGTGGCGTGTCGCTGGCGTCTGTCGACTTGCATACGCTCGAAAGCAAGGTGTGCAAGGGACTGTTCTTCGCCGGCGAAGTACTCGACGTGGATGCCATAACTGGCGGATTCAACCTGCAAGCGGCGTGGACAATGGGACACGTCGTGGGAAAACACATTGTGGAATGTTGAATGAGGAATTAGGAATTGGTCGCCTACGGCGATTAAGAATTAAGAATTGTGATTTGGTTAACTCGAAATTCAAAAATTCCTAACTTCTAATTCCTAACTCCTAAGTAGTCGGTTCATACCGCTCCCCTCCCTGCTGGGGAGGGGCAAGGGGGAGGGGCTTCTTACATATTATAAAACTCCGTGAACACCTTTACGCAGTACTCATGGTCGCGCACGCTGCCTGTCTCGCGACAACTGTGCATGGCGAGGATGGCATTGCCCATATCGACACCACGCAACGGGATTGACGAGGCGAGGATGTTGCCGAGGGTGCTGCCGCCTGCTACGTCGCTATGGTTGACGAAGCGCTGGCACGGTACGCCTGCCTTGGCGCATATTCCGGCGAAGACGGCTGCCGAGGCTGCGTCGGAAGCGTACTTCTGGGCTGCGTTGAACTTGATGACCGGTCCGCCGCCAAGCATAGGATGATTGGTTGGGTCGTACTTCTCGGGATAGTTGGGATGCCATGCGTGGGCGTTGTCTGCCGAAATCATGAAGGCACGCTCCACGGCCTGATAGTAGGCTTCCTCGGTGCCACTCTGTGCCAATGCTATGCGGCGCAGCATGTACGAGAGGAAGGGACTGCCTGCTCCCTGTTTGGTCTGCGAGCCTGTCTCCTCGTTGTCGAAGATGCCAAGCACCTGTGTGGTGTCGCTGTCGGCGGCAGCAAGTATGGCTTCGAGTCCGGCAAAGCACATCGAGAGGTCGTCGAGACGTCCGGCTGAGATAAACTCGTTGTGAACGCCGAATGTGCATGCTGGCACTGTGTCGGCGAGATAGAGATCGAAGTCGAGTATGTCCTCACGGCTCACGGGGCGCTGCTTGCCCAATTCTTCGAGGATGACATTGAGGAGCAGATTGCCGGCTTCAAGCTGGCTTGTAATCTGTCCCAAGAGCGGCAGCACATCCTTCTGGCGGCTGAGCTTAACGCCATCGTTGACCTGACGGTTGAAATGGATGGCGAGGTTGCTAATCTGCAGCAGCGGTCGCTTGATGTGGAGCAACATTGTGTCGGGTCGCATCACGTCCTGGCTGCGCACGATGACGCGTCCGGCAAGTGTGAGCGGACGGTCGAACCATGTAGACATTATCGGACCGCCATACACCTCGGTGTTGAGCTTGATGAGTCCGCCCTCGCAGAGCATCTCGGCGTTGGGCTTGATGCGAAATGTGGGCGAGTCGCTATGGGCGCATATCATGTGGAATCCTGCTTCGGCAAGCGGCTTGCGACCTATGCGGAAGGCATAGATTGAGGAGTCGTTCTTGGTGACGAAGAACCGGTCGCCGGCATTGACTGAGCCGAGCGGCTGGCATGGGTCGAGACAACGGAATCCGCCTGCCTCAAGCATATCTGCTATATTTTTGACTGCCAGGAAATTCACTGGCGAAGCATCAAGAAAAGATAAAAGTCTGTTGATCATATTTTTTTCACTTTTAATTTTTCACTTTTCACTCTTCACTCTTCACTTTTCATTTTTCACTCTTCACTTCTAAAGTCCTCTTGCCTTAAGCAGTCCTGAAGCATCAGGACTCTGCATTCCGGTGAAGTCGGTGAACATCTGCATCTGGTCCTTGGTATTGCCACGGCTCAGAATCTTGTCGCGGAAGGCCTGTCCGACGGCGGGGTCGAGTGCTCCGTGCTTGGCGAAGTAGTCGGCAACGTTGACGGCGAGCACCTCAGTCCACAGATAGCTGTAGTAGCCGGCAGCGTAGCCCCCACCCCACACGTGGTTGAAGTAAGAGGTAGAGTAGCGCGGAGGTATCTGAGTGTTGAGCAAACCGATGTTGTGGAGTTGCTCCTTCTCGAAAGCTCCTGCCATATAGGGCGACGGCACTTCATCGGCGCTGATCATGTGCCATGCGAGGTCGAGGCATGTTGAAGCCAGATTCTCGCCAAGGGCGTAGGCTGTCTGGAAGTTGATGCTTTCGAGCATGCGTGCCTTAAGGTCGGCAGGCATAGGCTTGCCTGTCTCGGTGTGGCGTGCGAAGTGGTCGAAAATCTCGGGGATGCTTGCAAACGACTCGTTAAACTGCGACGGAAGCTCTACGAAGTCGCGTGCTACGGCTGTACCTGAGAGGGTGTTGTACTGGCAGTTGGAAAGAATGCCGTGGAGCGCGTGACCAAACTCATGGAACATGGTGCACACCTCGTCCCAAGTGATGAGCGACGGCTGACCTTCGGGAGCCTTGGCGTTGTTGCACACGTTGTAGATGATGGGGAGCTGTCCGCGCTGGCGGCTCTGCTTGGCAAAGGCGCTCATCCATGCTCCGCCACGCTTGGTGGGACGGCGGAAGAAGTCGCTGTAGAAAAGAGCGATGGGCTTGCCGTTCTTGCCAATCACCTCAAACACCTTCATGTCGGGATGATAAGTGGGGATGTCCTTGCGCTGCTTGAAGGTAAGACCGTAGACACGCTGGGCTGCGTAGAACACACCGTTGATCTGCACACTGTCGACATTGAAGTAGGGCTTTACCTCGTCGTCGGAGATATTGAGCATCTCCTTCTTCATCTTGGCAGAATAGTAGAAGCGGTCGTAAGGCTGCAGACGGAAGTCGGGACCCTCAAGCTTCTGGGCATACTGCTCGATGGCTCGTGTCTCGGCGTCAGCCTTGGGCGAATAGTCCTTGATGAGCTGGCGCAGGAAGTTGTAGACGTTCTTGGGATTCTTTGCCATTGTGCGCTCGAGCGAGTAGTCGGCGTAGGTGGCGTAGCCCATGAGTTTGCCCTTCTCGGCACGCAGCTTGGCAAGTTCGGTTACGATAGGGAAAGTGTTGTACTTGGGGTTGGTGGCATCGGCACGGTGGACGCTTGCCTCAAACACCTTGCGGCGCAGGTCGCGATTCTGCAGACTGGCGAGGATAGGCTGCTGTGTGGTGTTGATGATGACGATGCAATAGGGCGACTTGCTGCCACGGTTCTCGGCATCTTTCTTACACTGGGCAATGTCGGCATCGCTGAGTCCGGCAAGCTGCTCCTTGCTGTCTACCCATACTACGGCGTTGTTGGTGGCGGCGGGCAGGAGGTTGCCCCACTGCTGCTGCAACTCGGAGATGCGCGAATTGATCTGCTTCATGCGCTCCATCTTGTCGGCAGGAAGCAGAGCGCCAGAACGTACGAAGCTCTTGTAGATAACTTCTGTGAGGCGCTGGTCTTCGCCCTTGAGCTTGCTGTACTCATGGTCGTAGACGTACTTGATGCGCTCGAAGAGACGCTGATTGAATGATATTTCATTATTGAGGTCGGTGAGCAGCGGCATCACCTTGTCTTCGGTCTCAGCAATTACGGGGGTCTTGTGTGCGCTTGTGAGTCCGTCGAACACGTTGATGACACGGTCGAGCATTACGCCGCTCTCCTCATAGGCGAGGATAGTGTTCTGGAATGTCGGCTTCTTCTTGTTGTCGACAATCTTCTGGATGTTTTCACGCTGATTCTTGATGGCTGCCTGGATTGCCGGCAGATAGTCGGTCTCCTGAATCTTGCTGAAGTCAGGTGCGCCAAATGGCAGGCTGCTCTTCTGCAAGAGAGGATTAGGACGATTGGCGCCCGAGCCTTGGGCGAACGATGTGGCAGGCATCTGCAGGAAGGCAGCTACCAAGCCAAGGGTTAGGACTGTGTTGTTGAAATTCATATTACATTGGTTTTTAGATAATTATATATTACACCATCTTACTCTAAGCAATTCCCAGGAGTTCGATTTCGAAAATGAGTGTTGAGCCACCTGGTATTCCGGGTTGCGAGAATTTGCCGTAGCCCATTTCGGCAGGGATGTAGACCTCCCACTTGTCGCCCACGCACATCTGCTGCATGGCCACTATCCAGCCTTCGATTAGGTCGCACAGGCGCACAGCCAAAGGTGCTCCGCCACGGCTTGAGTCAAACTTCTTGCCATTGATGGTGCGACCAGTGTAATGGGCGGTGACGATGCTGCGCGGTGTGGGGTGCTTGCCGTCAGCATTGCCCTCGGATAAAACCTTATAGTAAATGCCACGCGGAAGCGACTTTACGCCATCTTCCTTAGCTTTCTCGGCAAGCCATTCGAGGTTTGCCTTTGCATATTCACGTTTGTTCATATCAATTATATACGTTATAGTTCATCAAGAGACAAGTCTGTAACTTCATACAGTCTACGTTCTTGATTGTATTTTTCTGTCATAAAGCTACATTTTTGATTTCATCAGCAAATATACGGTATTTTTATTGATTTACAAATAGAGAAGCCGAAAATAAGAATGTTTAGACTTGGATATTTCATCTGTTAAGCATAACTTTGCAGCCATTTCAATACAAAATCAAATAAACGCCAAAATATAAAACCAGAAAGCTTAATATGAAATATTCTATATTAGATAAAAGCCACGACCCTATGGGTGCGGCTATAAGCGATTTCTACCGCTCGGGCAAGGCGGCTCGTCTGCGTGTGTTGTCGTCGATGTTTGAAGAGGACGAGATGCCTGTGGCGCATCTGTTTCGCTCGTTCGGCCAGATGCCGCGTCTGGAACAGAAGGCTCTTGAGATGGCGCACGGACGGGTGCTCGACATAGGGGCGGGTGCCGGATGTCATGCGCTGGCTCTGCAGGAGCGTGACATTGAGGTGAAGGCTATAGACATCTCGCCACTTAGCTGCGAGGTGATGAGTGAGCGTGGAATTAAGGATGTGGAGTGCGTGAACCTGTTTGACCCGCAACTGCAGGGCAAATACGACACGCTGCTGCTACTGATGAACGGCACAGGCATTGCCGGCAAACTCGAGCGTCTGCCATCGCTGCTCAACCGTCTGAAGGAACTGATGGCTGATGGCGGACAGATTCTGGTGGACTCGTCCGACTTGAAATACATATACGAGAACGAGGACGGATCGATGGACATCGACCTCAATGCGCCATACTATGGCGAGGTGGACTACCAGATGCAATACAAAAACGTGAAGGGCGAACCCTTCGACTGGCTCTACACCGACCCCGCACTGCTCGCCTCTATAAGCAAGCAATGCGGTTTGCAGTGTGAGATTGTAGCAGAGGGTGAGCACTATGACTACTTAGCAAGGCTTATGTAGTTTACAGTTAAGAGTTGAGAATTGAGAATTATGATGTGCTTTAACATTAATGTTTAGCTTGGTAATCATAACTCTCAATTTTCAACTTTCAACTTTTTCTGTGCACAACGGTTCCGTTGGCCTGATGAGTGGCAAGCACCAGCACTTCGGCTATCTGCACGTGCTCAGGAGCACTTGCAGCGTAGAACGCTACGTCGGCAATGTCGTCGCCTACGAGCGGCTTGATGCCCTTGTATACATTGTCGGCACGCTCGTTGTCGCCATGGAAACGGACGTTGGAGAAGTTGGTCTCAACGAGTCCGGGCTTCAGATTGGTCACTCGTACACTTGTATGGGCAACATCGATGCGCAGTCCGTCGGTAAGTGCCTTGACGGCAGCCTTTGTGGCACAGTAGACTCCGCCTCCGGCATAAGCTGCATCGCCAGCCACACTACCTATATTTATCACATGACCGTGGTTAAGGCTCACCATCTCTGGCACCACGAAGCGTGTCATGTTGAGCAATCCCTTGATGTTGGTGTCGATCATCTCGTCCCAATCCTGGAAGTCGCCCTCGTATTCTGGCTCCAGACCACGTGCCAGTCCGGCGTTGTTGATGAGCACGTCGATGGGCTTGAAAGCATCGGGTATGCTTGCCACAGCATCGCGCGTAGCCTCACGATTGCACACGTCGAAGGCGAGCGCAAGCACCTCCACCCCACCAGCCTCAAGTTCAGCCTTCAACGCCCGAAGCTTGTCGGCCGAACGGCCAGTAATGATAAGATTGTAACCACCAACGGCAAAACGACGTGCACAAGCCATTCCTATTCCGCTTGTAGCACCTGTGATAAGAGCAGTCTTTCTTTTCATGTCTCAGATTTTTTAATTACAAAAAAACGGCGCCATGGTCATGACGCCGTCCATTCTTCTGCAAATATACTATTTTTAGAATTAGAAAGTACATATAAAAAGTGTTTGAGAGAAGAATGAGGAAAGTTTACTGGTTATC
>ERZ1034855.425-NODE-425-length-17141-cov-5.683074_pt1 | contig 17141 bp, 24 predicted proteins | sample MGYA00520699_ERZ1034855 | MGnify/ENA primary metagenome ERZ1034855 (study PRJEB33766, sample SAMN09781730) | gut metagenome | biome: gut microbiome | host: Homo sapiens | place: Madagascar | study: EMG produced TPA metagenomics assembly of the PRJNA485056 data set...
TCTTGTCTCGATCAGGCACTTCTGCTTCAGCCATGATACCGTCGCGCCCACGGAGTAGCCCGCGTCCTGCAAGACCCGTTCAAATACCGACCGGATGATATAGGCCCGATACCCCTCCAGCGCACCCAGCACGTCCATGGTCTCCGACTTGCCGATCAGCTTGTTGGAGTTCTGCGTCACCCAGTCGCAAAGGTACTTATAGGCCCGCTCACCGGCGGACACCGCCGCCTTTGACGCCAGAAACTCCGATATCTGCTCCACGGTGATGGGCTGCTCCGCCCCGTCGAAGATCCAGCGGCAGGCCAGCTCATCCCCCAACACCACCGCTGCGGCCGCCATAGCCTGCTTTTCCGTGGTGTCCTGCGCCGACAGCGCCCGGAACAGCTCCTGATACCGCTCCGTGATCTCCTGCGGCACATCGTCCCCGGCGGCATACAGCTTCTCCACGAATGCCTTTCCCGCGTGGCCGAAGTTCCGCTTCACCGCGCCGGATACCCGCATGCCGTCCCGGATCACCACCCGGTCGGCCTTGCACTCAATGTCAATGACACGGTTTACCGCACCGGCGCCGGACGCCTGCCCCGTCAGAGGGCTTTCTCCCGTGGTCAGGATGCAGTTGTGCCATGTGGGCGTCTTGTCTACGCCGCCGGCGCGGTTGCCCCTCGTGCGGCCCACGCCCTGCGCCAGCCGGTATACGTCGAAGTTCGTCCGGCCCTTGGCGTCCTTTGCCAGCTGAAGCTCATCCAGACACAGCGGCAGGTTGTTCAGGAACGCGGCGGTTTTCTCCATGCCCACCACCGTCCCGTCAAAGGTCTTGACGTAGCTGCCCACGGACGGGTCGCCCCACACGCTGGCGGCCACCATCAGGGCCACCGTCTTGCCGGTGCCGGAATCCACGCCCCACAGGTGTACGAAGAAGGGCAGGCACCCCAGCGGCTGCAATAACGGCGCGGCAAAGGACGCCGCCAGCACGATCTTGGCCGTTACCGACATGCCCCTGACCTCCGCCGCCATCTCCTTCCACTTGGCAAAGCTGCCCCGCTCATGCACCGTCTGGAACATGGCGGCAAAGTTGGCGTCGCCGTCAAAGATCAGCCCCTCCACATAGGGGGAAAAGCCCTCGCCTGCGATATAGCCGAACCGCCCGATGCTCTTGCGCTCCGGTATCAGCTCATAGTTCAGGTTTTCCAATTCGCTGATGTACTTCACGAAGGACTTGGCCGTTTCGCTGTTCACCGCGATACCGATCCCCGCCAGCTCCGTCACCTTATTGGCGCTGGCCAGCGTCCGTTTTTCCACGATGCACCGCCGCCACACAGCGCCCTTGCGGAAGGCCAGCCGCAGCTTTTCCTCGCCGGTGTCGATGTTCACCAGCCGCTCCACCGGCATCACCGGATGGGGACACGCCACACACTCCACGCCGCCGTAGGTGCGCCGTATCCCGCCGTCGTCGGCTTCCCAGTCCCCGGCGTTCAGCTCCAGCGGCTGCCCGTCAAACCGCGTGGGATTGTCGCCCACATAGATGGTTCCCCCGGCGCTGCTGGCCTTTACCGCCTTGCCGTACTCCCGGTACATCAGCTTTAATTGCCGGAAACCCAGTGACGCGGCATACCGCGACATGGCTTCTATCATCCGCTGGTGGACAAAGGGATTATCTGCATACTCCGCCAGTTCCTCATAGGGTGCCGTGGTATACAGAAAATCATCCAGCGTATAGTGCCAGTTTGGCACGATCTCTTTTTTATCCAATTCCAGCCTCCCATAATTCATCCAGCCGCGCCTCCAGCGTGGGCAGCGCTTTCAGTGCCTCCGGGTACATGGGGTGTACCCAGATGGTGCCATCCTCACGCAGCACCGGCGGGAAGTATTTCACCGTGTCCCAGCACTGCCGGTATTCCTCCGCCAGCGCCTGATACTCCGCGCCGCGCCGTGCTTTTTCCGCTGCCTCGGCGCGGCGCTTCTCCAGCAGCGCGGACGTTTTCTTCCTGTCCGGCGCTTCATAGGTCAGGTGCAGTCCAAAGTCGTTGTCCAGCCGTAAGACCGCCTGCTGAAAGGTCAGGTCGAACAGCTTCATCACAAAATCAATGACCGACCCACCGGCATTGCACCCAAAGCAGTGCCAGCCCCGATCCTCCGGATAGAGCTTCAGGCTCCCGTGGTTGTCCCCCGAATGGAACGGACACTTGATAAATCCATTCCGATCCGGGGTAAACCCATAAAGCTCCGCCACCTCCCGCATGGTCAGCTGCTGCCTGATCTGCCTGCCAGCGTCAGAAAGGCAGATCCTCTTCATCCTCGACCTCGCCCCACTCGTTGGCGGACACGTTCACGCCGCCCCCAGCGCTCTTGTAGCCGCCGGAAGAAGAACCGTCCTTCGGGCCGCAGAAGTGGGCCTTGTCCACCGTCAGCTTCACCGCCGACCGCTTGTTGCCCTCCTTGTCCGTATATTCCTCGGTCTCCAGCGCACCCTCCACAATGATCTCCTTGCCCTTGTGGAAATATTTGTCGATCATCTCGCCCAGACCGCGCCATGCCGTGCAGGAGAGGAACAGCTTCTTTTCATGCTCCTTGTACGTCTCGCTCCACGCCACACGGAAGGAGCACACCGCCACGCCGCTTTGCGTGGTGCGCATCTCCGGGTCAGCCACCAGCCGCCCCTGCACCATCGTCCTGTTCAGCATTCGCCCACCTCCCGGTAGTCCACAATGCCCCGCAGCTTTTTGGTCATGCGGCAGTAGGCGCACTTTTCGCAGCGGCGCGGGGCGATCCTGCCCTCCTTGATGGCCTGATACCGTGGAGCGCGATCCTCCACCTCCGCCAGCTTGGCGGCCAGCTCTCCGTCAGGGATATACAGCGCTCCAATGTCCGGTGCGTCCTCCTTTGTGCCCACCGCCAGAATAAACGGCAGCATGTGGCCCTCGATGGCTTGATAGATAGCGCCCTGAATGTCGTAGCCGTAAGCCTGAACAAAGGGGACTTTCGCAGACTCCTCTTCCGACCACACATCCTTCATGTCCCGCATGGCCTTCTGATCCACCAAAGCACCGTCGCACATGCCCAGCGCCGCCGCCGTATCCGGGAACCGCTCCACAATCCGGCGGCAGGTACCGGCGTCCAGCAGGCTGTCGATCTTCACCTTAAAGGGAACGCCCGCGATCTCGCCGGTCAGGATCACCTGCTTCCTGCCGGACATCAGCAGCATATACAGCTCGTCCGCCTCCATCCGGGCGATCACATCCTGCGCGTGGACGTATTCCGCCTTCAGGCCGCCGTCCCGCTTGAATATCTCCGGGTGCTGGGCCTGAAACACCGGCAGCTCACCGGAAAAATAAGCGTCGATATAGCCGCCCACCAGCAGCGCCGTGGAAGCGGCGGGGACGTATTCGCCCCGCACCTCCGCCAGCGCCGCCGCCTCGCAGCGGTCAAAAGCCTTGAATTGGGTAGAACCCATATAGGCCATGTTCATCTCAGGGGCGAAATAGTTCTCCGCAGTCACTACAGGCAAACCCATCACAGCACCTCCTCGGTCTCACCGGCATTCTCCGGCGCACTCTCCGCCTCCGGCTGCTCTGCAGCGGCGGCTTCCTTGCGCTTCTGGGCGCAGGCGGCGCACAGGGATACGCCGTAATGCCTGGCAGTGTAGGCCGCCAGCCAGCGGGGATCCTTGCCCATTGCCGCTTCAATGGCGCCGCCGCAATCCCCGCAGGGCGGCACTGTCTGCTCTTTCTTGACCCTCGGCTTAAAGGGCCGGATACGGATGCCGTCCGTAAACCCGCCATCCTGCGGATCACGCACCTTGTGGTCAATGTAAAGCTGGATCTGCTTGCCCACCAGCGTATCCGCCTTTGCGTCGCCAAACAGCTTACGCAGCGTTTTGCGGTTGGTGGAGTTGATAATGAGCGGCCTTACCTGCATAATGCCAGGAACACGTTCTTCCTTGAAAGAAAGCACATCCTTGTTTTCCTTGCCGCGCTGGAGCGTCACCATACCGTTCCACAGGGCGTCAATGGTCAGCACCGGCTCCACATCATCGTCGATATCCTCAGCGCCGAGATATTCAGAATCACGCATCTGCCCCAGACGTTCGTCGCCGGTCAGCTTACGCAGATTATCTTTTGTCATCATAATTCAGTTACCTCCAATACATCGGAATCCGTCACACGGGTGGCGATCAGCTGCAAGCCCTTGCCCTTGCACTTGGCATACAGCTTGTCGCGGCTCTCCTTGTCCAGCCGTTCCGCGCCGTCGATCAGAATGATTTGCAGCTGTCCCGGCTTGCTGACCGTGATATCCACGCACAGTTCCAGCAGCTCACCGTCGGACAGGTTGGAAATGGGCAGGCCGTGGATCAGCGGCACACCGTTCTCTACCGTCAGCCCCTCAACGGGGATCGTTGCCGTTTCAAGGATCTTGGCGGGCAGCTCCCGCGCCAGTTCGATCTTCCGGGTCAGTTCCTGCGACTGCTCCGTAAGCGCGTCCACCTCATGCTGCATGGCCCTCATGCGCTGGTACTCATTGAGGTGCTTCCGCATGCTCTCTGCCGTATCCAGCTCCTGCTGCAAGGCGGAAGTATCTTCCGGGGCCGCCTCCGCATACTCGCTGGCCGTGCCCATGTCCTTTTCCAGCTTGGCAACGGCGGTCTCATACTTGGCGTGAACGACGGCGGCACGATCCTCCCGCCGGCGCTCCAGACCGCCCAGCTCCTCCTGTGCCGCGCTGATCTCGGCCCGAAGCCGCTCGATCTGTCCGGTCAGCTCAGAGCGCTCACGGGCCAGATCCCTGTCAATGGCAGCCAGCGCCACATCCCGTTCACCGGCGATTCCGCGCATTTTCGCGTCATAGCTGTCCCGGAAGGTCTTGGCCCGCTCAATGCGGCTGTTCCGATCCTTCAGGCGCTCCAGCTCACGGTACTTTTCGCCCATTGGGTATCTGTCCCAACGGTCAAAGTCATAGCCGGACGGGATATCTCTGGCAATGTCGGCGATGAATGCCTGCTTGTTGCGGATGTCCCGGTTCAGGTTCTGGCGGGACTGGTAGTAAATGCCATTCTCCGCCTGAATATCCGCCAGTACCTCAAGGATGTGCTTGGAGTAGTCCACGCCCTGCGGGATCTCGCCGAACTGCTCCATGATCCAGTTGGTGTCCCACGGAAATTCGATCAGCGAGAGGATCACACGGTTTTTCTCCTGCCGGGAAAGCTGGGTAAACTCCACCGGGTTCAGCTGGAGCGGCGTGAAGATCTTCGACAGGAACTCCGCCGGCCGTGTCTGAAGCATGGAGCCGTCCCGCACCTTCACCGTTCCGGCGGACTTGGCGCTCATGGCCTTGCGGTCAACGGAAAGGCCGGTGTCCGTCTCGATGATGATCTCACCCTCGTCTGCGCCTTTATGTACGACATAATCCCGGTCAGAGCGGTTGGTCAGGGCATACCGGATGGAATCCAACACCGAGGTTTTCCCGCTGCCCTTGGGGCCGGAAATCTCCACAGAGCCGCCATCCAGCGACATATCCCGGATTCCGAACATGTTCTTGATCACGATTTTTGTTGTTTTCATTGACAAAACTCACTTTCTCCCCTATCATGGGGATAGCTTAGATTGGCTTGTGCCAGTCCCGCCCCGACGGAGTGCCTTTCTCCGCCGGGGCTTTTTTTACTTACATCATCACCACCACGTGGCCGTTGTCGATCATATCCTTCAGTGCTTCCTCCAGATATGCCTTGATGGTCTTGCGGGCTGCCAGCTTCCACATGCCGCCGTCCGCTTCCGTGAAGGTGATGCCCCGCTCGTCAATGCGGATCAGGAACAGGCCCTCCGGCTGCTCCACTTCCTGGAAGGTGCGGTAAGGCCGCAGCTTCACCAGCGGACGGATGGTGCTGTTCTGCTGGAGGCTTACCCCCTTCTGCGTGACCACCGTCGTCGCCACGCCAGTGTCGTTGTAGGTGACCTTCGCGCCGCAGGTGATCTGGCTCAGCAACGTCAGCGTGTAATCACGGTCGCCGCCATCCTGAAAGCGGGTCTGCAAGGCCACAGCCGCCTTGTCAAAGGCCATCTTCACCTCGCCGTCCCAGCCGGGAACGTCCTTCGCCTGTGCCTCGTAGTAGAAAATACGCGCCTCCCGCAAATCCTTCTGCGGATGGCCGAAGCAGGCCACGGTCATGTGATCCTTCACGGACAGGTACAGCTTGTCCGCAGTTCTGTCACCACGGACGCCCTCCGTCCTGACCATCTGCACCAGCGCGTCCAGACTGTTCAGCGCCAGACAATCCTGATAGACCGCCTCCGGGATGATCTCCCGCGCCTCGCCGTCCTTGCCCACTGCATAGGTGCGGCCATCCGGACTGTTGTAGATTTCCGGCTTTGCCAGCTCCTCGATCTTCTCAATGGCTTCCTTCAACATGGTTCTTCCTCCTTTTTTATTCAAAATTGACCAGCTTCAAGCGGGCCGGTGCCTCCTGTTCGCTGCCGTCCACAGCCAGCTGGCCGGGAACCTGCGGCACCATCTCCACCACCGTGTGCTCGTCCACGGCGTACAGCATGGTGGTAGCGGGGTTGGACGGGGCCAGCGTCGTCTTGACCAGGCAGTTGACCATGATGTTCTGGCGGGTGTCGTCGGGGCAGAGCTCCAGCGTAATGGTCACCTTGCGCTTTGCCTTGGCGGCTGTGTTGGGGTCGAAGATGTTCTCCATCAGGTGGGGCATCTCGTAGTCCACCCGCTCCTGAAAGGCGCCCCGGCACATCTGCAAAATAGACCGCTGGGCCTCTTCTCGGTTTTCGATTTTCAAAATAATTCCTCCTTTTTCAGCGGGCATTGCCCGCAAAATCACTTCCCATGCTTATGCTCCCAGCGGAACCGCTTCGCAGCGGCCTTCCGCTTCCCGGCAGTCGCGTCCAGCGCGGCCCTTGCATCCGCTTGCCGCTGCCGATACGCCGCCTCCTTCGCCCTCCGGTAGGGCTGGTAGCGCTCGCACGCCACGTGGCACCCCGCCTGCCGCTCCCGGCAGTCCGGTGTACAGGGGCACGCCACCGCCACAGGCCGCTCCAGCATCACGCTCATGCCACCACCTCCTGTTTCGCTTTCAGGCGGCTCTTTTTCTTTTGGTATCGCTTGTCTGCCCGCCAGCCCTCTGGATCTGTAAGCCTGTACTGACGCTCCCGCTCACGGTTATATTCCCGAATGTGGTCACGGTGTTCGGCCCGCCATTGGCGCTTATATGCCGACCGGTCAGGGCGCTTTTTCTCCCGCTCCCGGCGGCGCTCCTCGGTTTTCCCGTCATACCACCCCTTGTACTTGTAGCTGGCCTGATAGCAGGTTGTGGAGCAGTAGTAGGTGGTGGCCTGCCGTTTCCCGTCTCGCGGCACCTGACGTACCCACGGCGTATCCGCCGTAGTAACGAAGCTCTTCCCGCAGATCCCGCAGGTGCGGAACAGCGTCAGCCGCTTGTCCACGGCCTTTCGCTTTACACTCATCCCGACACCTCCCCCATCAGGTCGAACAGGGAAATGTTCATGTCCTCCCGCTCGAACTCCTGCAGGTAGCCCACAGCATCCCGGAAATACCCACTGTTCAATTCACAGGCAAGACCCTTTCGCCCCGCCTTGACCGCCTCCAGCGGCACCGTGCCGATCCCGCCGAAGGGGTCATACACAAGGTCTCCGGGGTTGCTGTACCGGTTGATGCAGCGGTCTACAATGTCCAGCTGAAGGGGGCAGACGTGGAGCTGCTGGCGGCGCTGGCTCTGGGTGGTGTTCAGGGTACGCATCCGGTTGATATCGTCCCACACCTCATCCGTCCAGCTTCCGGGAGCCACCACCATGAAGGTGGCGGGCAGTTTTCCATTCTCGTCCAGCTCCTTTGCCATGCGGACGTGTTCGGCGTAGTCATACACCGTGCCCCGGCTGTACTTGCGGTAGGCCGCCTGGATCTTGCCGGTGTCCATGGCCATGATCTCCTCTTTCGTCACCAGCCGGTCACCGGAGGAGCGCCAGTACCCGTGGGCGTCTATCTGCCACTGGGCGCGGGTGTACTCCTCTTTGGTCTTATGTACCGGCTCGTCGGCGTAGGCTTTGCTCCGGTCGGTTGGCAGCTTCCGGAACAAAAGGATGTATTCCGGGCAGCCTACGCCCATCTTGGAGCCGTCCTTGCACTGCTCCGTCCAGCCCAGCCGGTACGTCTGGTTGTTCTCCCGCACCACATCCGTGACCACCGTAATCATGCCGAAATAGGCAAAGCCATGCTGCATATAGTGCCGGATGCACATGGCGTGAAATGGCTCCATGGTGGGCATTCCCATGCCGGTGGCGTTGCCGAACAGCACCCGATCCTTGACGTGGCAGCAGAACACGCGCCCCGGCTTCAGCACCCGCAGCAGATTGGGGCTGAGATAGTCCATCTGCTCAAAGAACCGGCGGGTATCCTCGTTGTGACCGAAGTCGTTATAGCTGGGGGTGTATTCGTAGTGGTTGGAAAACGGGATGGAGGTCAGGATCATGTCCACGCTGTTTTCGGCCATCCGTGCCGTTTCCTCCACGCAGTCGTTATTCACCAGCGTGTAATTCTTGCCTTTTACTTCCACGCGCTCCACTCCTATACTTCTGGCCATGCGCTCCGTCTGCACAGAACCGCTCAGGCCGTATTTCTGCACGATCTCCCGCATCTTGCCCTGCAGGTACTCGTGCTGCTTCCATTTCTCCATCAGCACACGGTAAATGGGGTCTTCCGCCGCCGTGTAAATAATGTCGATCACCACCTGCTCCGTCTGGAGAAAGCGGTAAATGCGGTGTACCGCCTGAATAAAATCATTAAATTCATAGTCGATACCGATAAAAATCGCCCTGTGGCAATGGCGCTGGAAGTTGCACCCGCTGCCGCTCAGGCTCTTCTTGGTGGCAAACAGCCGGCAGCGGCCCTCCGAGAAGTCGATCACACGCTTCTCCCGCTGGGTATAGTCCATGCTGCCGTAGATGTCCACGGTATCCGGCAGGGCCTTACAAATGGCGTGGCGCTCTGCCTCCAGATCGTGCCACAGGATAAAGTGTGCCTCCATGTCACTGTCCACGATCTCCTTCGCCACGGCCACGCGCTCGTCAATGCTCTCCCGCTTCTCCCGTGACGCTTCCGCCAGCGATACCGCCGCGTCGTGCATCAGCTTGAACTGGCCGTCCCGGTCGGCGTCCTCGCCGTACCGGCCCCGCACAATGTGTGTCCGCACGTCCAGCGGCGGCAGCGCATAGCCGGTGTCGTCGTAGCCCAGATCAGAGGGTTTTCCGATAAACAGCGCCCAGCTGGACACCCACAGCCAGAACTCATCCTCCTTGTGGGGGTACAGCGTCAGGTTGTTGGCCTTGGTGCTGTCCCGCTGGAAAAACCGTGTCAGAGCCTGTCCCGTGTCCATGATCTCCAGATACCCGGCGTAGTGGATCAGCTCCTTGTACCGGTTGGGCGATGGTGTCGCCGTGGAAACCAGCTTGTACTTTACGCCCTGAAATTTCGGCAGAAACGTCTGGTAGGTCTTGCTGCCGAACGAGCGCAGAACCGATGCCTCATCCAGCGCCACGGCCGTGAACCGCGTGGGATCTATGTCCCCGTCCCGCACCCGCTCATAGTTGGTCATCAAGATATCTCCGGCGGCGCTGTCCGCCTCCGCCATGGTGGTGATGTACTCCGGCGCCGCGTAATGCAGCAGCTCCACCGCGTCCCGGGTGAACTCCTGCCGCACGCCCAGCGGCAGCACGATCAGGGCCTTGCCGCCCTCATGGCGCACCGCCTGATGGCAGAACTCCAGCTCCTGCGCGGTCTTGCCGAGACCGAAGCTCTCAAACAGCGCCCGCCTGCCGCCCCGCAGCGCCCATAAAACAGCGTCCCGCTGGTGCGGCTTCAGCGCCGGGTTGATCTCCTCCGGCGGCAGCGTAAAGCCTGTCTCACTGGCCAGCACGATCTTGGAGCGGAGAAATTCAAGATATGTCTCCACTGCTCATCACCGCCGCCCTTCCAGCTGGTCGATGAAATGCATCAGCTGCACGGACACGCTCAGCGCGCCGGCCAATACGAAAAACAATGTCATACCGTCCATTGTGTACTCTCCTTCTCTTACCATCGACCGGCAAGGGCAAACACGGTTTTGACGGGCAGAAATGCGCCCATACTGCGTCAAGCCCCTTGACAATACGGCAGTATTTTCTGCGTGTCTTTTCTTGTCTGGACACATTTCTGCTCCGACAAAACTGCTTCGCACCTGCCAGCGATGGATTTTCGAGTGATTTTTGGTTTTTGAGATGCAGGCGGGCTGGCGCCCGCCAAGGTGAAAAGGGCAAAAAGCGCCGGAAAGACACGCTGTCAGGCGTGTTTGCCCTTGCTGGGCCGATGGTGTAGCTTGTCCATCAGCAGCGGGGCGTCACCCCGCTTTCTCCTCTTTTTGTTCCTCCGGCTCGATTTTTGTCACAATGACCGTTCCGGTCAGGCCGTTGTTTTCCAGTGTCGCTTTCACCAGATACTCCAGCGCCGCCTTGAAGCAGTCCATTTTCATCCACTCCCTTCTTATGCACGATATGCGCACACGGCTTGTCTGCTTTCATTGTTAAGCTGTGGTGAGGTGGTTTTTCTTGTCCCCTATCCGCCCCTGTGGTACAATCGTCAGGAAAGGCGGTGTTTTTGTGGAACTTAAAATCTTGAATTACCTGTATGACCACGATGATCATGCGGATTACGCAGAACTCCTCAATGCGTTCCCCAGCGTTCTGGAAACCGATGGATTCCTGCAAATGCTCAAAGACAGCGGCTATATCAGCGGCAGTCTGACCGCGTATTCTCTGGTCGCTCTCACGCCCAAAGGCCGCGCCGCCCGCTCAAGGCTTCAGCAGCAGGAGCAGCAGCGCAAGGAGCTGGAAGAGGATTCCAACCGCAAAGCCCGCATAAACAACTGGTTGTCCGGTATCATGATCGCTCTTTCGGCGGCCACGCTTGCCTTTATGCTGCTCCAGCATTTTTGCCGGTGATCGCCGCTCTGCCCGACACGCCTTCAGCATTTGAAGCTCGCCGCAGCTGCGCTCTTTGCCGCCCTCGTGCCACCACCAGTTCAGCCATGCGGATTCTTGCCTTTGCATTCCGTAAAGCCACCATGCGCGGCTTGCCCGCTCTGCCCCGATGATCTCCAGTACCGCGATCAGCTTGTCAAGGGTATAGTCGAACCTGCATCGCACCGGCGGCTCCGCGTAGTCCGGCAGACTGTCGAAATCCTCCGGCTTACCATCCAGCTGATCCGGCCATTGGCCGCGGTTCAGCTGGACATAGGCCATGTCCAGATCATCCGCCTGCTGGTCGTACTTCACTTCCTCTCACCTCCCTGCCCGCCGTCCCGCGGGCTGTTTTTGTACCGCCACCGTTTAATTGACTAAACATTTTCGTCAAAAAAAAGCTCGTCTGCCGTAACGTCCAATGCTCGTGCAATTTTCAGCAGTGTTTCTGTTGTTGTAACAGAAGCACGTCCCGTCTCCAACCCATTGATAATAGCGCGGGAGACTCCCGATTTTGCGGAAAGTTCTGTTTGTGTTATTCCGCGCTTGAGCCGGACTTCCCTGATTTTGTACCCCATCCGGTTCCCTCCTTCCTTTTTGTTTTCAAGCATAGTTTAACTCATTAAACATCATTTGTCAAGCAGATTAAACAAATTGAATATAGCAAATACATACAAATTATGACCTCTTCCTTTGTGCATTTAGGCTTAGTACAAAAAAGAATCTCGGCCACGGCCGAGATTCTAAAATATGTGAATTGTTGCAATATTGCTGATATGCAAAATTAGGAGCACATAGACTGCGGCATATGTTGAAAGCAGTGCAACATACCCGCCATAAAAGTATTCTTCTTCATGTTTTGGGTGATCGTTGTAATAGAAATTTGTCTCTTTTCTATGCAAAAAGAAATATAAACACAGGGAAAACAGAAAAGTGATGGAAAATGGTATCAGGCCCAGCACAAACCCGAACAGCAAATATAACAGAATAGACCCAATCAAACTCATGGGTTCTCCTGTTCTTTGGTTGTAAATATAGTGAAAATATATTGTATCGTTCAATGTGCTGTTAAGGAGAATATACCCTACCGCAGAAAACACAAATATTAAGACTGCGATAGTAATAATTCTCTTATTCTTTTGAATACTCTTATCTTCGTCCATCCGCGCATCTCCTTTTTTAATAATTATATCAGGAGGCTCTTTTCTTTGCAACGACGTTTTGTTCTGTGCTAAAATTTAAGCAAATTAAACTCCACCTTGACTTTTTGTTTAACTTATTGTACAATCAAAAAAGATTACAGTTTGTGCAAAGAGGTAACAAACATGAAACTTGGAGAATACATAAAAGCATACCGAGATAGCCACGGAATGAGCTTGCGAGATTTTGCTGCACACTCTGGGCTTAGTGTTGGCTACTTGTCTATGTTAGAGAATAACAAAAACCCGAAAACTGGCGCACCTATTACTCCATCAATCAAAACATTTAATGCCGTTGCTTCAGCAACAAACACAACGGTAAACGAATTGCTTTCTTTTATCGATGGTAATATTTCGTTGGACGAATCTTTCCCCATGCCCTCCAACATCATTCCCATGCCTGCCATGCGGAAGATTCCGCTGGTTGGCTCCATTGCCTGCGGCACGCCCATCCTCGCGGAAGAAAACTGCGAGGGGGAAGTGGATGTCCCCGACCACGTTCGCGCAGATTTTGCCCTCCGCTGCAAAGGGGACAGCATGATCAACGCCCGTATCTTTGACGGTGACATTGTGTACATCCGTCAGCAGGAATCCGTGGAGCATGGCGAGATCGCCGCCGTCCTGATCGGTGATGAAGCCACCCTCAAGCGCGTATACATCTATGACGACTGCATTTCTCTGGAAGCAGAAAACCCCCAGTACAAGCCCATGGTGTACCGGGGTGAAGAAATGAACAATATCCGCATTTTGGGTAAAGCCGCCGCCTTCACCAGCGTGATACGATAGAGGGACGAATTATGAGGAAAGCCATACTAATCTGCTTCATTCTCGTTATCCTGATTTCTATGTCCGGCTGCTACTACACGGCGGAAGATGCCGACACGATCCGGTACAACGCCCAGGAAGAAGGCTATCAGGAGGGCTATTGGGAGGGCTATAGCAGAGCGCAGGAAGAGTACTACGACCAGGGATACAACGAAGGATACGATGATGGATACGCAGACGGCTACAGCGAGGGGCGCATTGACGCCCTTGCAGACTACGGTATAGAAGAATGATCAATACACACATCGGCAGCCGCATCAAGCAAGCCCGTCAGCGGCAGGGCCTGTCCCGCAAGGATCTGGCCGCGCTGGTGGGCGTTACCTACAGCGCCATCACCAACTACGAAAATGGCATCAGCTTCCCCCAGCCGCAGGTGCTTTGCGCCCTCTTCCGCGCCCTGAAGGTCGATGCAAACTTTCTCTTTCAGGACTATTTACCTTGACCAATTTACAGCAGCACCTTCAAAAAAAGCAAATAAATAGCGAAATAGCGGCATATCGTTTTGTTATTTTGTACAAACATCGTAAAATCGGCTTGACTTTTGCGCTGTCAGGTAATATTATGCGAATATAGTATCACTTAACGGTAATACTACTCAGCAAAGGAGATACGAATGAACAAGGACGAGGTTTTGCTTTATCTTCGCAACTATTTTGCCTCCATTGACGTGTCAGACGAGTTGATCCCGGAGCTGCTGTCGCTGATCGCCGAAACCGGCGTCGAGGCTTCCGTGTTCCGAATCTTATTGCAGCGGCTTCAGCTGCTGCTCTCTCTCGGTGTGACGGCAACAAGGCACAAAGAGTTCGAGCCGATCAAAAACGGCCTGTACAGCATGCATCTGGCCGGGAAAAACTTCAATATCCGCATTTTGTATTCGTTTCTCTCAAACCGCAATCCCGTTCTTCTTCTCGCTTTTTACGAGCGGGAGGGCAAGCGCAAAACGGACTATACGCCGTATATTGCCCCGGCGCTTGCGCGGCTGCAACAGTTTAAGGAGGTTCGTTAAGATGTCTCAGGGTATGAATGATCTGCTGGCGAATCTGGCCGCCCCGCTTTCTGCGGAAGAGGCTGCGCTTTCCAGTTTGGAGGCCATCATCTGCGGCGAGATCATTGCCCAGCGTATCAAGCGCGGCATGACCCAAAAGCAGTTTGCCGAATTTATGGAAGTCTCCCAAAGCATGGTTTCCAAGTGGGAAAAGGGTGCGTGTAACTTTACGCTTCAATCTCTCGTAAAGATCGCGTCCAAGCTGGGGCTATCACTCCAGTCTCCCATCGCTCCGCATACACCCGCCCATATTCAGTCGCAGGCGACAACAGTAACTTTCCCCGGAAAATGGCATACCAGAGCAACCACACCGCCTGTATATCAGTCCACAGAATTAAAGGAAATGTAAGGAGGGTCAATCGTGTACGCTTATGCAAACGGATTCCAGATTTCTGTCAAGAATGACCAGAGCGAGGTTCTTCTTCATTTTACACAATCTTCTCCTGTTTTCAGCCGTGGGGATAATAGTATCACGGAGACACAAGAAGAGGTCGTTTCTTCCGTTATTTTAACCGGTAATCTGGCGAAAGAGCTTCTTAAAAACATGGCAGAGCTTCTTTCTTCTACGCCCGAATAGTATCATAAAACAAAAAAAAGACTGCCCCGGTCTAGCACACCGGAGCAGCCTAAGTAGAACGTATCCACCTCACCACAAGGGGAGTAGTCTACCCTTTTATGGTAACACACCCGGAAAGGAATGTCAAATGCAAACGAAAAATGTCATGCGGGCAGCGCTGTACCCTCGCGTGTCCACCGAGGAACAGGCGAAGTTCGGCCTGTCCATCCATGACCAGCAGAACGATCTGGAGCGCTACGCCAAAGAGTACGGCATGAAGGTTGTAGGCATCTTTGCCGATGCCGGATTCTCTGCCCGTAAGAAAATCGAGAAGCGCCCCGCCATGATGGCCCTGCTGGATGCCGTCCGGCGGGATGAAGTTGACATTGTCCTTGTCACAAAGCTGGATCGTTGGTTTCGCAACATCGGCGAATACTACAAGGTACAGGAAATTCTGGAAGCCCACAATGTATCGTGGAAAACCATCTACGAGGATTACGAGACCACCACCGCCTCCGGCCGCCTGAAGATCAACATCATGCTGGCGGTTGCCCAGGACGAAGCCGACCGCACCAGTGAGCGTATCAAAAAGATCAACGAGGGCAAACGCATCCGCCGTGAAGCCTTGACCGGTGACAAGCCCTTTGGCTACACCATCGTCAACAGGAAGTTCGTCAAAGACCCGAAAACGGAAGCCGCCGTCAACGCCTTCTTTCATAAATACATGGCCTGCGGCTCCATGTCTGTCACGCTGGACTACATCCGCGAGGAATACGGCATCGTCATCCCCTACCAGACCGCACGAAAAATGACCTTGAGCCCCGCCTACTACGGTACATATTATGACACTGAAGGGATGACGCCCCCTTACATCACAAAGGAGCAATACGATATGATACAGGCCATGCGTCCCAAACGGGTAAAGCGGACAGAGGAGAACCGCACCTATGTGTTCTCCGGTCTGATCCGCTGCGGAGACTGCGGTGGCCGTGTCGGCGGCAAGGTCAACCAGGACCAGAAAACGTACCACTATAATTGCTCCAACCACTTCTGCCGCCGCAAGCCCTGCGAGAATAACCGCTCCATCAGTGAGCGGAAGCTGGAAAAGTACCTGCTGGACAACATTGAGACAAAGCTTGAATCCTATAAAATGGAGGTCGCCGCCGTTCAGGAAACCACCGTCCAGAAGGACTACCGCCCTGAGATCAACGCCCTGCGCGGCAGGCTGTCCCGCCTGAAGGATCTCTATCTCAACGAAATGCTCACCATGGAGGAATACAAAAAGGACTACACCGCCATCACCGCAAAGATTCAGGAGCTCGAAACAAAACAGCAGCCTCCGCGACCTTCAAACCTACCTCAGATCGAGAAACTGCTGTCTGACAACTGGCGTGATATGTACGGGAATCTTTCTCCCATACAAAAGCGTGAATTCTGGAGGATCATCCTTCAAGAAATCCGCTGGTATCCAGACCGCCATATTGAATTTGACTTCAATTTTTAATGCCTAAAACTACTACACAAGCAATGTCCCTCCGTAGAGGGCTACCGCCTGTGTAGTAGCTATTTTTTACTTCCCCAGCAGCCTCCCCCACGTACCGCGTCCGGCGATGCCGTCAGCGCCCAGCTGGTAGTCCGTCTGGAAGCGCCGCAGCGCTGCGTCTGTACCTCTGCCGAAATCTCCGTCAGCACCGGCCTTGCCGCAGTCGTAGCCGCTGGCGATCAGCGCCGCCTGCAGAGTGCGCACGTCATTGCCCTCCATCCCTTTGGACAACTGCCGCACCTGCATGGAAATCGTTTTGTCCGCGGCTGCCGGTTCCACGGTGGGCTCCGTGACCACGCCGCCCATCGCCGCCGCCACATCCTTGCGGAAGCCCGCCATGGTGTACCCGGTGCCCAGACCCGTCCACAGGTGTTCCGGGTCAACGTGGCCGGAGCCGATGCCCCGCTTGCCCGCCTCGTAGTGGCTGAGGATCACGCCGTCCTTCAGCGGGTCAAGGCTGTACTTCCTGCACAGCATGGCAAACAGCTCCACCGCCGCCTTGTAGGCCGTCTCGCACTGTGCCAGCGCCTTTTCCCGGTCGATCACGTCAAACTTGGCGCTCACGCCCCGGTACTTGATGGCGGACGGCTCACACATCTCCACGCCGATGTGGGTGTTGTTGGCCTCGCCGCCCACGTGCCACGCCCGGAAGTTCCACGGCAGGCACTGATACACCGTCCCCGTATTGGCGTCGATAAACGCGTGCACGCAGGCGCGGGAGTAGGACGGGCTGTCCCACTTCCTGGTAAATACCTCTGCCGACGGCTGGGCGCAGCCCACCGAGTGGAGCACCAGTCCCAGCGCCCCCCGGCGCTGGAACGTGGTGTACCGCTCGTCCGCGTTGCTCATATTGGCGCTGTAGCAGGGATTCCGTGTCAGGAAAGTCTCTACCAGCTTCATACCCTCACTCCTCCAGCTCCGGCAGACCGGCCAGCGAGGTCAGCAGGCTCAGAATGCCCGC
>ERZ1034855.432-NODE-432-length-16725-cov-5.846371_pt1 | contig 16725 bp, 22 predicted proteins | sample MGYA00520699_ERZ1034855 | MGnify/ENA primary metagenome ERZ1034855 (study PRJEB33766, sample SAMN09781730) | gut metagenome | biome: gut microbiome | host: Homo sapiens | place: Madagascar | study: EMG produced TPA metagenomics assembly of the PRJNA485056 data set...
TGTTTCTGGTGGGGGTCTAAGGGGGAGGCATCTTTGCGCCAAAGATACCTACCCCTTGCCCGTGGCAGGGGCCTGCCCCCCTGCGGGAGCAGTCAGGACTTGTCCTCATTTACCCTCTGCGTGCCAAAATAAAAGCCAATGACCACCGTAAAAATGGTGAGGAAATCACTCCCACTGATACTTTCCCGCAGCGCCAGCACCGCAAAAATTGCAGTGAGCACCAGCGTTACAAGGCTCTTGACCGTCAGCAGATTGGCTAATCGCTTCTTTAGGTTTTCCATGTGCGCTCCTTTCCGGTGGTCACGCCACCTCATGTGCTTTTTTGTTAAGATGCTTTTCGAGCCGGTTGATACCGTCCTTGACCGGCCCGTCACAGCCTTGCTCCTCCAATCCTCGCAGAGCCGCCAGCAGGCAGTAGCATTGCAGGGTGTTTTCCTTTGCCATGCCCTCTAACGTCTTGTCTACCCGCTGATTGTGCTCCAACACGGCGGCGATTTTTTGCCGGGTGTCCTCTTTTTTTGCCAGCTCCGCCGCTTGCACGGCTGCCCGCTGCTCTACCCGCCGCTTAATGCCCCACACCACCAGCCCCACGAGGCCGCTCCCGCCTAATGCGGCGGATAAAAATACAGACCATGCATTTTCCATGCGTCACGCTCCTTAATTTGCAGCTTAAGGATTAAAAATCCGACTTACTCTCGTGCAGTTGCCCCGCCGCTGAGTATCTCCCCCGCCTCCCCATCGGTCAGAACGCCCTTTTTCACGGCTGTACGTACCATATCCTCCGTCCAGAGGCCCTGCGCGTACCATTTTGCGATTTTGTCTCTCATATCAGCCCTCCAAAAGTGTGCCGGTCATCATGGCGGTATAGGCGCTCTGCGCCTCGATGCGGTCAAGCTGGGTCGGCTCCGGCGTTGGCTCAGGCTCCGGCTCCGGCACCGTCCCGGCAGTCATCTTGACCACAACATTGCCCTCCACCTCGATGTCAACAAACGGAAACGTCTCCGGAATTTTCATCCCCGCCGGTATCTCCGCCCAGCCGGGAGGCGGAGCTGTGATTGCGCTGGAGGTCTGGTTGTTGTGTGCCCCGTTTTCCAGCGCTTTGATCTCAATAATCTGCATAAGTCCTCCTTATCCATCCTTGTAAACAAGCAAATAACGGTATGTTGTGCCAGATACATTAAACACAAAATACGCTGTGCTATGGGAAACAGACGTCAAAGTAAACTCATTATCTGTTAAAGCAGATACTCGCAAGCCACCATCTTGCGTTGTCGTACTAACGCGGGGAAAAAAGATGGATGGGAAATAATAGTAGTCCGCAGCGGAAATATCGTTTGGGAGTAATCCAAAAGCATACTCAGGATATTCATCTCTGCCACTTATGGACTTAAAAATCAAGAAAAACTTTGGCTTGCCATTTGTTTTTAACGTCAGCGTAGTTGTGCCCGTCCCCGTATACGTTCCGATCTCGATACTTGCCGCCCCCGCGATTTGCTTTAAGGGGATATTGACCATATTCCCCAGCACATCTACCAGCCCCGGCTCGTCCTTAAATGTGGTGTCAGGAGTGTAATAAATTTTCATTGTAGATGGCGTTCCTGTCGAATGCCCAACAAAGATTCCAGCACCAAACGCCAAGTTTGCAAAATTAGTTACTACATCTGGATGTGATATATTTTCAAAATTTAATCCATCAAGACTTATGCAAACATCGCTATTACTTATTGGTCCAATCACAGTATTATCGCTATGGGCGAGGTACTGCACAAATGATACAGTCAATTGGTCAGTTTCCAAAAAAAGCCAATTTTCGAGATCGTCGCTATAAGCAATTGCATCTGACGTATAAACATAATACTTATTTTTAAAGCGGATAAAAGATGTAACGTTGCTTGTCCATGATATTTGAGGGCTTTCCCAAATTGTCTCAATTTTGGACAATGTAATTTTAACAATGCGTATTTTTCGTGTAGTTTTGTCACCAACAGCAATAAAAAAGCCGCTTATTCCATCAATGCCATTTTCGCCGAATTGCAAATTCCCCGCCGAATTAGGGCCAATTGATAATATATTTTGCGTCCACGTAATTGCATCGCTGCTTATAGATACATTCCCAGCCGTATCAATCAGGATAAAAGCATCAAGTGATTCGCTGTAAAAGAAGTTAATTGCGGTGGCCTTAGTATTAAAGCTCGATATTAACTCCCACGTGCCAAGCGTTTCCCCAGAATAAATTTTAACTTGATATGGATTAAGGCAAAAGCAAATTAAATAATATTTGCTTTTGGCATATAGCATAACTCGGCGCGAGCCATAGCTCCAATAAGTTTTAAGTTCCGGAACTTTAAACTGCTCCCAATTTTTCCCATCCGAAGATTTTAATGCGTTAGTGCTCCCGGTGTCTGATGGCATTGAGACAAAAATTCCGTTCACCGAAATTATCTCGCCAAAAACGGCGGCCGGTGTCAATCCCCCCGTGGCGCTCCCCTTTTGCCAATTCTGTCCCGCGTACACATCTACAACCGGATAGGTGCCCTCCAATACGCTCTTGCTCAGCACGTCCAGCACCTCATCCGGCACAGCGCCGGTGTCCTTGCCAAACTTGGCTGCCGTGGCATCTTTTAGCAGCGTGGCCTTGTTCAGCGGCGTCCCCTCCTGCGTGGGCTGGTCCGCCCGGGCCATATCGTAGGTGTTGGCCTGTCCGGCCACCGGGGTCAGCGTCACCCGCCCCGGATAAAGTGGTACTCTGTCCTGCATATTGTCTCCTTTCAGGTTTCTCCGGCGTAGAGGTCGCCGGAGAAAAACCACGCCTGCTCCATGTTGGTAATAAGGGTGTCGAGGTCCTGCAAAATGCGCTCAATGTCGTTGGCCTTGAGGTAGTCTAAAAACCGCATGGTTTCCGGCGTCTTCGGCGTGGACGCCATTATGGCGATGACTGCCCGCAGATGGGCGATATTGAGCCGGTATGTCTCCATCTGGCTTGCAGTCGGCGTGTCCGATTCGGACCAGTCCGCCTTGGGGCTGACCGCCACGGCGTAGCCGTAGTCAGTAAACCGCTTTGCCAGATACCGCACCGCATCCCCCACCCGGTTCAGGTCGGAGGCGTTGTAAAACGTCCCCGATCCCCGGTCGGTAATAAGCGTTTTAATATCAAAGGCCATAGCCCACCTCACTTGTCATAGTAGACCACCACGCACCCGTGGACGCCCATGCTGGGCGGCTCCGGGTCTCCGGGATAGTTGTCAACAACATCTACTTCGACCTCCTCCCAGTAATAGCCGCCCTTATCGTCCCGGCGCTTCTTCCACTTTTTCTCCTTGTGCGTGTTGCCCTTCACGCCGCCGATGCCTCGGATGCCGCCGTTTCCGCTGCCGGGGATTGGATTTTTTACCCCGCTCCGCCCGTAGCTCTCCCCGCTCCGCACGTCCGTATAACCGTTGGTATACCGCTTGCCGTTGGCGGAGCTGTAGACGCCAAAGGTGGTCTCTTGCCCGATGGTCACCGCAAACGCCTGCTGCTCGTTGATGTTGATGGTGTCAGCCCACACAAGGCCGCCGATACCGTCCTCACCGTCGGCCCCCGCCTCGTCCCACGTGCCCGGCTGCCCCGCCGTGCCGTTGGCCCCATGGCCCACGCAGATGACATACAGCTTGCTCTTGCCCGCCGGGGCCTTCCATGTGCCGGGGGTGGTGATGATCTGCCGCTCCGTGAACAAAAACGCGCCGTCCGCCTGTAAAAGCTGGCTCTGGCACCCCTGCATGACGCCGCCGGAAAACTGGAACGTCTGCATGACCCGCCGTGCCGTAGTGGCTTGGCTCTCGTCCAGCCACACCGTGTCCACGTCCCCGATTTCGCTGGACGGGTCTCCCCGGCCCGTCAGGTCCAGCACGTTGCCGCCGTAGGTAGCCAAAATATTTTTGGCCGCCGCCAGCGCCTGCGCCTGCGTCTTGATAAATGGATTTTGCACGCTCACCGTGCTGGAGCTGCTGGTGGAATTGCCGGAGACAATGTACTGCGTGTTGCTCCCATCGTTAAGGGTAAAAATGATAGCCGCAATGCTTTCGTTGGCGCTCATGGTTGGGTACGCGGTCAGGTTGTCCAGCGTGACCTTGTTGCCCTCGCTCCAAAGGGGCTCGGCGGTCAGGTCCCCCGTGGAAGCGTCCGCCCGGGGCCATGTCCCCGTGGCCATGCACACCCAGCGGATGATGTCTCCGCATTTCTTGCCCTGCACGTCCTCGCGGTTGCTTACCGTTACCGGCAGCGCCGTGTAGCTGCTGTCCGCGTGCCAGCGGTCCTTAAAGTTGACGCCAAGCTGACTTGTCAACGCGCTCAGCCACCCGCCAAGGGTGGTGGGGAGCGTTGCAGGCGGGATAAATTCCCGGTCCGCCAACAGGCCGATAATGTCCACCAGATACCACTGCATGGTGATGCCGTTGTCTCCGGTTTTCCACCCGTCCCCGTACTGGTAGTACGTCCCCAGCTTGCACCGCTCAATGGTCCCCTCGCCGGTTTTAACGCCGATGTATATCTCTATCCCCTGCCGGTCCTCAATGCTCTGGAAAAGCCCCGCCTTGCTGCGCGGCTCAAACCGCCGGGAGAGATTGTCCATCTTGAGGGTGCACGTGCCGTAGGGCAGCGCCGTGCAGGCCACGTTGCCCTGCTGCTTGACGCTAAACTCCGCCAGCATCCCGCCGTCCCATTGCTCATAGATCCCCGGTAGGATCTCCACCAGCCGCATCCGCCGCCCGGGCCGTGACCATTTGGTGCACGTCACCCGGATCGCGTCCGGGTTGTAGACCGTAAATCCGTCCATAACCACCGAGGTTGCGGTGTTGTCCGTAAACGTCTTGGTGTAGTACGTCACGCCCCCTTGGATGACCTCCACCGTGAAATCCACCGGGTACCCGTCCAGCGGGTCCGTGGAGAAAAACACGCTGGCCGCCTGAAGAATATCCACGCCGGAAAAATTGAGCTGGGTCCACACCGCCGGGGAAAACGTGCCGTCCTCCCCGGAGAGTGCCTCCGTGGCCGTGCCCATGTGGGGCGTGACCTTAAAATCGTCCGGGAAGATGTCAAATGTCCCGTCCAGCGCCCACCGGTTTTGCTCCAAGGTGGCGTAGCGGCGCGGCGCGTCAAAATTGTGGTCATGGAGCTCTGCGTCCTTGCTCCACGGGGCAAACCCGGAGCCGGACGCCGCAGAAAATACGGTGTCCGGGTCCGAGATGTCCACCACCGCCATGATCTCAATGCGCCGGGGGCTGCCCACAATGGCCGCCCGAAACGCCTCCGAGGTCTTAATCATGCGGTGCCTCCTCCCGGAGCGTAAAGCCCACGTTGTGCCACAGGCCCTTACCGTCCTTGTCAAAGGCAAATGTGGGCTGGGTCACGCTCTCGGCGATAAACGTCCCCGTCCGCATCTCGTCTCCGTCGTCCGGGAGGTACACCACCGTAAACGGCTTGCCGCTCCGCAGCACCGCCGCCAGCTGCCGCCACAAATCGTTGCCCATGTAATCGTAGCTCCATACGATCATCTGCACGTGTCCCCGCTGCTCGATCACCGTCCGGCCGGAGATCATCTCCACCGTCACGTTAAGCTCGCCGGGATAGCATTGGTACTTGTCCCCGCTGGTCTGCGGCAGATACACGCCGCCTACGATTAGCTGTGTCATGCCGTTGCCACCTCCGGATTGTTTTTGGACGCCGTGCGGATGTCCGGCAGCAGCCAGCTTGCGATCTGTGCGCCGTTTTGCAGCACCAGATTGATTGTGTAGCTGCCTCCGTTGCCGGCGTTGGCCGCCGCAAGGCCGTTGACCATGCCGGCCGCCGCGTTGTATACAGTGTCCACCGTCGGCGTGGGGATGGCGTTCTGGATGCCCGCTGTGACGCTCTGCATCTGCTTCTCAAAGCCCTGCCCAAGGCCCAGCGCCATATTCTGGCCGATCCCGGCAAACACCCGGGAGGGCGAGTGGATGCCCAAAATTCCCTTCACGCCGTCCACAATGCCACTGAAAAAGCTTGAAACTTTTTCGCCCAGCCATGCGCCCATGGCCTTGATGCCTTCCCACACGCCCCGCACAATGTCTTTTCCCACCTCAATGATGTCCGGCAGGCTGTCCACAAATGCCTTGACGATGGTGTCCACCATTTGGAGCGTCCCCTGCACTAACTGCGGCAAATTTTGCGCCAGTCCCTTGGCAAGAGACAGCACAAGCTGCAATCCCAGCTTGAGGACGTCCGGCAGCTTTTCCGTGGCATACGCCACAAATTTGGAGATCATCTCCGGCCCCTGCTCTTGGACTGCCTTGACAATGCTCTCCACAACGTTTTCGATTACCGGCAGCACGTTTTCCGCCACCGTTCCGGCGCTCTCAATGAGCTGCTCCGTCAGCGCCCCGATGTCCGCGTTCTGGTCGCCCAGTCCTGTGACAAAATTCTGATATGCCGCCTTCATGGCGCCGATAGACCCCTCAATGGTGGTGCTGGCCTCCAGTGCCGTGGTGCCGGTGATGCCCATCTCCGTCTGGACCGTGTGGATGGCGTCTACGATGTCCGCGTAGCTCTCAATACTGTAATTGGTGTAGTTGCCCTGGGCGGCATTCAGCGCATTGGCGTCGGCGATCAGCCGCTGCATTTCCTCCTTCGTGCCGCCGTAGCCCAGCTTGAGGTTGTCCAGCATCGTGTAGTTTTGCTTGGCAAAGCCCTGATAGGCGTTTTGGATGGAGCTCATGTCCGTGCCCATCTTGTTGGCGTTGTCGGACATATCCGTGAGCGCCTGATCCGCCTTTTTAGCCGCCGCCTCCGTGTCGTTGCCCATGGATTGGAGCAGGGACGCGGAGAAACTGGTCACAGTCTCCATATAGGCGTTGGCGGAAAGGCCTGCCGTTTTGTAGGCGTTTTCCGCGTTTTTGATCACCGTGTCGGCAGAGCCGCCAAACAGCGTCTCCACACCGCCAACTAACTGCTCGTACTCGCCGTAGCTCTCAATAGCGCCGCTGACAAGAGACTTGATGCCGCTGGCCACAGCCTTGATGCCCGCCATAATGGCGTCGCTCAAAAGATTGGCCTTGAGGATGTCACCCAAACTCAGCGTTTTTTGCCCCGCATTGTCCATGGCGTCGCCCACATCGTCCACGCCGTGCTCCAGATCATTGAGCTGCTTTTTTGTGTTGTTGAGGTCTGCCGTGGCGTTGTTGAGGGACTGCTGCCACCGCTGCACCTCGTTGCTGTTTTCCGCGTAATTTTGCCGGGCGTAGTCCAGCGCCTTTTGGATCTCCGTGATGCGCTGCTGCTGGACCTCTAACTGTCGGCTCAGTATGTCGGACTGCGATGCTAATTTTTTCTGGCTGTCGTTATCGACGTCAAAGGCGGAGGTCACGGCCTTCATCTCCGTGCCAAGGGTTTTAAGCTGCTGGCCCATGGACTTCAGCGCGTCTCTAAATTCCTTTTCGCCGTCTATGCCGATTTTGGGGCCAATATCAGCCGCCATAGTCTCACCTCACATCCGGTATGATTTCCTCGTCGGTCAGGACTTGGCGAAGCTTGCAGCCCTCCCGCTTGATCTGCTCAATGGCAATGTAGTCCAGCAGCTCCCCAAATGGGATGGTCAGTGCCTCGCTGTACGTAAGGCCCACCGCCATCCCGTACCACAAAAACCACTCCGGCGCTAAGGGGCTGCCGGAGTGGTTTCCGCGTTTTTTCCGGGGTCCGCCTCCACGTGCCGGCTTATGCCGTTGGTCACGGTCTCCGCGATCTTTTCCCGCAGCGCCGCAAAATCGCCGATGTCCAGTACGTCCAGCAGCTCGTCTGCTGTCAGGGGCGGTGCGGTCTCAATGTCATTGACTTTGGCGTACCGTGCCCCACCGTCCATCATGGCCGACAGCAGCCAAACCGCTTCGTCCAGCGCCTTGACCGGGTTTTCGGCGGTCAGCGCCTCGTCAATGTGCTCCATGCCGCCGTAGCGCTCCGTCACCGCCCGGACTACCCGGGCGGAGAAGCACAGCAGGTGCTCCCTGCCGCAGATGTCAATGGTCGCTGTCCTCATGCTGCCTCCGTAATGCCAAGCCGGGCCTTGATGTAAGCCTCTGCCTGTGTCTCCGTTGTAAACGTGGCCTCTTTTTTCCATGCGTGGTTTTCGCTGTCGTCCCGCATAATGGCGGCGCTCAGTTCCGGCGTCTGCCACTCGATGCTCTCGCCCTGCGTGGTGGCCGCGTCCGCCGGGACGGAAAACATGACCTTGGTCAAGATCATTCCACGCCACATATCCACGCCGTTGACCCGCTTTTTGATGATAAAGCCAACACCAAGGTACGGCGTCACCTGCGTATCGTCATAGATCATCTCTTTGACGCTGGTATCCGTCACGCCCTCGATGCCGGTAATGGCCTCCTCCTTGAGTCCAAGGATGGCGGCGCTTACCGTCTGGCTCAGGTCCGTGGTGGAGAGGGTCAGCGTTCCGCTGGCAAAGCGGCGGTCGGTCTCCGCCAGCGCGTTGTCTCCGTAAAGATTGTTGTCCTCCGTGGTCTCGATCTCCACATTGGCCTCCGTTGCTTTGCCCATGACGCCGCCATCGTTGTAACTCACAGTGCTGCCGGTGGCGGAATAAATCGCGTAATACGGTTTACTAAGTCCAATAGTTGCCATGTCAGCGCTCCTTTCTCACGGTCCGATTTGGACACGCGCTCATTTCATGATTTTTTCGATTTCGCCCTCCGCCCGCTTTTTCATGGCGGCAAAAGCCTGTTTTTTGCTTTTGCTCACCGCTCTGGCTACAAAGCGGTTTTTGCTCATCCATGTGGTGCCGCTCTCAATGGCCCGGGCAACCATCTGGTTGGGCTGTCCCTGCGGCCAGCGCTTGGAGCGGATATTGTTGTACCCGTCAAAGCCAATTTTGACGTTGTAGACGCCTTCGCTGTCCTTTTGCATGGTGGTAATACCAAGGACGCCCAAAAGCGCGGCCTTTTGCGTTTTTTTCGGGCCACGCACCGGCTGCTCCTGCGTGCCCCACCCCTCGTCTGTGGGCACGGCCTGCAGCTCCGTCCGGATGGCGTCCGCCACGATTTTTGCTCCATCGTGGATGGCGGGGCCGACAACTTTTTCCACAGCCTCTTTTTCAAGGCGGCTGAGTTTTAGGATGTACTCCTCCCCGTCCTTAAAGCTGATAGTCGCCATCAAAGCGCCTCCCACACCCACTCATAGTGGTAAAATCCGGTGTCCGCCTCATACTGTACGGAGTTCAGCGCCCACGAGATGCCGTGGGCGTCAAAGCTCTCCCCCAGCGCGTCCGCCCACGGGTCCAGCTCCTGTTTGGTGTAGAGGTCCGTGGTGCCGGTCACGGCCCGCTCGCCGTGGCCGTTGTCCCCGGCAAGGTCATTAGACCCGTCCTCCTGCCACACAAAGTAGCGGTCGGACTTGACGCGGGCCGCGTGGCTTACCGCGTCCGTCACCGCCCGGTGGGCGGCGATAATGCGCTCATACCATGTCATGGCCCACCTCGTATCTCTGCTCGATTTTAAGGAGCGTCAAGTCCATGCTGGGCGGGTAGCTCTCCGTGTTGGTCTGCACAAGGTCAATGCGGTACTGCTTGCCGTCCTCCGTCACCGCAATGTCCTGACTGCTGACGTTTGGCGCCTTGGGTACCCGGAGCACCCGCTCGATTTGGGCTTGATTTTGCCGCCCCTCGTAATAGCGCTGGATGCCAAGCCGCCGCTCCTCGTACCGGAGCTTGATTTTGGCGGCAAGCTGTTGCTTTGGCTGGTAGCCCGGCTCCGCCGCGTTCTCCACGGTGCAGATGGTCACGATCCCGTCCTCAAAGCCCTGCGTCACCCGCCCGTCACTGCGGGGTCGGTACGGACTCGTCCACGGCATACGCGCTCACCCGCCTTTCCGTTTGCATCCCCAAAATCAGTGCCTGATAATTGGTCTCAAATACCTCCATGGCGCTGTCTCTGGCGTACCGCACATACTCCATCAAGAGCGTCCGGGGCTTTCCGTCCGCCGTGTAGTCCTGCCGGCTCCCCGCCTTGTCATCCAAGTACACCATGCCGGAGGCGATGAGGCCGGACACCTTGGCGTCCGTTGCCTCATCGCTCCATGTGATGCTTAGATAATTTTTGACGTCTGCCAGCAGCCCGTCCGGCAGGCTGCCGCGCTCCGCCATCAGGACTTGGTCACGGTGACGGTGTAAGTCTTCTTGGCGGTGCCGTCAGCGGCGGTGACGTTGACCTTCACCGTGTTGCTGCCGGTCTGCCACGTGGCGGCGCTGCCGTTGTCGATCTTGGCGTTGTTTACCAGCACCTCGATCTCGGCCCCGGCGTCAGCAGGCACGGCAGTGATGGTGTTGGTTGCGTTGGTGGTCGCGGCCGTGTAGCTCACGGTGCCCGCCGCAAAGGTGGGCGACAGCGCCAGAGACCCGATAGAGAGGGCGCTCAGCGTGGCGTCATCGGAGGCCGTGGCCTCCGTCACCTGCGTCACTTTCCACGTGGCGGGCTTCAGGCCGCTGATGTCCAGCAGCAAAAATGCGTTGTTGTCAAGGGGCATACCGTTGGCATAGCCCTTGATGAGATACACCCGCTCGTCCTCCAAAAAGTGGTAGTGGTCGCTGTACTCAATGCGGCCGTTAGTGGCGGTGCCAGCCAGCGCCAGATACCGGTCCGCAAGACCGATTACCGCCTTGCCCCGGCTCAGTGCAGGGGTCTGGATAATGGTCATGGGGTAGGGCATCACATCATTGCGGTAGGTACCGTCCGGCGCCATCAGCGTGGTAGCGGGCATGACCTTCTGGTAGTAGTCCTGCGGGTTGACCAGCAGAATGACGTTCTGCACCCGGCGGGCCTTGCCGTTGGGGTCCGCCGCCAGAATGGAGATCAGATTGCCCACCGTCACGGGGCTCAGGTCGCTGACCTTTACGGCGGCCTTTTCCGGGTAAGCATTGCCGGAGCGGGTCACGTTGTCGCCCACCTGACGGGTCATGCCAATGGGCTTTTTATCGCCGTCACCCGCCACAAGGCCCGCCTCCATGCCGTTGGCAAATGCCTCGTACAAAATCTCACGCACATAGCGGTCCAGCCACTCCGGGCCAAGGTCCAGCATGGCCTTGCACACCGGCAAAAATGCGCTGAGCTTCAGGAGCTGGGTGTTGATCTTTTTAAAGCCACTGGTCAGCTCCTTGACGATGTCGTCGCACAGGTCGCCCCATGCCGCCTCCTCATAGCCGTTGGTGTTGACCATGATCTCCACGGCGCCGCCGGTGGCCCGGAAATTGATGCGGCTCAGCAGGGGATGGTTGGTCTGCAGATCCTCAAAAACGGAGTCGATTACCGTCTTGGGCATCACGGCGTCCATGCCGGTCACGGCCTGCCGGGGGTCAAGGGCACGCATGGCCTCGCCCAGCTTCTGGTAGTAGCTTTTTTCCTCGGCGGTAAGCTGGTGCACGCCCCGGGCCGTCAGGATGCGGCTGTCCATTTCCTGCCGCAGGTCGCTCATCTGCTGCTCATACTCCTGCTTCACGTCAAGGCCAACCCGCTGGAGCATCTCCTCAAAGGCCGCCTGAAATGCCTCGGCGTCGTTGTTTTTTACGGCCTTCTGGATGAGGTCCCGCAACACCTCGCGGCTCCGGATATCGTTGTTGTTTGTCATGTTTGTCTCCTTTCAAATTTTAGCCAAACAGGCTCATAATACGGTTTTTCTGTTCCGGCTCTTTCGGGGTCGGGGAAGCAGGCGGCGTTGCCGGCGCGGCGGTCAGCTGCCGCAGTTGGGCGGCAAGGCTTTTTTGCACGTTGATGCGCTGCTCCAGCGCCAGATTTGCCTTTTGCACAATGTCCGCCGCCTGACTCATGTCCGCGTCCTTGTCCGCGTACTGGTCGGCCAATCCCAGCTCCATGCACTGCGCGGCGGTCAGCCACGTTTCGGCGTCATACATTTCCTTGAGCTTTCCGGCGTCCAGCTTGTTTCCGGCTTTTTGGAGGTACGCCGCCATGCCCGCCTCATTGATGGCGTCCAGATCGTCCGCAGCTTTCCGCAGCTCTGCTGCATTGCCGTAAATGCCCATGCTCATGTTGTGGATCATCATCATGGTGTTCCGGGGCATAATGACCGTGTCTCCCGCCATTGCGATGACCGAGGCGATGGAACAGGCAAAGCCGTCCACATATACCGTTTTGTGAGCGCTGTGCCGCTTGAGCTGGTTATAGATGGCCGTGCCCTCTACAACGCTTCCGCCGTAGCTGTTGATGTAGATGGCGATTTCCTTGGCGTCCGGGTATTCTGCCAGCGCGTCCCGCAGCGCCTTGGCGCTGGTCTCGCTGCGGATGACTTCCCCCGTCCAAAAATTTTGGCTGTCACCTTCCACGTCGCCGTAGATGTAGAGCTCCAGCGTCCCGGCGTCCTCCGCCCGCTGCTTCAGCTCCCACATCCGTCTGTCCGGCTGATTACTCATTGCCTGCTCCTTTCTCGCCGCCAAGCTGCTGGGCGGCCTCTTGTATTTTTGCGATGTTAAGGGTCAAAAAGTGCTCGTTGGCCCAGTCCTCGCCGATGGCCGCCTGATTGGTGGCCCGCAGCACATCGTTGACGCTAAAGGCGCCGCTGCCTACCAGCTTTTCCACATTGGCCGCGTTGGCAAAAATGTCAAAGTGGAGAATGGCGGAGGAGTCCACCCGTACAAAATTGCCCTGCTTCCACCCGTCATAGCCGTAGCGCTTGCGGGTGATCTCCTCTTGCAGCTGGTCGCAGATGGGGTCGATACACTGTGTCAAAAAGCGGCTGTTGGCGTCCGCAGTCCCCTGCACGGTGCCGTTGACCAGCACCGCCGGAATAAGAAAGCCCCTTGCCGTAAAATCAAAAATGTCCTCAATGAGATTGCGGATGTCCCGGCTGTCTCCGCTTTTGCTGCTGCCGGAGCTGCCGCCATCGGAGCGCTCGTAGCTGTACCCGTCAAATTCCGGCAGCACTGCCGCGTCGCTGTCAAAAAACGGCTTGATCTGCTCGGCGATCATCTTTGCAAATTTTGCCTCAAAGTCCTGCGTGCCCGCCGCGATCTGGTTGACATGGACTTTCCAGTGCTGCCCCCGGTCCCATTGGTAGGCGCGCATGGCCGCTCTTGCCAGCCGGTAGTAAGAGGCATACAGCCCGTCGATCACCGGCCGCATGGCATTGTGGTGGAGCTTCAGGTGTAAAATTTCACTTTCCCGGAACGTCTTATCGTAGGCGGTGTCCCCCACCGTTACTCCGGTGTACTCGTTCATCCGCACGGCCCAGTGGGTGCTTTGCTGCCAGCTGTCCGCCACAAGCACGGCATCCGTCCCAGTGTCCCGCCGCCTGCTCGATACGATCAGCGCCTCATTGTCCGTATAGAGCTTTCCAACAGCCTTGTGCCAGAACATCGTGCTGTTTTCGTTCAGGTTTGGCTCGTAATTCCACATGTAGTATTCTCGGTCTTGAGTTTCCTCACCGCCCCGGAATACCCGCACCTCGCACCGTCCGATGGCGTTGGCCACCATGTTGGCGCAGGTCCAAAAGCATAGCTGCCGTATCTGCAGGTCCGCCGCCGCGTCAAAAAGCTCTTGGCACGTGACCTCTGCCGTGGTCTCCGCTCCGCTTTTTCCCCGCAGCCATTCCCAAAATTTCAGTCCCATGGTCTCCCCTCTCCGACGCTACATCTCGATCCGCATCTGCGCTGTGTAGTCTGCAAACCGTTTTTCCTGCGCCGCAAAATAATCCTGGTCCAGCTCGCAGCCCACAAAGTCAAGCCCCATATCATAGGCCGCGATGCGGCTGCTCCCGCTGCCTAAATGTGTATCAAGGATTTTGTCTCCCGGCTTGGCGTATCTGTTAAAAATCCACGTATACAACGCCACCGGTTTTTGCGTCGGGTGGATGCGCTCGTTTGTCATTCTTTGCGGCGCAAAATAAAACGTTTTTGCCGGTGTGCCAAACGATGTCCATGCAAACTCGCAAGATGCAAAAGAAAAATTTTCCGGCATATTTTTGTCCCATATCAAAAAGCATTTGCACGGTGGGAGCGGGAAATAATTACCCCCCCCAAATTACTTGGTTTTTACTAACTCTTTGTAATTCGGCAAAGTATTTTTCGCTCGGGGCGTTGGCATCCCATTTGTTTTTGTTTGCGTTGTACTTTTTTAAGACGCCGCTCTCCGTAATTGATATCCCGTATGGCGGGTCTACCACAGCCAAATCAAACGCTTTGTTTGGCAGCGTCCGCATATATTCCATGCAGTCCATGTTGTAGGCCGTGTTCATGTGGTGCTTCTCCTCTGCGGTCCGATTCGGACCGTCATAGTCTGATGGCCCCCATCATCGGCGCCGCCAGCGGCGTGCCGGTGCCCAGCAGCGGCTCAATGGTCATGCTGGCCACCAGCGCCATAAAGGGGTCTGTCTTTCGGCTTTTTGCCTCAATCTTTGCGTAGATAAAATTGCCGGTGTCCACGCCCAGCTTTCGCGAGCTCCGCACCCGCTTGGTGTTGTTGACCGCCCACCGCAAACACGGGTTGTTGCCCCAGCAAAATAGTTCCCGGTCAAAGCACTCCTGTATGACCGGCTCCACCTGCATAATGTCCGAGGGCCGCACCAGCTTTACCCGACTTTTATCCGCCGCGTCAAAGCCGATAGCCCGCATACTTTCCGCAACCAGCGTCCAGCGGTAGTGGTCCATAGCAAGCGCCTTAATGTTGTACTTTTGGGCGGCGCTCTGGATATAGGCCGCGATCAGGTCCGGGCTGATGCTCACATCGTCTACCACTGTCAGGTGCCCTTCCTCCGCCCATGTCTGCCATGGAGCCTTGACCCTTGGCAGCGTCTTGGATTGGCGGCACACCCATGCGTGGTTGATATCATACCGGTCGGCCCCCCGCCGGAAATGGAGATTAACGCCCGCCCAATCGCTCAGCTCTGCGTAGTCCAGCCCCACCGTGCAGGTCCAGCCACGCAGATCAGGCTGTGGCTTATTGGTCTTGAGGACCTTTTCATAATCCGTCACGCTGATCTCTTGATAGCCCGCCCGGAGTCCCATGCGCTTTGTTAAGAAATCGCCGTTTTGCTCCGGGTGCTCCACCCAGTCCCGGTACTCGTCCGCAGTCTCCTGCTTCAAATCCGGCAGAAAGTAGAGAGACGGATTTGCCATATACCAGTTATCCGGGTCATGCACCTGCTCCCTCGTTTCAAGGCAGCAGATAAACGGCAAAAATCCGTTGTCCGGCTCGTTCTCAAAGAGAATGCGCCGCCCCCGGGCCAGATAATCGTCCAGCGGTCCGTCATTGACCTCGCCGTTGGAGGTAAAAATGCCCACCCGAGGCTGGGCTACCTTGCCCTGCCCGGTAACAAAAACCTTGATATTGGCGTAATTTTCAAATTGATGAACCTCGTTAAAAATGACCTTGCCGGAGCGCATACCGTCCCGCCCCTTGGGGTTATTGGTTCGGCCTTTGATAACGCCCTTGTTGGCCCGCCCTTGCGCCAATTCTTTTGTGTGGTAGTAATACCGCTTCAGCTTTCCCTCGTGGGCGGGGCTTTCCAGCGCCGCCACCAAGTCAAGCACCGGTGTCATGGCCTGCTCCTCGTTGTTGGCGCAGATGTCCACGTTGTAGTGCCCCACCGGGTTATAGGGGGACACGGAGCACATGGAGTCAAACGCGATATACCCGTCTTTGCCCGCGCCCCGCCCCACCATGCAAAAAAGCGTTTTCCACCGGGGCCGCCCCTCCGCCGTGTAGGTGCAGTTCCAGAGCGCGGTCAAAAATTCCTGCCACGGAAAAAGCCGCTTGTAGGGGAAATACCTTGCAAGGCCCAGATAGTGCCGCAGCTGCTCGGTGTCCACCCGGAGGTCCTCCGCCGCGAAGCACTGCCGGATATGCGCCGCCAGCGCGTGCTGTTCCCGGCAGGCCCGTGGCTTGTCCGCCTCCACAGCCTCAAGGTAATTCAGCACCTCTCCGGGCAGCTCACAGCTCATCGTCCACGCCTCCCGGCACATCGGAGGATTTGGCCGCCGCGTCTTTAAAGCCAAGCGCTGTCCATACCGCCAGCATTTGCCGGGCCACCTGCACTTCCAGCGATACGCTGCGGTTTTCCGCAATGCGGCCTCGGTCATCAATTACAGTCAGTCCCCGCTCGGCAACGTCTGCCTGCAGTTCCTGCCGCCGCACCCAGAAATCCAGATACTCGTCCACTTTGTCGGTGTAGGCTTTTTCCAGCAGTCCCCGCGTCTCCAAGTTTTCCAGCATGGAGCTTTTCAGTTCTGCGTACTTTTTGGTTTTTCGCCAGTCCGTTTTCTTCGGCATGGTTGTCCTCCTTTCCATCCGGTGCACACGGCGGCTCTCGCAGCTGCCCCGCCTCAAGAGCCGCCGCAGGAGGATCAAGCCCGCCGCGGCGCAAGCGCCGCCGTGCACACCGGCTTATTATTCGTGGTCCGATTCGGGCCTCCACGTTGTGGGCATCGCCATCTTGCGTGTCTGGCTCTCCCCGAGCCAAACATGGTACGCAAGTATGGCAATGATCTCCGGGACATCACCCGGCCCCCGACACGCGGGGGCTCGGGCGGTGAGGAAAGGAAAATGGAGCCGGCCCGGAGGCCGGGTGATGCCCCGGATTTTTTGCGTTTGCCTTTTTGCGGTTTTGACACGTATCAGCGTTTTCTGTCACTCTGTGCTGTCGGCTTGGTCAAAATCCTTGCCGCGCACGCGCCGCCCGCGCATTGCGGCAGCGCGCACGCCCAACTTT
>ERZ1034855.433-NODE-433-length-16724-cov-5.004439_pt1 | contig 16724 bp, 15 predicted proteins | sample MGYA00520699_ERZ1034855 | MGnify/ENA primary metagenome ERZ1034855 (study PRJEB33766, sample SAMN09781730) | gut metagenome | biome: gut microbiome | host: Homo sapiens | place: Madagascar | study: EMG produced TPA metagenomics assembly of the PRJNA485056 data set...
GAACCAGTACCGCGTGGTGCTGGAATATGCCCTGCCCTGGCTGGAAGGCGAGGATTCGTTGGGCAAGGTCTGGCTGCCGGGCAAGGACGGGGCCGTGCCCCTGCTGGGCGTGGCCGAGGTCTCACCGGCCTTCGCGCCCCTTTCCGTGGCCCATCAGGGCCAGTTCGCGGCCGTGACCCTGTCCTTCAATCTGGCGGAGGGCGCGTCCCTTTCACAGGCGCAGGCGGCCATCGACGAGGCGCGCGTGCGCATCGGCATGCCGTCCACCATCGTGGGCAGCTTCCAGGGCACGGCCAAGATGTACAGCGATACGGTCAGGGAGCAGGTGCTGCTCATCCTGGCGGCCCTGGCCGCGCTCTATATCGTGCTGGGCGTGCTTTACGAGAGCCTCATCCATCCGCTGACCATCCTCTCCACCCTGCCGTCGGCGGGCATCGGGGCCCTGCTGGCCCTGCGGGCCTGCGGCATGGAGTTCAGCGTCATCGCCCTCATCGGCGTACTGCTGCTTTGCGGCATCGTCAAAAAGAACGCCATCATGATGATCGACTTTGCCATCGAGGCCGCGCGCACCCGCAACCTGCCCCCGCGCGAGGCCATCCACGAGGCCTGCCGCCTGCGCTTCCGTCCCATCATGATGACCACGGCCGCCGCCATCCTGGGGGCCGTACCGCTGGCTCTGGGGCAGGGCGACGGCGCCGAGATCCGTCAGCCCCTGGGCATCACCATCGTGGGCGGCCTGCTGTTGAGCCAGCTGCTCACCCTGTACACCACGCCCGTGGTCTACCTCTGCCTCGACCGGGCCCGTTTGCGCTGGCGCCGGCGCTGGTGGCGGCTGCGCTACGGCGAACGCAAGGCGGCCCTGCTGACGGCGCTTTGCCGTCAGGGCTAGGGACTGTCTTTCCGCAGGAGGGGGGGCCGGGCCATGTCGCGGCCTTCCGGGGGCATGGCCCTTGCGGCCGTCATCCTTGCGGCCTTCCTGCCGGCGTGTTTTGTACGGAAAGGGCGGCGCTGTGGAAGGCCCCACCTCCCTTGATGATTCCCTGTCCGGACGGCTCCTGTCCTTCTGATCCGGACAGGAGCTTTGTCTGCGTCCTGTTTCTGCCTCCGCAAGTCCTTCATTTTCACTCCGCGGATTGACGGCCCGCATGGGGGCTCCTATGCTGGGACGGCGACAGTGTCGCCAAAGAGACAGCCTGTGGAGGGAACATGAAAATCAGGGACTTCGGACTGGAGATCTTTTTTGGACGGTATGAATTCAGCGCGCCGTATCTGCTGGCGCAGTCGGACTGCGAGTCCCTGAGCATCCGCGAGTTGCTGGCTCTGGAGCCGGGCGCGCAGGAAGGCTTTCTGGACACCTGGCTGGGCTACAGCGAGAACGACGGTGCTCCGGCCCTGCGGGAGGCGGTCTCCGGCCTGTACACGCAGTGCGGTCCGGAAAACGTGCTGCTGCACGTGGGCGCGCAGGAGGCCATCTTCGGGGCGCTCAACGTGCTGGTGGAGCCGGGCGAGCATGTGATCTGCCAGTTCCCCACCTACCAGTCCCTGTACGAGGTGGCGCGGGCCGCGGGCTGCGAGCTCTCCCTCTGGCCCCTGCATCAGGGCGAGGACGGCTGGTACTGCGACCTTGACGAGCTGGAGCGGCTCATTACGCCCAGGACGCGTCTGCTGGTGCTGAACACGCCCAACAATCCCACCGGCTACGCCCTGTCCGCCGACGAGCGGCAGCGCATCTGCGAGCTGGCCCGCCGCCACGGCCTGCGCATCCTGGCCGATGAGGTCTACCGGGGCCTGGAAGCGCCGGATGCCGTGCCCCCGGCCTTTTGCGACATCTACGAACGGGCCTTTTCCGTGGGCGTGCTCTCCAAGGCCTACGGCCTGCCCGGCCTGCGCGTGGGCTGGATCGCCTCGCAGGAACGGGACGCCATCGGCGCCCTGAGCCGCTACAAGAATTATCTCAGCATCTGCTGCCCCACGCCTTCCGAAGCCCTGGCCCGCATCGCGCTGAAGCACGGCCCGGCCGTCCTGGCCCGCAACCGGGAGATCATCGCCCGTAATCGCCGGATCGCCGCCGACTTCTTTGCCCGTTACGACCACGTGTTCCTCCACAATCCGCCCCAGGCCGGTCCCATCGCTTTCCATGGCCTGCGGCCGGACTTCGTGGCCCGCTTCGGTTCCGCACTGGCTTTTTGCGAACACCTGGCCCAGTCGGCCGGCGTGCTGCTCCTGCCCGGCAATGTCTATGACATGGACGCGCCCTATGTGCGCATGGGCTACGGCCGCGCCAACTTTGCCGAGAACCTGGCCGTGCTGGACGGCTGGTTGCAGCAAAACGGCTAGTTCTGGTCTCAGGATTCTTGATGGGCGGGGAAAAGGCCCCTTGGAGCAAAAGGTCTCTCCACCGGAAGTTCTCCATGGAAAGTCTTCTGTTGCTCATCAAAAATCTCTTTGGAGTTGTGTCCAATGGTAGTGCGTCAAAGCGGCATATTCCCGTTTGTGTCAAATAAAAAGTCGTTTCATTTGACACAACCACTGAGACCGGTAAACTTTTCCATCCAAAGCGGGAAAACGGGTAGACCTGCCTGGAGCTTTTTTCCCCGATGTCCCTCTGTGCAAAGCTATCCCTGCATATAAAAAAGGACGCCCTACGGCGTCCTTTTTTATATGCAGGCTCAAGCCCGCTGCCTCACCTGCTGTACGGAATAATACAATATCCACGGTAGGCCGACCTTCACGGTACCCTTGTCTCAAAGGTCTGAGGCTCCCGGTTTTTGAGGCAGCGACGGAGATCAGCAGCTATGCAAGAATAACGTTTTTGGGAGAGGAAGATCGGCGGAGAAACTTTTTTTACGAAAGCAGCTCCATGAGGGCTGTGAACTTCCACACAGCGGGGGTCCTGCCTTTTCCGGGAGCGGCTTTGGCAATGATGCCTGCTTGCTCCAATTTGTGCAGGATATTTGTGAATCCCTGTCGTGTCCGTGCTGTCCCAACGTATTTTTGAAGATCAGGCTGGGTAAACAGTGGCTTCGAAAACATGTAATCCAGTATCTGTACAGCGTTTGCGGATCCTGTGATAGCAGGGAAAGTGTTTTTTGACTGCTCATAAAGGTCATTCATGGCAGTAAGTAGATCCTTGTTATGTTTACTACGAAGGATGACGGCATTAAGGAAAAATTCTATCCATTCTTTCCAGCTTCCTTGTTGGGAAATATTTCCAAGAGCTGTATAGTATTCTGTACGGTGTTCCTGGAGATAGGCACTCATATAGAAACAAGGCTTAGCCAGCAATTTCTTTTCTGCAAGTAGCAGGGTGATGAGCAGACGTCCCATTCTGCCATTTCCATCACAGAAAGGATGGATCATTTCAAATTGCGCGTGCATGACGGCAGCCTGTATAAGAGGGTTCAAATCAGTGCGACGCAGAAATTTTTCCCAATTTTCCAGAAGGGCGGGAACATGGACGGAATCTGGCGGGATATAGGTCGCCGTCTCAGGCGTCGAACCGGGACGACCGATGTGGACCTGGATAGTGCGATATTGTCCGGGGTTTTTCTTTTCTCCGCGAGCCCCTTCAAGGAGGAGAGCGTGGAGGGATTTGACCAGAGACAGTGTAATGTCCCGCCCGTTGTTTATGGCCTGAAGTCCGGCCTCTGTAGCTTCTTTGTAGTTGATGACTTCCCGTACATCATCTTGACGTTCTGCGGGAACGACAACCCCGGCGTTTTCTCCCAAGATTTCTTCGAAAGTTGTGACAGTACCTTCGATGACATTGGAGCTCCGTGCTTCCTGAAGCAGCCAGGTGAGCCAGAAAAGATCGGCCTTGGCGGAGGCTTGCATCATGCCGTTGAGCTCTGCAAGGGAAGAAACGGCATTGAACTCCAGCATACCGAAGCTTCCCCAGGCATCATCGCTAACTGTCAGGGGGAGAAGGGGTGGTAGATAAGGCGTCGCAGACATGAGCGTTCCTTTGCAGGCGGCGTATTTGTGTCCAATGAAAGTGTGTCAAAGCATCATATATCTGTTTGTGTCAAATAAAAAGCCGTTTCATTTGACACAAATGGCTAAGACAGGCGGGGAACTTCCCGTACAAAGCAGCAAAAAAGGGAGATCTGCCGGGAGTCATTTCCCAGACATCCCTCAGTAGAAAGCTGTACTACTATGAAAAAAAGGACGCCATGGCGGCGTCCTTTTTTACGGGGGCTCCAAGGGAGGAAGCGATCTGGATGGGGGCCCCGTCAGGCCGGGATGTCCCTAACTACGAGGCAGCGACGGGGACCTGTGCCCGTACCTGAAAAGTTTTTGGGGAGAAGGGCCCGGGGGAGAGAGCTTTTGTCTGCAAAGAGTCTCTCCCCCGGAGTGTCTGTCATTCCTACAAGGGCGGCATCTCGTCTGCCTGGCCGCGTGCGGCTTTGTCCAGCCAGTCGGCCCAGCGGCAGCCGGTCTCGATGAGCCTGTCCTGCGACAGGCGGGTGCTGTCATACAGGATGAGGGCCGAACCGCTCAGGGGGTTGAGCTCTATGTCCCGCACACCGTCCACACGCAGGAGGGCGGCGCGGGCCTTGCCGGCGATGGCCGTGTCGCGCAGGGCAGGGTGCCGGACGCGCACGCGTCCGTCCATGAAGCTGCGGACATATTTCACGAAGCGCAGGCTGTCGAGCATCAGGCGGCCTCCAGCTGACGGGCATGGCGACCGGGCAGATGCGGCCGCATGGCATTGAGGGTCACGCCCAGGGTCGTCAGGTTATGCAACAGAGCCGAGACGCCGGGCGTCAGGATCATGAACAGGCCCCCGGCCAGGAACATGCTGTTGAGCAGCATGGTGGCCGCAAAGTTGATGTGGATGCGCCGCAGGGTGGCCCTGCCCAGCAGCCGGGCCGTGATGAGCCCGCTGAGGTCCGGCCGGGTGAGCAGCACATTGGCCACTTCGCGGGCCAGGTCGGCACCGTCGCACATGGCCACGCCCACATGGGAGGCGGACAGGGCAGGCGCGTCGTTGATGCCATCGCCCACCATGAGGACCTTGCAGCCCTGGGCGGTGAGGTCGGCGATGACGTCTGCCTTGTCGGCGGGCAGGACCTGCGAACGGTATTCCTTGAGGCCCAGCTTGCCGGCCACGGCACGGGCGGTACGCTCGTCGTCGCCGGTGAGCATGAGGATGCGGCGGAAGCCCAGCTCTTCGAGCTGCTTGAGGACCTGCGGGCATTCGGGACGCAGGGGGTCCTCGATGGCCAGGAACCCGGCCAGCTTGCCGTCGATGGCCAGATAGAGCAGCGAGCGTCCCATCCGGGCCTGGGCGTCGATCTCCGCCTCCAGGGGCGAAAGGTCGATGCCTTCGTCGCATTCGATGTAGTGGCGGCTGCCCACACGCACGGCCTTGCCGTACAGGGTGGAGGCGATGCCGTGGGCCACCACATATTCCACCTGGGCGTGCTCTTCCTCATGCTGCAGGCCTTCTTCCTGCGCGCAGCGGACAACGGCGCGGGCCACAGGATGGGGGAAGTGTTCCTCAAGGCAGGCCGCAAGGCGCAGGACCTCGTCCCGGTCATGACCGGCGGCGGGGATGACCTCCACCACATGGGGGCTGGCGTTGGTGAGGGTGCCCGTTTTGTCGAAGACCACGGTATCGGCTTCGGAAAGGGCCTCCAGGAAACGGCCGCCCTTGATGACCACGCCGTGACGCGCGCCTTCGCGCATGGCGGCCAGCACGGCCAGCGGGGTGGCAAGACGCAGGGCGCAGGAATAGTCCACCAGCAGCACGGAAGCCGCCTGCATGGGGTTGCGGGTGATGAGCCACACAAGGCCCGCCAGGGCGAAGGTGAAGGGCACGGCCATGTCGGCCATGCGTTCGAATTTGCCCTGGATGCCTGCCTTGAGGGCCTCGGATTCTTCGATGAAGCGCACCACCTGCTTGAGGCGGGTGCCGTCGCCCACATGGGTGGCGCGGATGACGAGATGTCCCTGCTCCACCACCGTGCCCGAGTAGACGGCAGCGCCCTTGCTGCGGGCCACGCCCAGGGGCTCGCCGGTCATGCTGGCCTGGTTGACCACGGCCTCGCCGTCCTCGACGATACCGTCCACAGGGATGGAGCCGCCGTCGCGGACCACGACCAGATCGCCTTCACGCACATCGGAGAGCGGGACGCTGGTCTCCACACCATCGGCCAGTACCCAGACGGTATCCACGTTGAGCGCCAGGCTCTCGGTCAGGCTGTCCATGGAGCGGCGGCGCGTCCAGTATTCCAGGGCCTCGCCCAGTCCCAGCAGCAGGGTCAGCACGGTGACGGTACGGAAGTCGCGCCGCAGCAGGGAAACACCGATGGCTGCGGCATCCAGTACGTCGACATTGAGCTTGCCCTGGAGGAGCGAGGCGAGGCCCTTTCGCAAAAAGGGAAGGGCTCCCATGACACTGCTGGCCACACGCAGCTTGAACGGCAGGAAAGGACGGACGAAGAGGAAGCGCATCAGGGGGCCGAAACCGTGGGCCCCCATCTCGTCCTCATCATGGGCCGGCAGGCGGCTGCCGGAAGCGTGCCGTTCGAGGCTGTTTTCCAGCTCCTGGGTCAGGGTGGCCAGGACGCTGCCGTCATTGAGGGCACCGGCGTCCTGGGCAGCCAGGGAGCGGAGCACGTCCTGCCGGGCCTGCGCATGCCGGTAGAGCACGAGGACGCTGGGCACGCGCGGATTGACCCGCACGCCTTCCACGCCGTCGATGGCATCCAGAGTATCGGCCAGAATCTCGGCCTGCACCTGTGTCATGGGGCGGCAGGCACGCGCACGCAGCCGTCCGGCCCCGTTGGAGCAGCTCAGTTCATGAACCAGAAAAAAGCGCATGCGCGTGCCCTCATTAGGCCTGAGGATCGGCAGCTTCGGCCTTGCGCTTGTCAGCGGCCTGACGGGCTTCGGCGGCCAGATCTTCCATATCTTCCTTGACGGCTTCCACCTTGCTCATGATGGCGTCTTTCATGTCCATGCCGCGGCTCACCAGGTCGGTGGCCAGGGGTTTGAGATCGAGCTTGCCGCGGGTGACGGCAACGGTGCCCACGACGCCCAGCGCCAGACCACCCAGGAAAAAGAGACCGTATTTCAGACCGTTGTTCATGCTTGTGCCTCCGTTTGCACAGGTAAAAGGATACAGAGGGCCATCCGGGCCATGTTCTGGCACGGCCCGGACAGCAAAAGACGCACGATTGGGAGAAGAGAAGGGCTAGTTGGAGACGTCGACGGTGATGTGGTCGGCTTCGCTGTTGCGCAGGGTGACGGTCACGCCGGAAAGGCGCAGCGCAACGGGGTCTTTGAGGGGCGCGCGGCCCACGACGGAAACGGTGGTCCCGGGGATCAGGCCCATGTCCCGGATGCGGCGGCCCATTTCTCCAAGGGCTTCCACCGTGGCGATCCTGCCGCTCTGGCCGATCTGCATCTGACGAAGGCTGATGATGTCGCTCATGATCTTCTCCTTTGCTGGTACGGGCCCGGAGCAGGGACCGGCATACCTGCGCAGTGCGATCCGGCCGGGGCGATCCCGACCGGGCTTGGGGGGCGGCTGATCCGGCATGTCGAACCGCTACTCCGGGCTTGCAAAGAAGCATGGCGTAAACTAGGATGAGTGTCAAGAAAAAAAGAAAATCACTTTCATTTTTCTTTTGACCTGTATGTAAAATTTTTTGTCTTTTCATTTTAACCTGTTACCCCAGGAGTGATCTTATGGAAGAAGCCTGTCTCGCTACAGGGAACCTGGCTGTCCCCGCACGGCCCGCGACCAAAAAGCTCAGCGGGCGCAAACTGGCCATGCGCATCATGCTCGGTGCGCTGGGGGCATCGGTGGTGCTGGGCTTTGCCGGCAACAAAACGGCCCATGTGCTGACCGGCGCCGTGTTCAGCGCCCTGCTGGCCGACCACGTCTGGAAGCGCCGCAAGGCCCTGTAAGGATCGTCACATGGAGCGTCCTTCCGACGGGAATGCGGCTTTGCCCGCTGCTTCGGGGGCGGCCGTCCCCCGGTGGAAAGCCCTGCTGGCCACGGGTATCCGGCGGCTGGCGGTCTGGGGAACGGGCCTGCTGGCGGCCCTGGTCGCCCTGCTGGCCCTGGCCCAGATCGTCTGCCTGGCCCTGTGTCTGCTGGCTCTGGTGGTCCTGGCCCTGTGTTTCCTGATGGCTTCCTATCCCGAGGAATGCCGCCAGTTCTGGCGCATGCTGCGGGAGACGCGTGCGGAGGGACGCGGCAACGATTCCTGAACCTTGGGGGCGGCCGTTGCGGCCTGGGGGGCCGGCCGCTCCGCAAGGGAAAGGAGCCCGCAGGAGGCTGCGGACAAAAAAAGACCACCCGTCGGCGGGTGGTCTTTTTTCGTATCAGGGAGCGGGGGAGAGCCTATTCCTTGGGCTGGTCCTCGTCGGGCAGGTTGGCCGTCTCGTGCTGGCCCTGCAGCAGGTTGCGGTGACCGACGATGATGTGGTCGAGCACTTCGGGCTTGGCCAGGGCCGTGGTATCACCCAGGTCGTCATAGACGTTGCCCGCGATCTTGCGCAGCATGCGGCGGATGACCTTGCCGGAGCAGGTCTTGGGCATGGCTTCCACGAACTGGATGTATTCGGGGGAGGCCAGGGCGCCGATGTCGCGGCGCACGGTGTCGCGCAGCTTTTTGCGCACGTCGTCGCTCCAGGGCACTTCGTCACGGGTGACGACATAGGCGTAGATGCCTTCGCCCTTGAGGGCATGGGGCATGGGCACCACGGCGGCTTCCGCCACTTCGGGGCAGGAGGCCAGCACGGCCTCGATCTCGGCGGTGGAGAGACGGTGGCCGGAAACGTTGATGGAATCGTCCACGCGGCCCAGGATCCAGAAGTAGCCGTCCTCGTCCACTTCGGCGCCGTCGCCGGACTCATAGCAGCCGAAGCGCGAGAAGTAGGACTGGTACTTTTCTTCGTCGTTGTAGACGCCCTGCATCATGCCGGGCCAGGGCTTGCGGATGACCAGATGGCCGCTGCGGGTGGAGCCGTCGCCGTCTTCCTCGTCACGGGTGGCGCTGCCGCCCATGACGGCCGCGTCGATGCCGGGCAGGGGCCGCGAGGCCGAGCCGGGCTTGAGCTTGGTGGCGTAGGGCAGGGGGCTGATCATGGCGCCGCCGGTCTCGGTCTGCCACCAGGTATCCACGATGGGCAGCTCGCTGCCGCCGATGTTCTTGTGGTACCAGTGCCAGGCTTCGGGGTTGATGGGTTCGCCCACGGAGCCCAGGATGCGCAGGGTGCGCAGGTCATAGCGTTCGGCCCAGGCTTCGCCCAGACGCATGAGGGAACGGATGACCGTGGGGGCCGTGTAGAGGATGTTGACGCGGAATTTTTCCACGATGCGCCAGTAGCGGTCCGGCTTTGGCCATGTGGGCACGCCTTCGAACATCACCACGGTGGCGCCCAGGGCCAGCGGCCCGTACACGCCGTAGGTATGGCCGGTGATCCAGCCCATGTCGGCCGTGCACCAGTAGACGTCGTCGTCGCGCATGTCGAAGACCCATTGCGTGGTATGCGCCGCATAGGTCAGGTAGCCGCCCGTGGAGTGCATGATGCCCGTAGGCTTGCCGGTGCTGCCGCTGGTATGCAGCAGGAAGAGCGTGTCGTTGGCGTCCATGGGCTCGCAGGGGAAGTCCACGTCCAGGGTGAAGTCCTCGATGAGGTCATGCCACCAGATGTCGCGGTTGGGGGTCATCTTCACGTCGTAGAGGTCGGCGTGGTTCACCACCACCACGTGGGCCACGGAGGGGCACTTTTCCAGGATGGGGTCCAGGTTGGCCTTGAGGGGCTTGATCTTGCCGGCGCGGATGGCGGCATCGGCGGTGATGACGACCTTGGCCTTGGAGCCCTGGATACGGCTGCGCACGCCGCCTTCGGCATAGCCGGAGAAGATGGCCGTATGGATGGCGCCGATGCGGGCACAGGCCAGCATGGCGATGACCAGCTCGGGGATCATGGGCATGTACAGGGCCACACGGTCTCCCTTGTTGATGTGCAGGGAGCTCAGGGCGTGGGCCACACGGCAGACCTCGGTATAGAGCATCTGGTAGGTGAAGCAGCGCACGTCCATTTCCTTTTCGCCCTGCCAGATGAGGGCGGCCTTGTTGCGGCGGCCGGAGATCAGGTGGCGGTCGATGCAGTTGAAGGCGGCGTTGAGCTTGGCGCCGGTGAACCATCTGTACTTGTGCCGCGCTTCGTCGGCCTCCAGTACCTTGTCCCAGCGCTTGAACCAGTGGATCAGCTGCGATGCGCGTGCACCCCAGAAGTCATTGGGGTCTTCCAGAGCTCGCCGGCAGATGGCGTCGGCTTCGTCCTGACCGCAGATCCACGCGGACGACTTGCCGTGCTCGGGGGGGAGGTAGCTACGCTTCTCGGTTAAGAGAGTGGTAATCCGTTCCTGGGACATGATGGCAACTCCATAAGCTTAAGACTGCAAACAACAGTGGAAAATCATCCATGCTACCGGCGTAAAGTGATTTCTTACGGGCGTCAAGGGCCGGAAAACTGTTTGTGCTACCAGTCATCGTGGAGAAAAAAGGGACAAGGAGCTGAAACAGAGTGCAACAAAACGGCAGCAGGCACCGGTATGCATGGGAATGCTGCATAGTGAAAAAAATCCCAATCTGGAACGATTTTTTATGAAATTTTTTTTAAAATTTTTCCATATTCGGAACGAGAGCCCGCTTTTTGTGCAAAAAATGCATGGCGGCAGAGAAAATGACCGGCAGCACGGCCGGAAAATGAAAAGGGCGGCCTCATGACGAGACCGCCCTGAAAAGCAGGATGGAGATGGCGCAAGGATCAGTCCACGGGGCGCATCCAGCCTCCCTCCAGCAGGAGGGCGGCAAGACGGCTCACCGGCAGGCCCACCACCGTGGACCAGGAACCGTGCACGCTTTCCACCAGAAAGGCCCCCTGGCCCTGGATGGCGTAGGCCCCGGCCTTGTCGGCCGGTTCGCCGCTGCGCACATAGGCGCGGAGAACGTCTTCAGGCCAGGCATGGAAGCGGACGGCGCTGGTATCGGCAAAGCCCGCACTGCTCCCGTCGGGGAAAAGGCAGCAGACGCCGGTGATGACCTCATGCTCGCGGCCGGAAAGGCGCCGCAGCATGTCCAGGGCGTCCGCATCGTCAGCGGGCTTGCCCAGGATGTCGTGGCCCAGGGCCACCACGGTGTCGGCGGCCAGGATCAGGTCGTCGGCCCCGGCATCCGCCGAGGCGGCCACGGCCCGCGCTTTGGCCGTAGCGGCACGCAGGGCGTAGGCGGCGGGCGTTTCCCCGTGTTCGGGGCGCGGCTCCACCCCGGTGGGCCGGACGATGGTATAGGGCAGGCCCCATTCATCCATGAACTGGCGGCGTCGCGGCGAGGCCGAAGCCAGCACCAGCCGGATGCCGGGCCGCAGGAGGAAAAGGGGCTGGAGCGGGGCCGTGTTCATCGGCCCGCCTGATGGGGCCAGTTCTGGCGGGGCCAGTGGCGCAGCAGTTCCTTGCCTTCCATGTCGTAGACGTGGAAGCAGCCGTGCTCATACAGGCCGTAGCTGCGGGGGAATCCGCCCTTGGGCAGGCTGAGGGAGCCGGGGTTCCAGAAGTGCAGGCCGTCCAGGCTCTCGCCGCGCGGGATGTGGGTATGGCCGCGCAGGATGACCGTGCCCGGGGCAAAACCCGGCAGAGGCGGGTTCTCCGGCAGACGGTGGCCGTGGCTGGCGAAGATGCGCAGGGCGTCGGCCTCTATCCAGGCATTCTCCGAAACGGCGAAGGGCGTGAGCATGATGTCCACTTCGGCGTCGCAGTTGCCGCGTACGGCCGTGACCGGGCAGGGCAGATGGTTCAGGCGGTCCAGTTCTTCCAGCACGGAGCGGGTGTCATAGCCGCCGGGCAGGGGGTTGCGCGGACCGTGGTAGACCAGGTCGCCCAGCAGCACCAGCATGTCGGGCGACAGGCGTTGGGCCGTATCACAGAGGAAGCGCAGGCTGTCCAGCGAGCCGTGCAGGTCGGAAGCGATGAGCAGACGCATGGACGGCCCTAGCCTTTGTGTTCCTCATCCCAGCGGGCGCGCTCCACAGCGGCGTCCACCAGCATGATGGGGATATCGTCACGCACGGGATAGACCACGTTGCAGGCCGGGCAGGCCAGGCCTTCGGGATGCTCGGCAGAGGGCAGGGGCTCCAGAGAGCCCGTGCAGCGGGGGCAGGCCAGAATCTGCAGCAGTTCCTGTGTGTTCATCATGATGTTTCCTTGTCTTTGGGGACAGCGGCCCCCTGTTTTGCGAGGGCAAAAGCATAGCTTTTTGCCGTCCGTTCTTCAAGACAAAGCTGCCGGGACGACCTGCGGGAAAGCGTGACCTGACGGGCCCTGCGCACCTTGCCACGGGAGTGCGCAGCTTGCTTTTTTTTCATAAAGTCGTAGTTTACTTGAAAAGAAAAAGATAACTGTCAGGGATGAAAGCATGCAATTCATTGATTTACATACGCATTCACAGGCCTCTGACGGAACGGACAGCCCCGGGCAGCTCGTGCGTAATGCCCAGATCCAGGGGCTGGCGGCGGTGGCGGTGACCGATCACGATACGGTCTCCGGCCTGGACGAAGCCGAGGCGGCAGCCCGTGACCTGGGGCTGGAATTCGTGCGTGGATGCGAACTGTCGACCAGTACGGAGCTGGGCGAGATGCATGTGCTCGGCCTGTGGCTGCCCCGGGATCTGGCTCCCCTGCAGGACAGGCTCCAGTATCTGCGCCGCAAACGCAGCGAGCGCAACGTCCGCATCGTGGAAAAGCTCCAGGGCCTGGGCGTGGAGATCGAGCTCGACGAAGTGCTGCACGAGGCCCGCGGCGAAAGCGTGGGGCGCCCGCACATCGCTGCCGTGCTGGTCCGCAAGGGCTATGTGAAGGACGTCAGCGAGGCCTTCAAGGAATATCTGGGCTATTACGGCCGCGCCTACCTGCCCAAGGAGGTCCTGCAGCCCGAAGAGGCCGTGGAAGTCCTCTCTTCTCTGGGGGCCACGGTCTGCCTGGCCCACCCCATGCTGCAAAAGCTGCCCGAGGGCTGGCTGGAAGCCTTCATCGAACGCCTCCTGCCCTGCGGGCTCACGGCCATCGAGGCCTATCACAGCGAACATTCCGAGGCCGCTTCCCGGCGCTGCCTGGAGCTGGCCCGCCATTACGGCCTGGGCGTCAGCGGCGGCTCGGACTATCACGGTACCAACAAGCCCCGCATCCGCCTGGGCAAGGGCTACGGCTCCCTGCGCGTGCCCTACAGCGTGCTGGAAGAGCTGCGCGAGATGCGCGCCCGGCGCGGCCTGCCCTGCTAGGGCGTGGCGACCTGTCCGCAGTTTGTTTGTGGGGGAAGGGAAGCCCCTCATCTCCGCTGTCGATGCCCGTAACGCTCCTTCGTCGTTAACGGGCACGGCCTGCGGCCGCCTTCGGTCGCTGCTCGCGCGAGTTTTTCCCTTTCCCCAAGCCCCATCCTTTCCCCAGCGCGCTTTTTCAGATGGGCGCTGGTCCATGCGGCGGGCATCCTTCTTTGGGGATGTATGCTGGCATCCTTTATTTCATTGGAATACAACGGAGAGTTGCGTTGAAAAGCCCGGGGAAAAGGGGGGCTTGAGGAGGCTCACCCCTCTTTCCGTGAGCCTCATGCGGCCCGTACATGCAACGGGGCCGGTGGGTAGCCTCTTCATGGCGGGAGCGTCCTGCGCGGCCATGCTGTGCCCTTCCCGTTCCCGTGCCTCTGGTTATTCTGTCCGTATCTGTCTGCCGCAGATCTTCCACTGTCGGCGGATGCAAAAAAGCGGGGCCCTCTTGAGAGGGTCCCGCTTTTTTCGTCAGTGATGGTCAGGAGCGGCTAGACTTTGCCCATGCCGCAGCACTTTTTGTACTTCTTGCCGCTGCCGCAGGGGCAGGGATCGTTGCGGCCCACGCGGGGCTTGGCCTTGGCGGGCTGGTTGCCGGCATCCGTGGTCTGGCTGCCGGAGTAGGCCAGGTCGTCGTTCTCCTTGTGGCGCAGGCTCAGGGTGGGCTTGGCCTTGGGGGCTTCCTGCTGCGGAGCTTCGGCCGGGGCATTGCCCTCTTCCACGGCGTCCTCGGCAGGGGCGGGTTCGGCGGGCTGCACATGCACGCGGGTCAGGGCGCGGAACACGCCTTCGCGGATCTGGAAGAGCATGGACTGGAACATCTCGAAGCCTTCACGCTTGTATTCCAGCTTGGGGTCCTTCTGGCCGTAACCGCGCAGGCCGATACCGTCACGCAGGGCGTCCATGTTGCGCAGATGTTCCTTCCAGGTGCGGTCCAGTTCTTCCAGCAGGAAGTAGCGCAGGATGTCCTGGTACAGGGGACCGGCTTCTTCGCGCAGCTGCTGGAAGATCTGGTGGATGCATTCCTCGCAGCCGGCACGGTCGGGCACGGGAGCATCGGCCGCCAGCACGCGGCCCAGGTTGAAGACGTCGGCCAGACGGGCCTGCAGGGCCTTGCGCAGCTCGATGGCCGTATCGGTATCGGCCTGTTCCAGCGGCGTGTAGGCATCGTCCAGGATATCGTTGCGGAACTCGCTCAGCACGGGTTCCAGATCTTCTTCCACCATCATGTCGCGGCGCAGGGTGTAGATGACCTCGCGCTGCTGGTTCATGACGTTGTCGTAATCCAGCAGGGTCTTGCGGATCTCGAAGTGGTGGGCTTCCACGCGCTTCTGGGCGCTTTCCACGGCGCGGGTGACCATGGTGTTCTCGATGGCTTCACCATCCTTGAGGCCCAGCTTCTCCATGAGGCCGCTGATGCGGTCGGAGCCGAACAGGCGCATGAGGTCGTCTTCCAGCGAGAGGTAGAAGCGGGAGGAACCGGGGTCGCCCTGACGGCCGGAACGGCCGCGCAGCTGGTTGTCGATACGGCGGCTCTCGTGGCGTTCGGTGCCCAGGATGTGCAGGCCGCCCAGTTCCAGCACGCCTTCGCCCAGCACGATGTCCGTACCGCGGCCGGCCATGTTGGTGGCGATGGTCACATGGCCCTTCTGGCCGGCCTGGGCCACGATCTCGGCTTCACGGGCGTGCTGCTTGGCGTTGAGCACGCTGTGCGGGATGTTGAGCTTTTTCAGGCGCTGGGAGAGCATTTCCGAGGTCTCGATGGAGATGGTGCCCACCAGCACGGGCTGGCCCTTTTCGTACAGCTCGCGGATGGCCCCGATGATGGCATCGTACTTTTCCTTGCGGGTACGGTAGATGAGGTCGGGGTAGTCCTTGCGCTGCATGGGCTTGTTGGGCGGGATGGAGACCACTTCCAGATTGTAGATCTGGTGGAATTCCACGGCTTCGGTATCGGCCGTACCGGTCATGCCCGCCAGCTTGTCATACATGCGGAAATAGTTCTGGAAGGTGATGGAGGCCAGGGTCTGGTTCTCGGCGGCGATGGTGACGTTTTCCTTGGCTTCCAGGGCCTGGTGCAGACCGTCGGAATAGCGGCGGCCGTCCATGAGGCGGCCCGTGAACTCGTCCACGATGACCACCTTGTCGTTCTGCACGATGTAGTCCACGTCGCGCTTGAAGACGTGATGGGCCTTCAGGGCCTGCAGGATGCAGTGCTGCTGGGTGATGTTGGCCGGGTCGAAGAGGTTGTCCACATGCAGCAGGGCTTCGCAGTGGGCCACGCCTTCCTCGGAGAGCATGGCGGTGCGGGCTTTTTCATCCACGGTGTAGTCTTCGGGGCCCAGCTGGCGCACGATCTGGTCCATGGCGCGGTACATGCCCACGCTTTCGTCGGAAGCGCCGGAGATGATGAGCGGGGTACGGGCCTCGTCGATGAGGATGGAGTCCACTTCGTCCACGATGGCGAAGTTGTGGCCGCGCTGCACCAGCTGCGTGGCGTAGAACTTCATGTTGTCGCGCAGGTAGTCGAAGCCGAACTCGTTGTTGGTACCGTAGGTGATGTCGGCGCCGTAGGCTTCCTTGCGGGCCTGGTCGTCAAGACCGTTGACGATGACGCCCACGGAAAGGCCCAGGAAGTTGTAGAGCTTGCCCATCCACTGGGCGTCGCGGGTGGCCAGGTAGTCGTTGACGGTCACCACATGCACGCCCTTGCCGGAAAGGGCATTGAGGGCCACGGGCAGGGTGGCCACCAGGGTCTTGCCTTCACCGGTCTTCATTTCGGCGATCTTGCCGCGGTGCAGCACGATGCCGCCCACCAGCTGCACGTCATAGTGGCGCATGCCCATGACACGGCGGGAGGCTTCGCGGACCAGGGCGAAGACTTCGGGCAGAAGGTCGTCCAGGGTGCGTTCACCGGCCTGCACCTGCTGGCGGTATTCCGCCATGCGCTGGGCGAAGTCCTCGTCGGCCAGTTTCTGCATCTGGGGTTCGAGCGCGTTGATACGCGCCACGATGGGGCGCAGGCGGCGCAGGTAGCGGTCGTTCTTGCTGCCGAAAATCTTTTTGAAAATGAAACCGAACATGCGTTCTCCTCGTTTGGCGGGATGGCCTGCCCCGGGGCAGGCGCGCGACCGTGTGCATCCTGAAAAAAACGGACGGGCCGTGCGTGAAAGGGCCCGGCACCGGGGGCCGGGCGTCACAAACGGTCGCGCATGCCGTAGAAGTAAGGTCAAAACACGGCTTTGGCAATGCACCGAGGGGGAAAAATGCCCTCACGGACGGGAGAAAGCGCGTCTGGCGACCAGCTGGGGCGGGGGAGGGCTGTGGGGAAAAGCTGCAGCAGGCTGCCGCCGGAGAGCCGGATCTTCGTTGGGCAGGGC
>ERZ1034855.434-NODE-434-length-16589-cov-4.934861_pt1 | contig 16589 bp, 11 predicted proteins | sample MGYA00520699_ERZ1034855 | MGnify/ENA primary metagenome ERZ1034855 (study PRJEB33766, sample SAMN09781730) | gut metagenome | biome: gut microbiome | host: Homo sapiens | place: Madagascar | study: EMG produced TPA metagenomics assembly of the PRJNA485056 data set...
ATGGTATTATACAAGTGTCCTTTTTGAATACATGAAATGTACATGATGTGTACATGTCGAGGACATGTTGCTTTTGTGGATGCCGGTCTGCAGGGTCCCCAAAGAGCCTAGCAGGATCTGCATAACCTATTAAAGCGATTTATTTGCATCAGGAGAAGAAAAAAGAGGTATTGAAAAATCAATACCTCTTTTCTTTTACCTTTCGAAGAAAGGCGCCGGTACGGCATACGATAAGGAATGCTACTTATATAGACTTTCCTTTTGGCTGTATCAGGCGCTCACCAAGGATGTCATGCAGCTTATGCAGGGCCTGTTTGAAAAATTCATTATCCAGACGAACATCCCCCATGGGACAGGTCTTGCCGATGAAGGTGTACTTTTGTGTCCCGAGGCGATGGTACGGAAGGGGCTCATAGCGGACCTGGGGGAAGGGACGCACCAGTTCCGCTATGGCGGTCAGCACCTCCTGCGTGTCATTGAACCCGGGGATGACCGGCGTCCGCACCAGGATGTCCTTGTGGGGGAAGCGCGTGACCAGACGCTGGAAATTCTCCAGGATGAGGCCGTTGTCCACTCCGGTGCCTTTCCGGTGTTCCGAGGGATCGATGTGCTTGATGTCGAAAATGACCGTATCCAGCAGCTCCACGGCCTGTTCCAGGCGCTCCCACGGCATGAAGCCCGTGGTCTCCACGGCTGTGGCCAGACGACGGCGGCGTGCTTCCCTCAGGAGGGCCAGAGCGAATTTTTCCTGGAACAGGGGCTCGCCGCCAGAAAGGGTGATGCCGCCGCCGGACGTGCTGAAGAAGATCTCCTGCTTTTCCACTTCCTGGAGCACGGAATCCACGGTGCGGTGCTCACCATACACGATGGCGGCATGCGGCGGACAGGCCGCGGCACACTGAAACGCGCAGTCGCGGCACAGCGTCCGGTCGATGACGGGCTTCCCGTCACTGCCGGGGCGGATGGCCTGGTGCGGGCAGGCCCCAAGGCAGCGGGTGCACTTGTCCAGACCGAGGCAGCGCCCCTCCTTGAAGGCCAGCTCCGGCCTGGGGGACCGGGATTCGGGGTTGCTGCACCAGCGGCAGGTCAGGGGACAGCCTTTCAGGAAGATATTGGAACGGATGCCGGGGCCGTCATGCACGGAATAGTGCTGGATGTTGAAAACGATGCCGGTCACTTGGGTATCTTCAGAAAACATCATTGGTTCTCCAGTTGCGGTTAGCGTTTCATTCGTCCGACAGAGCAAAGGATGCTGATCGTGCACATGGCGGCAAACATGAAGAAAGCCTGATGCATGGCCGCGAGGAGGTCGGGGATATTGCCGCTGCTGATGGGGGCGTCGCCGATATGCCAGCGGACGAGGCCCGTGGCGATCATCATGCTGCACAGCATGCCCATGGTCCTGACGGTCCCGACGAGCCCGGATGCCTGGCTCATGTGCTGCGGCGCCACCGAGCCCATGATGACGACCGTGTTCGGGGCGCTGAACAGGGCGATGCTCAGCCCGTTGAGGCAGAGGATCAGGTACAGCTGCCACAGGGCCGATCCGGCATCCAGAAAAGTGCCCAGCCCCAGGCTGACGGCGCCGACCCCGGCGCCGATCAGGGCGATGCGCTCGGCGCCGTGCTTGTCGGCCATGACACCGGCGATGGCCGTGAACGCCAGCTGGGCCAGCGGTTCGGCAAACAGCACGAAGCCCGCATCCCGGGCGCTGTAGCCTTTGACGTATTGCAGATACAGGCTGAAAAAGAAGGTGATGGCGAAAAGGGAACTGAACATGGCCAGGGAGGCGATGTTGCTCAGGACGAACACCCTGTTGTGGAGCAGGTGCTTGACGTCGAGAAGGGGCTCCGTCGAGGTGAGCCGCGTCTGGTGCATGCCGAACAGCACGATGCCGAGCAGCCCGGCTCCCGCACAGAGCGGGGCGACGGCGGGAGGCACGGGCCCCACGGTCCCCATGACGAAGGCCGTCATGCCGCCGGCAAAAAGGCAGAGGCCCGCCCAGTCATAGGGCGCCTCGGGCTTTTCCTTCCATTCGCGGCGGACAAAGACGCTCATGACGATGCAGGAGAACGCCCCGACGCCCCCAAGGACGCCGAAAAGGCTCCTCCAGCCAAAGGTCGTGTCCATATAGCCGCCCACCACGGGGCCCACAGCCAGGCCCAGATAAACGCTGGTCATGGTGAGGCCGAAGATGCGCCCCCGCAGGTTGGGCGGGGAACAGGCGACCATCATGGTCAGCGCGCAGGTATTGACCGTGGCCGTCCCCATGCCCTGCAGAAAGCGCAGGCCGATGACGGTCTCGATGCCGGGGCAAAAAACAGTGGCCGTGACGGCGGACGTGAGCAGCAGCATGCCGCACAGGCAGACGCGCTTGCGGCCCCACTTGTCGCCGGCCCTGCCCATGACGAGATGAAAAATGGCCAGAGCCAGGCAGTAAACGGTCCCCACAAGACCGAGCTGGGCGCCGCTGGCATGCAGTTCCCGCCCTATGGAAGGCAGCATCACGGCAACGCCGGAGTGCATGAACGGAGCCAGGAGCTGCCCCGCGATGACGGAGATGACGACGCCATGCAGCGTTCTGCGTTCTTCACGGGACATGTTGTCATAGGTTGGCGTCATAGGTTGTCCTTTGGGATGATATGCTTGAGAAGGCAGGCCCTCCTGGAGACGGGAACGGGATGCGATCCAAAAAAAATCCCGGGGGAAGCCGCCTTCCCCCGGGGACCGGTCATGGTTAGGCGATGTTCAGGAAGGCAGCGGCGTTTTCGTACATCACCTTGCGGCGGGCCTCTTCGGTCAGGCCGAAGCCCTGCATGACCTCGACCGCTTCAGCGATGTGCGTGAAGGGATGGGCACTGCCGAAGAAGACCTTGTCGGCGATGCGGTCGTTGATGTGGGGGACGTACAGGTCCATCCACATGTTCATGGTCATGTCCGAGATGTCCATGTACACGTTCTCGTTCCGGAACACGGTGGCCAGGGCCTCGTGGGGGTAGTTCCAGGCGGCGTGGCTCATGACGATGCGCAGATCCGGGAAATCGGCCGCGACGCGGTCCACGTTCACGGGGGAGGTGTGGGCCATGGAGACGCCGCGCATGGGAGCGGGGCCGGTGGTCATGATGACCGGCACGTTGAGCTCGCAGCAGACGGTGTACAGCGGATAGAACTTGGCCGAGCACACGTCCAGGTGGCAGATGTCGCCATCGATGGAGGCGCCGGCAAAACCGTCTTCCAGCACGGCCTTCTTGAAGGCATAGATGGCGTCCATGCCCTTGTAGGGATCGATGCCGTAGAAGCCGATGACTTCATTGGGGTAGGCCTTCATGGTCTCCAGGACGCCGTCGTTGGAAGAAGCGGCCTTGGAGACGGATTCGCAGTCACGGCCGTTCATGACGAACTTGACGCCGCCCAGGCTCTTGGACAGCTCCACTTCTTCGGCCAGGGTCGGGGCGGGGCCGCTGCCAAAGCCGGTCTCGGCCACAAAGCCGCCGAACACGGGGTTGTTCAGGATGGAATCGACAACGGCCTTGACGCAGGGACGGAAACGAAAATCGATGAATTTCATGATGTTCTCTGGATAAAGGGTTGAGGCCCGGGCAGGGGGCTGGATCCCTGCCCGGAGTGGGGTTAATCGCAGTTTTCCTGTTCGGTACGGTCGATCAGGTCATTCTGCAGGTCAGGAGAAAGGTCGACGAAGTAGGCGCTGTAGCCCGCGATGCGGACCACGAGGTTCTTGTACTTCTGCGGATCCTTCTGGGCGGCCACGAGGGTCTCGCGGTTGATGATGTTCATCTGCAGGTGCCAGACGCGCAGGTTGATGAAGGCCCGGATCAGGTCGACCAGCTTCTTGGTCCCTTCTTCGCCTTCCACGGTCTTGGGGGCCATCTTCATGTTCAGCAGGCGGCAGGCGCGGTTGGCGGCGTTCCAGTTGGTGCTCTGGTACTGGGAGAGCAGCACGGCGGTGGGGCCGTTGCGGTCGCTGCCATGCGAGGGGGAGCTGCCGTCAGAGAGCGGCATCCAGGCTTTGCGGCCGTTGGGGGTAGCGCCGACGAACTTGCCGTGGGGCACGTTGGCCGTAACGGAGGTGGTGCGGATCTCCAGGGGCTGCACACCGTTCTTGCCGGCATAGCGGGCGGTGAAGTCCAGGGCGGACTTTTCCAGCATGCGGCCCAGGGTGTCCACTTCGAGGTCGCCGTTGCCGAAGCTCGGCGCGCCCTGCAGCAGGGCCTGGATGTCTTCCTTGCCTTCGAAGTTGCAGTCCAGGGCTTCCAGCAGTTCCTTCATGCTCAGGCGCTTCTGTTCGAAGACCAGGGTCTTGATGGCGGACAGGGAGTCCACCACGGTGCCGAAGCCGATGGCATCGAAGAAGGCGATGTCGAGGGCGCCTTCGGGGGCCACGTCGCTGTTGAGGTCCACGCAGGAATCCATGCAGAGCGAGTGCAGGCCGGAGGCCAGGGGGCTGGCGAAGAACTTGGCGCGCGTGTGGTGGATGGTGTCCTGCAGCATGAAGGAGGACTTGATCAGGTTGTTCTGCTGCTTCACGTAGGCATCCCAGAACTCTTCCCAGGTCTTGAAGCTGCAGGGGTCGCCCGTTTCAAAGGTGAAGAGCTCGTCGCCGAACTTCTTCAGGCGGCCGTTGCGCAGCACGAGTTCCAGGGCCGCGCCCAGGTTCACCTGCGTGCCGGGGCTCATGTAGGATTCGCGGTTGATCAGGCGGGTCTCGTTGCAGCCGCTGACCACGTAGTCGAACACTTCGCTGGCCGGGGCGCCCTTGGCCAGCATGCGGGGGATCAACTCCTCGTCATTGAGCAGCTTGGGATAGCCCTGCCCCTGCTTGATGGTCTCGGCCACGTCCCACAGGAGGCGCTGCGGCGTACGCGCGTGGACGCGCACGGCCAGGTCGGGATAGTGGGTGGGGAACTCGCGCTTGGACTTGAGCAGCAGGTAGGTCAGCTCATTGGTGGCATCCAGGCCTTCGGTGGTCTGGCCGCCGATGGTCACGGCCTCCCAGTGGGCAAAACCGGCCTGGGTGTCCATGACGCCGGGGGACAGGGGCAGTTCGATGAACTGGGCCATCTGGCACCACATGCAGCCCAGGATCTCCAGGGCCTTCTTCTCGTCCAGGATGCCGGCCTTGATGTCCTGACGGTAGTAGGAGATGAGCTGCTGGTCCATGCGGCCGTTGGAGATGATGCAGCCCGTGCGCTGTTCCAGGCGGGAGAAGGCCTGGGCGAACCAGTGGGACTGCACGGCTTCATGGAAGGTGCGGGCGGGATGTTCGGGCACCCATTCGCAGCGTTCGGCGATCTCCAGCAGTTCCTGCTTGCGGACAGGATCTTTTTCCGCCACGGCCTTTTCACGGGCCAGGGCAGCATGGCGGTGGGCAAAGACCACCACCGCGTCGCAGACCAGGGCCACGGCTTCCAGGAAGGGGCGCTTGTACAGCTGGTCAGCGGGGTTCTCGGGGTCCAGGGCCTCCAGGCGGCGCATGGCGTCGGCCTTCACGCCCGCAAAGCCCAGCTTCAGCACTTTGTCGAAGTCCAGCACCCACTGCAGGCTGGAACGCAGCGAGGAAGACTCGGAAACGATGTAGCGGGGCGAGAGGCCCTCGGCATCGGAATAGGCATTGTGGCGGCAGAATTCCGGCATGTTCTGGAACAGGGCGTGATGGTAGGTCTTACCCTTCCAGTAGGAACCGATCTCGCCGAGGAGGACGGGGATGTTTTCCTTGTCGATGCGGATCGGCGGGTTCTCGCGCGTGGCGAAGTCAGCCAGGACACCTTCATAGAAGTCGCCGTCCAGTTCGGGATAGACGATGCCGTAGCGCCCCTTGTCGGTGCCCAGACGGCCCACGATGAGCTGGGTATCTTCGATATAGACGGGCATCTTCTGGGCCACGTTCATCAGGGCCTTGGCCCAGCGCAGGGTCAGGTGCTGGCCTTCCGTCTGCTTCATGGATTCGGTGAAATAGCGGGCGCGCTCGATGTCGACATAGGGCGGAGTGCAGTCAAAGGACTCCAGCATGTCGATGACGCGGGGGTTGTCCTTGCGGAACCGGTTGGGCTTGCCTTCGGCAGCTTCGCGGATCCACGCTTCTTGCTGACTTTCACAGCAGCAGCAATTCATCATGACACATCTCCTTGCATAGAAGTGAAATTTGTCCCACTTAATGCACAGGACATGCCAAATATAAAAAACGAGAGTTTTTAGCCTGTTATATTTTGGTCTGCTTGTTGCTTGTGAAGAAAGGAGCACATGCGGGCGGCGCGGAAAGGCCGTGAGGACATGCTGATATGTCCAAATACAGGACATGTGCTTTCTTTGTGGACAATGTCCGGTGTTTGTGGTGTCCTGTTTCAGGTCATATAAACCGGTCGTCAACCTTGAGCGAGGTCTTTGTGGGGAAAACTATCGATTATCGTGATGCGGCGTACTGGAAGGATATCGTCAAGGCAAAGCAGGCATTCCTGGCAGGGGATCAGGCTGCGGCGGAAGGCCGGGTGCGTCCTCTTGTCCTGGAGTCGTGGAAACGCTGTCTTCCTTTTCTGGGGACGAAACTGGCCAAAAAAAGGACATGCCTCGAGCAGAGCGCCCTGACCCATGTCATGCAGCAGAACAGGGAACTGCTGGCCTGTGCCATCCCCGTCATCGAATACCTGAACACCATCCTGGGCAGTTCCTCCACCGTCGTCCTGCTCACCAGCGGCGACGGGGTGCTGCTGCACAAGCATGTGGGGACGAAGAGCCGCGCGGCGGCGGCCCTGCTTTCCCTGGGGATGCTGATGGGGGAAGAATACGAGGGGACCACCAGCACGGCCTTGTGCCTGCGCGAACAGAGTGTGGTGGAGCTGTTCGGAGCAGAGCATCTCATCCGGGAGGAAGAAGACCTGTGCTGCATCTCGGCGCCCATCTTTGGCGGCAAGCGGCGCATGCTGGGGGTGCTGACCATCGCCCTGCCGCTGGAGCTCTATCATCTGCATACCTCGGGCATGGTCCTGATGGCTGCCAAGGACATCAGTGACCAGCACCATCTGCATGACCTGCTGAGCGACCAGGAGGCCATAACAGGTGGACACCGGGATCGTCGTCCTGGACAAGAACGGGGGGATCAAGGCCGCCAACTGCACCGGCCGGAGCATGCTCCACATCTCGCCGCCGCCTGCGCCCCTGGGCAACATCAATGATGTGCTGGGGAGCGCCGAGTCCCTGCTGATGATGATCCAGTCCCGCAAGAACATCCGGGACAGGGAGTGCTTTTTCAATCTGACGGACGGCGGATCGCTGCAATGCATGCTGTCCGCAGCGCCCATCCCCAACGACAAGGGCATGGTCCTCTTCCTCCATGAGGCCAGCAAGGCGCAGCGGCTTGCCGCCCACAGCGTGGGGGCCAAGGCGATCTATACGTTCTCCAGCATCATCGGCGAGTCCCCCAGCCTGCAGAAGGCCATCGAACTCAGCAAGGTCGCCTCGCACAGCAACATCACGACCCTCATCCTCGGGGAGAGCGGCACCGGCAAGGAACTGTTCGCCCATGCCATCCACAATGCCAGCGCCCGCAAGAATGCGCCTTTTGTGGTCGTCAATTGCGGCGCCCTGCCCCGAGACCTCATCCAGAGCGAGCTGTTCGGCTATGACCCCGGGGCGTTCACCGGCGCGCAGAAGCAGGGCAAGCCGGGCAAGTTCGAACTGGCGGAAGGGGGGACCATCTTCCTGGACGAGATCGGCGACATGCCGCTGGAGGCCCAGATCAACCTGCTGCGCGTCATCCAGAACAAGGAAGTGAGCCGTATCGGCGGCAAGTTCTCCCGGCCGATTGACGTCCGCATCATCGCCGCGACCAACAAGCGCCTGCAGCAGAGCGTGCGCGACGGCTCGTTCCGGGAGGATCTGTTCTACCGCCTGAGCGTGCTGACCATCGACGTCCCGCCCCTGCGGGAAAGGCAGCAGGACGTCATGCTGCTGGCGGAATCTTTCCTCAGGGCCGGCGTACAGGCCATCCACAAGCCATGCCGGGGGTTCTCGGCAGAAGTCGCCGAGATCTTCAGCCGTTATCCCTGGCCGGGGAACGTGCGGGAACTGGAGAACATCGTGGAGCGTTCCCTCAACATCGCCCGCGGGGATACCATAGAGCGGGAAGACCTGCCGCTTTCCCTTCTGGAGCGGGAAGATGAGGACCTGGGCGGCAGGAACAGGTGGCAGGCCGCGCCCGCTCCCGGCAATGTCCCGGCCGCGGTCCTTCCCGGCAGGGACACGGGCCGGGGAGGGACCCTGCAATCCCGTGAAGTGGAGATCCTGCTGGATGTCCTGAAGGCCAACGGGGGCAATATGCGCAAGACGGCCCAGGAGCTGGGCATCGCCCGGAGCGCCCTGTATGCCAAGCTGCACCGGATGGGTATCGACATCGCGGCCCTGAGATCGGGCAGATGATCCGGGAAAGGAGGCCTGCCTTCGGGCACGCCTCCCTTCCCGGCAGGGTGGGCAGGCCGGGACGCGTGCCGCATCCCGGAACAAAAAAGGCGGCCAGTGGGCTGGCCGCCTGAACAGACCGGAGGAGGGCCTGCTTAGAAGGTATACGTGAAGCCGGCGGTGATGTTCCAGGCATCGCGGACATCGTCATTGCGTCCGTTGATGCGGCTCTGTCCCCAGACGTCATCGCTCTTGTCGAGCCACAGGGCCATGTAGGAGAAGTCCAGGCTGAACTTGAGGTTTTCGTAGATCTGGTAGTCGTTCTTGATGCCGCATTCGAGGATGGTGTCATTGCGGGTCAGATACATGGTGTCCATGCCCATGATGGTCTGGCCGTCGTAGTTGTTGGGGGACATCCAGACGCCCGTCTTTTCATGGATGGACTTGAGGATGCCCGGGTCGTTGCTGCCGCCGATGAGGTTGACGCGCAGGTGGTGCTTCAGCTTGTCCATGAAGCTCAGGTCGCGGATGCGCAGGCCGACGCCCCAGGTGCCCGCCATGGAGCGGCGGCCGATGAGGCAGTCTCGGTCGCTGCCGGGACGGCTGCCGTAAAAGGCGTAGGTGGCAAAGGAATTGCCCATTTCGTCAACGGACGTGTAGGGAAGGCGTTCCGAGCCGTTCCCCAGGTCGTCGTCATCGCCGGATGCGTACCAGCCGACGATGCCGGGGATGCCCCAGTCCAGCTTGTATTCCAGCAGTACCGAGGCCAGCCAGCCGCGGCGGCTGGCGGCGCCGTCGTCGTAGGTGACGGAGCCGTAGTTGAAGTCCCAGGCCAGGCGGAAGGGATCGAAGGCCGTGACCTCGCCGGTCAGGCCGGCCCAGAAGGCCGTGCCGTAGCCGGTGAGCTTGTTGCCGTGGAAACCGTAATTGAGCGCCGTCAGGTTGGGCACGAAATAGCAGTTGGCGATGTTGGTCAGGTAGCCGTCCTGCGTGCGGAAGGCATTGGGGCCGATCATGCCGCCCATGACCCAGGGCGTGATGCGGGCACCTTCAAAGGTGAGCGGCAGCACAAGCCCGAAAAAGTCCACGTTATCCATGAAATTTTGCTTGTTGTTGGGCGCATCGTCGTCGCTGCCGAGAAAATTGTCGTTGTAGGCACGGGCCCAGAAGGCGGTGAGGCCCACATTGTCATTGAAGGTGTAGCTGGCCGTGATGCCGGCCACGTCGGAACCCATGACCTGGGAGTCCGTGGCAAATCCGGGCAGGTTGATGGCCTGGATGCCCATGCGCAACTTCAGATCGGTCTCCGGAACACGCCAGTCGATATAGGCATGCTTGAGGCGGACCATGTTGGAGTCAGATCCCAGCTGACCGCCTGTGGAGGCCTGGCCCCAGCGGTGCTTGCCGATCTCGAAGTGCACCGTGCCGGAAAGGTTTTCGGAAGCAACGGCATCCAGCTGGATGCGCCAGCGCTGCAGGGCTTCGAAGTTGTCAAAGCCCTTGGCATAGCCTGTCGATCCGTTGCCCCCCGTCATGTTCCCGTTCTGTCCGTAGTCGAAAAGGCTGATTCATCTGCCTTTTATTTTGAAGTCGACAGCATTGGCCTGCGCAGCTATGCCAAGAAGCAGACAGGCCGTCAGCGCTATTCTTGCAAATTTCTTCATACTTCCTCCCGAACATTACAATATCTTTGATAGACAACTTCTTTTGCGATTTTCCCCCATCATGATGCATCAACAGAGTTTTTTGCGTACACAAACAAATGCTGACGCATCCATGACATATTCGCAAAAGAGACGGTAACGGAGAAAATCTTCTTTCATGCCCCTCCGCATGCAGCGGATACATGGAAGAGAAAAACTCCCGGCTCGCTTGTTCATAAAATAGCAAGTTGCGTACCATCGAAAAAAATAAATTATTTCAATAAGATAATTTTTTAAGTGGAAAATATGTCCTGAGCATGTATAAGAAATGTCCCTGGCATGCGCAGGAACAAGCTTGTGAAGAGGGAGTCTTGGTATAAAAAAGGTTATATCTTTAAAAGGATTTTTCCAAAAAAGATCTCAATGCCTCCAAAAAAGCTTCGTTATCTTCTTTTGTCCCTATACTTATCCTGAGTTTGTCAGGCATCCGGTAGCTTGAAAGCGGACGGATGATGATACCGCACTGCAAAAGATGCTCAAAACATGAGGAAGCATCGTATCCTTCAGGCAGACGTATCATGAGAAAGTTTGCTTCACTCGGCCAGACATCACATCCCAAAAGTCGCAATCCCTCTGTCAGCCGGTACCGTCCGGAGCGTATGCACTCCAGGGTGGCCCTGCGAAATTCGCTGTCCCGGAGCACGGCCAGCCCGGCTTTTTCCGCAAGAGAGTTGACCGAGAACGGCAGCCGGGCCCTCCAGTAGAATCCGGCCAGTTCGGCAGGCAACACCCCGTATCCCAGACGCAGCCCGGCCAGTCCGTAACTTTTGGAGAAAGTCCTGAGGATGGCCACATTGGCGGGCAAATCCCCTGAAGCCAGCAGGGAAAAGCGGGGGGCCTCCCCGCAGGAAGCGCCCGCAAAGTCCATGTAGGCCTCGTCCACCACCAGGCAGCGGGGAAAATGTCTTTCCAGCTGTTCTGCCAGACGGCGCATGGCCGCCAGGGGCGGGCAGTAGCCGGAGGGATTGTCCGGCGTCGTCACGAAGACGAGACGGGTCCCGGCATCCACCAGGGAAAACAGGGCATCGAGGTCGAAACTGTAGTCAGGGGAAAGGGGGCAGCGACGCGTCTCCACCCCGCAGATCCTGGCCTGTATGGGATACAGGCTGAAGCAGGGCTCGAAGCAGACCACGGAATGTTTGCCCGGTACGGCCAGCATGCGGATCAGCATGTCGATGATCTCGTCCGAGCCGTTGCCGACGACGATGCGCTCCGGGGAGACATGGTGCGCACGGGCCAGGGCTTCCCGCAGCGCGGGATTGCCGCCCTGCGGATAGCGGAAGGCCTCTTCCAGACTGGTGGCGAGCACCTTTCGTACCAGCGGCGATACCCCCAGCGGGTTTTCGTTGCTGGCCATCTTGATGACACGGGAAAGCCCGTAGCGCTCCCTGACCTCGGCAATGGACATGCCGGGAACATAGGCGCTCAGGCTGGCTATCTCCGGGCGTACGGCACAGGTGTACATGGCGTCTCCTCATGGCATGGAAGTTTCCCTGTCGCCGTATCGCAGTGGGCGCAGGGGCGCCGCCCGTATGGCGGCCGGATACCGCGAGGGAAAATGCAAATCCTGTGCAAGGTCGCGGCCGGGGGCTGCGGTGCGGCCTGTATGCATCCTGCCGGCTGTTGCAGCGCCTTTGCCGGCTTCCGGCAACAGCCGCTTTTCGTCCGATGCATGGGCAGGACAGAGCGGCCGGCAGCAGGTAAAAGCATCACGAGTGTGGCACGCAGCTTGCATTAAAAATCTGCCAATACAAAGAGACTGTTCCCGGATGGAACCCAGATATGGCAGATGGAGCAATGCAATGAAGATACTGCGACTCGATATGCGCACAGGAAACAGCAGCTATGAGGATGCAGACGAAACGTATCCCATGCTCGGCGGCAGGGGCCTGATAGCGGCTCTTTTGCTGAAGGAGATCGATCCCGCATGCGACCCGCTGGGGGACGACAACAAACTGGTGATCTGCAACGGCCTGATGGCGGGGACCCTGGCGGCCACGTCCGGGCGCCTTTCCCTTGGCGGCAAAAGTCCGCTCACAGGCACCATCAAGGAGGCGAACGCCGGGGGGATCGCCGGTCTTGCCATGGCCAAGCTGGGGCTGCGTGCCCTTGTGGTCTCCGGCAGTGCCGACGGTATGCGGGTCCTGGTCGTCGGCCAGGATCATGTCCGCCTGGATGATGCCGACGGGCTGGCCATGCAGGGGACATACAGGACCTGCGAGCTGTTGCGCAGCCGCTACGGGGAGGGCATCTCCATCGTCTGTATCGGTCCTGCCGGAGAGCGGCGGTACCTCAACTCCTCGGTGCAGGTCACGGACAGGGAGGGGCATCCTTCACGGGCTGCGGCCCGGGGCGGTCTGGGGGCCGTCATGGGCCGCCGGGGGCTCAAGGCCGTCGTTTTCCTGGAGGGGAACCAGCGTCCCGCCATGAAAGACGCCGCCCGCTTCCGCGCAGCCAGCAAGGCCTATATGAAAGCTTTGCGCGAGCACCCCATGACGGGGTCCGTCCTGCCCCGTTTCGGCACGGCATCCCTGGTGACGGTCATCAACGAGATGGGGGCCATGCCCACACGCAATTACCGGACCGGCAGGTTCGAAGGCGCGGACGGCCTGTCCGGGGAGCGCATGCAGGCCCTGCAGCAGGCCCGCGGCGGCCAGATGACCCATGCCTGCCAGGTGGGGTGCCCCATCGCCTGCTCCAATGTTTATCATGGCCCTGATGGTGAGTACCTGACTTCGGGGATGGAATACGAGACCATCGCGCTCAACGGCTCCAACCTTGATGTGGCGGACCTGGATACGGTCGCGGCGGTGGACCGGCTGTGCGACGATACCGGGCTCGATACCATGGAGACCGGGGCCACCATCGCCATGGCCATGGAAGCCGGGCTCCTTCCCTACGGTGACTCGGCCGGCATCCTCGACATGATCCGCCAGATGCGGGACGGGACGGTGCTGGGCCGGGAGCTGGCCGAGGGGACGGAACGCTTCGGCAAGCGATACGGGGTGCGGCGCATCCCTGTCGTCAAGCGTCAGGCGCTGGCGGGCTATGATCCGCGGGCGCTGAAGGGCACGGGCGTCACGTGCGCCACGTCGCCCATGGGCGGTGACCATACCGCGGGCAATACCATCGGCATGCCGGGGCTGGATCCCCTGGGGACTGCCGGACAAGTGGAGGCTTCGCGGGCCGCCCAGACGCTGATGGCCGTCTTTGACAGCCTCGGGATGTGCATCTTTTCGGCCATGCCCTCGGAGGATGCGGCTGTCTTCGGCCTTGTGGGCGAGATGCTGGCCGGGGTCTACGGCGGCAGCTGGACGCCGGACGACGTGCTGGCGCTGGGCCGGCAGACGCTGGAGAACGAAAAGCGCTTCAATGCCGGCGCGCATATAGACGCCTCCGAGGACGATGTTCCGGCCTTCATGCGGGAAGAAGCCCTGCCGCCGCATGACAGCGTGTTCGACATCCCGCGGGAACAGCTGGCATCGACGCTCGATTTCAGCGCGGGACAGCGGGGATAGTCGTATGCAGGCAAGATTCGGCAGTCGTACGGCAGACCTCGTCTGCATGGGGGGCATCGCGTTCTGCGCCCTGGTCCTTTTGTGTTCCGAGAGCGTCATGGAGGCCTACACCTCCATGACGGCGGGTCATCCTTTCTTCATGGGCTTTTGCAAGTTCGCCTTGCTGGCGACCCTGGGCGAATGCCTGGCACTGCGGTTGACAAAAGGGGTCTATATGACGGCCGGCTTCGGCCTCATCCCCCGCGCCGTGGTGTGGGGCTGCCTGGGGGTCGCCATCTCGGCAGCCTTCATGATCTTTTCTGCGGGAGCGCCGGCCATCCTGCACCTGCTCGGCATGGAAGCGGCGGAACAGGCCCTTTCCGGCCCGCTGGGCACGACGAAGATCCTGACGGCGTTTTCCGTCAGCCTGACGATGAACACCATGTTCGCTCCCATCATGATGATCGCGCACAAGGTAGCTGACCTGCACATCGCCCAGTATCAGGGGCGTCTGGCCTGTCTCTGGAATGCCCCGCAGACCGGCAGGCTCCTGCAGTCCGTGGACTGGAACGGCTTCTGGAAAAACGTGCTGTGCCGCTCCCTGCTCTGGTTCTGGATCCCGGTCCATACCGTGACGTTCCTCTTGCCCCCGTCCTTCCGTGTCCTGTTCGCGGCTGTCCTGGGAGCGATCCTGGGGCTGCTGCTGGCCCTGTTGTCCTCAAAGCAGACGGAGGCCGCATAGCGCACGCCGGTTCCCCGAAGGACGGACCGGGGCGATCCCTCTCCTTGTGGCAGGAGAGCGCCCCCGTGCGTCCGGTATCCCCATCCTTGCATGGGGACAGGGGAAAGGCCTGCCGGATGTACAAAAAAGCCCGCCGGAGTCTTCTCCGGCGGGCTTTTTATCATTCTTTGCCGCCATGGCGCTCTCGCGCGGGGCGGCCTGTCCCCCTGTCCCCCGGGGGGAGCGGCGAAGGCGTGAAGAGCCCCTTTTCCTTTCCGCCATCCTGCAAGCCGCGGCAGAGCGGGAAGACGGGGGAAGGGCAGGGGAGACGTGCTCCCGTTTCCTCAGCCCTCCAGCCCTTTCAGCTTTTCGTGCAGCAGGGCGGCCCTGGAAGCCCCGATGCCGGGCAGGCGGCGCAGATCGTCCACGCTGGCGGCCCGCATGGCCTCCAGACTGCCGAAGGTCTCCCAGAGCAGGCGTGCCGTGGCCGGGCCGATGCCGGGCAGGCGCATGAGCTCGCCGGAAAGGGCGGCCTGACCGCGCGCCTTGCGGTGACGGCCGATGGCGAAACGGTGCGTGGCGTCACGCACGTTCTGCAAAAAGAGCAGCTCCGCGCAGCCTTCGCGCAGGGGCAGGGGATTGCTGCGGCCGGGCAGGAAGATGCGGTCGGCCACATTGCCCGCGCGCCGGTCGGCATGGCCAGCCTCGTCCCGGGCCTTGGCGATGGCCGCCAGCGGGAAGAAATCGGCCTTGCCCGCATCGGCCAGGGCGCGTTCCACCACGGCCAGCTGGCCGCGGCCCCCGTCGATGAGCATCAGGTCGGGCCAGGGCGGGCCGCTTTCCAGACGCCGGGCCACCCAGGCATAGAGCGTGCCGTAATCGTCGCCGCCGTCGGGCATGGCATAGGCCCGGTACTGGTCGGGGCTGGGGCGGCCGTCCTCATAGACCACCATGCCCACGCGGGTCTGGCGGCCGCCGGTATGGGACACGTCCACGCATTCGATGCGCCGGGGCGCGCCCGGCAGGTGCAGGGCCCGCGCCAGCCGTTCCGGCAGGGGCGTTTCCTCCAGCTTTTCGCGCCGCCGGGCCTCTTCGCGGGCATTGGACTGGGCCACGTCCACCAGACGGTTGTCGGCCGGGTTCTGCGGCGCCACCAGCCGCACCGGGCCGCCGCGCCGTTCGGAAAGGGCCTGTTCCAGCAGGCTGCGCTCGTCGGGGGCCCCGTCCGTGCCGCCGTCTTCCCCGTCAGCCTCCTGCACGGTTGCGGGCAGCCAGGGCAGCAGGATGCGCGGCGGCGGGGTGAGTTGTTCGTAATACTGGCCCACGAAGGAAAAGAGCAGCTCCGGCGCGTCGTCGAAGGTCAGGCCCGGCCAGTAGAAGGCCCGGCCGTCGGTCATGGCGCCGCCGCGTACGAAGACCAGCCCCAGGGCTAGGCCCCGCTCCGCCTGGAACAGTCCCAGCACGTCCATGTCGCCGCCGCCGGGCAGGACCGTGGCCTGCCGTTCCACGGTCTTTTCCACGGCGCGGATCTGGTCGCGCAGCACGGCGGCCTGTTCGAATTCCAGAGCTTCCGCAGCGGCTTCCATGCGGCTGTGCAATTCCTTGAGCAGGGGATCGGCCTTGCCCTGCAAAAGGTCACAGACGCGGCGCACGCCTTCGAAATAGTCCTCGGCCGTGACCAGCCCCATGCAGGGGGCCGGGCACTGGCCCATATGATGGTAAAGGCAGGGGCGCACGCGGTTCTTCATGGCCCGGTCGGAGCAACGGCGCAGGGGGAAGGCCCGGTGCAGCAGCTTCCAGGTCTCGCGGGCGGCCAGCGAGGACGTGAAGGGCCCGAAATAGCGGGCCCCGTCGCGCCGGGCCTTGCGCACCACCTCCAGCCGGGGGAAGGGGGGCTTGATGTTCACGCGGAAGAGCACGTACTGCTTGTCGTCGCGCAGCACGATATTGTAATGCGGCCGGTATTTCTTGATGAGGCTGGCTTCCAGCAGCAGGGCTTCCTTTTCCGTGGTGGTGGTCAGGAATTCTATGCTCTGCGCGTGGGCCAGCATGGCTTTGGTCTTGGCGGGCAGGCCTTCGGGGCGGAAATAGGAGAGCACGCGGCGGCGCAGGATGCGCGCCTTGCCCACATAGATGACCTGGCCTTTGCCGTCCCGGTACAGGTAGACACCGGGCGAGAGGGGGATGGAGGAAGGATCGGGTTTCTGCATGGCCCCATGCTACAGGCGGGCGCGGAGCAGGGCAAGCCGCGGGCCGGGG
>ERZ1034855.437-NODE-437-length-16554-cov-10.393600_pt1 | contig 16554 bp, 13 predicted proteins | sample MGYA00520699_ERZ1034855 | MGnify/ENA primary metagenome ERZ1034855 (study PRJEB33766, sample SAMN09781730) | gut metagenome | biome: gut microbiome | host: Homo sapiens | place: Madagascar | study: EMG produced TPA metagenomics assembly of the PRJNA485056 data...
ATATTATATATAGCACATTCAGCTACCTTCCAGCCGAACAGACCAGAAGGTATGTACAAAATTTCACCTTTGCACAAAGGTGTTCTTTTAAGAGGTTTCCACACCCCAGACAGACTATTGCCTATCTAATAGATATTTTAGTGAAATATTGCACGAAAGTAAAGATAATTTTAGGGACGTTATTTTCTATTTGACAAAATAGTCAAACTTTGTTATATAAATTGCATATTTTTTATTATTAACGTTTAAAATTATTTTTGTTATGGATTTAAATTTAACAGTAACTGCAAACGGCAAAATTTATTGTGCCTATTGCACCAGAGTGTTAGCACGCGGAGAGGAATGTCATTGTAAAGGTGCGGAAAAAGCTCGTGCTAAAGCCAGAGAAAAAGCTGAAGCTGCGGCAAAACATTCGCCAAATGGCAACGTAAACCGCCGTCCGCCGCGTGGTTTTAACAAATAGAATTTATCCGAATTTAAAAAGCGAGGTTAAAAACAGCCCCGCTTTTTTTGTTTTATATCGGCAGGGTTACATTTTTCGGCAGGCGGCGTTTTTAACCAAAATATCGCAGAGGTCGGCGAAAGATATGCCTAAATATTTTGCCTGTTCCGGCACTAAGGAAAGCGCTGTCATTCCGGGGTTGGTATTGATTTCCAGCAAAACAACTCCGTCTTCTTCATTGTAGCGAAAGTCGCAGCGGGCAACAGAGCGGCAGCCTAAAGCGCTATAGACAGTTTCGGTATGGCGTTTGCATGTTTCGGCAATGTCTTCCGGAAGTTCTGCCGGCAGAATATGGTGAGTTTTTCCAGTGGTGTATTTTGCCTGATAGTCATAGAAGGCGCAGTCGGTTTTAAGTTCGGTAATTACAGAAGATTTTCCGTTTAGGCACATTACAGTAAGTTCTCGTCCGGCAATATATTGTTCAACCAAAAGCGGCAAGTCAGGATTCGGATAAGTTACTTTTTTTGCTTCTTCCGCATTATGAATTATGTATACGCCGACGCTGGAACCATCGCACATGGGTTTTACTACATAAGGATATGGAACTTTTGTGCCGTTTTGCAAATAGTCGGCGGCAGTTGTTTTTTCTCCTTTGGCGATTTTTACTCCGGCGGCCGAAGCAATTAGTTTAGTCAGATATTTATCCATTCCCAATGCCGAGGCTTTCAGCCCTGAGTGGGTGTATGGAATCTGCAGCAAGTCAAGCAAACCTTGCAGTTCGCCGTCTTCGCCCCAGTTTCCGTATAAGCCATTGTAAACAACATCGGGTTTTTCGGTTTTCAGAACATCTAAAAAAGTCCAAACATCGGTTAAATCATGTTCAATAACATCATAATCCTTACTTTTCAGCGCGGTGGCAATGTCATTTTTAGATGACAAACTAACTTCTCGTTCGGCAGAAAATCCGCCGTAAACCAGCAAAACTTTTTTAGACATCATTTTTTCCTTTATAATCTTAAAATTTCTGTTATTGTAGAAAAAATTGTTTAATGAATGGCTAAAATGAAATACGGACTTTTAATATTTTTATCTTTATTTATGTGGAGTACAAAAACACAGGCGCTGGAAGTTAAGCATTATATGCAAACGACTATCGGACTGTTTGATGCTTGCGAAGAAACATTCAGCTATGCCTTTTATAAGGATAAGGACTATGATATTAAAACATCTGTTTCAACCAGCGGAACATTTGGCGCTTTATATCCGTTTACGGCAACTTATCATTCAGTCGGAACATATGACAAGTTTGGTTTTAAGCCGCAGGATTATTACTATGAAACACAAACACGTTTTACGCATCGCTCTAAAGAAATTGTTTATGATAAAGGTGTTCCGCAATATAGAATAAGTGTTAAAAACGAGCATAAACGCACTGATAAAATTAAAACAGATGCCAAATATCCGTATTCCGGAGATTTGCTTTCGGTTTTCGGCGAGCTGGCGCAAAAAATTATCAAAAAAGGCAAGTGCGATTTAGAACAGTATTCTTTTAATGGTAAAAAATATGCCAAATCAACAGTAAAAACGCTGAAAAAAGAAAAAATAAAAACGGACTATTTTGCCGGAAAAGCTTTGAAATGTCAGTATAATCAAGAAATTTTAGATGATACTGACGCCGGTTTTTTACTTAGCCAAGACGAGCCTATTTATTTTTGGGTGCTGCGGGATGAAAAAACTAAAGTTTGGTTTATTGCAAAAATTTTGATAGAAAACACACCGTTTGGCAAATTGCAGGCGGTGACAACAAATATAGAGGTAACATTATGAAAAAAGCAGAATTACTTTTACCAGCCGGTTCGCTGGTAAAGCTGAAAACAGCATTATTGTACGGAGCTGATGCGGTTTATGCCGGCACACCGGATATGAGCCTGCGCACGCAGTCTAAATTTTCGCTGGAAGATTTAAAAGAGGGAATAGATTTTGTGCATCAGCAGGGCAAAAAAATCTATCTGACGTTAAATCTGTATATTCATAACGAAGAAGCGGAAAAGCTGCCTCAGTTTGTTAAAACTCTGCAAGAGCTGAAACCGGACGGAGTTTTGGTGGCTGATCCGGGGGTGTTTTATTACTTAAAAGAAAACGCGCCGGAACTGAAGCGCTTTGTTTCTACTCAAGCTAATATCTGCTCGGGGCAGACGGTTAAATTTTGGCAGTCTATGGGCGCAAGCCTGTGCGTTTTAGGCCGTGAAGTTACATTCGCGGAAATGGCGGAAATCCGCAAGCAATGTCCGGATGTGCTGCTGGAATGCTTTGTACACGGCGCTATGTGCATGTCATATTCCGGACGCTGCCTGATTTCCAACTTTATGGCAGACCGCAGCGCTAATAAAGGCAAATGCGCGCATTGCTGCCGCTGGCACTATAAAATGCACCTGCGCTTAAAAGACGGTACAATAAAAGAGCTGGAAATAAATCAAGACAACGCCAAAGCTTTTGAATTTTTGCTGGAAGAAGAGTTCCGCCCGGGGGAATATTATGAAATTGTGGAAGACGAACACGGCGGCTATTTGCTGAATTCTAAAGATATGTGCTTAATGCCGCGCCTGAATGATATTTTGGGAATCGGTATGGACTCGCTGAAAGTGGAGGGGCGCAACAAGACCGAATATTATGCCGGAACGGTGGCGCGGGCTTACCGCAAGGCGATTGACGATTACTATGCGAATCCGCAGGAATGGGATTATAAAAAATATATGGACGATTTGTATACCCTGCAGAACCGCGGCTATTGCTTGGGCTTTCATGACGGCAAGCTGACGAATATCAGCCAAAACTATGAATATACGCGTACGCTCGGCGAATGGCTGTTTGCCGGTTCTATTGTGGAATGGCAGGGCGATGACGCCGTTTTTGAAGTGCGCAACTATATTAACGGCGGCGAGTTTATAGACTTTTTAATTCCGAATACTTTGGAGAATCTGCGCTTAACTTTAACGGAATTTGAGGACGCTGAGAGCGGCGAGATTACTCCAAGAGTTTCAGCGGGGCAGGGCAAAAAAATCCGCATTCGTCCGGAGCAATGGAAATTGCCGATAGCGGAGGTTAAAGCCAAGCTGCCGCAATATGTAATCGCCCGCAAGCTGCAGGGGCTATCCGGCGAAAATGCGGAAATGTATGAGCGCAAGCGGCAGGAATTTGCTCAGCTGATTAACAAAGAGGATAAATAAAATATGCTGAAGAATCCGGTTTTGGTTATTGCCGGTCCGACGGCTTCCGGCAAGTCAGCATTGGCGGCAGAAGCTGCTCATGCTCTTAACGGCGTGGTGCTGAACTGTGATTCTATGCAGATTTATAAAGATATTCCGATTATTGCCGCGGCGCCGACGGAAGCTGAAAAAAAACTGGCGGAACATCGCTTGTTTGAAATTTATGACTGCAATAAGCGCGGCAATGTGGTAGACTGGCTGAATTTATGCGCGGCGGAAATCCATAAATTATGGGCGGAGAATCGGCTGCCGGTAGTGGTCGGAGGAACCGGATTTTATGCGGAAGCTTTGCTGAACGGGGTAACGCCGATACCGGAAACGCCGCCGGAAATCCGCCTACAGCTGCAGGAGCGTTTAGGTAAATTCGGACTTGCGGAGCTATATGCCGAGCTGCAGCAAAAGGATGCGGAAATAGCCGCTAAGCTGAATCCAAACGACAAAACCAGAATTATCCGCGCGCTGGAAGTGATGGCGGCAACCGGAAGCAAGCTTTCGGAATGGTATAAAAAGCCGCTTATCCAAAAACTGCCGGAAGCGCATTTTATGACTGTGAAAATTATGCCGGAGTTGGAGGTTATTGCCGAACGCTGCTGTCTGCGGCTGGATAAAATGGTTAATGAACTCGGAGTTTTATCTGAAATAGAACGGCTGCTGACCCGCGGCGTGGATGAAAATATGCCGGCTATGAAAGCTTTGGGCGTGCCTGAACTCAGCTTGTTTATAAAAGGGCAGGCCACGCTGGAAGAAGCCTTGGCTTTGGCAAAACTGCACACCAGACAATATGCCAAACGCCAGCGCACTTGGCTGAAAAATAAAATGAGCGCCGATGTGGTTTTTGAAAACGTTTACACAGGTCAAAAAGACTATTTACAGCAAATTTTCAAGGCTATAAACCTGTGAACAAGTCTGTTAACAACAATATAAATCCTTGCACATTGCGTTGTTTGGTTATAAAAAATAAACATTGTTAAATTTTGGAGAAGATGCATATGTTTGCAAAATTGATGGGAATGCTTTCAAGCGATATGGCGATTGATTTGGGTACCGCTAATACGCTTGTATATGTACGCGGGCGAGGAATCGTCTTAAATGAGCCGTCGGTGGTGGCGATTGAAGAATATAAAGGACGCAAGCAGGTTTTGGCCGTCGGCAATGAGGCAAAACAAATGCTGGGGCGTACCCCGGGGAATATTCAGGCTATCCGTCCGCTGAAAGACGGTGTTATCGCCGATTTTGAAATTGCCGAAGAAATGATAAAATATTTTATCTGCAAAGTGCATAACCGCCGCGCGTTTGCTTCTCCGCTGATTGTTATATGCGTGCCGTCCGGCTCTACGGCTGTGGAACGCCGTGCTATTCAAGAATCGGCAGAATATGCCGGTGCGCGCAAGGTTTGGCTGATTGAAGAGCCTATGGCTGCGGCTATCGGCGCCGGTTTGCCGGTTACGGAGCCGACAGGCAGCATGGTGGTTGATATAGGAGGCGGCACAACCGAAGTTGCTGTTTTGTCTTTGGGCGGCATTGTGTATTCCCGTTCTATCCGCGTGGGCGGCGACAAAATGGACAGTGCTATTGTAAACTATATCCGCCGCAATAAAAATTTGCTGGTCGGCGAAAGCAGCGCTGAAAAAATTAAAAAAGAAATCGGTTCGGCCTGCCCGCCGGAAAAAGGCGAAGGCCGCACGGTGGAAATTAAAGGCCGCGATTTGGTAAACGGCGTGCCTAAGGAAATTGTGGTAACCGAAAGACAAGTGGCCGAAAGTTTGGTTGAGCCTGTTTCAGATATTGTGGAAGCTGTAAAAGTGGCTTTGGAAAATACGGCTCCGGAATTGGCGGCCGATATTGTGGACAAAGGCATTGTACTGACCGGCGGCGGCGCCTTGCTGGCCAACTTAGACCAAGTGCTGCGCAATGCTACAGGCTTGCCGGTATCTATTGCCGAAGAACCTTTGGCTTGTGTGGCTAAAGGCTGCGGCAAAGCTTTGGATCAGGTTAACAAGTTAAAAAGCGCTTTGTCCAATATGGGCTGAGGCGGCTTGTGATTATAGGAAAATAAAAGATGAAACGGCGCGGAACCCTGCTTATCAGAATTGGTGAACTAAAGGATTTTTTGCGCCATTTCTTTATTTTTTTGCTGTTTGTCAGCGCGTTTTTGCTGATTTTGCTGAGCCGTGTAGACAGTTTGGTGGTGGATGCCGCCAATAGCTTTGTAATGAATGTCACCGGACCGGTTATGCAGGTGGTGGAACTGCCGTCGCGCTTTATTCATCGGGTCTATACCTATTTTTATGACATCAGCCATATATATGCCGATAACCGCGCGCTGCAGGTGGAAAATAAGCAAATGCTGATGCTGCAGAATAAAGTGCGGACGCTGGAAGTGGAAAATCAGCTGCTGGAGCGTCTGCTGAATTATGTCCCGCCGGCCGAAGCCACGTTTATGAGTGCGAAAATTATTGCCGAATCCGGCGACAGCTTTACGCATACGCTGCTTGTTTATATCGGCGATGAAAATGTCAAAAAAGGGCAGATTGTTTTAGGCGATGAAAGCGTTATCGGACGCATAGACAAAGTCAGCGGGCGCTATGCGAAAGTGATTTTAGTTACGGATATCAACTCCAAAATTCCGGTAGTGATAGAGCGTACGCGGGTGCGCGGTATTCTGAGCGGCAATAACACGGCTTTTCCGCAGATGATGTTTACCCGTTCTACTTCAGACATTCAGGAGGGTGACGTGGTTGTGACTTCCGGCGTGGGGGGAATGTTTCCGTCCGGCTTGCCGATAGGGTTTGTAAACTCCGTAAAAAACGGAATTGTAGATGTGGAAACCATGGCGGATATCAGCAGGGTTGAATATGTGCGAATCGTGGACTACGGGCTTTCGGCAGAGAGTGAAAACTTAAGCGAATTTTTGGAAAACGATAAAAATGCACAATAACTTCAAAGATAAAATGCGCTTATTTTTTCGCCATCGGATTCCTCTGGTGGCGACGCTTATTTTGATGTTTTTGTTTTATGTGCCGATAAATTCGCTGGAGCTGAACTATTTCCGTCCGGCGGTGGGGTTTATCTGCGTTTATTACTGGACGCTGAAGCGCGACTATATGTTTAGCTATATTTCAGCTTTTGTCGTGGGTTTTTTGACCGACACCTATAGTTCTACTCCGCTGGGTATAAATATTTTAATGATGATGCTGCTGGTTTTTGTTACCAATATGCTGGCGCGCTATTTTAAGGCTGCGTCGTTTGTCAGCGGCTGGCTGGTGTTTTCGCTGGCCGGATTTGCCCTCACTCTGATAAAGTGGCTGTTTGTTTCGGCCTATTTCAGCCGGTTTGTGCCGATGACGGAAATTATGGTTAATTTGCTTTCTACTTTAATGTTTTATCCGCTTATTTCATATTTTAATATTTGGGTGCAGGATAACTTGCTGCCGCAGGAACGTATAAATGAATAGAAACGGCGAAAAAAGCAGAGTTGTGGAACGCAGAACTTTTGTGGTTATACTCTTTAACCTGCTGGCTTTTGCCGTGATTGCGGCGCGGCTGTATTTTTTGCAGGTAAAGGAAGCCGATAAATACAAGATGCTGTCGGATGAAAATCGGATTTCCACCCGTTTTTTGGTGCCGCCGCGCGGGCTGATTTATGACCGCAACGGCGAAGTCATTGCCAAAAACGAACAGGATTTTCAGGCTTTAATGGTGGCGGAGCAGACTCCGGATATTGAAGACACTTTAGAAACGTTTAAAAAAATTATTCCACTGAGCGAGGGCGAAGAACAGAAAATCCGCAAAGATTTGAAAAATAAACGCCGCTTTATTCCGATAAAGCTGAAAGATAATCTGAGTTGGGCGGAGGTTTCTAAAATTTTGCTGCATGCGCCGGATTTGCCGGGTGTGGAAATTGACGAGGGTTTAAGCCGCTATTATCCGTATGCAGATATTTATGCGCATGTTTTGGGGTATGTGGGACCGGTTTCGGATAAAGATAAAAAAGATAATCCGCTGTATATGGTGCCGGGGTTCAAAATAGGCAAGTCCGGATTGGAACGCTATTTTGACTATAAACTGCAGGGCAAAGGCGGAACCATAAAACTGGAAGTCAACGCCTATGGCCGCGTGATGAATGAAATAGAACGCAACAGCGGCGAAGAGGGCGAAAGCCTGACGCTGACTTTAGACGCCCGTCTGCAGCGCGCGGCCTATGAAGCATTCGGAGAAGAAAGCGGAGCGGCGGTGGTTTTAAATGTGCGGACCGGAGAAATTTTGGCTTTGGTTTCCACACCGTCTTTTGACCCGAATTTATTTACTAACGGTATCAGCTATAAGCATTGGAACGAGCTGCTGAACAACGAGCGTACGCCGCTGGTCAACAAGGCGGTTTCGGGGCAGTATTCTCCGGGGTCTACTTTTAAGGTTGTGGTGGCGCTGGCGGCGCTGGAAGCCGGAGTTATTGACCTTAATACCCGCTTTAACTGCAGCGGCGGGATTGATGTCGGGAACATCCGTTTCCATTGCTGGCGGCATTCCGGACACGGCAGCCTTAATGTGGTGGAGGCTTTGAAACATTCCTGCGATATTTTCTTTTATGAAACGGCGATGAAACTAGGTATTGACCGCATTCATGATATGGCGGTTAAATTGGGAATGGGAAATGTTTTAGAAGTCGGCTTGGATAATGAAAAAGCCGGAATTATACCGACTAAAGCTTGGAAAAAAGCTCGTTTCGGCACTTCTTGGACGCACGGAGACGCTGCAAATTCCGGTATCGGACAGGGCTATGTGCTGGTTACGCCACTGCAGCTAGCAACAATGCTGGCGCGGGTTGTGAACGGCGGCTATGCCGTGCAGCCGACCTTTATTAGACCGACAGAAAAAGAATTGGCAAAGGTAAAGCGCTTGGATATCTCTACTAAAAATATAGAAATTGTCAAGCGCGGAATGTTTGAAGTGGTTAACGGCGCCGGCGGTACGGCAGGGCGGGCGCGCTTTAATTATAACGGAGCCTTAATGGGCGGAAAAACCGGTACTACGCAGGTTCGCCGCATTTCTATGAAAGAGCGCAGCAGCGGTATTCTGCGCGATGAGCAGCTGCCGTGGCGTTTGCGTAACCATGCTTTGTTTATCGGCTTTACTCCGGTGGATAATCCGCGTTTTGCCGTGGCGGTTATTGTGGAACACGGTTCTTCCGGTTCCGGCGTGGCGGCGCCGATTGCCAGCCGGATTTTGCAAAAAGCGCTGCAGTTGGATATTAAATAGGTGCTAAAATGTATGGAATTGGATATAACAGCCGAAATTTAAGCTTTAAAGATAAAATACTGAAACTTAGTTTTTGGTACATTCTGCTGATTATGATTTTAGCCGGTATCGGCACCATGACGCTTTATTCGGCGGCCAACGGCAGCTGGGAGCCTTGGGCTATCCGCCATATCAGCCGGTTCGGCGTGGCTTTGCTGCTGATGCTGGGACTGGCAATGGTGGATATCCGCTATTATTATAACGGCGCCTATGCTTTTTATTTTGTGACCTTATTTTTGCTGTTTGCGGTAGAAATCGGCGGGCATATCGGTATGGGCGCGCAGCGCTGGATAAATTTGGGACTGTTTAAAATTCAGCCGTCAGAGCTGATGAAAATCGGCATGGTTTTGTTTTTAGCACGCTATTTCAGTACGACTACGCTGCAGAATATCCGCACTATCCGCGGTATTCTTATTCCGGCGGTGATGACGCTTTTACCGGTGGCGCTGATTTGCCTGCAGCCGGATTTAGGAACGGCGCTGATGCTGCTGTTTACGGCAACGATTATGCTGTTTGTGGTAGGCGTGCAATGGTGGAAATTCGCTTTAGTCGGAGCAATCGGCGGAGCGCTGCTGCCGGTAGCTTGGAACTTTTTGCATGAATATCAGCAAAACCGCGTTTTAACCTTTTTAAATCCGGAGCGCGATCCGCTCGGCGCCGGCTATCACATTATTCAATCTAAAATCGCTTTCGGTTCAGGCGGAATTTTCGGCAAGGGTTTTCTGCACGGCACGCAGACGCATTTAAACTTTTTGCCGGAGAAACATACAGACTTTATTTTTACGATGTTTTCCGAAGAGTTCGGCATGATTGGCAGCCTGACTTTGGTTTTGCTGAATATTTTGGTTATTGCTCTCGGCTATATGTTTGCTTTCAGAATTAACAATTATTTCGCCAAACTGGTGGTTATCGGGCTGAATACAAACTATTTTCTGTATGTGTTTATCAACATCGCCATGGTAATGGGCGTGCTGCCGGTGGTGGGAATTCCGCTGCCGCTGATTTCATACGGCGGGACAGTCATGTTTTCAATCATGTCAAGTTTCGGCATTATTTTATGTATGAAAATAAATCAGGATAACAATATAAATTTTGCCGCCGAAGATTAAATCCGGCGGCCATACAGCTTGTGTTTTGCTAAGCTTAGGCGCTTTCGCGCATGTTTCTGGCTCTTAAGACGGTCGGCAGCGTGCGGGCGATGTCATGATTGCATTTGCCGTCGCCGGTCATGTCTATCATATTTTCTTTAGCCAAGCGCATATCGCGGGATATAACCATGGCTTGAATATCCGCCGGAAGCTGTTTTACCATTTCTGAGTTAGGGTTAATGCGTTCGCCGTTCGGGCTGCGGTACGGAACTTCATGAATGCAGCAGGCAATCATAAACATCTGACGCAGTTCGGCTGACATCGGATGGTGCGAATCGGCAGTATAATTGCTTAAATCCAGCCCGATATTGCCTTTTTCGGCCTGTTCAACAATATTGTTGACGTCTTGCGCCAAGTTTCCGGAATTGCCGGAGTTGTCTTTATCTATCAGGCGGCGCATCTGAATTTTGAGCGGTATGCTGGCACGCAGGTAGTCATCGCGTTCCGAAACCGGAATATCATGCAGAATTGTCTGCGACAGGGTGTCTAAAACATCTTCTTTAAAGTGAGCCAGTTTAGCCTGAATCGGACGGGTTTTTAAGTAAGCAAGCAAATGTCCGCGGTGGTTGGAGGATTCAATTTTTTGCATGAGGTCAACAACTTGCGGTAAAAATTCGTCTTTTTCAATTTTGCCGCGGTTATATTTGCTGAACAAATGGATTAACATTTTTTCATGCTGGCAGTTTCCCCAGTCTTTTTTGATGGTTTGAATATCATCATGACGGGATTTTAACCAAGCTTTGCGTTCGGTTTCGTTCAGGGTGCCTGCTGCGGCTTTGTCTTTTAAGGACTCACGGAACAGGTGGCGGGCAGACAGTTCATAAGAAGCTTGTTTGCTGTAGCCTGCAGACAAGGCTGCTGTAAAGGCTGCCGCGGCCACAACTTGCTCAGGGGCAGGCGGCGGAGGCAGCAGGTTTTCGTTTTCTTCCGGCTTAGGCGGTTTTCGGCCGGCAGCGATGTCGCGCAGAATCTGGTCTTTGCCGTCAGCGGCAAGCTGCAGGATTTCTTGCGGAACCCGCCCGTTGAAAGTGTCGCGGATAGAAGCCGGGACTTTTATCCAGACGCTGAATTTTGAGCTGTAGTCGCTGTAAATGCGGCGCAGGCTTTCCGGTTTTACATCATCGGAGCAAGCCAAGATATAGTCTGTAGGCGCATAGGCTTTCAAATAATCTAAAAAGTCGTTGTCAAATCCGTTCATGGTTTGTCTCCCGAATAATAGTTAGTTTATCTGCCGCCTCTCTGCATTTTGAGGATGGCGATTTGCTCAGTCCGCAGAGCAGTATTGGTGTCTTTCTGCTGCTGAGTTTCCAGTTTTACGGTATCGTGGGCAATATCTTTGCCGCGGTTTTCAGACAAACCGGCCTTAACAATGGCTGCAGCTTCTTTCATGATAGCCGTGGCATTCTTTACGTCTTCAGCTGAGCCTTTTTCTCCGGCAACAATTTGCGGTTTGCCGTTTTCATCTTTTTGGATGGCGATTAAGCCGTCTTTTTTCATCTGCTCAAAGTTTTTCTTAATTTCAGAAATCTTCTGAATATCGGCTTTAGCTTTGTCAGAAACCTGCAGTTCCGGAGCTTCATGGCTTTCTTTTTGTTCAGTCTTTTCTTCGCCTTTTTTCTCATCTCCGGTTTGCTCTTTACCGTCATTTTTCTGCTGAGAAGCAGCCAAGTGGTCTTGAACTTGTTTTATCTGCTCTTCGCTCAGACCGCTTTTAGCCAAAGTTTCAGCGTCTAATTCTGTCGGTACGGCGCCTTGCATCGGGTTGCCGTTCAAAACGCAGGCAGCGTATAAGCGGGTGGCGATTTCTTTAGAAGCGTTATCCGGAAATTCTATCGGGCGTCCTTTATTATCCGGCTCTTTCAGCATAGTGTCAAAAACTTTGTAGTCGGCATCCGGCGAAACAGTTACATCATCCGGCGAACTGTAGTGGATTTCGGCATTGTTGAATTTTGCGGCAAAACCCTCTTTAGATGTATCTTGCTCGTAGTTTTCAATTTTACCCTCTTCAGCCTGAGCCTTATACCATTCAGCTTTTTCTTTTACCCAATCCGGAGTCTCTTCATTGGTTTTATCTTCCGGCTGCGGCTGAGCTTCATGAATTTTCAAAGCCGGTTTGTCTTTATCATCCTTATCGTCTTTGCTTTCATCTTTATCCTCATCTTTGCCGCCGTTTTCAGCAGTTTTTTGCGAATCGTCCTTTTTATTATCTTTATCATCGGTTTTGGTTTCGCCTTTTTGCGAATCCGTATTTTCATTGCTGAATTTTTTAACAGCTTCTTTATAAGCTTCTTCCGAAGTAATGCTTGCGGCCTCAATGCCATGAGCTTTGCAAAATTCCAGCTGCTCATCGCTTAATTTAAATTCTTTATCGTCGCTCATGGTATTGTCCTTTCGTTCAGTTTTCTGAGATTGTTTCTTTTGCTGTTTAGATTCAAATTTCTGATAGTCTTCGCGTTTGCTGATTTTATTGAACCTTTTTTGAATTTCTTCATAAAATCTGGCAGTTTCTTTTTCATCTTTAGGGTTGCGGATAAATTCGCCGTAATTGCCTAAAGCCCGCAAAACATTTCTTTCCGGCTTGGAGGGCTGATATTTGCCGTCAACGATTTTGCCTTTTTCCATTTTTTTCAGATTTTCGCTGATTTTCTGCAAAATATCTTCGGCGCTGATCTCATCCCCGTCGGCTAAATCTATCTGCGGCTTAAAACCGGCGGTGTTATAAAGATGAACGGCTTGAATTTTGCTCCACAGCGGCTTATCGCTGCGGATTTGCTTTTCGGCTGCGTCCAGAGTATCTTTTTCGTAATTTTGTAATTTAGCACCGAAAGAAATAAGTCCGTTAGCGCGGGCTGCTTCCCATTTTGTTATTTCTCCTCCTTCAGTTTGAAATGTTTCTGTAGAAAATTCTGCGACAACTTTTTCAAACTCTTCTTTACTGTCGTAAAAACGCCAAGGCTTATGCAATTCCTGTAAAGCAGCGGCTTCAAAGGCATTCGGAATATATTTTTGCGGTTTTGTAGAAGGCTCTGCCATCTTTTTTCTCCTTAATATATACATAAGGTAACATGTTTTTTATATTTTGTCTAGTGTTTTGTGCAAAAAATCAGGCAATTTCCCGATTAAAATTTAAATCGGCAATACCGATATAGTCGGTTAGGATTTTATCAATTTCAGCACGGGAATTTTGATAGCTTTCCAAAGCGTTATAGAAAAAGTTTCCGGTTCTGGTCTTTTTGCAGTCTATTTGCCGGCAGGATTCTACAATATTGCGGATTTTACCGATTTCTTCATTAGGAGCAACCGACGGCAGAGGCGGATTTTGCGGGGAAGGGCAGGTGTCCAGGAAATTAACTTCAAAAGCTTTGCGCACGCCCTCCAGATAACAAAGTTTTGTAAACTCGTTAAACATGGTCTGCGCAGCTTTTTTGATGGCAATAATATCATCTAAATTCGGCGCTCTCCGGCTATTGCAGAAATCGTGAAACTTTTGCTGATAGCGGCTGCGGTTTTGCAGATAGGTCTGCGCCAACTCAAAAAGGCTTTCATTATGCGCCAGATTCTGCAGTTTGGAAATCAGCATCAGCATGTTGCTGCGGCAGCGTCCGGCATAGGCTTTGCTCCATTTGCAGCCGCTGCCCAAAAACGGGTGCTGCAATTCAAATTCAACCGGCACGCTGCCTTTTTCTTTGATGATATTCAGGGCGCAGAGCAGGGCTTGGCGCAGCCTTAGCTTATTGGCAAAAAACAGGCAGTCATAGCCTGAAAAGGAAAACATTACTTTGTGATAAGAAGCTGTAAAATCGGTAATTAAAGCAATTTCTACGGCGTCAAGATTTTCTTGCTCGCAAAGCTGAACTTTTTTGAGGGCGGCGCGGTAGCCTTTTTCCATATCTGCAAGAGTTTCTTTGAAACGCGGCGGCATAAGCGCGGCGATGACCCGTTTTTTCTGCGCGGCTTGGCGGCTGACCGAGGTTAAATCCAGCCAAAGCCGCAAGGATTGGATAGTCGGCGTTTTTTCGGGAATAATGATGTTTTCTTCAAAATAGTGGCGGAAAGTTTCGTATTCATGATTCAGCGCCGAAGAGTGGCGGATGTCGTGGCAGGCGTTGTTTATGCAGTTTTTAATCTCGGCGGCAGAAATCAAACATGGCGCAAAATTGCATTCGCTTTTATCTCCCATAATGAAATTTCCGCTGGAATCGCGGCAAAACACAAAATCTATGTTGTTGTAATCGGTCATCAAAGGCTGCTTAAACGATTGCTCTAAAGCCTTTTGTAAAAAAGTCTGTCCGCTCATGCTTTTTACTCCATTATTTTGCCAAGATTAGCAGTCAAGCGTTATAATTTGGTTAATACTGCCGTCTGTGCTGCGTATAAACTTAAAAAATCTTTGAAATTCGGGAAACATTATGTTAACTTGAACAAAGTTTGAAAAAAATTTATTACGGAGATAAATAACAATGTCGGGTAACGCCAGATATAACGGAAAAGAATCGTTTGCCGAATGGCAAAAAGAATGGCAGCTGGAAGATAGATATAACTTCCGCTCTATTGAAGCAAAATGGCAGAAAATTTGGAATGACGAAAAAGCTTATAAAGTTGAAATAGACCATTCTAAACCAAAATTTTATGCTTTGGTTGAGTTTCCTTATCCGTCCGGCGCCGGCTTGCATGTGGGACACCCGCGCTCTTATACGGCGCTAGACGTGGTTTCGCGCAAAAAGAGAATGCAGGGCTTTAATGTTTTGTATCCGATGGGTTTTGACGCTTTCGGTTTGCCGGCAGAAAACTACGCTATCAAAACCGGCGTGCATCCGGCAATTTCTACTAAACAGAATATAGAAAACTTTACCCGCCAGTTGAAATCCATAGGCTTTAGCTTTGATTGGGACAGAAGTTTTGCAACATGCGACCCGGAATATTATAAATGGACGCAATGGATGTTTATTCAATTGTGGAAACACGGTTTGGCCTATAAGTCAAAAATGGCGATTAACTGGTGCCCATCCTGCAAAGTCGGCCTAGCAAATGAAGAAGTTGTCAACGGCTGCTGCGAGCGCTGCGGAGCTCCGGTTGTTCGCCGTGATAAAGAGCAATGGATGGTGGCCATCACCAAATATGCCGACAGACTGATTGACGATTTGAAAGAAGTTGATTTTATTGACCGCGTGCGTTCTACTCAAATTAACTGGATTGGGCGTTCCGAAGGCGCAGAGCTGAGTTTTGAACTGACTGACAATAACGGCAATTCTTTAGGCAAGAATATGGTTGTTTACACCACTCGTCCGGATACAACTTTCGGCGTGACCTACACGGTTATGGCGCCGGAGCATGAGTTTGTTAAAGAGCTGATGAGCCGTTTTGAAAACGCGGCCGAAGTACAGAATTATATTGATGAAGCGGCTAAAAAATCCGAGCTGCAGCGCACGGCCGACACTACTAAAACAGGTGTTGAACTAAAAGGCATTAAAGCGAAAAATCCGTTTACAGGCAAACTGATACCGGTGTTTATTTCCGACTATGTTTTGACCGGTTACGGCACTGGCGCCATTATGGCGGTTCCGGCGCACGACCAGCGCGACTATGATTTTGCCAAAGTCTTTAATTTGCCGATTATTCAAGTTTTGGACGGCGGAGATATCAGCGAAAAAGCTTGGGAAGAAGACGGCAAGCATATCAATTCCGGTTTCTTGGACGGCATGGATAAAAAAGAAGCTATGGCCGCTGCCATTAAATATGCCGAGGAAAAAGGTTTCGGCAAGGCTAAAGTAAACTTCAAACTGCGTGACTGGGTATTCTCACGCCAGCGCTATTGGGGCGAACCTATCCCGATGGTTTATTGCGAACACTGTGGATGGCAGCCGATTCCGGAAGATCAGCTTCCGCTGAAATTGCCGGAAGTTCCTGATTACCGTCCGAATGATAACGGCGATTCTCCGTTGACTAATGCTACAGAGTGGGTAAAAACTACTTGTCCGTGCTGCGGCGGTCCGGCTCGCCGTGAAACCGATGTGATGCCGAACTGGGCCGGTTCTTCTTGGTATTTCCTGCGCTACTGCGATCCGCACAACGACAATGAATTTGCCTCTAAAGAAGCCTTGGATTATTGGATGAATGTGGATTGGTACAACGGCGGTATGGAACACACCACGCTGCACCTGCTGTATTCCCGTTTTTGGCATAAATTCTTGTATGACTGCGGCTATGTACCGATGCCGGAGCCGTATCACAAGCGTACATCGCACGGGATGATTTTGGCTGCCAACGGCGAAAAAATGTCTAAATCCCGCGGCAATGTCGTAAATCCAGACGATATTGTTTCTACTTACGGCGCCGATACATTCCGTTTGTATGAAATGTTTATCGGACCGTTTGACCAAGTGGCAATGTGGTCGGAAGAAAG
>ERZ1034855.439-NODE-439-length-16522-cov-9.055687_pt1 | contig 16522 bp, 26 predicted proteins | sample MGYA00520699_ERZ1034855 | MGnify/ENA primary metagenome ERZ1034855 (study PRJEB33766, sample SAMN09781730) | gut metagenome | biome: gut microbiome | host: Homo sapiens | place: Madagascar | study: EMG produced TPA metagenomics assembly of the PRJNA485056 data set...
GCGCACCGGTGCCGGGCTTTATGCAGGCCCTGCTGAAAAAGCTGAAGGTACACACTGAGGACACGGCAGAGGAGAACCTGCCGGGAGAGGAGAATAGCGATGAGTAAGAAGGTCTACATCAGCCCCAGCGACCAGGTGAGCAACGCTTACGCCTGGGGCAACACCAACGAGCACGTCCAGTGCCAGAAGATCGCCGAAGCGGAGGCGGCAGCCCTGCGCCGCAGCGGCGTGGAGGTGCAGGTGGCGGCTCTGGGCTCCACCATGGCCCAGCGCTGCGCCCAGTCCAACACTTTCAAGGCGGACATCCACAACTGCGTCCACACCAACGCCTGCAACAAGCAGGTCATGGGCACCCGGCTGTTCTGCTATGCCATCCCCGGCAAGGGGTACGACGCCTGCAAGGCGGTGTTCAACGAGCTGGCTCCGCTGTCTCCCGGCACGTCCGAGAACGTGCAGAAGAATCCCAACCTTTACGAGGTGCGGACTCCGGCGGCTCCCACGGTGTACTGTGAGTGCGAATTCCACGACACGGTGGAGGGTGCCAAGTGGATCGTGGAGCACACCACGGAGATCGGCGAGGCCATCGCCAAGGGCCTGTGCAAGTACCTGGGTGTGACCTTCGTCCCGGCCAAGGCGGAGGAGAAGCCCGCCGAAGAACCCAAGGCCGACACCGAACAGGTGCTGTACCGGGTCCAGGTGGGAGCCTTCGCCGTCCGCGCCAACGCCGAGAAGATGCTGGACCGCCTGAAAAAGGCCGGGTTTAGTGGGTTCATCGTGAAGGGAAAGAAGTAAGAAGTAATATAACCAAGGCCCCGGGTTTGCGCCCGGGGCCTTGGTCGTGCCGAATAGTTACACAAGATATACCCATCTACAGATGGATATATCTTGTGTAATTATTTTGCGCGGAAAAAATCGCAGCTTATAGGTTTAGGTCAAACTCTATATGGCGGTCCGGATAGAGGCGGATCTCCTTGATGACGATCCTCCAGAACTCCTGTTGCTTGTCCTTGGGCAGATCGGCGTACATGCCTTTCCAGTCTCCCTGCAGGAGGCCGTCTATCTTTTCCCCGCTCGGGGCGGGCACGGCCAAGGCGGCTTGCTTCACCTCCAGCTCATCCAGCTTGGCCATGAAGCCTGCACGGTCACGCTTATACTCATCCAGGAAGATCAACTCGTTCAGGTACAGCTCCTTCAGTCGTGAAAGTTTACCCTTCAGCGCCGCGATCTCGCTGCTGTAGTCCTTTCTCCTGGCCCCGCTCAGTCTGGATGTCTGCCGCTTGTACTCGGCAAATTTGGCGTCCAGCGCGCTGAGCAGATACCTCTCCAACTTGGCCTCGCTGATCGAGCGATTATTGGTGCACGGTATCCGCCTGCAGAAGTGGTTGGAGCAATTGTAATGCGAGCTTACAACGTTCTGGTTTTTCCGGCCGCCCATGCGTCCGCCACAAACCGGGCAGAAGATCAAGCCGGAGAAAAGGTATACCCGATTCTGGGCGGGACGGCGCATTACGCGCTTGCGCATGAGTTGGATGGCGTCATACTGCGCCTTGGTGATGTACGCTGGGCACATGCCGTCCGTGCCGAAGTAGCGGCCGTAATAGGCTGTGCTGCGCAGCAGTTTGTCCGCACCCTGGTACGGGATGAAGATGCCGTATTCGCTCTTGATATAGTCCTGCGTGGCGGAGACGGAGCCGCAGGCCATGTACTTGCGGAAAAAGGCGTCCACGGCGGCCTCTGTTTCAGGGTCCTTCACGTACCGCTTGCCCTCGATGGTGTAGCCGAAGGGTTTGTCCCCGGTGAGGGGTTCAAGGCGGGCGCGCTTCCCGTCGAACACCTTCTTGATGCGCTCTGAGGTGCGGTCTGCTTCGTCTTGGGCCACAGCCAGCATAATATTGATCTTCAGGCGGCCTGCAGCGGTGGATGTGTCGTAGTCCTCATAGATCGTCCGCCAGGACACATTGTGCGCCTCGAGGATCTCCTGGACCTTGTAATACTCGCCGATATTGCGGAACCACCGGTCCAGCTTGGTAACGAGGACGATGTCCACTTCGTCGCGCTTGACGGCCTCCAGCAAGGCCAGCATGGCCGGCCGATACTCCACCTTCTTGCGGGCGGAGTATCCGGCGTCCGCGAACACACCGACGATGCGCATTCCGTGTGCCCGGGCATACTCCTCCAGGTCGCCCCGCTGGTCGTGGATAGACAGGCCGTACTTCGCCTGTTCTTCAGTGGACACGCGGGGGTATAGAGCCGCCCGCAGGGGTAGGCTCTCACCCACAGGGGTATCTTTCTTCATGGTGTTCCTCCTTCCCCCGTGCCCGAATCGGGCACGGGTCACACATTGCCATCGCGGGGTGCAGGGGCAGCGATATCTTCGGCAGCATAGAGTTCGTCTGTGTAGGTCTCGATTCCGTCTATATGTTCTGATAGCTTGGGCTTGATGTGCTGCTTCATGGGGTCAAGGATGAAGTCGAGCCCGTGCTTGCGGGCCATTTTGGCAACGGGGATGAAATCACTGTCCCCGGCAATCAGGACGATTTGATTCACGTATCCGCCGTAAGCCAGCGAAGCAACATCGAGGCCGATACGCATGTCGACACCCTTCTGCTTTACGTCCAAGCGGAAGTCATTCCGCGTGAGCGTGTCCACACCGCGCCGCCCAGCAAGGATATCGCGCAGCGCATCATCTTTGAGGATGTAACATGCCTGGGACTCTGCCAACTCGCCGCGCCGTATAGCCAGCTTGCGCTTTCTAGCCAATTCTTCAAAGAAAGTATTTGTCCACTTGGTTCCGCTCATGTCCGAAAAATTAAGCTTCTCCCCGGTCAGAGGGTGAATCATTTGCCTGGTCAGGGGAGGGCAGTCGTAATAGAAAATGCGATACAGGTCGCGGGGTTCCTCCGGCCTGGAGATGTGTAGCATGCAATAGGCATACAATTCTGCTGCCCGCTCGGCGGCTCCTTTTCGGCCCCAGATATCGAGGGCTCTCTTTCTGTAGTACCCGCCGTCTACCAGTATTGCAGTACGCCGCATCATCGCTTGGTCCATTTTATCTCCTCCTGTAAAAATAAAAACCCCTGGGAGTTGGAACATCCCGAAAGGTGGGAGTCCGTGCCCAGGGGTTACAATAGCTACACAACACTGTCGTTGTGCTTTCTATATTATTCCCCTGAGTTCAAATTGTCAACCACCAGTTAGCAAATTCGTTAATTTTGCCGATAAATTTTTAGAAATAAACGAATACGTTTACTCCTGCAGCGTTCGCTGTGCCCGTATCGGGCACGGATTACCAATATTTACTTGGAGACTTTCTTTCGATACACCTCTACAATTCTTGTGGAGGTGTATCAAAATGGATTACAAAGACTACCAGTATTCCAGAGATGCGGCGTGGCGTATTTTGATTGACTGCCACGTTACAAAATTGCCTGTAAGGGTATTGGATATCTGTCGAAGATTGGATATCCAAGTGCGGCGAACGGTCCCTACAGAAGGCTCTGAAGGGCGCAGTTTGATACTGGGTGGGCAGCCGGTGATTTTGCTGGCGGAAGGTCCATCGCCAGAGCGGCGAAGGTTTACGCTGGCGCATGAGCTGGGGCATATCCTGCTCGGACATGTAGACCGGGTGGGGGTATTGAACCGGGAGCCATCACCGGAAGACGATCCACTGGAACAAGCAGCCAATGTGTTTGCATCTCGCCTGCTGGCTCCGGCATGCGTCCTGTGGGGCTGTGGAGTGTCGTCAGCAGCAGAAGTTGCGCAGTTGTGCGGCATCAGCCAGACAGCCGCAGCATTCCGTTGGGAGCGGATGCAACGGCTGTACCGGCGAAATAAATTCCTGGCCAGCCCTCTGGAACGGACGGTCTATGCCCAGTTCCGGCCGTACATAGAGACCCACAAAGGTCTGTAATCTTCACTCGGGCGGCGCACGATGCGCCGCCCTCTTTCAATCCCGGCTCGTGCGTTCTTCCACCAACGCGTGAAAAAGTTGTCCTGTAACATAGGCGTCCGCGAGAGACCTATGCGCACCGAAATAGTCGATTCCGTAATATTGGCACAGCGTACCCAATTTGTAATTCTCCACATCTTTGTAAGGAACGACTCTTTTTGCAAGGGCCAGTGTGTCAAAGAGCTTTTGGCCAGCCTGAACATCAAATCCGCGCCGGTATAGAAAGGCCAGATCAAAGGGTAGGTTATGGCCTACGATAGGCATTCCGCCCACAAATGCATTTAAGGATGGCATAATCTGCCAAATGGACGGAGCACCCTTGACCATCTCGTCTGTTATTCCATTGATTCTTGTTGCATCCTCGGGGATTGCTTTGCCTGGGTCGATTAAGGTGGTAAACGCAGCGACGGGCTTAAAGTCAGCAAATTTGATAGCGGTCACCTCTAAGATCGGCATGGTGACGCGGAGGCCACAGGTTTCTATGTCCACGGAAATAAAGTTGCTGAGCACTGGCAGTTTCGACCTGACAGTAATCGTGGAGTAGTGTGGATCCAGCGTATTCAGACTCCGGACGGCAGTTTTTTCTCCGTCCGTGCCTACAAGGACCCTGGGGATAGCTTCTACAGAGTCGCCGAATGCCTGCGCTCGTATTTCGCGCCTGCGCTTTCTTGCATCTTCATCTGCGCGTGCCCGTTCAACTTGTTCTGCTGCCCGTGCTTGAGCGGCAGCATCTGCTTCGGCCACCGCTCTCATCCTGGCATCGGCCTTGATTGCAGCTGATAGTGCTGTAATGCAGTCATAGAGCCAGCCAATACCAAAAAGACCGCCGGTAAATATGTAGAGAATCCCAATGCCAATTTCCCCCCGAACAAACTTGTGGACACCGAAGAACCCAAGAAAAAATGTAATCCAAAAGTACACCCATCGATTCATAAGGGAGTTCCTCCAATTCTGCAAATATTTATAATTCGTCCGTCTCCTCCGGGAGACGGTTTATTTGTTCCTGTAAAGCTGCAAATTCCTCGCGGCTCACGATTTTGGTCTGAACACCACCGCCTCTAGCGGCATAGGTCAGTACAAATGCTCCCATTTCCGGCACATCCGTTCGCCCAAGTAGGTAGTCTACGGAGCAGTCGAGATAATCGGCAATCTTTGCGAGATTATCTGCTTTCGGCATAGATGTCCTCATCATGGTCATCATGTTGTCTCCAAGCCCTAACTCTTTCAGCATCTTCTTTGCTGTCGATTTTCGGATACGCAGCATAGCCCGAATTCGTTCAGCAACATTAGCGGAATTGTACAACACAACCCACTCCTTTCTGTGCAGATGAATAAAATATCTAAACTTTGTTATTTTGATATTGACAATCTCAAAATTTTGATATAGCATAAGCCCATAGCAAACAAGCAGTTAGCGCGAACGTGCCCGATTCGGGCACCAGGAAAGGGGGTGATGGGGATGAACATTTGCGAAGCCATACGGGCACGGACGCCCGGGCGGCCATATCTTCGGCGGAAATCCTGGGAATTCCGGTTGACGGTAGACGGCTCCCGAAGGGCCCTTTTAAGTCAGTCCCAATTCCGCATTCTTCCCACGGATACGCCGGACGGTTGCTTAGCGGTGTCTATGACAGATCACCGTCCCCGCCCCAGCTGGGCGCCCATGGCCGCCGACTTGCTGGCAGACGACTGGGAAGTGGTGTAGTCACAGGTGAAGTGTCCCAATGTATTTGTCAATGGCTGCCTTAGCAACGCCCTCTGCAATGGACGAGATGGCCGACAGGGAGAAGTCTCGGGCCTTTGCAAGCCCGGCCTTCACAACGGCCCAATGGTCCTTGTCCCGTATCTGGTTCAGGAACTCGTGACCATCGAAGGTGATATCTTCAATGATGCAGGCGCATACCACGCCGTTGTCCGCAATCTCCGTGGACATTTCGATGTATCCGGCCTGTTCCAGATTATGCAGGGCATAGAACACATTGGGCGCGTCAAATTCCGGAACGCTTTTGCACACTGCGTCAAGGTCGGTAGTATCCATGCAAACAGCGCCGTCCTCGTCGACGTCTATGCAAAGGAGTTCCTCCAGGGCGAGCATGACCCCGCGAACGCAGTCAGAATTTAATTTCATGATGTCCTCCTGTTGGTGAATGAATATCGTGCCCGATATATCGAAATCTGCTAACGGGTAGTTAGCACCACTATTAACAGTAGCACAAAATCAGCAATCATGCAATCGGAAAGGCGGTGATACCGTGAATCTTGGTGAAAACGTGAAGTCCCGGCGCGTTGCTCTGGGCAAATCCACATACGACCTGGCCCGGGATGTGGGCGTTACGGACGTGACGATCTCCTACGTGGAGCGCGGCCTGCGCCGCCCCAGCTTGATGCTGGCGATGAAGCTGGCGGACGCGCTGGGCTGCACGTTGACGGAGTTGGTCCAGGAACCAGCATAGCGCGGAAGGGGGATTAAATCCATGGCGCATGATGCCAGAAATATCTATCAGATCGCCCGGAAAACAGCCGGTCTGACACAGGAGGCGGCTGCGGAGCGGCTGGCCCTGTCGGTGGAGAGCCTGCGGGCCTATGAGACCGGGCAGCGTATCCCGGGCAACGACGTGGTCAGCATGATGATGAGCGTGTACAACGCCCAGTATCTGGGCATCCAACATGTGCAGGCGGCCGGTGCGCCGCTGCCGGCCTGCGTGCAGGACGTGCAGGTGGGCCTGTCCCTGGAGTCCAGCACCATCAAGCTGGTGAACCGGTGGCTTGCCTTCGCCAACCGGCACCGCTGCGATCAGCTGCTGGCCATCGCGGAGGATGGGATCATCGATGAGGCGGAGCGGCCGCAGTTCCGCGAGATCATGGAGGAGCTGTCGGAGCTGGTGCGGGCCACGCTGGCCCTGATGTACACGGAGGAGGGTTGATATGCGGTGCAGGGACCGCAGGCGCGTGCATAGAGTAGTCTGTGAGGAGGGATGACATGGATTGCATTGCAGCGGCGCTGGAGTTTCTTATGCGCGAGACGTTAGCCCGACATGGGCTGACGGCAGAAATCACGATTACGAAGATCAACCAGGGAGAAAGCGAGGAGTCTGATGAACAGAGGAAGGCAGACAGGCTGCATGCTGTACCCGCTGTGCGTGGACAGCTCGGTCTGCCGGGGTGACTGCGTGCGGTATATGCGGGCCACGGCCCGGGACCGCAACGCCGTCCGGGCGCAGATCGCGGGCATGAAAAACAAAAGAAGCCGCCCGAAGGCGGCAGAAGGAGCGTGTATACATGAGTTGGAACCCATTGAACCTTGCCCGTAAGGACGGGCACCCGGAGCCCGGGCAGCTATGCGTGATCAGCCGGGTGTGGGCCGGAAGCCCGGGGGCGGCCCGGCTGGAGTACATAGCCGGGACGTTCGTCCGGGACCCGCAGGACCCGGCGTCCCGTAAGCTGTGGTGGGTCCGCGGGGACGGATACACCCGGGAGAACCCCGCCACCTGGTCCGGTAGATATCATGATATCCAGTGGCTTGCCGTCTCCGGTGTGCGGGGAGGTGAGAGCGATGCTTGATGTGCTGATGCCTATCGTGTTCGCGGGCACCGTCGCCAGCGGCGTTATGAGGCTGGCGGACTGGATCGACCGGCCCCGGCAAAAGAAAAGCCGCACACGGGGTGGGACCCGTGCACGGCACGAAGCGTAAGCGCTTCAGACGACAATGATAGTATACCACAGGTGCGCGCAAAGCGCAAGGAGGAAAATTGTGGAAAATAAGATTAAGTTGGTCCGCCGCCGGGGCTTCACGGTGCTGCCCAATCAGCTACTGAGGGACAGGTCCCTGACTCTGGCGGCAAAAGGCCTGTTTGCCATGATGGCATCCTACCCGGAGGACTGGGAGTACTCCGTGCGGGGTCTGGCGGCAGACGTGGGGTGCGGGCGCGATATGATCCGCTCCGCCCTCCAGAAGCTGGAAAAATCCGGGTACCTTCTGCGGGAGCAGGTGCACACGAAATCTGGTAAATTTGCGGGCAATATGTTCGTTTTGTACGATGAAAAAATCTCACCGTTGCCGGGTTTTCCGGCGCCGGAAAACACGTTGCCGGAAAACCCGACACAAAGTAAAGAAAGAATAAATATAAATATCCCCCCTAACCCCCCCAAGGGGGGGCGGCGTGCGCACAAGGATGCGCCGGACTGGATGCCGGATCGCTTCGCGGGCTTCTGGGCCTACTACCCGCCCAAGGGGCGCAAGGACAAGCAAGCGGCCATCCGGGCCTGGGACAAGCTCCGGCCGGATGATGCTCTCATCGCCGCCATTGGCCGGGCGCTGCGGATGCTGAAGGCCTCGGAGGACTGGCAGCGGGGTGTGGGCATCCCGTATGCCGCCACCTTCCTGAATGGGGAGCGGTGGCATGATGCGGACAGTCTGCCGGAGGTCCACGCCTCCAGCGGCAGCGAGGAGGAGTACGGATGGCAGAACTGAGCGCCGTCACCCGCCTGGACGCCGAGCAGGCCGTGGTGGGCTCCTTGCTGCTGGATGAATCGCTGGCCCCGTCCATCCTGGCCGCGGTGGATCTGGCCGACATCAGCGGCCCCACCAACCGGAGGATCCTCCAGGCGGCCCGGGCGCTGCTGCGGGAGGCCGCACCGGTGGACCCCATCACCCTGCGGGACAAACTGGGGCCGGAGTCGGCGGCGTACATGGTGCAGCTGATGGAGATCACACCTACCGCCGCCAACTGGCGGGTGTATGCCGATCTGCTGCACGAGCAGGCCACGCTGAGCCGGATCCGGGACATCGCCCAGGAGCTGTCTGACGCAGTCACCCTGGAGGAATGCCGCGGGCAAATCTCCAAGCTGGGCGACCTGATGGCCACCGGGAAGGGCGTAGACGCCTGGAGCATGGCGGACGCTTACCGCTGGTTCATGGAGTCCCAGGCCAGCGACAAGAAGCCGGAGTATATCAGCTACGGCATCCGGGAGATCGACGAAGGTACATACACGGAGCCGGGCGACGTGGTGGTTATCGGCGGCGAGCCGTCTGCCGGTAAGACGGCCCTGGGCCTGATGCTGGCCTATCACATGGCCAAGAAGTACCGCGTGGGATTTTTCAGCCTGGAGACCAGCACACGGAAGCTTACGGCCCGCCTGGTGTCGGCGGCCATCGGCATTAACTTCAACGATATCAAGCGGGGCACCATGGACGAGGCCGCATGGCTCCAGGTAGCCCAGGGCGGCGAGGACTTCACCGGCCGGGGCCTGACGCTGATCCCGGCGGCCGGGATGACGCCGACGCAGATCCAGGCGGAGAGCCGCGCCCGGGGATTCCAGATCATTTTCTTGGATTACATCCAGTTGGTGAAGCCGGAGGGCGATCCCCGGGCCAATACGGCCCAGGCCATCGCGGGCGTATCCCGATCTATGCACACCTTCGCCCAGTCCACCGGCACCCTGGTGGTGGAGCTGGCACAGCTGTCCCGGCCGGAGAAGTCCGGTGGCTGGCGGCCACCGGATATGCACAGCCTGAAGGAAACCGGCCAGCTGGAGCAGGATGCAGACGCCATCCTGCTGCTGTACCGGCCGAAGCCGGACGGCGAATTGGATCCCAACAAAACGAGGATTCTCAAAATCGCAAAGCAGAAGGAGGGCCGCCTGGGCACCTGGCCCATGGCGTTCGACGGTGCCCACCAGCGATTCGGCCCCCTGCCTGTGGAGCTCCAATCGCTGGTATCCCAGCCGGAACGAGTCAAGGGGGGCGCTGGCAAGAAATCAAAGGCCGCAAAGGCAACCGGTGAAAAGCGTCCCCCTGGGGCTCCCCCGGCCGATAGCCGCCCGCTTGAGCAGCTATCATTCCAGGAAATCCAGGACAGCGGCGACGAGCCGTTTTGAGGAGGGCGAAAATGTACGAGATTGGCGACAAGATTATGTTCCGGCCAACGTTCCTGTGCCAGGACAAGGACGGACGGCGGCTGCGGAGCAGGGAGCCGATCCCCGGCCGGGTAGTGTATATCCACCCCCGGGGGCGGTTCCTGGTGGCGGAGCGCCGAGTGGACGAGCGGTATACGTACCGCGAAGCAATATTACTTACGAAAGGCGAAGTGCGAAATGACGACGATAGCGATCATGAATCTGAAGGGCGGCGTGGGAAAAACAGTGACGGCCATCAATCTGGCCGACGTGCTGGCCGCCGCAGGTAAGCGGACCCTGCTGGTGGACTGCGACGGACAGATAAGCCTGACGCGGTTCTACCTGCCGGACCTGGATCCGGACACCACCCCCACCCTGGAGGGCGTGCTGCTGGGCACTGCGGAGCCCTTCTGGGACGACAACATTCAGGAAATCAGCGACAAGGTGTGGCTGCTCCCCGGCTCCAGCGGCCTGTATCGCATGGATGTGGCCGCCGTCCAGGGCGGCAGTGCCGGGTGGCAGAAGGCTATGCGGGATTACCGGGATGCCGTGGCCGAGGACGGCGAGGTGGACTACCTGGTATTCGATTGCCCTCCGGGCTTCACTTGTGCCAGCATCGCCGCCCTGATGGCTGCGGATGACGTGGTGATCCCCATGCTGGTGGACGGCTTCTCCTTGTGGGGCGTGACGGATCTGGCGGCGCAGATCAACAGCATCAAGTCCGCCAACCCCCGGGTGCGGGTATCTGGCGTGCTGATTACGCAGTGGCATCGCTGCGATGCGGTGCAGCAGGGTGAGGCGCTGCTGCGCTCCCTGGGCCTGCCGGTGTTCCGGACGGTAATTCGGCGGACGGACAAAATCCCGGAGTCCACCTTCGATCGCTCGCCCATCCGGGACTACAGTCCCCGCAGCGCCGCCAGCCTGGACTATCAGTCGTGGGTAGCCGAGTATCTGCATGAGGAGGTGCGACATGGCGAAATTTGATCTGGGCTCCTTCGCCCAGACGCTGCAGACGGTGCCCGATTCGGGCACCGAGGGGCCGGAGCAGATTGTGTACATCCCTCTGGATCAGCTACACGAAGATAGCCGGAATTTCTATGCCGTCTCCGGCGTGGAGGAGCTGGCCGCCAACATCCAGCTGTGCGGCCTGATGGATCCTCTGCGGGTGAGCAAAGCGGCGGACGGATATACCATCATATCCGGCCACCGGAGATTTGCCGCCCTGTCCCTGCTGGCCAAGGAGGACCCCCGATTTGCCCAGGCGGCCTGCATCGTAGATTCCAGCGCGGACTCCCCGCAGATGCAGGAGCTGCGCCTGATCTATGCCAATGCCGATACTCGGCGGATGAACTCCGCCGATATCGCCAGGCAGGCGGAGCGGGTGCAGGAACTGCTGTACGAGCTCAAGGAACAGGGCGTGGAGTTCCCCGGCCGTATGCGGGATCATGTGGCCGAGGCTTGCAAAATCAGCAAGAGCAAGCTCAGCCGCCTGGAGTCGATCCGCAGCCACCTGGCCCCGGATATCCGAAAGGCCTACTGGGATGGCCCTGAAAAGGGCCGGCTGAACGAGGCGGTTGCCTACTCCCTGTCTCGCCTGCCGGAGTACTACCAGCGGCAGGTGATGGACGCCTACCGCGGGCTCTCCAGCCATGATGGCGGCGGCCCCGGCCTGAAGTGGCTTACCGCGGGGGTGGTGGATAAAATCAGAGATGATATCAAGACTGCCGGGGAGCTCCTGTGCAAGGAGTGTGGGGGTGCATGCATCAATCGCGCCGGCAAGGATCATCACATTATCCAAGCCCGCATCAAGTCACCCTACGGCTACAGCACTTGCGCAAGGGCCTGCTGCCGCACCTGCGCCAGCTTTACCAGCTGCAAGGATGTGTGCCCGCGGCTCAATTCCGCACAGCGGCAAGCCCGGGCGGAATCCCGGGCGCGGGCGCAGAAAGAGAAGGCCGCCCGGGCAGCCAAAGAGGCTCCGGACATCGAGCAGATTAGGGCCATCTGGCAGCGGTTCGCCGCCCTGCGCAAGCAGGCGGGGCTGACGCCAGACGAATACAAAGGCAAGATCGATTGCCCCTGGATGATGCCCGAGCGGGATATGCTGGCGCAGGAGTCCGGAACGGCCAAAATCACCCCGGAGACGTTCCTGCCATATGGGGCCCGCGTGTATCTTTCGGGCATCAAGCGCTGGGCCGCTGCGGCCGATGCGCTGGGGTGCAGTGTGGATTACCTGATGATGCGCACCGATGATCTACGGCCCCTTGCGCCGGTTCCCGGCCAGCAGTTGGTCCTTGGCTGCTGGATGCCCGGCGGCACCAACCCCGGGCATGACTGCGATGGGCTGGTAATCCTGGATGTTGGCGGCCCCATGGATCCCGGGTGCACGATGCGCACATCGGCGTACTATTACGGCGGCGCATGGTACATCGATCGCGAGCACCGGACGAAAGTCGACGATATCCCGATACTGGCATGGATGGAAGTGCCCGCCTGGGAGCGGGCGGATAAGGAGGACGAATGAAAAGTAGCAGTGAGATTATCCGGGATCTGCGGCAATGCTTAGGCGAGACTTGCCAGGCCCTGGCCGACATGCAGGACCGGTGCGCACGGTACGCCGAGGAGATTATGGTGCTGCGGCAGCAGCTGGAGGAGGTGCGGCATGACTGATCTGGATGAGCTGATCCGGCAGCTGAGCCGGATGAAGGTACAGACCGGCTCCCTGGTGTGCCTGGGCTGCGGACTGGAGCATAACTGCGGCATCCATGGCTGCGCGGTGCTGCGCCGTGCCGTCTCCGCCGTCCGGGAGCTGGATGAGCGGCGGGCTAATGCCGTCCGCCCCGCAGACACCGACCCAGCCCTGATCGCTGCCCTGCGGTGTTCAGCCACGGTGGGCGGTGACAAGGACTGCGCCCACTGCGCGTATGGCCAGCGCACGGGAGACCTACTTTCGCCAGATGACCCTCCCGTCATGCGACTATTGGAGGATGAGTATTACTGCGACTGCGACCGGATGGTGCTGGACGCTGTGCGGCGCTTGGAGGATCTGACGGGGGTGGACGGCAATGGCTAAGCCCAGCGCGTTCCTGCGGCAGATGCAGGCCAACCAGGAGCGCAACATGCGCCTGCAAAGGCTGTTTACGATTCAGCAGTGCGAGGACATGGCGATCATCACACTGGGTCAGGACTTCGGCTTCGGCCCCAAGCGGGCCGCCGAGTTCCGCACCAAGATGCGTGAGACCTTCGCCGCCTACGCCGAACTGTGCATTGAGAACGCCAAGGGCGATCAGCAGATGGATTATACCAAGGGCTGCATCGATCGGGAGCTTTCCCGCATACTGGGCGATGCCGCGCAGCCCTGGGAGGAACGATACCCGAAGGAGGTGTTTGGGTGATGGCGCACGTTGAAGTAATGTACCCGTGCCCTGTGTGCCGTGTGTTGTTTGCCACCATAGCAGAGTGCCGGAATCATGTGGACAAGCACCACATCCGGCCTGAGCGGTGGGCGGTGCCGGACCGGGGGAAGCACGCCGATATGATTTCTTGCCGCGCTCCAGGCTACAACGAGGCCCGGGCTTTGCTGGAGGTGACCCGTCAGGAACTTGGGGACGAATCACGGGAGGAGGCTGAATTGCTAATATGGCCGAATGCATAACAAAGGACCAGGCAATTGAGTGGTTCCGGCCGTATGGGCACGCGGGCGAGGGCGTCCCATATTATGGGCTTGTAACAGACATCCGCGAGATGCCCGCCGTTGATGTTGCCCCGGTGGTTTGGATTCCGGTAACAGAGCGGTTGCCGGAAGATCGTAGCGATGTCCTCGTTGTTGCTTACTGGCACGAAAGATGGGGCGTTTATATGGGCTGGTGCGCTCCCGAAAGGGCGGAATGGAGTGTCCATATCGGGATTGGAGATCGAAATGATGTCGCCGTTACGCATTGGATGCCGCTTCCAGAGCCGCCAAAGGGGGTGTTTGGGTGAAACCTATGCGGATGAAGGGCGCTACCGTTTTTGATCAGTGCTGTCACAATGTTTTCAGTGGGCACATCGACGGCCTGTATAGATATGCTCCGCGCCGTTCCGGCGTGGCCTGTGGGCACTGCGGGTATGAGCTCTGGGTGTATTACTGCGAGGAGCGCCTGTTCCTCGTTGAATGCTCGCAGTGTAGAGTTAAGGCTCTGGTGGAGGCTCGAAACCCAAAGGATGCGGCGTACATGGCGCTCGGCGGCGTTCGGGAGGTGGAGTGATGACCTGCAACATACTGCAAGGCGACGCGCTGGAGCTGCTGCGGACGCTGCCGCCAGAAAGCGTACATACATGCGTGACCTCCCCGCCCTACTACAATTTGCGGGATTATGGAGTGGAGGGACAGATCGGGAACGAGGACAGCGTGGAGGAATACCTGCAGGCGCTGGTTGCCGTTTTCCGCGAGGTTTGGCGGGTGCTGCGGCCAGACGGAACCATGTGGGTCAACATGGGCGACAGCTACGCCACAAGATCGGGCAACCAACCGCCGACGAACACCCGCAATTCCAAAGGACACTCCGCGAAGCGCACACCACGGGGGTATAAGTACAAGGACCTGATTGGCATACCTTGGCAGTTGGCCTTTGCCCTCCGGGCGGATGGGTGGTATTGCGGCAAGACATCATTTGGCAGAAGCCGAACTGTATGCCGGAGAGCGTAAGCGACCGATGCACAAAGTCACATGAGTACATCTTCCTGCTGTCAAAGTCAGCGCACTATTATTTCAACGCGGCGGCAATCAGCGAACCGGTCACGTCGGCCAAAGGAAACGCAAGAACGTTTCGCGGCGGTGGAGCCTATACTGGCGGTCGATCTCACAACAACAGCGCACAGGTGGAGCGTCTGGAGCGTAAGCACAAACGGATTTCGCGGCGCACACTTTGCCGTGTTCCCGGAAAAACTGGTCGAGCCGTGCATTTTAGCGGGTTGCCCGGAGGGCGGCGTTGTCCTCGACCCATTTGCGGGCAGCGGCACGACGGGAGTGGTGGCCAAACGCCTGGGACGCGGTTTTGTGGGATGCGAGATCAATTCCTTGTATGTAGAAATGGCCACAGGAAGAATAGCGGAGGTAAAGTGATGGAACAGCTTAATTGTCTGCGGTGTGCGTATCGGCACGAAGATAACGGCAACTGCACGGCGGCCGGAGGGTTTTGTACAGCCGTTCCTGCGGCGCACTGCCGTCTGTTACAAGAATACTTGGGCACGGGACTGACACCGGATGGCGTGGAAGCACTTAAACTGTCTATGATGGGCAAGGCTGTCGCTGAAATCAAGGAGTTTGATGGCCTGCCTATTGATCGCCAGAAAGAGCTTGCCGAAGCCGATGATATTCCCGCCGTTGACGCTGTCCCGGTGGTTCGCTGCGGGGGCTGCGAGTACTCCCTCAGCTATTGCGGATACCTCGTGTGCAGCTTATCTGCAAGGAGTCGTAACCCTAAGGCCAACTATATCGTTAATCCGGACTTTTTCTGTGCGCATGGCAAGCGGAAGGAGGCCACATGAGCGCCCGGCGGTATTGTGTGCGGCAGCGTGCCGGCCCTCTGGTCAAGGAGTGCCGGGCGCTGCGGCCCCGCCTGAGCCGGGATGACAGCCCATATGAGCGGGCGGAGAAGAACAAGATTCTCCGCCCGCCCCGCGATTCCTCCGTGCGGCGCAGCCAGGTGGACCGGTTGGAGCTGTACCTGGCCCTATTTGGCTACGATGGGTGGAGCTACGACCTGACCTTCGACGATGCGCACCTCCCGGCCACCTTCCGGGATGTGCGCAACCTGTGGGGCCGGATGCTGTACCGGATGCGCAAGCGCCACCCGGATCCCATCGACTATGTGTATCGCATTGAGGGCCTACATGGGGATCGCCGGTACCACATCCACCTCACCGTGCGGTACAGCGATTTCCCGCCGGTGGTGATGGAAGATCTCTGGCCCTACGGCTATATCAGCGGGGCCCCGCTCCTTTGCGTGGGGCGGGACCCATACGACACTTACCGGCGCACGGCAAAGTACTACTGCAAAGAACGCACGGACGGCATCAAAATCCCCGTGGGTGTGCAGCCCTGGGCAGTCTCCCGCTCCTTGCGGGCACAGCTTCCTCCGCCGGAACGATTCCTTGCAGATTCCTGCGAGATTCCCATCCCGCCGGACGCCCGGGTACATGGCCGGAATCAGGTGGATAACGCCTTCGGTCATTACGCATATGCCTGGTGGATCGAGCCGGATCCGCTGCACCCAGGCAGGGGAAAATAGCACTTAATTAGAAATGGTACTTGAAGTATAGTTGATTGGTAGCCAAAATCAACAGGAAAGTGAGGGAAAGGCCTTGCAAAAGAACGGCGCAAGTGGTAAACTGATCGTAGCGGATGGATGGGTGGTGTGCCCAGTCTGCCGCCGCAACCGGCGGCTGCTGCATGTGTACCCCGATACCCGCGCCGACCGCCTCCCGGTATTCTGCCGGGACTGCAAATCGGAAATCATCCTGCATATCGAAAGAGGCCAGAGCGTTGAACGCCGGAGCCCGTGACTGATACCCTGCGAGGGTAGCCACGGACTCCGGCGTTTTTGTTTGCCAGGAGGTGATAGCCCTGAGCCGAAAACCCCTGAGACCGTGTCGGCATCCAGGCTGCTGCGTCCTGGTACCGGACGGCTACTGCTC
>ERZ1034855.444-NODE-444-length-16401-cov-50.106387_pt1 | contig 16401 bp, 26 predicted proteins | sample MGYA00520699_ERZ1034855 | MGnify/ENA primary metagenome ERZ1034855 (study PRJEB33766, sample SAMN09781730) | gut metagenome | biome: gut microbiome | host: Homo sapiens | place: Madagascar | study: EMG produced TPA metagenomics assembly of the PRJNA485056 data...
GCTACCGGAAGGGCGAGGGACGCACGGAGACGGAGGCGAAGCTGGAGCTTCAGAACGCCCGACTGCAAAAGGGTCTGGACGCGGTCAACGCGGAGAAGGACAAACAGAAGGAGGCGGAGGAAAGCAGCCAGAATCGGGCACAGCGGGAGGTGGACGAGTTCCGCCGGAGCTATCCGGAGGTGGAGTTCACGGACGAGCTTGTGAACAAGCTGACCCCCGATGTACAGGCCGGTATGACCCTCCTGAGTGCCTACCAGAAGTACGAGGCCGCCCAGAAGGAAGCCAGAATCGCCGAGCTGGAACGTCAGCTGGCAGCCGAGAAGAAGAACCGGGAAAACCGCTCAAGCTCCCCCGGAAGCCAGAAGGATTCCGGCGGACAGAGAGGAAAGAGCGATTTTGACGACTTCATGTCGGCATTCGCATAAACAGAATAAACAAACAGGAGCCAAGAGCCGAAGCTGATCCCAACGGGACAGCCGCGGCTCATTTTTTGATTTAAGGAGGAAATTTATGAGCGCAACCATTCATTTTGACGAAAAGTACAAGGCCGCCCTGATGGAGGGCTTCGACAAGGCATCCGAGACCGACGGCCTCTTTGACCACAGTCTGGATATGGAGTTTTCCGGCGTGAAGACCGTCCATGTCAAGAGCCTGAGAACCGAACCCCTTCAGGATTACGACCGCACCAAGGGCGTGGGTACCGGCAGCCGGTACGGCGACACCAAGGAAGTGGGCAACGAGGAGCAGACCTTCACCATGGCCAAGGACAGGTCCCTGAGCCTGTCCGTGGATAAGGGCAACAACATCGAGGTCATGGACAAGCACAAGGTCGGCGCCATCATGAAGGCGGAGATGGATGAGCATATCATCCCCGAGGTGGACACCTACCGCCTGAAAAAGTGGGCGGGAAACGCCGGTATGCACGAGGAGCTGGCGGCAGCCCCCACCACCGACACCATTATCGGCTACATCATCAAGGCGCGGAACAAGCAGCGGGACAAGGGCGTCAAGGGCGACGTAAGTCTGCTGATTCCCTACGAGTATCTGGACACCCTCCAGCTGGCGAAGCAGTGGGTCAATCTGGATTCCCTGGGCGGCAAGACCCTGCCCAAGGGCACCGTGGGTCAGATCTCCGGCATGAACGTCCTGCCCATGTCCAACGACCGGATGCCCGCCAACGTGGTGTTCATGATCCTGCACAAGAAGTCCGTCATCTCCCCCATGAAGATCAAGGACTTCAAGGGTCACGTCGATCCTCCCGGCCTGTCCGGCGATCTGATCGAGTTCCGTATGATGTACGACGCCTTTGTCCTGGGCAAGAAGGCCGACGGCGTTCTTGTGGCCTGCGCCCCCAGCACCGTGGTGAAAACCCCCACCATCACCATGAGCGGCAAGGCTGCCACCATTGAGACCACCACCAGCGGCGCCACCGTCTACTACACCACCGACGGCTCTGACCCCCGGTATTCCGTGGAGGCCAAGGCTTACACCGCCGCCGTCACCCTGGCCAGCGGCGACCGCCTGCGGGCTTATGCGGCAAAGGCCGGCATGTTCAACTCCGCTGTCGCGGCGAAGGATCAGGCCTGATTTATGAGGGGCGGGAAACCGCCCCTTCCCAAGTAAGGAGGACACAATGACAATTCTCATGATTCTGAATATTCTCGTGGCCTGTCTCGTTCTGGGCGCGGTGGTTGTCTCCGACCGGCGCAAGCGGGCGCACTACCGGGAGGAAGCCGAAAGCCTCCGAAAGCTGAGCCACCGGGTCAACGTCCTGGAGCAGGGGCTTGTCCCGGACTATGAGGCGGCAAAGGAGGCGGTCAAGTCCGTGAATGATTTTAATCTGGGCATTTCCGGGATTCTGGGCTTTGACCCCCTGGAGGCGGCGAGGAAAAGCCGTCAGGCCGAGCGGATGGGCGGTGAAGCCGAATAATGAGCGGAAAACAGAAGATTCCCACCAATGAGGAGATCCAGAAGCGCTATGAAAAGGCCTACGGCTTCAACCAGCAGATCGGCCTGTATGACACGGTGAAGGTCAACGAGGATTTCTTTATTGGGAATCAATGGGAGGGCGTGGAGAGCAACGGCCTTCCTACCCCCACCTACAACATGTTCAAGCGGATCATCAACTTTCAGGTGTCCACCATTACCTCAGACAACATGACCATTCAGGTGACGCCCCTGCCCTCCACCTCCCGGTATACCCAGAGAGAGCTGGAAGGCTTCGCCGAGATCATCAACCATCAGTTTGCCGCCATCATCGAGCGGAACCGGATCGTAGCCAAGAACCGGGAGTTTCTGCGCAACGCCGCCGTTACCGGCGACGGCTGTATGCACTTCTACTTTGACCCCACCATCGAAAACGGTCAGGACGTGAAGGGCGAGATTGTGGCGGAGATTGTGGACAACCTCCGGGTTCTGTTCGGCAATCCCAATTGCCGGGACGTCCAGCGTCAGCCCTGGATCATCCTTGTGCGCCGGGAGCTGGTGGAGGACGTCCGATGGCGGGCGGAGGAGCTGAAAAAGACCGGGCAGTGCGGCATTGACGACCCGGACAGCATTACGGCGGATTCCGATAAGTTCCAGAACAAATACGACAGCTACACCGACGACAAGGTGACGGTGCTGACCTACTATTTCCGGAACCGTGACACCCGCACCATCTGGTGCATGGAAAGCACGGAGAAGGGGATTCTTCGGAAGGCCTATGACACCGGCTACAGCCTGTATCCGCTGATCTGGATTAACTGGGACTATATCCGGGACTGCTACCACGGCCAGGCACTGGTCACCGGAATGCTGCCCAACCAGAAGTTTATCAACAAGATGTTCGCCCTTGTGGGCATCTCCCTTCTGACCACGGCGTTTCCCAAGGTGGTCTATGACCGAAACAAGATCAAGCGCTGGGACGGCAGTGTGGGAACGGCCATCGGCATTTCCGGAGACGTGAACAATGTGGCGAAGATCATCGACGGCGCGTCCGTCAGCCCCCAGATTGCCCAGTTTATTGAGCTGAGCTTTGACAAGACCCACTCTCTGCTGGGCGCGTCTGACGTGGCCATGGGCGACGCCCGGATTGAGACCACAAGTGCGATCATCGCCTTGCAGCGGGCGGCCAACACCCCCATGGAGCTGACCAAGCAGAACGACTACCAGTGCATGGAGGAAGCGGGAAGAATCTGGCTTGACATGATGGCGGCGAAGTACGGCACCCGTATGGTGGAGACTTCCCTGGACATGGACAAGCCCGGTGAGCAGCCCCTGGGAATGCAGCTGCCCAAGCAGACCTTTATGCGGCCGTTCGATTTCGGCGTTCTGAAGGAGCTGCAAATGTCCATCAAGCAGGACGTGGGCGCCTGTTCCTACTGGTCGGAAATGGCCTCCATGCAGACGCTGGACAATCTTCTCATGAACCATCTGATCACGCCGAAGCAGTACATTGAACGGCTCCCCAACGGTTATATCACCAAGAAGCAGGAGCTTCTGGACGATTTTGAAGCGCCGGCCATGGCCGGCGCTCCCGCCGGGAATCCGGGAACGGGAATGAGCGTCCAGACCACGTCGGAGGATATGCCCGTCAATGGCGGCGGCGGAAACGGAGCGCTGCAAAGGGCGCTGAACAGGGAGGGAGCATAAATGGCAAAGATACCGAAACTGACCGCCGACGTGGAGGTCATCCAGAAGCTGGGCAGACGCCCCAATACGGATGACGGCCTTACCGAGGCGGGATTCAAGGCAAAGTTCGACGAGGCGGGAATCGCCATCAAGAAGTTCATAAACGAAAAGGTCGTTCCCGCCATCAACGACTATGTCGTCAGTACCGACGGCCTTCTGGACAGAACGGGCGGCACCATGACCGGGGATATCGCCATGAGCGGGAACAAGGTCACGGGGCTGGGTGCGCCTTCGGGCAATGCCGACGCGGCAAACAAGAGCTATGTGGATACGGCACTGAATGGCGTCAAGACGGTTTCCGTCTCCGCTACGCTGACCGTTGCCGGGTGGACTGGCAGTGCGCCGTATGTCCAGTCTGTGACCATTACAGGCCTGACGGACGCAAAGAAAGCTATGGCCTATCCGGTGTATGGAAGCGACACGTCTGCCAATATCGCGCTGAAAGAGGCCTGCGGCATGGTCAGTTTCGCTTCCCGGTCGGGAAGCACGATGACGTTTACCTGCCTTGAGGACAAGCCCACGGTGAATATTCCGATTACGGTGGAGGTGTACGTATGAGCATTGCGGTACCCTTATATGGATTTGGTGCCAGCGGCGGCGGTTCCGGCGGCACCCTGACTGTCACAGCCCCGGCGAACGTCACTGTGGCTGTCTCAAAGGACGGCAAGACAAAGACCAAGAACTCCGGAACAACGGGCGTTGTGGTATTCAAGGGGCTTGCAACCGGGACGTGGACGGTTACCATCACCGGCGACGGAAAGACTGCTCAGAAAAACGTGATTATCACGACTGATTACAGCACGGCGATTTCGTTTAACACCATCCCCGAATTTACTTACACTGGCGATTATGAAATTGTTAACGATTCCGACGAGCCTATTACTGTATCTCCGGACAACTGGAAAATTCGCTTCCTCACCTCTGGCACGCTGACGTTTACCAACCTCAACGGTGCAGAAAACGGTATCGACGTCTTCCTTGTTGGGGGAGGAGGAGGGGGGTCTGTTCGTGCCTGGGCAAATGGCGATGGGTGTGGCGGTGGCGCTGGCGGCTATACCAAAACTGTGAAGGCCGTAACTGTAACTGTTGGTGTAGCTTACCCGATAGTCGTAGGCGCAGGAGCCAATAGGGCGACACCTGGTTCAAACCTCGGGAAAAAAGGTGGCAATACCTCAGCTTTTGGCATAGCCGCATCTGGTGGTGAGGGCGGTGGCAACTATACCGGTGGCACTGGTGGGTCTGGTGGTGGCGCTGGTACATGGGGAAATAACCACACTGCTGGTGATGGTGGTTCCGATGGTTCCGATGGCGAAAACGCCGCCCGTGATGATGGCACGTTTATTGGTGGAAAAGGCCAGGGAACTACAACAAGAGAATTTGGTGAAAGCAGTGGAAATCTATATGCCGGTGCTGGTGGCGGCGCTTGGCATAGCAGTGGCGACTATACCGGTGGCACTAGTGGCTCTGGTGGCGATGGTGGTGGCGGCAATGGTGGCAGTAAAAATATTGGTACCGATGGAACTACCAACACCGGTGGCGGTGGTGGAGGTAGCGGAAAACCAGCGGCGTCTGGAGATGTTGGATCAGCTGGCGGTTCCGGCATCGCAATCATCCGCAATCACAGAGGGGAGGCTGCATAGTGATTTCAGATACGGCAAACTCCGAGGGTAATCTGTTTATTAAATCTAGTCACACGACCGGATACAACTGGTTCGCCGGTAGTGGTGGAAGGACTGCTCAAGATCGGTACGTTTCCAACCCAGGCACTGGTGGATCTAAGCCCCAGCCCGCTATTGTTGGCGGCTCTGGCTACAAGGAGGTACATGATGGCTAAGAGTATGGCACTGATTGAAAACGGCTCCGTGATCAACATGTTATGGTGTTCCGATTCTGAACCTGAAACGGATACCATCATCAACCCCGCAGACCGTCCTGTGGCTATCGGCGATACCTACAGCAATGGTAAATTCTATCGGGATGGGGTGGAAATCCTCACTCCGCTGGAAGAGGCGCTGAAAAAGAATGCCGAATATGAAGCCGCTCTAACCGAAATCGAAACCGCCTTGGGGGTGAACAACGCATGACCATCGAAGAACGAAAGCAGAGAATCCTTGCGAAAATCGCCGAGATGAAAGCCAATGGCGAAGAATATGACGCTCTTGTAGCGTCCTTATCGGAGGTGTACGAAAATGCTGACGCCTGATGAAATTATCACTTACGCAAAGGCCGACCGTGAGATTTGCCGCGTTGTTTCGGCGGCGGGAATCACCATCGACCCGGAGCCAAGTGCCCCGCCCAGCAGACCGGGATATAGCTGGATACCCAAGCAGATTTCCGCTGGCGGCGCAATTATGTGGGTAGAAAGCGCGTACGATTCCACGATGCCGGGAACGAAGGAAACGCCGATTCCCTACACTACCGGGCTGACAGTATATCCCAACTATTACTACACCCTGAATGGGGTGCGGAAGGTCTGGACTGGCGAAGTCACGGTCTCCCCCGCGTGGGATGACGAGCATTTTGCTGAACTGTAAGGCGGTGATTTGATGACCATCAAGCAAATTCAGTGCTTGCTCACCTACCTGGGCTATTCTCCCGGCACGATTGACGGCATCGAGGGCAGGAACACCCAAGGGGCAATTCGGGCGTTTCAGGCTGACTACGGGCTTACCGTGGACGGGATTCCGGGTGCGGCTACCCAGAAAATGCTGATTGGTGCCATTGCCGGGACGGCGGTAAAGGTGGAGAAGCCAGAGAACAGTACCGCGCCGAAAACCGGGACGTTCTGGGATGATATCAAGTATTTCACCCGGGAGGAATTTCGGTGCCAGTGCGGCGGGAAATACTGCAACGGCTTTCCCGCCGAACCCGCAGAGGAAACCGTCCGCATGGCGGATGAGATACGCCGGCGGGCTGGGGTTCCTCTGAATGTGAATTCCGGTGTGCGGTGCAAGCGGCACAACGCCGAGGTGGGCGGGGTATCCAACTCCCTGCACACCACGGGACAGGCTGTAGACCTCTCAGGGGCTATCTCCCCGGAGAAGCTTTATGCCATAGCGCAGGAGGTACAGGCCGAGAAAATCCCCGGGCGGGGCGGCCTGGGGCTGTACAGCTGGGGTATCCACGAGGACAACGGGAAGTACAGCCGATGGAACGGCTGAGAAGGGAGAATGCCAATGGAAGAAGCTGAGATCACCAAGTGGATTTCCGCTGTAGAGCAGCGGGGGAAATCCAACTCTCACCGGCTGGACGCTCTGGAGAAGCAAACGGAAGCGCTGAACACGCTGGCAACGTCTGTTGCGGTGATGGCTGAACGTGTGGAAGTTACCGGGGATAAGGTTGACGGCCTTTGCGCGGACGTGCAGGAGCTGAAAGCCGAACCCGGCAAGCGATGGAAGGGCGTTGTGGAAAAGGTCATCTACATCGTCGTGGCCGCTGTTGTAGGGTTTATTCTTGCCCGGCTTGGGCTGGGCTGATTTTTAAGGAGGAAACAAAAATGATTAACTGGACTGTCCGTATCAAGAACAAGAACTTCTGGTTGGCCGCGATTCCCGCGCTGCTTCTGCTGGTGCAGACGGTAGCTGCCCTGTTCGGCTTTACGCTGGATTTGGGCGAGATCGGCGACAAGCTGCTGGCCGTGGTGAACGCCGTGTTTGCCCTGCTGGTGATTCTGGGCGTGGTCAATGACCCCACCACCGCCGGTATCGCTGACAGCAAACAGGCAAGAACCTACATTTCCCCCAAGGAGGACTGATGTGATAAGTGGATAAAGTCCCGTGGAATCGGGTGATTCTGGATGAGTTCTGTTCTTTGGCAATTCTCACGCCGTTGGAGGAAAAGATCATCCGCACCCGAGCCGCCGGATGGAGCCAGACAAAACAGTGCCACAAGTTTTGTGTGTCCCAAGCCACTATCACAAGAACGATTAAAAAGTTGCGGATAGAATACGAATTGTGCAGAAAGTACAGTGACAAGCTCCCTGAAAATCTGAAATTCTGATTCTGCGTGACGATTTATTGACGATTTATTGACGAAATCCCGACGAGTAGATGATGATTCTACCGTCGGGATTTTTGTTATTCTATAGGTAGAAGGTGGCCACCTCCTAATATTTTGAAGGAGGACTTCTATATGTCTCTGAATTTCACTGCTGCTGACCGCGTGGGCGGTATCGGCGGCTACATCGGCGGTATTACGGCTCTACTGGGGCTGGCAAACGGCGGTGTGCTCAACTCCAACAGCGGGAACTGCGAGGGCGACCACGTGGTGAACCGGTACGAAGCCGGACAGTCTGCGGAAATTGCCGCGCTGAAAGCGGACATCAAGCTCCGGGACGCCAACACCTACACCGACCAGAAGATGCTAGACATGTACCAGTATCTGGATGGCCGTCTGCGTGGCGTTGAGGGGCAGATTTCCGCTCAGGCGGTTGTCAATGCCCAGATCACCGCAAACCTCAGCTGTATGCAGAACACTCTGAACACGCTGTCCGGGCTGACCAAGACCGTGATTCCCATTGGGAATGTGTGCCCTGAACCCATGCCCGCAAAGAACAGCTGGACTGCGCCCACTGCCGCCGCTGCTGGCTAACCCAAACGGGGCGGCAATCGCCGCCCCAACAATAATCGGAGGTAACTATGGTTTCAAAAGAACGTTTTGTAAATGGGGCGCTTCGGTATGTGGAGCAGGAGGTTCTTCCCCACTTTCCGGAAATGAAAGCCGTCGTTGTCGCCGGGGTGGTAGCCCTGTACGCCAAGAGAACGCCGCAGATTTTTGAGAAGCTGGAAAGCATTCCCGCCGTCAAAATGATGCACGTGTTGGAGGACGGAAACATCGACGAAGACGCGCTTTACAACGCATTCGCCCCGCAGATTCGGAAACCACTGGAATTTGACATCCCGTTTGTCGGCAAGCTGTCCTTTGACCGGGCAGAGGTTGACAAGCTTCTGAGATACATAAAGGAGGCATAAGCCATGAAAGAAATCAAGCTTCTGATGGAGCACATTGAGGACGAGCTGGAAGACGCGCACACCTACGCAGAGCTGGCCGTGGAATACAAGCACGACGACCCGGAGCTGGCAGACCTGTTTTACAGGCTGAGCGGGGAGGAAATGAACCACATGAACGCCCTGCACAAGGCCGTTGTTTCCCACATCGAGGAATACCGCAAGCAAAAGGGCGAGCCGCCTGCGGCCATGATGGCCGTCTATGAGTACCTGCACAAGCGGAATATTGAACGGGCGGAGAACGTCGGAGTGGTGCAGGGGATGTATAAGCGGTAAGCGTGGCAAATTTCGTGTCAAATGGCGTGTCAAATTTGCACCCAAAAACTGTATTATGTGTGCCAAAAATCTATAGCTCATAAAAATATTTTACCACGGAAAAGTTCGGAGTTCTCAGAATAAAGCGGTAAAACCAATAAAAACACCCTAGAAGCAAGTTCTAGGGTGTTTTCTGTCATGGTGACCCGTACGGGAATCGAACCCGCGATTAAAACGCCAAAAATCGTTGGCATACAACAGTTTTTCAAAATCCGTGTCAAATGGCGTGTCAAATTTGCGGTTTTTTATCCGCATTTGACACAAAGAAGTTCCGGAAATCCTGTGCCCGTTTTGCAATGTCTTTCTGTGCCAGATGTGTATATATTTTGTGCATCGTCCCGTCATCTGCCCACCCGCCAATTTCCATTGCTATCTTCTCCGGTATCTGAAGGTGATAAGCCAGAGACGCGAAGCTGTGCCGCAAACCGTGATTCCCGACTTTCGGCAGGCCGTTGGCGGAACAAATCTCGTTTATCCTTGTGCAGATCCACCCGCCGGTCAGGTTGACGACATAGCCTTCCTTGTTATCAACTGCCTTTAGTGCTTCCATCAGCGGCTCAATAATCGGCACCGTGCGCCGGGAGGAATCATTTTTGTTCTGTTTCTTGTGAACCAGCTTGCCGCCGTCCCCGGCGACCCTCGCCCCGTGGACATATATTATTTCGTTCTTGAAATCGACCTTGTCCCACGTCAGTGCCAGCATCTCAGACCGGCGCAAGCTGGATAATTCCAGCAGTGCGGCAATTTCTACCGATTCCCCTTTTATGGCTTGCAGGAACACCGGTATCTGATCCGGATCAAGGTACGGCTTTTCGTTGTGTTCCTTTTCCGGCAGGGTCACCCGCGGCCTGCGTCCGGTTTCCTCAAATATCGCTGCGGAAATCAGCATCCACACGTTTTTGATATACTTCGGGGACAGTGATTTCGCTTCCCTGCGGATGGCGGCTTGCCACTGTTCGTCCGTGGTGGTGTATACGTCAGCCGCCATCATGCTTTGGAAACGCTGCTTTCGGTAGGATTCATACGCATAGATCGTTGACGGCGACTTGAACCCCTTCCGGGTCGAAATATATTTGTCGAGAGCATCACCCAGGGGCATCCCGTGCTTCATGGGGGCGGTTTTCGCTTCAATGACCCCGTGCTTCATGGCGAGGTACTCCGCCGCGCATTCGTCGTATGTGGGCTTCGTGATGGATACCGTGCGGCCGTCGATGTAAATGCGCGTTCTCCACGCCCCGGAGGGGAGCTGCTTAACTTTTGGGAGCCTGATTTCCGGCTCCTTTTTTCTTTTTGCCATCCCGTTCACCTCCGCTGAAAAGCTTGTGGAAAATCAAAAATGCCGTGAGCATAAAAACAGCGGCGATTCCTGCCGCGCCAAATAAAATCACCGCAGAAATCTTTTCGGAGCGAATCAGCCCCATTTCCGGGTTCCGGGCATCCAGCACCATATAGACCACGAGCACCGCCGTCAGCAGAATGTTTAATGCGCACTGCCCGTAAATTAAGGGCTTATCTTCCTTTTGCGCGGATGCAAGCGCACTGTCTTTTTTCGTAAGGGCTTCGCTTTGCTTGCGGATTCTGGTATCCCTGGCAGATATTCCCGCCTCCTGAATCCGGCTCCGATCAAGAAGGCGGGATATTGCGTTGTCCTTTTCTTGCAGCATTTCATCCTTGTGATTGAGTTCCAGCTGCAAAAAATCCACGGTAACGGAATCGTCGCTTTTCTGCGGGGAAAGCCCGATAAGCTCGTCTGCGGATAATTCCAGGCTTGCGCATAGGGAGCACACATCCATGAAGCCCGGGTTCATCAGCGTACCGGCAAAGAAACGGTTTAGGGTTGTTCGCGGTATCCCGGTTTCGTCGGCCAGTTGCTGAATGGTTTTGCCTTGCTGCTGCTTGGCGGCCTTGATTTTTTCCACCAACGTCAGGCTTTGCTCATGCAGCGCCAAAATACGTTCCTCCGTGGGCAAAACAACTCGCTCCTTTCATTTTGGCACACGAAATCTACGCCGTGTAAACGGATTGTACGATTTGCGCGTTTACTTTTACAGTGGTATGGACTATGGTAAAGGTGCAACCGGCAAGGGACACACGGCGTTACCGGCGGCAAAGCCCCGTCACCTTGTGGCACGGGTGGCGGGGCTTATTTCATCAAATCTGTGTAAGATTCTACCTCGTCAACGTGGTTGCGAAGATTTTGTTTCGTAAACTGCTTCATTGGGTCGAGGATAAATTCAACGCCGTTTCTTCTTGCCATTTTGGCGACCGGCAAAAAATCGCTGTCTCCGGCAATCAGCACTATTTGGTCAACCAGACCGGCATAGGCCATTGAAGCGACATCCAGACCAATCCGCATATCTACGCCTTTCTGCTTTACATCTATACGAAAGTCCTGCTGTGTTAACTGGTCAACGGTCTTCTTCTTGGAAATCAGATCCTTGACAGCATCATCTTTCAGCACAAAAGCGGCGGTCGAAGATGCAAGCTCTCCCATCCGGACAGCCACTTTCCGCTTTTCGGCAATGTACATATACAGGTCGTTTGACCACTTTGTTCCCAGTTTTAACGAATAATCAACGTTCTCCCCCGTTAATGGATGCGTAATTGTTCTTGTCATGGGCGGGCAGTCATAGTAAAAGATACGGTAAAGGTCTCTTGGGTCAGAAGGCTGTGTAATGTGTAGCATGCAATAATCGTAGATTTCCTGCGCTCGATCTTTCGCAGACTTTCTTCCCCATAGGTCGATTGCCCTGACACGGTAATATCCACCGTCTACAAGGATGGCTGTCCGCCTGATTCTCTCTTTCTGCATAATGCCCCTCCTAAAAAAATAAACCCTTGAGGTCGGAACATCCCGAAAGGTGGGAGTCCTAGCCCAAGGGTTGATAAAGAGTTGTATGAAGATACCCCTCACACACCCGTATTATACGAACCGTTGGACGATTTGTCAACCACTTTTAAAAATTTTCTTGAATCAAAATTCAAACATCATCTTCACCAAAATCATACCACGTTCGACATATAATAATTTCAACGAAAAGAAAAATTTTTGTGCAAATTTCTAATCAGTCCGGTTTATTGGACACATGACGTGCTATTATACGCTACGTAATCAAACAAACGTTTATAAATACATAATGGAGGGAGAAATCATGAAGGAAAGAGAAGAACTGATCCGGTACATATCCAATTTGACAGAAGCAGACATGAAGAAAATCATTCAGCGTCTTCCAGAATTGATTTCAAAACTCGAAGCGCAAGGGCTGCCTGTTCGTCTGTTAATGGATACACATATTGAATAAGCCGCGCTTTTACGTCAGACAGCTCACTGGAAACGGTGGGCTGTTCTTTTTCGTCCTCGTTTCCACCATTCATTAAATAAGAGGTTGGGATAGAGAGGTACTGCGCTATCTCTGCCAGCCTGTTTGAGGGGAAAGTTCCTTTTCTGAGTTGCCCGATATATCCATTTGCGTACCCTAAATCCCTTTCCAATTTAGAGATGGGAATCTTGCGTTCCTTACATATCGATTTCACGAGTTCAACAGTGTTCATAGGCAACCTCCATAATTTTTCGAGAAATCCCTAAAATAGGGGTTGACAAATTAGAGAATAGCCTATATAATGGTCTCAGTTCTTAGAGAAAAACCGAAATCAAAACGGCGGTCTCAATGTGTCTGTAGCAATTCATATTTTAGACTATTCTCTAAGAAATGTCAATAGCATTCTCGAAAAAATTGAGAGGGGGTGAGAACTTGATTCTTGACAATATCCAGAAACTCTGTAAGGAGCGCGGAATCAGTGTTGCAAGGTTGGAAAGGGAACTTGGTTTTGGAAACGCAACAATCCGAGGGTGGGGAAGCTCGTCCCCCAATGTTGACAACCTAAAAAAAGTTGCGGACTTTTTCGGCGTCACAGTGGACAGCCTCATTTCCGATGCCTCTACGCCCTAATGCGGTCTAACCTGATGAAGCAAAGCACTACGTACTGTTCGGATGCCAGCGATAGGCTCTACGGAACCCCTTAGATTCTGCTTCTTTTGTCGTCCATGCGTAACACGACCGCTTGTTTTTGGAAACGACGACTTTGTCGTACTGCTGGTCAAATGGCAGATGATAAATCAATTCGCCTGTTTTTGACGCATTACATTTAATGAGCGGGTAGTCGGCCATCGGGCAAGCCTCCACAATGGAAATCCCACAATATTCTGCGCATCTTTTTGCCGTGTCGGATAGCGTGGCGGTGGTGATGAAAACGCCCTTGTAGTTTACATTCGGATTTTCGATCGACAAAACTGCGATACTTCCGTAAAGCTGGAATATGTGCTTCTCGTGAATGGTTTTGTCTTTCGCCCAGCGCTTGCACTGAATGACCAAGGCTTTCTCGTTCTTGACGGCGAGAAGATCCCGTCCCATATCTTTTAGCCCCATTGTTGCGCCTATATAAGTCACCTTGTACCCTTCGCATTCCAGCTTATAACCTATATACCGTTCGTATTCAACGCCGATGTCCCAATCGTTCTTTTTCCTGTTCTTCCAACGGTCAAGTGCAAGTTGAAATTTCTCCGCATTCTCCAGTCTGTTGTACTCTTCAGGTGAGAGCCATTTTTTGACGGCGTCGTACTCAGATCCATATGAATCTGTTGCATAGGCGATTGCTTCATCGGAGGGGATTTCTTTGAACTCCTCAAGCCATGGGAATAGTTTTTCGTAAAAGTCGAGCTGGTATTGCAAGATTCGATTCTGCCGCAATAATTCGCGCTTGTCAGAGGCAATCTGCTTCAGTTCTTCGGCCGCGCGAATTGCAGGGCGCTGTTTATTGATGAGAGAGGAATAAACCCCCATGTCAAGATAGTGCTGGGCGTCAGCAATTTCAGTGGCAAGCATTGGATGCGACTGCCTCGTTTCGTTTATCAGTTTGAGAAATGCCCTTTTATCGGCGTCGAGTTTTTTCCTTTCCTCTTTTATGCGAGCGCGGGACGATACTTCCTCTTCCGATATTTTGGACAAGACAGTTCTCTTCCAATCTGCAATCCGCTGACGTTCTTCCTCCTCCTGCCGCACTAAGGCCGCTTGCTTTTCGTCGAGTGATTTTGTTGCTGCCTCAAGTTCGTCGGAACGCTTTTTTCTATCGCGGTAGCTGTTGTAAAGGACAAGACTTTCAATCGTGCAGATAATCGTGAGAAATACCGGATACGCAGAAAAAAGGCTTTCGATTCCCATATAGCGGTTTCTCCCTTCAATTTTTTAGGCGAAAGGTGGTGAGACGATGGACAAGCCCTCATTTCCAAGAGGCCACGATCCGGCAAATATGGCTCCAAATTACGGGGACTACTTTGAGCAGGGACGGCGTTATAAGCCCAAGGGCATATCCGAGAAAAACAAGAAACACCTGAAAGACACGGTCGCTGTGCTTATCGGCTTTCTGCTCGGCCTTGTCACGCGCTTTTTCCTGGGACTGCTGCTGTAGCGAAAGCTGTTCTTGCCGGTGGGCATCTAACGTGCGCTGACCTTCCTGGCTCAGCTCGTAGTATCCATCCTCTATGTACGCCCGTGGCTGGGTAAGGGAGGATTCGTCCAGATAGCGGAGTATCTCCTGTTCCTTCTCTGTCAGGTTCTGGTACAGAAGACCGCTTTCCAGACGCTCCATGAGGGCGTATTGCTCAGAAGTGTAATCCATAGCGATCATCCTTTTTCGTCAGTTTCACAACCATCATACCACGGCAAAAGCAAAAATCAACAAATTTTGAAAAATTTATGAACAGAAAGGAGTTGAACCCAATGCCAAGAATCCGGCAGTATGCCGAGCGCTACGCGGCAGAGGATTTCTGGAAGGAAATCGACCGCTGCTGTCCCCTGGCGGGGATTCAGAGCGATAATGCGTCGGCGCTTGGGAAAAGAATCGGCGAGGGGTACCAAAATCTGCTGAACTACCAAAAGGGAAAAACCGAAATGCGGGTCAGCGTCCTGCGAAAGCTGGTGACCACCCTCCACCCCAACCCGGCGGTGATCCTGAAAACCCTGGGGTACTCTGAGAAGGAGATACGGGCGTTTGCGAGGGAATGGCAGTAATTTGAAATCTACGGCAGAATGCCAAAATTGAAAGGAGTTATTTATGGCGAAATACAAAGTGGGGGATAAGGTGCGGATTGTGAGCAAGAACCCAAACGCTATCGGATTCACCGACGCGATGGAAAAATACCTTGGCAAGACCTTAACCGTAATAAATGTGCGGGAAAGACCATATGGACTTTCCACCTACAACTTCAAAGAAGCAACAGTTGGGAATCCTTCGATGGATCTTCCTCGTAAAGTTTCCCATTGGAACTTCGCTGAAAGCTGGATTTCTGGCCTTGCAGAGCCTGAGCGGGAACCCTGCACCGTGGAACTCCGCTTTGACGGGATGATTACCACGGCCACGCTGAAACGGGGCGGGCGAGACGTGAAGACCGCAGAAGCCCGGTGCAATCCGAAGGATACATACAGCAGAGCGGAGGGCGCAAGGGTCGCCGTTGAGCGGCTTTTTGAGAAGAAGCGCAAGGAGGACAAGCCAAAGGAGAGCAAGCCGAAGATCGGGGACAAGTTCGTGATTGTAAGGGACTCTTTCTTTCACGGGTTTTCCATCGGTGAAACCGTCAAACTTATTCGTATCCGCGGGGAAAGTAAGCGTTACAAAAATAGACGTGGCCTGTGTCAGTGGGTTCCCGATTCCGACGTGAAGCCCTACAAGGAGAACGCCAAATGACACCCAACGAAACGACCCAGCTTCGCACTATGGCGGAGATATTCCGCCGCTTGCGGGAGGAAAACGTCAAGTTGCGGGAATCCTTGGGCATGGAAACGAAGGAAAGCAAGGCGTTCGACGATGAGAACGCGGAGCTTTTCGATGTAGTCCACCGAAATCATGCGGTTAGGGGGTGATGATATGGCAAGCAGGAATACACCCGAGGATGTCCGGTGGGAGCCGGTGCCGAAGAACCGGAAGCCGTTCAATATCAGGGAATGCGTTTTCCGTGTTCTCCCCTATGCGGGGCTGAATCTGGTGCTTTTCTGGTGGCAGCAGGCGGATTTGCTGGCAGACAAGGCGGCAGTTCCCGCAATGTGGGTGTGCGCTATCCTGATGGGCGCCGGTATCGGACGATGCATCAGAGGGCGATAAAAAGCCGCCCCCGATGTTACAGCACCGGGGACGGCGATACAGAGACATTCATCATCTACCCATCTACTATACCAAATGGAAGAAGGAAAGTCAATGGACGATTTTGTTGGCGTGAATCCGGATTACGATTATCTGTACGATTCCCAGGCAACGGACAGCAGCATTCCGGTGTGCATCTGCTGCGGGAGAACCGTTGGACACAGATACTGGAAAATCCGGGACGATGCCATTTGCGACCTCTGCATGGACAGCC
>ERZ1034855.445-NODE-445-length-16397-cov-13.080529_pt1 | contig 16397 bp, 16 predicted proteins | sample MGYA00520699_ERZ1034855 | MGnify/ENA primary metagenome ERZ1034855 (study PRJEB33766, sample SAMN09781730) | gut metagenome | biome: gut microbiome | host: Homo sapiens | place: Madagascar | study: EMG produced TPA metagenomics assembly of the PRJNA485056 data...
GCGGAGATCGGCAGGGTTTTCACGCCCTCCGGCAAATGGGCATGGAGATAGCGGTTTGCCGCGTCCCATAGGGTAAGCTCGGCGCGGCGGGCTTCCGCAAACTTCTCCTGTTTCCCTTTCCAGCGGATTTGCCGATACTCGTCCTGTATGGGCTTGTAGGTTTGATAATTTCTGCCGTACTCCATGAGTTTTTGCAGTTCTTTCATGCGCTGCTCGGCGGTTTTCATTCCCTCCCGGATTGAATGGGCTTTATCGCTGACAGAGGAAAGAGAAGCGTCCAGCTCGTCAAGATTAGAGATACCATGCTCGGAGAGATAGTTGACCGCTGCCGCTATGGTTTTCAGTTCATCGGCTGTGTGCTGTTGTTGCCAACGCTGCGAATACTTCCGGCTCTTTTCTCTCTGAACGCTCAAATACTTCATCAACAGATTTGCAAGGTTGGGAGATTGCGGCGGCTGCTTCGGGGCGGTTTCCCACACTTTGAACAGGTCGGCAATCCATTCTTTGAGCTTGCTAACCTGCGCCCGGATTTCCCGTATAAGGCGGTTTGCTTTTTGGATATTTCGGTTCAGTTCGCCTTTCTCGGTGGCGATACCTTTCTTCTCCATCTGGCAAGCCGCCACGCCCATGTGGACGGTGGGTATCTCGTCTATGCCGCGCTCGGCGTTGCTGCGGTGGTCGATGCGCTCCGGGCTTCCGTTCCTCTCCAAAAAGTCATTGGTAAAGTCAGCCCATGCCTTGCGCCACAAGAGGGTGTTGTCCTTGTCGTTCCAGCCTGTAAGGTCAACTTTGTGTGTCTTGTATCTGCCGCTTGGCAAGCGGATACGCTCGCCGTTTTCGTCAAGGTCATATTCCTTTTTGGACTTCGCCGCCCATGCGCCGCGCTCGTCAAGGGGGCGCATGGTAAGCATAATATGACAATGGGGGTTGCCGCTGTCGGTGTCGTGAATGGCAAAATCCACACACATTCCTCTGGAAACAAATTGAGAGGAACAGTATTCCCGGACAAGCCGGATCTGTTCCTCTCTGGATAATTCTATGGGGAGCGCCGCGTCAATCTCTCTGGCAAGCTGGGCGTTCCCGGCTTTCTCGTAAAGCTCCACGCTGTTCCACAAGGTTGAACGGTCAGAGAAAGAGGGCGGGGCATGGAGCGGCAGCATGATTTCTGTATGGACAACACCGCCTTTGCGGGTGTAGTCGTGGGTCATTCCGTCCCATTCGTTTGTCAGCTTTTCGCCGCTTCGGTAGGCGGCAGCGGCAACGGCTGATTTGCCTTTCCCCCGGCTCACAATGCCGATGTTCCAATGGTAAATGGCTATGGGTATCACCTCCCGGATAGGATAATAAAACCCGCAAAAATGGTACAGACGCCAACGGCGGGTGTACTGTTTTTGTGGGTGTGCAGGGATAGCCGCGAAGCGGCGCAAGGGGTGCAGCCCCTTGTTGCGGCAAAGCCGCCATATCGGAGCGCGGGGAACTCTCCCTGTGCGGAGATAAGCCCTCGGCAGAGCGCACAACGCCCGCAAGGGTGTATAAGTGCGCCCTTAGTTCCTAAGGGATTTTCAGCTTGTCGTTTCCTCGGCTCGTTTTTTCAGATATTCCCGCGCTGGTTCACTCGTCAAGGCAAGCCGGAGAAGTGCTGTGGCTTCCTCGTCGGTCATGTTCTTTGCTTCCGGCACAATGCTTTCAAAGACCGCGCCCCGGACGATAAGGCGGTGGCTGCGCGTTCTGCGTTCCTCTTTGGATAGCTTCTGACGCAACATCTTTTCCCGGTTCTCAAACTGCCGGATTTTCTTCTTTCCGTCCTCAATCTCGGCTTGCAGCTCCTCGCGGTTTTTCTCTCTTGGTTTCGTCATGGGTGGTTGCTCCTTTCTGCCTGTCGGCATAGAAAAAGGACAGTCGATTTTCTCGGCTGCCCTTTCGATATGAGATAGATTATTCAGTTTGCGGCGGGGTCTTGTTCTGATACTTCTTCATCAGAAGTCTGGCTGTCAGGAAGCGGGTCATATCCGTCTGGGTTTCCGTCAAGCTTCATACCTGTTTCGTCACTAAAAGAAGTTAAGTCCAAATTCCCGTTTTCTGTCAGCTTCTGGATAACTTCTGCCAACTGATTTTTTATTGTTTCGCTATCATCTTTCATGCCGCCATTTTCCAGATATACCTTGCAATCGCCAATCTCAAAGGTCGCATAGTAAATAGCATTTTGCTCGCCTCGGCTGTTCGGGTCTGTTACAAAATATCCTGCGACTATGGTTATACCGTTGATTTCAGAGACTTTCTCCGTTCCAACAATTACAGTATCAAGCAACTGCACATCTGATGTTGAAATGATTACTTTCACATTTCCGACTTGTCCCTCAAATCCAATCAGTTCTTGTGAACCGCCTGCGTCTATATCGCTATTTAGAAAAATTGCATTGGCTGTAACAGGTAAATCCGAAAATAAAGCTAAGGTTTCATCTTCTGTAAGTGGCTTTGTAGTTACATCTACATCTAAAGCCAAAGAACCGCCAACATTATCAGACTTCACAAAAACAATTTTTTCCCCGTTATTCAATGTGGCTATATCGGTATGACTGCCAAATAATCCACTTTGAAACAATCCCACACCTAAGACGGTTACAGCTACAAAACAGGCTGCAATAGCTCCCCATTTAGCCCAAACTGGCTTTTTTGCTTTCTTCTTGTAGCTGATAGCTTCATCAACATACTTGCTGTCAAGCTCGCTCATGGCTTCGGAAAACTTCTTTGAGTTCATACGAATACCTCTCTTTCTGCTAAATAGCTTTTCATTTTTTGTCGGATACGGGTCAGCCGGACGGAGATATTTTTCTCCGAAAGCCCTACAAACTCGGCTATGTCTTTACAGCTATCGGAAAACCAATAGCGGCGCATGAAGATAACGCGGTTCTCGACGGTCAGCGTGTCCAGAAAACTTTCAATGATACGGGCTAACTCTCTGGCTTCAATCTCGGCTTCCACTGTGTTCGGGTCTGCTATACAGGCTTCGATTTCCTCCATAGCAATCGTGTAAGTGCTGTTTCGCTTGGCTGCTTCCTTTCTGTAATAGATTTTCAGTGAAATGTTCCGAACGATTTTACAGATATAGGTCAGAAGCGGGTGGGGGTTCGCCGGGGGGATTGCGTTCCATGCTCCTAAGTAAGCGTCGTTGACACATTCCTCCGCGTCCTGCCTGCTGTTAACAATGTTATACGATAACTTGTGGCAGACTTTACCGTATTTTATATCCAGCTCCCGTATGCCTTGCTCTGAACGCTCAAAAAACATTTCAATGATTTTCTCATCTTCTATCATCACACCGCCTCCTTTCCGGCTTCACCTATATACTACGGTTTCAGCGGCGAATACTACATCTAATCCGAAACTTTTTCAAAAAAATTATAGCACATCTTTTTGAATAGGGTGTGTCAAGTTGCCGGAATGTTTCTTTGCCGCTTTGCTGGCGGCGTTCCTCCGTTCCTCACTGTATGGGGCGGTCAGACGGAAAGAGAAACGCCCCTTTGCAATATCAAACTCCATGCAGCCCGTTTCGGGGTCTGCGTCGGTCTGGCAGCACTGGTCGGGGTACTGTCCGGCGTAGGCGGCAAGCCGCTTCTTTAAGTCGGTGTTGTGGGTGCGGATATGGATAAGGGGGTCTTTCTCGTCAAACCAAATATCGGTGGTCTTTTCCTGCTTCGTAAGCCCTGTTCTCATAAACTCTCCTTTCCGCGCCCCTGTTACGCAATAGGGGCATTTTTCGGGTGTTTTTCCCGGCTCTTGGCTTGGGAAAAACGGCGATTTTCCAATAGAAAACGCTCCGGCGATACATTCCTCGTCCAGGGCGTTTCTATCGTGAAATATGGGATTTTTCCGGCCCTTGACGCTCATACATAGATAAGCTCAAACTTGACGATTTCTTCCGCTTGCGCCTTGCAGGTGTTCATCAGCCCCACCCATTGCATGGGGTCTGCGGCTTTCAGTTCCTCGGTTGCGCCCGCACCCTCGGCAAGCTACGGGATAATGAGGTCAAGGCGGCGACGGACGGCGGCTTCAATCTCGGCGCAATGCTCATAGAGGGTTTCGCTTGCGACAAGGGCGGTGTAGAGGTCGGGGCGGTAGCCCTCAAGGTAGGCTTTCCGCAAGTGTCCGTAATGCCCGATAGGGGGCTTTTTCTTGGCGGGTGCGTCGCCGTTGTCAATCAATCTTCTCATGCGCTCAATGCTCCTTTCTCGTCCTGCACAAGAGGAAGCTCGATAGGCTCTTGCGGCTCCTGTGCCTGTTCTTGCTGCTCTTTCCATTGTTTGCGTTTTTTCTGCATATAGCGGCGGTTGTACTCGGCTTTCTTTGCCCGTCGGCGTTCCTGTTCGGCTATCGCGGCGATTTCTTCCTCCGTCAGTTCCACTTCCTCGTGTGGGATTTCCACCTTGCCCACGAAGTTAAAGAAAATCTCAATTTCCTGTGTGCGGCTTGCCCCTTTGCCCTCCGCTTGGTGGACAAGGATTTTTTCAATAAACTCATTTATCATGGCGGGGGTAAGCTCGGAAAAATCTGTGTACCGCTTCACAAGAGCGATAAACTTTTCCGCATTGACGCTCTCGCTGCTGATACGGTCAAGCTCCTGTTGGTCTTGGGTAATGCTTGTGTTCAGCCCGTCCAATTCAAGTTCAAAATCGTGTAGCATTTGCTCAAAGAGCTTATCAGAAAGTTTCCCATTGACATTATCCTCATAGAGCTTTCGTATCAAGCGGCTCAATTCATCGGCGCGTTTCTCGCTGCGTTGTTTTCTCTGCCGTATGGTCTTGATAGCCTTTTTCTGCCGTTCCCCGGAAGCGGAGCAGACTTGTTCAATAAAGGCGGCTTCATTGTTCTGCGCGTAGTTGCATACTTCCTTTATCGCTTCAAGTAGCAGTTCATTTACAACAACGGTGCGGATAAGGTGGGTGGTGCAGTAGGTGTCATATCGCTGATTTCCTAAATCGTATCGGGAGCAGTTGTATTCGTCGCGGTCTGGACGCCTTTTCCCGTTTGGTCGCCCCGCCCAATCCCGCGCCTTTCCCGCTTTCCCTCGATGGTTATACATCTTCGCCCCACAATCGGCACAAAACATTAAGCCGGTTAAGGGGTTGGCTTCTCCGATGGTGTCAGTTCTGCGGATTGTTTTTCTCAATGACTGTACGCGCTCCCATGTTTCTTTGTCAATGATGGCTTCCTGTGTGTCCTCGAAGATAACTAAATCCTCTTTGGGTGTCGCTTTGGAGCGTTTGTCCTTGTAGCTTTCCTTGTAAGTCCGAAAGTTTACTGTATGCCCCATGTATTCCGGCTTTGACAGAATATCGGAAATTGTATTGCCGCGCCATGCGTAAGGCTCGGTTGAATTGTAGTTTGACTTGTGATTTCCCATGCCGCGCTGTGCAAGATAGTAGGACGGTCTTTCTATCTTTTCCAACGCAAGAATACGGGCGGTTTCATACGGGCCTTTGCCCTCTATCGCCATTCGGTAAATCCGGCGTACTACCTCGGCGGCTTCCTCGTCAATAATCCAATGGTTTGTATCATTCGGGTCTTTCTTGTAGCCGTATATGCAATGGTTTGTCAAATGTGCGCCGGACATTCCCTTTGCCCGTAAAACAGTTGTGATTTTGCGGCTGGAGTCACGAACATACCACTCGTTCATAATGTTCAAAAACGGCGCAAACTCGCTGCTTTCCCGTTTGTCGCTGTCTACACCGTTGGCAATGGCGATAAAGCGCACGCCGTTTTCTCTGAACATCACTTCGGTATAAAATCCCACTTGCAAGTAATCCCTACCGACGCGACTTAAATCTTTTACAAGGACATGGGAAACCTCGCCGCTTTCAATGCTTTCAATCATGCGCTTCCAATTCGGACGGTCAAAATTAGCCCCAGACCACCCATCGTCGGTAAAGTGGACGCAGTTAGTAAAGCCATGCGATTTTGCATAATCTTCAAGCAGCTTCTTTTGATTGATAATCGAATTGCTGTCGCCTGTCAGTTCGTCGTCGCGGCTCAACCTCTCATAAAGGGCTGTGATTTTTCCGCTTCCTGTTTGCTTTGTTTTCATGGGTCAATTCTCCTTTCTATGGGCGATTTCTTATCCCCCTTTCATAGCATATAACATCCGTGTGGGGCTTTGGGGGCTGTGTGTCATGGGCAGTTACCGTTGCGGGAATATTGGAAAAGGTCTGCCCCTCGGTAAAGTCCGGCACATTGGGAAAAGTGTCGTCCTCATGGTCGGGTTTTGCTTTCAGCGTCAGACGGTAGCGGCGTTCCAAGTCTTTCCACCCGGAACAAAGCACCGTCTTTCCCTTTGCCGTAAAGTCATTGTCCGCACATGAAAATACCGCCGTTACCGCTTCATAAATGTGCGGCTCGGCGGCAGCGAACAACAGACGCGCTCCGGCAAGGATAAGGATATTTCGCTCACTTTCGGGAAGTGCGGAAAGGTCTGCCTTTGCAAGCTCCTGTGTCGGGATAATGGCGTGGTGATCTGATACCTTTTTGCTGTCAAGGGTGCGGGACACGTCCGGGGAAAAGGTCACGTCCTGCATAAAGGGCAGCTTCTTACAAAGCAGCTCGCTGATCTGCGCGGCGGTGCCGCCCATGTCGTCGGTCAGATAGCTGCTGTCCGTTCTCGGATAGGTCAAAAGACGCTTTTCATAAAGGCTCTGTGCAAGGTCAAGGGTCTGTTTTGCCGTGTAACCGAAAATGCGGTTGGCTTCCCGCTGTAAGCCCGTAAGGTCAAAGAGCTTCGGCGGCGATACCGTCTTTTTCTCACGGGTCACGGATTTGCAGATTACCGGTCCCGTATTACAGGCAGCTTTCAGATTTTCCGCTGCGGCAGGGTCAGAAAATTTTTCACTTACCGCTTCCGTGCCGGGAAGTGCAAGGCGTACATGGTAGTATTTTTCTTTCTTGAATGTGGTGATTGCCGCGTCCCGGTCGGTCAGCATTTTAAGGGTCAGGGTCTGTACACGTCCCACATTCAAGGTCTTGTGATACAGACAGGAAAACAGGCGGGTCGCATTGATACCGATGATCCAGTCGGCTTTTGCCCTGCATAGTGCGGACGCATAAAGCGGGTCATAGTCCCGTCCGTCTTTGAGATTATCAAAGACGCTTCGGATTGCGTTATCCTCCATTGAGGAAATCCAAAGGCGGCGCATGGGTTTGTTGCACCCGGCAACTTCATAGACAAAACGGAAAATGAGTTCTCCCTCGCGTCCTGCGTCGCAGGCGTTGATAACCTCCGTCACGTCAGCACGGTGCATAAGCTCCTTTAGGATTTTGAATTGCTTTCCCTTATCGGCTGCAACGGTGTACTGCCATTCATGGGGCAGGATGGGCAGGCTGTCATAGTTCCATTTCTGATACTGTTCCCCATAGGCGGCAGCTTCGGAAAGCTGCACCAAATGTCCGACGCACCATGAAATAAGATACTTGTCGCCCTCCATATATCCGTCTTTTTTCTCTTTTACGCCAAGCGCGGCGGCGATACTCTGCGCCACACTCGGCTTTTCTGCAATGACTAACTGCATGATACATTCCTCCTTTCAGCGTTCCGGCTCGGTGTTCTTTTTCTCCTGTACCCGTTTCAGACAGTAGCCCACACAAGGGGACTGCCCATTGTACGGACAGGAAACGCAAGCCGGGTATTTTGGAACAGGCGGCGCATTGTCGCGCCGCCTGGTGGGTCTTTGTGTCATCATCTTTTCAAAAGGACTGTCGGTAAACCATGTCATGCTTCCTCGTCCTCCGTTTCTTCGCCGCCCGTGTCGTCGGCTTCCGGCTCGTACTCGTCGTATTCGTCAAAATCAAAATCGTCAAGGTCGGTGCTGCCTTTCACGTCCTGTTTCGGCTTGAAAATCTTAAAGTAGTAGAGTGCGCCGCCACCGCCAAGAAGTGCCACGATAAGGAACACAATCAAGCCGCCCATACCGTTATCTTCTTCCTGCGGCTCGTCGGGCTGCTCCGGCTCGGTTGCTGCTGTCACACCCGTACACGCCGCCATATTGACAGAGCATACCGGGCAGGCGGTGTTGATTGCCCCGGTCACGCATTTGTCGGTACAGGTGCAGACTGCGGGGGTAGTGGTTTCTTCCTCCCCGATAATCGCCATCAGGTCGGCTTCGTCCACTTGATTAAGGAAATGGACGGTGTTTTCGCCCTCGGCGGCATTGTCAATGATGATGTAAAAATAGTTGCCGCCTTTGCTCTGCACCACGATAAATTGCTTATCCTCGGACGCTTCGCCGGAAATGTCGTCCACAAGGCTCATATTGCCCTCCGGGGTAAGGGGCTGTGGCTCGGTTTCCGTGATAACGCCGCTGTCGTCGGTGGGAATGTCATTTCCCTGTGCGTAGGCGGTCATGGAAAAGCCGCCCATGCAGACAAGGGCGGCAAAGAGTACAAGAAAGCTGCGGAACAGTCGTTTATTCTTCATGGGCGTTGTCCTCCTGCTCGTAAGTTTCAGCGGGTACAGCGTTCATGCCGGGAATACCGCCGCCGGAAAGCATAGCGGTCAGCTCCGCAGGGGTCAGACACATCGCACGCACAAGCTGTACGATCTGCAGGTTTTCAAGCTCGGTTTTCTGTGCAAGCAGGTCTTTCAAACGGTTCTGCTGCTCGGTAATGCGTTCGCGGGTCTTTTCGATCTCCGCATTGATACGGTCAAGTTTGTTGTTTGCCATAAGTTCAGTTCTCCTTTCAAAATTCGGTTAATTCAAGTTCATCAGCCCGTACCCTTTGATACAGGCATAGTCTAAGGGGTAGCTTTTGATTTTACAGGCATTGCCGGAATTGCCCTCCACGGTATAGACACGGCTTCCGTCCGTGCCTATTACAATTCCTACATGGTCTGCGCTTCCGTCTAAATCCCAATCGAAAAAGATAGCGTCACCGGGGGCGATATTCTCATAGCCCCGTGCGCCCCATTGTCCATGAGAGGTAAACCACGGTACGCCCTGCGACTGGCAGGCGGCAAAGCGCGGCTCGGATAACCCCGCCTGTCCGTAACACCAAGAAACAAAGCAGGCGCACCATGCCACACGGCTGTCAAAGCCGTACCAGCTCCAATAAGGCGCACCGCCCACATTTCCCACCTGTGCCTTTGCAAGCTCTACAAGCTGCGGATTGCCGGGACGTGTGCCGTTTACAAACTGTACGCCGCTTAAATCCTCCGACGCGGACGTATCAGCAGAACCGCCGCCGAAAAGCAGGGGCTTATTGCCGCTTGTTTCCAAGTACACCCGGAACATGGCAAGCTGTTCTTCGTTTAATACTTCCGGAGCAATGGTGGCTATATCACGGTTGGTTAAGGTCACGTTGAGAATGTAATACTCATACGGCACTTCCACGGTGTAGGTGTCCTTATGGGTATTTCCGTCCTCGTCCGTCCAAGTGTCGGTACGGGTTTCGGTGCGGTAGCGTATCTCCACTTCCTCGGTCACGGTCAGTTTGTATTGCAGATTGAAAATGCGGTCTAATTCTGCCTGTGCGCTCTGCGGGGTGTAGCTCTGTAAAAGTGCGGTCAGATAGGACGCTAAAGCGTGGGGGTTATGCCCGATATTATCAAGGTCATAGCGGTATTCGTCATAGCCCGGATAATCACGCTCGATATTGTCAATCCGCTGTTGCAGTTCCGTTTCCATAGCCGCATAGTTGTTTTCGACTGCCACAAGGTCGCTGTCCTCGGACGTGTAGGAAGTTCCGATCACGCCGTTTAACAGCCCGGAAAACATAGCACCGCATGAGGAAAGCCCCGCCGATACCATGATGAAAAGAAGCAGCGCGGCAATGATGAGCAAGATACCTTTCCAATGCCTTGCCGCAAATTCAGCGGTCTTTTGGGTGGTTTCCGCGGCTTTCTTTGCTGCCTTGCGGGTGTTCTCTGCGGCGGTCTTGATACTGCCTGTCCGTGCCGCCTTTGCATACTGCTTTTTGATCTGCTGTTTCTGCCAGTAGCGGGAAAGCGGATTAGACGCGGCAATCTGCGGGTTATCATGCAGGAGTTTTTGATACTGAAATTCCACATTTGCCCGTGCTGCCGCTTTTTCAGCCTTTGCCGCCGCCCGGTAGGGTTTCAGCTTGTGGCGGTGGTAGCCCTCCCAGATTTTCCTTGCCCCGTACCTTGCGCCGCCCTCGGTCAATTCCTCGGTCTTGTGTGCGCCCTCCACGCCGGAGTTGTCTTTTTCCACTTCATGTATCTTGTTGTGGACGAATACACCCGCTTCCTGCACCGGACGGGACAGCGGATTTTTCCGGTGCTTCAAGTCCGGCATGGGCTTTTCCCGTTCTTCAAAGTGCAATCGGGTCTTGCCTTTTCCTGTGGCTTCGTCAAAGGTGCGGCTTCGCACAAGCACTTTTTCCTTTGGGACTGCCGCCCTTGCCGCGTCCAAACGGTCAGCGGCTTTGTCGGAGTTCTTGATATACTTTTCAAGCTCCGGGGTGGAAAGTTCCTCGTCGGTAAATTGCAATCTTGAAGATCTGCCGCTTGTGGTGGCTTCCTCCTGTGCTTTGCGTACTGCCTTTTTGGACGCTTGCCGGGTCTGTGCTGCGCCGATATGCTCCATGACACGCTCTGCCGTTACGGTATCATGCTTTGGGGCGATACCCGGTGTTGGGGGAAGTGGTGCGGTTTCCGACGTTTGGTTATGAAGCTGCTGCGCCATATCCTGCGGCTGTTCCGGCTGCTTTGTGTAGTCCGTTTCCTGTTCCCGGCGGCTGATACGCTCGGCGGTTTCTTTGGTTTCGTTTACCTCGATAAGCCCGTCACGGCTCATTTTCTGTGTTACCTTGTCACGGGGCTTCAAGGGGTCTTTCATGGTCTGTCACCTCCAATCGGTCAAATTTCTGCGGGTTATAACGGCACACGTCCCGGTCAAACCGGGGCGGTGCTATGGTCTGATACTGCCTGTCCCCGGTGCGCACACGGAAAAATAAATCCCGGTCTTTGGGATAGGAAAGGCTCTGATACTGCGAGTACTGTCGCAAGATGTTTTCTGCCTTTTTGTTAGCGGATAAATATAGCGGAACATTCGCCCGTCGATTTTCTCAATGCCTTTCATGGTACAAAAGTTATGTGTCAGCCAATGCCGCGCTTTCTTTCCGTCAAGCTCTGCATTTTCTTTTAAAAGAAGTCCTGCGCTGCGGGGGTGTATCTTTTCCCCGGTTTCCGCGTCCCGGTACACGCTCGTTAGAAAATGCCCCATGTAGCGGAAATTTGCGGCTTGATACACATAGCCGCATTTTCCCATGATACCGTCCGCAAGGGTGTAAAGGAAAAGGCAGTCCGTTTCCTGCCGCACCCACTTAATGAGTGCAGACAGGGCAAGACTGCCAAAATGCCCGTTGCCGTTCTCGGACGGGAGAAAGCACATTTTTCCGATTTCCAAGTAATCCTTTGTCTGTAAGGCATGGTCGGGAAAAAGTTTTCGTATGGTCTGTAACGGCTGCGTTCCCCACCCAAGCGTTACCACGCCGCAAAGTGTTTTGTCCCGGTAAAGTCCCAAATAGTATTTATTCAGCCGGGGCAGCACCTTTGAATAGTGGTATGCCCGAATAAAGGACGTTGCCGCTTCCGGGGAAAGCTCTCGGACAAAGAGAGATTGTCTTGTTTCGATTGTTTCCTCACCTCCAATCGGTCAAAATTCTTCGGTCAGAACACGCACCAGTCTTTACAGTTTCCAAGCTCTATGTCTGCAATGAAACGCAAGATAGGATAAACCTGTGGGGGAACAACGGCATTCCCCAATGTTTTCAGCCGCTTTATACGGTCTTTCTTGTCCTCTGCCAAGCGGGGAATGTCAAGCGGTTCTATTGTCCACAGGTAACGTCCGTCCATTTCGGCGGGAACCCCATGAGCCATTCCACCCATTCGGGATTGAACCGCAAGTTTTCCTCCGCGTTCGGGGATAGGTGGTAGACTGTTTCCGAAAGGGACGCCGCCCAGTAATTCCCATTGTTGTTTATTCTGCGGAACGCTCCGTTTGGAGAGATCGTCACCCTTGATACACGGGGTTTTGTCCCGGTGTCGGAAGCAAGGGGTGTGGGAAACATCAGCCCCGACGATAAAAGTTCGTTTGCGCTCATGCCATGCACCGACGGCACAAGCAGGAAGCACGAATGTCCAAACTGCATATCCCGCACTTTCCAAGTCAAAGAGCGTCTTGTGCAGTCCCATGTTGACGAAGTTAGCAACATTTTCGCCAAGCACCCAACGGGGGCGCAGTTCTTTAATGACGCGACACATCTCCGGCCAGAGGTAACGGGTGTCCTCAAATCCCCGTCGCGGTCCGACAGAGGAAAAGGGCTGGCATGGGAAGCCGCCGGATAAGAGTGTGATTTCTTTTTGTCCTGTCTTTTCAATAAAAGCCTCCTTTGTTACGGTCGTTATGTCCCGGAAGCGCGGCACAAGCGGCCAGTGCTTTTCAAGGACAGCGGTTGGATAGTCCGCCCATTCGCACTGGCATACGGTGGTAAACCCTGCGGCTTCTGCCGCAAGGTCAATGCCGCCGATACCCGTAAACAGACTGAAATGCGTTAAGGGTTTCATGCGCCTGCCACCTCCTCCGGTTTGGTTGTCATTACACGGTAAAGCTCGGTATCTTTCGGGAAACGGTCAATGAATGGCAGCACCACATTTCCGTAAAAGATAAGTCCCTCGCCCGCTTCGGAGTGGGTCACATACTTCATCTGCTGTGGGGAGATATTGAGCTGCTTTGCAAGGATAGCCCGGTCGCCCGCCGCCTGATTGAGCATGAGGACAAAATCGGAGTTTTCAAAGATGTTCTCTACCTCGCGGCTTGATAACAGGTCTTTGACGTTCTGCGTAATGGCGGTCGGTATGCCGCCCCATTTACGAAAGCGCTTCCAAATTTCCACGGAATAGGCTGCGGTCTGTTCCTCTTTGAGCAGCAAGTGAAATTCGTCCATGTAGTAGCGGGTGGATTTCTTTTCGGCACGGTTTACGGTCACTCTGTTCCACACCTGATCCTGCACAATGAGCATACCTAACTTTTTGAGCTGCTTTCCAAGCTGCTTAATGTCAAAGCAGACAAGGCGGTTTGTCAGCTCCACGTTGGTACGGTGGTTAAAGACGTTGAGAGAGCCGGAAACATACAATTCCAACGCTGCCGCAATGCGGGCGGCTTCGGGTTCGGGCTGTTTCAAAAGCTCGTCGTAAAGGTCGCCCAAGATAGGCATTTTCGCCGGGTCGGGGTCAGCAAGGAACGGTCGGTAAACATTTCTCACGGCGCGGTCAATGACGGTCTTTTCCACGGGCTGCAAGCCCTCCTTGCCACCAATGACAAGCTCGCACAAGGACAGGATAAAATCGGATTTCAGCGCAAGCGGGTTGTCGTCCTCGGAGTAGTTGAGGTTAATATCCATAGGATTTACATACTGCGGCCTTCCGTCAATGCCCCTGCCGGTCGGGGACAGTCGGATAACCTGTCCGTTCAACCGCTGCACAAGGGAAAAATACTCGGCTTCCGGGTCGCAGATGATAATGTCGTCGTCGGTAATGAGAAAGGCGTTTGCCATTTCACGTTTCGCCGCAAAGGATTTACCGCTGCCCGGTGTTCCCAAGATAAGCCCGTTTGGATTTTTGAGCTGCTTTCGGTCGCAGAGTATCATGTTGTTAGACAGGGCATTTAAGCCGTAGTACAACGCTGCACCTGTCTGAAAAAGCTCCTGCGTGATAAAGGGAATAAAAATAGCGGTGCTTGATGTGGTCAGTCCACGCTGAATGGGGATAAGGTTTTCCCCAAGCGGAATACTGCTCATAAAGCCCGCTTCCTGCATATAGTCAAGGCGGGTCAAAGCGCAGTTGTTTTTCTGTGCAATGCCCGCCGTAGCGAATATGTCATTATCCAGTTTTCTTTTTGTGTCTGCCATGTTCACCACAAGGAACGTCAAGAGAAACATTCGCTCGTTGCGGCTCTGTAAGTCCTGCAAGAGATTTTTCGCTTCGCTGCCGAATGTGGCAAGGTCAGACGGGATTATATCCATGTCGTAGCCGCTGCGTACCGCTTTTTTCTGTTCCTCGATTTTCATTTTATCAAGGTCGGTGATCTTCCTCTTAATGGTCTTGATTGCTTCGGTCTGGTCGATACTGCGGATATGCAGATTTACCATAACGCCGTTTTCCAAGTCCAACACGTCAGATAAGATACGGTCGTTAAGTTCCGGTGCAAGGATTTCAAAGAACGATACCGCACCGATTTTCTGTCCCATGCGGAAATACCGTCCGTCACCGAAACGGAAAGAGGACGGGGCGATAAAGTCCTTTGTGGTAAGCCCGGACGGGATAAGCCAGTCCCAAGAAAAGCAAAACGGCTCGCCCTGTGGGTGAAAAATGCCATGCAGCACTTCCAAGCGTTCATAGCCTGTCATGGGGCGGGCAGACACGCCAAGCCCCTTGAAGTTATTGAGTATGTCGGTTTCAATCCGGGCAAGGCGGGATTTTGCCGCGCTCATGCTGTCGGCTTCAATGGAAAATGTGATGTATTTTGCTTTCACAAGTCCGTTATTGCCCTTTGCAAGCTGATTTTTCAGCATATCCGAATACTCGGTACGAATAGAGTTAAAAGCGTCATTCTGTACCGGGATATGGATAGCGTTTTCTGCGTCGCTGCTGCGCCCGCCCTGATTGATGAAAGAGAACTGCACCTGTACGCTTGCGTCAAAGTAGTTGAGAAAATCGCACCAGTTTTCAAAAATGGCGGTCTTGTCGTCTGCCTGTGCAAGCTGATAGTTGATGTCCTCAAAGGCAACGGTCTTGCTGTACCGCTTGCTGGAAACATGGCAGATACCGTCCGGGTACATCTGCACATAGGGAATGGTCTGCTGTGCGGTGTGGGGCTTTCCGTCGCCCTTTGCTTTCTGTATCACTTCCGCGATCTGTTTCTTTTCAGCACGGGTCAGCTTCCGTTTAGTCTTTCCTGCGGGGCGTTTTGCCTGCGTCTCTTTTTCGGTTGCCTTTTGCAATCGCTGATACCTCCTTTTCCAATTTTGCCTGCCGTTCGATAACGGCATAGAAATTCTGTGTCTGATAGGGGCGTTCCTTTGGTCGGGTGAATTTTGTATTGATGATGTTTCGTATCACCACTTCAAGGGGCTGCCCGTGTTTTTCATACATGGCAAAGAGAAAACACGGGAGCATTACCACAATCATCACCATAGCGGCAAGGCTCGTCCCTGCGCTGTCTTTGAGCAGGAAAAACAGCGGCAAGCCAAGAGCCAACGCCGCCGCAAAGAAAATGAGCTGCCGTTTGGTAAGATTGAACGCTACCTTTGTTAGGTCTTTGGGTACGGGTACATACGCCAAGAAAAAACCTCCTTTCGTTAGTGTGCGTTGAAGATTGATTTTGCAAGTGCGCCGGTCTTAAACAGGGAGAAACAGAGGATAACGGTATAGGCGGCGATTGAAAAAATCGCACTGTGTAAGTTGTCCGCTACCGTCAGCGTGTTCACAAGCACCGCATAAATGCCGACACATATCATAATGAGGAAGCCTTGAAAACCAAGTGCGAACAGGGATTTTAGGTAGTTGTTTCCTATCTGTCCCCATTCCCGGTTTGTCATGGTCGCAAACGGGATAGGCGATACCGAACAGTAAAGGTAAATCTCTATCATTCTTCCGTAGAGGATAACGGTTATCAGCACGGACATGATTTTCATGCACAAGCTCACAAGGCTTGTTTCCATGACAAGCAAGAGAAGTTCGGGGATTTCCATAGCGTCAAGCCCGTCCTGCATGGACGACAGGGCGGCGGTCACGTCAATGTTCGTGTTACCGCCGATCACCCCTGCCGCACCGGAAACGACACGCTGTGCCACGTCAAATACCGCCATGGTAATATCAAAGGTGTGGGTGACAAGGTACACCGCCACCCACGCCTTGAAAAACCACTTAAAGAACATGAACGTGTCAACGTCGTGCATATTGTTCTTTTCCGTTACCATGCTGATAAGCTCCACGCATAGGACGTAGGTAATGACAAACCCCGCAATGGGGATAATCACATTCTCCGATAAGGTCTGTATCATGGAAAATATGCTTGCGTTCCACCCTTGCGGGGTCTTGCCTACCTCGGTAGCTATCGTACCGACTTTTTCGTTTACGTCCCCGAACATAGTTGACAGATTACCGTTTATCGCTCCGATAAGGATTTCCTTTATCCATTCGTTAATCGCGTCAAGTATGCTCTGCATAAGCCTTTACCCGTGCTTCTTAACCGAACAAGCCGGAAAGCAGAGGTACAAGGGTCGCACCGATGAGGGCAACACCACCGCCAGCCATGAGCTGCTTCATGCCTTGCGATTTTGCTGATGTGTGATAAAGAAGTAGTAGAAGTGTAAAAAATTTTGCCGTTCCT
>ERZ1034855.446-NODE-446-length-16378-cov-15.936715_pt1 | contig 16378 bp, 16 predicted proteins | sample MGYA00520699_ERZ1034855 | MGnify/ENA primary metagenome ERZ1034855 (study PRJEB33766, sample SAMN09781730) | gut metagenome | biome: gut microbiome | host: Homo sapiens | place: Madagascar | study: EMG produced TPA metagenomics assembly of the PRJNA485056 data...
CTTTACACACAGGTTGCGTCTCCCACTTTTCAAGTCCTCCCGCCGCCGAGTGTTATTCCCCCTCACCCCCGGCGGGAGGCATCTTTCTGTTTCGCCCGTAAACGCCTTCTGCTGCGTTTCTTTTCGCCCCGTCAAACTACCCTCCTGCCAAAGTAGAAAGCCCCCTGTGACGCTCTGTGCGCCGCAGGGGGCTTATTTTTATTTCTCCGGTATATTTTGCCTATCGACTTATGCGTCCCGCGATCATTTCACCAGTTCCCACGTACCGCCTACGCCGTCAGAGCTATTCATGATCCGCACCAGCAGCTCACCGGGCGTGGGGTTCGCCGACTCCGCGGGCTTGTCCGCGCCGGAAGCATCCTCCAGCCGGTTCAGCGACCCTTTGTACTCGTACTGGATGCCGCTGCTGTTATCGCCGGCAGTAACCCCCGTGACCTCGTACACATAACCGAGGGACAGGTTGATCAGAAAATCTCCGGCCCTGTATGCGGCGTAACGTGTAGACATCGCAGAAGCCGCGCCGGGCTGCGGCGTATTGGCAAAGGTTTCCCACCAGCACGTGTCGCGCTCGTCCTCCTCCACATACGGAATACCGAACCACTCACACAGCCCCTTGGCCGCGCTCTCGGCGATCTCCTTCATGTGGGTGTGGAACCAGGTAATGTCAGACAGGTTGTCGTGGAAAGCGTGCTCCTCGTAGAAGGAGACGGCCTTCGGCATACGCAGCTCATACAGATCAGAACGGGGAATTAGCTTGACCGTACCAGGGTAAATCTGCTTCCGGTACTTTACCATGATCTCGCCCAGCTTCTTGCCGTTCTTGGAGTATGTGTAGTACATGGGGTGGCAGCCCTGTGCCTTACCGTTGGCGCTGGCGTTGGTGTGGCTGACGTAATGCACGTCCGCGCCCCACGCATCGCTCTCCGCCACGTTCTGCTTCATGATGGCATCGCCGTTGTCGCCGTTCATGGGGGTTCTGCGATAGCCGCGCTTGGTGGCAATGCCGCAGCGGTGAAGGATGGGCTCAAGGATGTCGATGTACTCATTGTTCTCCAGTGCCTCATAGCACTGCTGTCCGTCCGGGCGGGGATATACACAGGGGTTTGCCCTGTGCATAGCCGGGGACAGGTAGACCTTCGGGGCGGCCATTTACATGGCCTCCTCGTCGTTGGTAGACTTCATCTGCTTAAAAATCTGATTAACGCCCGTTGCGGTCAGGCCGGACATAATGCCCACGGCGACCGCCGTAAAGTAGTCCTCGGCGGGGAAATCCGGCATGTGGAATGCCAGCGCCAGCGCACCGATGATGCCGCCGCACACGCCGCAAATGATGGGGATCCACTTGCTGTCCAGCGCCGAAGCCTTCACGATCATGCCGATCAGATAGCAGATGACGATGATAGCGGCAACAGTGGCCACTCCGATAGTGTTGATGTCCATAGTTGTACCTTTCCTTTCCGGCTTTACGCCTCTCGCTTGATGGGCAGCTTCCTCACTTCCTCCATGACCCTTTTTGCGCTGCCGTTGCCGCCCATCTTTTCATACGGCTGATACAGATAGTCATTGAGGTTTTCGTACTCGTCCTGCGTGATGTACCCCCGTGTCACGTACACCATGCCCAGATGGATGATGCGGTCATGCGCCAGACCCACCAGCATCTTCCGCTCCGCGTTGTTCTTGTCCGCCCGCTTCGACACCAGCGCCCACAAGCCGCTGCTTGTCAGCACCGCTACCGCCAGCGGTACGGCGATCTGCTGTACCCACGGTTCCATTCGCTCTCCTTTCCGGGCTTATGCCCTGTCCGTTTATCTCCCGCTTTTGATCAGCGCCGCCGCCAGAAACCCCACCGACGCGCCGATCAGTAAGCACAAGATGTTCATAGAACTACGCCTCCCCGTATTCTTCTCCAATGATCTCCTGATACTCCACCGCCGTCAGCACCGTCTTAACCACGGCGTTGCGGACCATCTCCTTCGTCCACAGACCGAATTTGTACCACGCTTTGATCTTCTCTTTCATGGCTTATCCCTCCATCATGGTATCGGTCATCATCGCTGTGTATGTGACCTGTGCTTCGATGCGGTCCATCTGGGTCGGAGACGCCGCCGTCTCCACTTTGATCTCTTCGCCGTTCTCCGCCGACACAACCTCCAGCCGGGTAAACGCGGGGATCAGCACCTTCTCCCCGTCCATGACCGCCTCGTGGGAGACCTCCTGTGTCTCGATCTCCACCCAGGGAAACTTTTCAGGCATGGGTACTCGGTCTGTATTCCAGCAGGCCCAACCCTTCTGCAAATCGCCGCCACACTGAAAAGCACGGCTGCCGTCAGGATTTTTCTCGATCTGAATAAACATTTCCACGATTGCTGAACCTCCTTACAAATTGAGGATTAAGATATTAAGATGTGAGCTAAATGTTGCACCATTTTTCGCAACAATAGTTAGTTTTCCGTCTGTCGTGTTACTAACAGCTAACGCAGTGTCTTGGAAAGAACTACCCACAGTACTAGCACGGAATTGCACAAAACATGGGTGATTAGCTTTAATAGCATTATTACTATACTCGGCTATACCATTTGTAAATGTAACAGCTACATTCCAAATGGCAATGATATTCCCCGTAGTCAACAGACCGTGGTCGTTGTATTTCAACACACCCTTTGGAATTTCAATCAGTCTGCTGGTATAGTCTGCAGGGTCGTTATTGTAATGGAAGTCGATATATCCGCCGTTGCCGGCGGACGCACCGGGAAACAGTTCAATGGACGCGGGCGAAATATTATTCCCACGAATTATATCGTCATTAACTTCACTTGCCGTTCGCTTGTAAATCCAGCCATCACTATCAATGGTGGCAAAATCTCCAGCTTTATCAGAAACCTCAGTTGTCCGTAACCAAGTACCAGTGATATACTGACCCGAAAGACTACCTGTTAATGTACCACCAGAACTTGGGAGGGCACCAACATCATTAGCAGACAGAGTAATATTAGAACTAAGCGCCTTCCCATTCACAGTACGAGCGGTTGGTACGGCTCCTACATCTGACGCTCCCAGCTCCACCGCTCCGGTTTTCCCGTTTACGCTCGTCACCGGCGGCACATACGTCCCCATGATCTGCTCCCCCGCCGCATTATGAGCCGTTGTCCCCGGCACCATCGCCTCCGGCGTCACATTATCGTTTCGCAGATCCACTATCGTTTCTCCATTTACCACCACGTGATTAACTTTTTTTGCCATTTACTGTGCTGCCTCCTTCCCGATATACACCGAAATACCGCCTTTACTGTTTTCAATCTCTGTATATGCCATGCCGTTGATACGCACCTGCCGCATTCCGATAAAGCCGCTGTCCGGGAATACGTTTTGCGTATTAAAAGACGAATCCGCCGTTTTCAGCGTCTGCAAAGTGCTTGTCCCTGCCGAGCCGCCGCCCATCGGCTTGCTGTAAAAATCGTCATCCTCCGTGATAACGATTCTCTTCCCGTCCGTTGATCCGATCTCCACCCATGGTATGGAAGCCGTTTGCGCCTGTTGCCTCGTGTCGTCCATGGTGTTGACAGACACCTCTCCGGCGATCCTGATCTGTATCAGGTCGCCCTTTCTGTTTTTCAGAAACAGCGTATTCCCCGTGGTGGACAAAGCGTAGAGCTCCATCCGCAGGTCGTCCTTTTCCATATACTCCGCTCCGCCGCCCACATAGCCGATGTAGCCTGACAGCGTTCCGCTGCGGTAATTCACCGTGCTCAGCTGCACCGTGGGGTATGGCGTAAAATTATCCAAAATGCCCGGACTGTTGTTGTTCGGTATCGCCCCGCTGTTCACATTCAGGGAAAACCGGTACAGCTTCTCCACGTGATACGTCCCATCCGACGCCTCTTCACAGGACAATATGCCCCAGTCCCACAGGCACACCGCGATCTGGTTGGTGGTCATGGGTGTAAGGGCAAAAGTCCCATTTCCCACGCCGAATATATAGTATGTATACGTGCCCTGCGACACGGCGCTGCAATCCCAAATGCTCAGCTGATCTGCCGCCGTCCGGCCGATCTTCCGAAACTCTCCCGTGTCTGCTGTTTCCCGGTATATCTCCCACCCGGTGATACCCGCCGCCAGCTGGACGCTGCCGCCGCTCAGGCCGTTGGTGAAATCCGCCAGCATATAAGTGCTGCTGTCGAAGTTCGGAGTCTCCCCTTTTTGGATAGCGCCTTTCTTGATCCACAGGGCGGTGCACGCCTGTGCTCCCGTCAGCTGCACCGTCTCCACCACTTCCACGTTCTTGTACTGCGGAGGATTTTTTTCATAGGTGCGCCAGCTTGTTCCAATCGCCTGATCCTGTCCCTGATCGTCCTTGTAGTACACGGTGATGATCACCCGCTCTACATCGTGGCCGATCATATTGGCGGTATACACCACCGTTGCACCCTCTCTGCGTGCATACTGTTTGAGACTTTCCAAGATCGCCGGTGTATACGAGACGCTTGCTCCCAGTCCGTTTTCGCCGCTGACGATAAACGGGATCCAGTTGTTATCCACGATACTGCCGCGCCACTGTATGCCCCAATCGCCCTCGAACCCCAGGCCGTTGGACGTTCCGCCCACGCCGTCCCAGAGGACCGTAGAGCCCTGCGGCAGGGTGAGAACGCCATTTTCTATGGTGTACGTTCCCTCCGCCTTACCCTGTATCTCCACCGCCGCCGGCCACTGGATGAAAACGCCGCTCTTCTCTTTCCCCACCACCGCCGTGGCCGTACCGCTGTACTTCTGTGTCTCATATAACACCGAGAATGCCTTCCATCCCGTATCGGCGATCTTTCCGTTGGTGCTCTCCACCTGGCAGCGGATCTCGTACTCCACGCCGTTGAAAAGCTCGTCATAGGTCAGCTCCAGCTGCGCCGTAAATAGCGCTCCCGTGTCCAGCAGCATCTCATCCGCCCCAGCACGCCGCAGCATCCAGCGCACCCACACAGGAGATGCGTATTGATAGGTGGCCGTCCACGTGGCACTCTTGCTTGTCACCGGATCGGCAAATGTGTCTATGGTCAGCTCCGCCGTCTCTCTGCACCGGAAAACCGACGCGCTTTGCTGCGTCACGCTCTCCGTGTCGGACCACCACTGGGTGATGACCAGTTTGTAGTCCTTCCCGTTCTGCATCCCCGCGTTTTGCAGCGCCGCAGCGCTGATGCTGTATGCGAACCGCACCACATTTCCATTGGCATTCCGCCCATAGAACGGGCAATTATCTGTTCTCTTGCCCGTGTCATAGACCTTAGTGCTCAGCGAGTCGTTCTCGAATATCCGTACCTGAAACGCCTGCATGGCGCTGTTTCCGTTCACCTGCCATGAGATATGCAGCCCGTTATTCAGATCCACCGTCCCGTCGCCCCACGCACCCATGGTGGAGGGGTTCACGTTTGTCGGCATATAAAGCGCCATAGTTTTCTCTCCTTTTTTACACAAACGAGTGCGTATAGTGTGCGCATCGGCTTATCATCATTACGGATGACCCGGCCACACCGGCGTTGGTGTCATACCCAACCGTCGTATTTCCCAGCGGCGTGAGGAATGTATGCTCTGTCGCGCCAGACGCCAGCTGGTACTCCTGCGTGCCGCAGCTCAATCGGCTGCCCGCCGGCGCGATCAGCGTCACCGCCGCCGTATACCCGGCGCTGTTGGGCAGGTCGTTCACCGACACCGCCGAAATGGTCATCGCGCCGTTGGATGCCAGTGGTCTGGAGAAGCCCATGACCAAATGCCGTTCTATGGGGTTTCCCGGCTTGTCCGTCCGCACGATCGTCACCAACTCGTTCTCCTGTATGTGAAATATCTGACTGCACGTCACCGCCACGTTTTTCTTCAGCGCCGCGCTCCGCTTCACATTCCACACCGCCAGATCGCCGCACTGTGTAACTGTGGCAAACTCCGACTTCATCTCGAACTTTGTCTTGATGCCGATCAGGTTCACATTCACATCGCTCTCCGGGTCTATCACGCTGCTGCGTCCCACCGGCTGCGTTCCGTTCTCCAGCGTGTCACCCACCACGATGTAGTCGTTGTAAACCTCTGCCGGCTTGTCCGTATACGACAGGCTGCACAGCTCCGCCTGCCCCATGGAGAACTCGTAGCACACCGGCTTGCTCTCATCGGAGATGTCATCCTGACTGGCATCTATCCGCAGCCGTCCCGCCGCGTCGTAGCCTACCCAGGCGTTCAACATCTCCGTGAAGCCCAATATCACGGCGGCATACGTGCCGCTTTCCGGGTTCACCGTCAGCGTGTACGGCGCGTCCACCAGGTTTGCCGTCGTTCCGTCCGCCAGTTCCTGGGTCTTTCCGTTGTAATACTCTGTGTATACCGGCGCTACCGGATCAACCAGCCGCCCGTTGCCCTTCTCCGTCCGTAGCAGCGCATTGATCTGCTGGAAAATGTTTGCGCCCAACGATCCCCGGTATGTACCGTCCAGATAGCCCCACAGCGTCCCGTCCAGATTGGCCCATTTGTCCACCAGCTTATAGGTGATGGTCCGCTTGGCCGGCTCTACGCTCTCCGTAGGCTCCTGCAGCAGGAAAACGCCCTGCTGCAGGTAATACGGTTCTCCGCTGGGCAGCACCAGTCCCTCGTCCAGCGCGATCTCCTGCCCAAACCACAGGCTGTTGACCTGATAGGCAAACACCTGGTCCACGCCGTCCAGCGTCACGGAGGCCGTCCGCCGCACTCCGTTTTGGAGGTTCACAGACAAACTGCCCTCCGCGATAAAGGCTTTACTGTTCGGATTTTTGGGGTCGTTACCCACAGAAAACGCCGTGCTCCCGTCCCAGTTCAGAAACCGCAGCCGGCACACCTTCTGAAACGGGCGCTTCAGCGCCTCCAGATATGCCCTGTGCCTGTCCAGTGCCGCCATGCTCCGCCCTCCGTTTCATCCCCGCTTTTTCTTCTCCTGCGCCGCGATCAGCTTCTCGCATTCCTCCTCCGAAACGCTCCGCAGCTCCCGGATCTCCGGGTTGTTCTTCCGATACTGAGCCTCCCGCGTCACATAGTACCGTCCCGTCACGCCCGTCACCGGGATCTGCTTTCCGCTTTTCATCACCAGCACGTATCTCTTTTTCGCCATGTGTCCTCTCCTCCGTCATGTAATGATGCGCCCCGTGTCAAGGGAATTTCTTCAAAAATTTTTCTCACAGGTTGCTGCCGTCCGGGTACATGAATACTCTGTGGTTGCTCAGGTTCGACCCGTCGCCAAACACCAGCACCACCACGTTGTCACCCACCTTTGCGCCCGCCATGGACGCCACATAGCCCACCTGGGCCGACCCCGCATCAAAGGGGCGCTTTACAGTCAGCTTCCCGCCGCTGGCTGCCGCCGTCACCGTTGCCGTGTAATACCGCAGCATGGGCCGCTGGCTTTCCTGTACCCTCTTGGCAAAAAATCTGCTCCACAACGTGGCGGCAAATTCCGCCAGTGTTTTGTTCACCATGCGCCGCAGCCTCCTTTACCATCCGTTGAATACCTGTCCCTGAAATGCCGCCATGTTCAGCTGCCGCACGATCTGCTCCATCGGCAGTTTTGCCATCTCTGGAGCGATGGGCACACCGTTCACATAGTACGACACGTCGTGGCTGTCCGAGGAGTTATTGGTCACGCCAGCCAGACTCTGACCGTAGGGCGTCCTGTCGTTCAGCGCCAGCCGCATCCCGGAAATGACCTCCATTGCCCTGTTCTCCGCAGAGGGCGTAAGCAGCTTCCGGGTCACGTCCGGGGGCAGCACCATCTCGTCGTCCACCGTGGCCTTGATGCCGCCCAGTCCGTGCAGCACGCCGCCGCTGTCGTACTGGGAGACCTTATTTATGTTCTTTCCGCCGCCCAGCGTGTTTCCTCCGTTGGACGGTTTCTTGACGCCGGAGCCGGACGTACTTCCACTGCTGCCGGTGTCTTTTTTCGTTAAGCCATCCAGCTTTCCTATAGTGGTTTTTTCGTAGTCCTTCGAGGACTCCGCCGTTTTGTCAAAATTGTCTTTGACTTTATCGGAAGCGTTTTGTTTTGCCTGCCGCAGCGCTTCGTAAGTGCCTACGCCCCGTCTCATCCACATATCGTATATGATCCGTTGTGCAGGCGTCAGGCTATCTACCTCTGAAGTCGGATTGGCCTTGTTATCATCGCCTGGGTCATTCCCTTTGCTGTCATCATCCCCGTTGCCGCCGGTGTTATCTCCGCTGCTTCCGCCGTCGTTGTTATTATCTCCGCCGGTATTGCCGCTGTTCTGGATCTCCTGCTTCTTGTCCTCGTAGTCCTGGGCCGCGTCCAGCAGCTTCTGGTACACCTTCAGCATCTCCTGATAATAGGTCTCCCAGTCGCCCCTGCTGGCCGCCAGCAGCGCCTTCTCCGTCTCAACGTCACCGTTCAGCTCGTCTATCAGCTTCTGCCACGTGTCTATCTTCAGCTGATACGCCGCCTCAATGGCCTTTTTTCGGGCTTTCAGCTCCTCAATGGCCAGTTCCCGCTCCGTGTCGCGCTCATAGTCCCGCAGGTCCTTCTTGACGTCCTCCAGTGCCTCCTCGGCGTCCTTGACCTTCTGTGCGTCCGCCACCCATTCCCACTGTCCCGTGGCGGCGTTGTACTGCCGCACCGTCCGCTCGTTCCGGGCGTTCAAAAGCTCATCCTGCTTTTTTAGGATGTTCAGCTTCAGCTCTTCCAGCTTTTTGCCCCGCTCCGTCTCCTCGTTCTGCTTCTTCAGGGCTTCTATCTGCTCATCAATGGCATCTGTCTCGGCATCCCGCTGTCTCTTGATGGCGTCGATGGTGGCCTGCGCCGCTTTTTTCTTGGCGTTGGCGAGTTTTTCCGCTTCCTGCTCTTTTCTTTTCGACACACTGTCGTCTGTGTAGTCGCTTTTATAAGTGCCGCCGCCGGACGAACCGCCCCAGCCGCCAGAGGGCGCGGTGGAAGTGAGTTTCCCGAACTGGTACAGCATCGACGACTGTGTCCTACGCAGCGCTTCCGCGTAAGCCTCCTCGTAGCTGCTGTATTTGCCGCTCTGCATCAACCCCGCCGCCGTCCTTTTCACGTTGGTTTCGTTGATCCCTGCCAGCGCGAAGGTGTTTGCCAGCGCATTTCCGGCATAGCCCGCCTGCGTCGCCAGCTGCTGCAGCGCCATGATTTGCTGGCTGAAATTCAGCTTCGTGTTGCTGGCGGTGATCTGCGCCGCCACCAGATCATAAAGTTCCTTCTCCGTCTTTCCGCTCTGCTGCGCTTCCTCGACGAGCCCGCTAACATATTTCGCTGTTGCATCGCTGGCAACGCCCAGTATCTGCTGCACCCGGTCGTAGGCAGCCACCAGCTCCCGCTGCTCATCGGTAACTTCATAACCCGCCAGTATCGCCGCGCGGATGGTTTCTACGCTTTCTTCGCGGGCCGCGTTCAGCTGCTCCAGCGCGTCATAATACGTACCTGCGGACATTTCGCCGATCTGATACTGCGCCGCGATTTCCGCCAATTCTTCCCGGTAGTTCCGCAGCGCCACGATGTCCATGCGCTCCGTTTTTACCGCACCAACGCCCAGACCGCCGCCAACACCCTCGGCACCGCCGACCACCACGCTTGCGCCGCTGCCGTGAGCAGCGTTCCACGCCTCCCACGCCGTTTTTTTCGCCGCATCCAACTGCTTTTCCTGCTCTTGGCGCAGTTCCTTCAGAACCTCCAGCCGCTTTTTCTCCGCGTCTGTCAGTTCTCCGGTCTTGTTGACCAGTTCGTCATATTCACTTTGCGTTTCGCCCAGCTTGGACTGTATTTCCTCCGTTTCCTTCAGGGCGTTGTTGTACTCCCGCTGCTTCTGCGTCCCGACATAAATTGCCGCCGCCAGCGCCGCAAAAATCGCCGCTCCGATGCCGAAAGCCTTGAGTTTTCCCAGCGCTCCAGCAAGGTCTTCTTTTAGTTCGGCGGCGTGCAGCGCCATCTCCCCGTCACCCGCTGCCGCCGCTTTTTTTGCTGCAGCATACGCAATAACCTTTGTCGTCAGCTCTTTTATCGCCGCGTTTGCCGCCTTTATGTCTTTGACAGCCTCCGATGCCATCAGTTCTTTTTTTGCATGGCCCAGCAGCAGCACCGCACCAGTCAACAAACCGACTGTTATTATCAAATGACCGCCTGTGCTGTCCAGCAGCTCCACCAACTTAATCACGCCGTCCAGCGCACCCTTGATGGTGTCCGTCTCTACAAGGTGGCTCACGAACTCCGTCCATTTGTTTTTCAGGATCTCCGTCTTGCGGGTCCAGCTATCCAGCGCGTTTTCTACTTCCTTATCCGCGCTGCCCGCTGCGTCAGCAAAATCTCCCAGCATGGACTGGTACATATCCCAGTTCTGGATCAGTGCCAAAAGCTGGGAGGTACGCAGTTTTCCGCCGATGTCGCTGACCATTTCCATGAGCTGCTGCTCAGTCAGCAGCCCGTCCTTCATGCTCTGGGACAGACCGGCAATGGCCTTCATGGGGTTGATAACGCTTCCCGTGGCCTGCGCCGCGTCGTAGGCGTCCTTGGCGTAGACCTTGATTACATCCCGCAATCCGGCGATTTCGCCGGTGGTCCACGTCACGCCCTCGTCGATTTCCGTCTTGGTATCGCCGATGATATTCAGGAAAAGCGCCCGCAGCGCGGTGGCAGCCTCTGTGCCGGACCGCTGCGTCACAGCGGTGATCGTGCCGATAGCCGCCGTCAGTTCATCTGCGCCCACATGGGCCTGCGCCGCAATAGGCGCCACCTTGCCCAAGCCTTCGGCAATTTTTTCTATTGACGTTGCGTAATTGTTATCAATTTCATTTGCTCCATCGAGAACCTTCGTCAGCTGCTCGATGCTGCCCTGATACTTGTACGCCGCGTCCATAGAGAGCAAAAACTGCTGTGCGGTCTCCGCGTCCGTGTCGCCCACGATCTGCGTCTTGGTGGCCAGCTCCGCCAGCGCGGACGCCTGCTCTCCGTAGCCTGCGCGGCTGAAGTTTGCCACGCTGTTCAGGTACTCGTCCGCCGCCACGCCGTAGGCGCTGGCGGTGTCGTATGCCTGCTTCTCGATCTTATTCAGCTCCGCCGTGGTCGCCCCGGTGACTTTGCGGATCGTCACCATCTCGTCATCCACGGATTTCATGGTGTCCAGCGCTTCGACAAAACTGCGCTTTACACCGGCGATGGCGTTGCCCAGCAGCTGCCACATCGCCATCTTTGCCGCCACGCGCCCAAAGCTGTCTCCCATCAAATCGGCAAAGCCGGAGGTTCCCTTGGCGGCTTTCCCGGCATTTTTTATTTCTTGTGTGGTCGCCTTGATGTTTACATTGGCCTGCTGCGTATCAACGCCCAAAGTCACCGGGCTGTTTTGCAGCTTCGCAATTTCACTCTTGAGCTGCGAAAAATCAGGTACAGCCGTTACTTTGAAAATCGCCATACGCTACCTCCAATCGTCCTCTTCCCGTATCACGCCCATGTCCGCCGCCATCCCCAGCGTGGGATCCGCGCCGTTCATGGCCCGCACCAGTGTTTCTTCCGCCCTGCCGCCCAGCATCTCTTCCACAAAGTTGCGGAAAAAGGGTCTGTTCTTTGGCCGTCTGCCCCAGTTGTACGCGGGGTCGTTTTTCTCGATCCGGTTCACCAGGTCGTCCCCGTCTACATGGGGGTTTATGGGTTCTCCGTTGCCATCTGTGGCGCCGCTGGGGTGATACAGCAGCGTCAGGTTCATGCCGCCGTCCCGCTCATCCGAATACACCGTGGCGCTGGCGCGCATATCGGCCAAACCGCCGTCCTCTCTCCGCCGCACGTACTCTATCGGCTGGAATTTGTCATACACATCCGCTTCCACATGATCCTGCAGGCAAAGCCGCATATCGTCCGCCAGTATCTTGCGCGATGCGCGAAAGGCGTTCTTCACCTGCTTTTCCAGCGCCGCCATATCCTGTTCAAAGCCGCTGAACTGCCCCACCAGTTTCGACGCCATTCCGCTCCGCCTCCTTCACGTTCTCACACGCCAAAGCGCCGCACTCCCACAGCTCCCTCGCGTCTGTCCCCCTCCCCCGCCGCTCGGGCGAAGGAGGGGGTGTTTTGTCAGGACTCGGTCACGCTCACCGCGCACTGTGCGCTGAACGTCTCGCCGCCGTACACGAAGTTCACGGTCAGATCCGCGTCGCCGGTAGCCGTTCCAGCGGAGATCACGCCGGTGCTCTGCCCCACGGTCGTGCCGCTGGGCGCGCCGGTCATGGCATACGTACACTTGCCTGGGTCGAGGGCCGCCAGCTGTCCGTTGGCCAGCACCGCCTGGGGACGCACCTGCGCCGTACCGCTCTTGGGCACGGAGATCACGCCGCCGATGGCCGCCACCAGACCCGTCACCACATCCGCGTCGCCGTCGGGCACCAGCACGTACCAGCCCAGCGTCGAGCCGCTGCAGTCCTGGCACTGGCCGCTGACCACCTGCTCGTCCATGGAGATGGCCCGTCCCACGATGTTCGTGGTGTCGTAGTTGCTCTGGCTGCCGGTCACGGTAGCGGTGTCCGCCTGCAGCTTCAGCGGCACGTTGATATACAGCCAGCCCCAGCGCGTACCCTCGTTGGTCTTGGCGTTCACGTTGCTGTATACCGCCATCTGCGCCGTAAACAGGCCCACCTTGCCGTTCATGCCGGTGGTCAGCCGTCCCACGGCGGCGCTGAGCTTGTTCACGAAGTACCACACCTTGTACTGCTTTCCGCTTACCGCGGTAAAGCCGGTGATCGTACCGTCCGCCGCAATGTCATAGGCCACGCCGCCCTGGGCGATCATGGAGGCCGCGTTTACCTCCTGCACGTAGCACACTGCCTTGTTCATGCCGTACTGAGCCGTCGGCGCGCCGTCGCTCACGTCCACCTTCAGCGCAGCAGAGGCCGCCGTCACCACCTGGCATACCGGTGCGACCGCGTTGTACGTCACGCCAGCACCCACACCGGCCATCTTGGTCTTGAGGTCGAAGTTGGCCTGGGTGAAGTCCACCTGTATGTCCGGGTCGCTCTCGATGATGGTGGCGATGCCGTTGTTCAGACCCGCCCGCAGGGGATCACTATTCACACTGGCGGTGATGTTGCCCTCCTGGAACTTGTTGCTGGAGAAATAGATGTCTCCGCTTTCCATGTCGGCGAGCTGCGCCGCGCAAATGCCCCTGGTATACAGTTTTGCGTCATTAAACTGGATCACTTGCTTTCACTCCTTTTTACATTTGTCCGAGGTGCTGTGTCGCCATTTCGGCGGGCCGCAGCGCCGTATTTCCTATATCCTCTTTCTCATAAAACAGGCTGGGGTGCGGGTTTCCGTTTTTCCACTTCGTCCCCTGCGCCTCCGCCACGGCGCACACCATGTACCCTATGATCCGCTGCCATGTTTTCGTTTTCTCCTGCAGCTTCAATATAGGCCACTGGTCTATCTCCGCCTCGTCTACGTGCTCCAGCGCCGCGATGGCCGCGATACGCTCCCACACGCAGCCGGACAGTGGTGCGCCGTTCATCTGCGCCAGGTCTCTCTGTGCTTCCAGCAGCTCCGGGTTTGCCTCCGGTGCGGCCAGCTCAATACCATTCTGTGCCGCCGCGATCTCCCGCAGCCGCTGGAACTGCACCGGTGTCACCCGCCACAGCTCCTCCCCGTCCACGGTGAACTCAACCGCTTTCAGGCAGCCCCTGTCCTGCGGGTCTACCTTGCATCGGAACATCCCCACCCGTTTTCCCAATGGCAGCCCTTTCCCCAGCCGCAGGGAAAGCGCCAGCATCAGAAGCGCCCGTGAGAAAAGTCCAATCCCCTCTTCATTCTTTTCCAACGCCTCATATTCCATCCGGTAGAGCGCCGCCAGCAGGGGCATGGCCGCATAGCGCACAGGGAGCGCCTGCTGCACGATGTCGATGCCAGGCCGCGCCATTTCAAATGCCTCCAGCTCTTCCACCAGAATGGGATACAGGGTCAGACCCTCCGCCTCCACTTCTTCATACCGGCGGCAGGCTCTTTTTATGCTCTGTGAGATCGCCATAAAATCCTTTTTCCTCCCTCACGAAACACCTAATTAGTTAAACAGAAGTACCAGCATCGCCTTCCTCCGTTTCTCAGAATGTAGTCACGACGCCGTTCTCGTCGCTGTCTGCCCATGCAAGGCTCATGTGAAGCCGCCGCCCCACGTTCATCCCCTGGTCGTAAATGGCCCTCGATCCGTTGTCCGGGTGTGCGCCCCTGTCGAAGCTCACCACCCCCGCGCCGCCGATATTTACGCCGTTCAGCGCCTCAATGATGCACTGCTCCATGTCAAAGCTCCGTGCATAATCATCTGTCCTTGTGGTGGTCTCGTGCCCGTAGTTGCACAGGATGTCGAAATATATCCCCACGGCGGCGGTAAACGCGCTCTGCGGTATTACCCTGCCTATGTAGACCTTTACCACCGTCTGGGCCATCGTCTGAGCCTGTCCCCAGTATTCCAGCGGGTACAGCCTGTACCCCTTCGGGTGTTTGGCCTTCTGCTCCTCCGTGTCCAATACCGGCGCTTCGCCGTCAAACACGATTCCCAGTTTTTCCGACGCTGTAGGCAGCTTCTCCGCCAGGGGATTTGCCCCGTCATAGCACAGGTACTTCATCAGCCGTACCCTGGGCCGCCGGTTATCGTCCACCGGCGTATACCCGTTCCGATCCGGCAGGTCCAGCAGGTAATTCACGATCTTCTTCGGTATCTTTTCCGCGCCCTTGAACGTGCCATATCCTGTCTCGACCCTGTCAAACGGATAAAACGGGCTGTCGAAGTTCGTGTTCACGCTCTCACCACGCTTCCACTTTTCAGAATTGTTTCACATGAAACAGAGTCATTTCCGTTGCGCTTTTGATATTTTTGCAACTATTTGTTCCGTTTCGATTTGAATATCACGCCTGATCTTTCTGCACTCTTTCCGCCAGCTCCACCAGCTCCTGCACGCTTTCCGGCGTCATAGCGCTGGCCGCGCTCATGGACATCCGAGCCACCACGTCGTTCATGATGCTCAGGTTGGCGTTTATCTCCGTGTTCATCATCTTTTCCAGATCGCGGTAGTCCGCCAGCAGGTCATACGCCTTGTCCCGCAGTGCGTCACTCTGCTTCTTCATCCGGTCGATCTGGTTGATCAGCTGCACGCCGCCCACCCAGTCGTAGTCATCCGCACTCATCAGCCACCGGTCGCCGCCGCAGCCCTCGAAATCCAGCCGCAAATAGGCCCGCGCCAAAATACCCAGCAGATACCGCCGCTTCCGCTGCCCGTTCTCCCGGTACATGGGGGGCGTGTCGCCCCGGAATTTCTCCCCGGTGTTCACCACCACCCGGTCGATGCACCGCTCCGCGCAATAGCTTACGATCTCCTCCTTCTGCATCAGGGGGACGTAGCTCTTGGCGTTGATAAACACCTCTTTCATGGTAAGGGGCCTGCGCTGTGTAATGTTCGTCTCCATCGTTTCCGCTCCTTTCAGATTCTCAATGGATATATTCTTTTTTATCGGTTTGCGTCTTCCTGCTCTTGCCGCATTCGGCAGCGCTTCCATTTTGCCGCGTTTTCGTACCGGCAGCTGTCCGGACAATAATATTGAAAGCAGCAGAAATCTGTATTTCCGCTCTGCTTTCTGCACCGCAGCGTGATCTCCCCCCGCTTCCGGTAGCTGTGCTCACAAGCCTGTTTTGCCATTTCGCTTTACCACCCTTCCAGCGCGATCTCCGCGCTTACGCTCTGTCCCTTGCAGGATGCCGTTACCGTCAGTGGCTTCACGCTGCCGCCCCAGCAGTACACGGTGGCGGTGCTGCCCTCCACATCGGCGGTGTAGCTGCCCTCCGCCGCCCCGGCGAAGATCCATTCCCCCGCGTCTCCGGTCTCCGCGCCGTTCTCGGTGTATATGGCCGTCAGCGTGGTCTTGCCGTAGGCTTCCAGCTTCTCCACCGGCTCCGTCTGCCAGTGTATGCCGCTTACCCTCTCTGCCACCGTCACCGCATAGGTGCCGTAGTGTTCTTCATTCTGCACCAGCACCGCCGTTATGGTGCATTCTCCCTCGCCCACCGCCGTCACGTTGCCAACGGGGTCCACCCGGCATACGTTTTCATCGCTGCTGAACCACAGGTAGCGGGTGGGGTGTTTTGCGTCTTCGTCTGCTTTCTCACCGTTTCGCAGGGAGACGGCGGTAAACTTCACCTTCTCGCCTTTGCTCATCACCGCTTTTCCCCCCACATTTATCTCCCAGGCAAAGGGGTATGCGTTGGCCACCCGGTTTATCAGATCGTCCTTTTCCTTGTCCGGTTCGGTCATCCGCGCTGTGAACCGCAGCAGGCGGACACTCTCCTCGTCCCCGGTGAACTCCTGCGCCACGTCCGCGTAGCCGGTGATCTGATACGCC
>ERZ1034855.447-NODE-447-length-16373-cov-6.301140_pt1 | contig 16373 bp, 23 predicted proteins | sample MGYA00520699_ERZ1034855 | MGnify/ENA primary metagenome ERZ1034855 (study PRJEB33766, sample SAMN09781730) | gut metagenome | biome: gut microbiome | host: Homo sapiens | place: Madagascar | study: EMG produced TPA metagenomics assembly of the PRJNA485056 data set...
ATTCTGCAGATATTTTTCTTGTAACATCTCTTGGTTTAGATATTCAAATTTTATCAATGTTGTTAGTTCACTGTGCGAGTTTAAGTCAAATAGAGTTGATAAGTTACTCATTTGACAATGATTTTGATGACAGATTTCTTAGATCTACATAAAGTTTCCTGCTAAAATTTATTATCAAATTTTATTATTTATAAAAATTTTATAAATAGTTTATGAATACTTTATATTTAATTTATATAGAATTTATAATCATAAACTGTATCCTGTTGAATAGTAATGATACAGAACACTAAAATAGCAGACGAATTTGATTCATCTGCTAAAAATTTATAGAAATTTTATAAAAGCAAAATCAACTTATGAAAGAAATAGATGGAAGGTTACTTTTTTTTGAAACTACGTGACGACAGTAAAGTTCCTACCACCTTCCACCAACACTCACCAACATTCTTCTTCATATGGATTATCTATTATGACTTCACCTGTACTTTTGTCTTCTAGACGTATAATATAATCACATCCGTCACCGTTCCGTGATTCTAATTCCTTTATTACATCATCAGCAGAAAGGTCATCTTCATCTATGGCATCTACATCTAAACAAAGTAGTAACGAATTTATCATAGATTTTAATGCTTCTAATCTAGTGTCTCCAAAAAACGTAGATTGTTTTACATTTCCGTCCGGATAATCTTCAAATTTAACATATAACTCACAACCTCTTGATTTGTTTCGACGAAAGCTAGATTTTCCTTTAGTTTTCATTCGCTTTTCATGTATAGCTTCAGGAGATTCTAGTAAAGACATGAGTTCTGATTTTACATCTTCATCCAGCATGTTCAGGTACTTTGCTTGATCAAATATGTTTCCAACTGATAGATACTTCTTTATGGTTCTGTCAATTAACCTATCAGCATAATCAGCATCATCATAATCTAATTGCTCAAATAGCTTATTTAGATAATCATTTGTTATTTCTTTACTGGCTCTAACATATAATAATTTCATAATTTACACCTACATTATACTTATTTACAAAAACAACTTAACCTTGACACAATCTGTTTTATCAACAAAAGTATCTGATATGCACTGAATGAATAATTCATTCAACTCATTTGTTATTCTTTTAGTGAACCACTAAAATATAAGATTGATGCGAACTGAGTGATATACGTGTTATCGGAATTCATAACATATGTTCCTTTTGTACAAACCATACGTCTGCATGTCGGCGTTTTATTTGTAGATCCACTTATAAGACCCAGAATCGTATACTTTTACATAGTCGAGTGAGGTCATTATCTCGTCTTCTGTTTCAGTTAAATCTAGATTTTTGTCAGGAAACAGTTTTAGGATATTTTGTTTTTGACAAGAAACTCTTGTAAGATATTGGTCTGTGTTGACATTCACCCACATGTATCCAGGTTTTGATAGATGATCTAATTTAAATCCTAATGTTGAGTATATTGATCCAGACGTATGTGAGAAATCACTGTAAGACACAATATTACTGTAATTGTAGTTTTTTGTGTAATGTTTAAAAAGCTTAGAACATCCTCCAATAACAGATGTATTGAGCTTAGTACAGAATCTAAGCAACTCTACATCTAAAGATTCACTACTAGAAGATTTGCTTATGCTATTTCTAAGCTTTCCAAATGTCATCAAAGCAACTAATTCGCCGGAAGTATCTCTGAGTCCTATTCTAACAGAACTAACACAACTTCCTTGTCGATGATTCTGATTCAAAAATTGTCTACTTTCAATGAAAGCTACATTATCATCAACGTTGAGTTTTCTAGCGTAATACACGTTTTTGTTTGACAGTAATTTATTAGCAAGTATACTCTTCAGTACGTCTTGTTTATATTTCCATTCGTATCCAAAGATATGTATCAACTGAATTCCTTGCTCCTTACAAAGTTGAGATTTAAATTGATGATAATACTTATCCTTTGGAAGTCCTCCCCACGGGTCTTGAATAGAGGAATTATGCGTAGCTGTTGGGTTACATTCTATTGCAAGATTAAATTCAGGAAGCAATATATCTAGTTCATATGGTGTTATTACTTTCCTATCGTGAAGAATAATATCTGTATTGGAAATTGATTCAATGAATTGTTTTACTTCCTCTTCTAAAGAATAAACTTTCCAGTTTATATGATCTTCAATGTGATGTTCGTGTATGACATTTCCGATTGCTGAATCTAGTACACCGCATATTTGACAAAGTTCGGATATTGACGGTTTATGTTTCAGCTGTTCGATGAATTGTATCGGGTCATTTTTGAACTCCCTATAAAGTTTGTACTTAGACGAATCTGTCATTTGTAAATACTTGTAATTATCTACTCCATATCGGTCAATAGAAGTTTCTTTCATTTTAGCTTTTATTTCATCAGATTTCGCCGGATACTCAACACCAAATTTATCTAAATTAGTTTTCTTTACTTTATCTAATAATTCAGTATCATTTAAAGCATGAGATACTCCATATCGTCGAATCATGGTAGCTTCCATCTTGGATTTTAATCTATCTGACTGTAATGCAGATGTTACACCGTATCGTTTCATCATAGTATTTTGAAATTTGTCTTTTATATACGATTGCTTCATCGGGTGGCCAGAATATTTTTCCTTAAATGTATTCTCAATTTTATGTTTTACTGTATTAGATTTAGCTGGGTTATCTAATCCATATTTTATCAAGCTTGATTTTTTAGCATTTTCTTTGAACTTCTTATCTTGAAAAACATAATCAACTCCGTACTTTTGTCTAACTGTTGAAATTGTATACTTCTGTTTACATTCCTCAGAACAGGTAGCAGGTATAGAATCCATATGTAGTATTTTAAATCTTTTACCACAAACTTGACACGTAGCATAATGATCATCGTAGCAATATCTTCGTCTATTGTGATTAGAATAGAATGGTTTTCCACAGTATTCACATATTTTAAGCTGCCCTTGTAGTTTACCCTCCCTAATAAGTTGAGTCTCTTGTTGCTTACATTTTCTAGAACATGTTGTCTTATTGAGTTGAGATGGATCTATCGAAAATGTTTTTCCACATACTGAACAAGTACGTGTACGACATTTATCACATAACTTAGCATTTCGTTTACTACGAAATTCTTCATTGCACACTATACATTTACACGTCGGCATAAAAATCTCCTCTCTTTCGTAAATATTTAACGAATCTACTTTATAAATTAGAAGATTTATTTTATAATATTCAATATAAAGGTGACCGTGAATCTAATAGAAAGGTAAGTTAAAGCAATGGAATCTAAAAAGAAGTACATACCTCAAAATGAAGGGTTGATAACAGATCTATCAAATAATCCTACGACTAACTTCAGTATTGAATCTGAAAAACCAATCTCTAAAATGAGTATGAAAGAAATAAAAGAAGAAACATTAAGACTTTATCATCTATTACCTCCAGAGGAAGAAGGACGAAAGAAAAGAATTGATATAAGAGATAAAGTAATTGAGCTTAATTATGCATTCTTTGGTTATGTTGCAACTCATACATTCATTAACAATTCGGCAATCAGTTATGAAGATAAGTTTCAGTCAGCTTTATCTCATTTCTTAGAATGCTGGTGGTGGTATCAATATGCGGAAAGATATAGATGCGATTTATCATTTTCAGTATTTTTTAAACCTAGAATCGGTGAGATGATAGAGAGGGAATTAAATGAAGTCAAATATTCTATTCGTAGATCTCTGTGTATGGAAGCTGGAGAACAATTAGGTAAGCATTGGGGTAAAGTAACATATGAGGATCTGTCTAAAATAAACCTTCCAGCAGATAAAATGAATTCTCTTAAATCTATATTCGGTACATTATATTGGGCTGACCTAGAAACTCATGAATTATATATACCATCAGAGGAGAAGGTGTCTTCTTTTGAATATCCTACAGATATGTATGATGATATTGAGAGTTTTTTGATAAAGCAGATGTGTGATAATGAATGTAAACTTACTGATAAATTGCTCAAGCAATTTGCCGCAGATTATTCTTTAGATTATAAAGAGATGAAAAAGGCACTACCGAATGCAGAAGTCAAACTTTATAAAATATTGAAATCTTCTTCTGAATTGATCGAACTACAAGAATAATATCTAAAAGAAAAATCATCTGAAACTGTCAGATGCTTTGTAATTCACTCACTGTTCTATAAGATTCTCTTCTATTTTTTCAACATCTTCCTTTTCTATCCTTAGAAATAAATGACCTTTTACAGGTTTTCTATGTATGATTCCTCTGCAGATAGATGTTTCATGAATATTAAGATCTAAACAAGCAGCTTTGTTGCTATTATAAATAATTCCACTTGTTTGATCTAATACTAATTTGGTAGATTTAGATGTAGGATAAAATTTTCCTAATTTTACGGATCCATCCTTTAGTGTTACTAGGTACTCAATTAAATCATTGTTTATTTTATTTTCCTCGCTATCCATTTGGGTCGGTGTCACTTTAGGTTTGTCGAGTTTATTGTCGGATTTGATATCTTCTTTGATTGAAGATTTTTTATCAGATTGTTTTACGCTATAATCTTCCATTGATAAATCCAATTGTAAATAAGCTGCTATAGCTCTATCAATTTGTTTTAGTTTCTGTCCAGTTACCTGACCCTTGTAATTGTAAAGATCAGATGTTACAGCTGGAAATATTTGATTGACTACAACAAAACACTTCTCTCCAGGAACCAATTCAATAGGTACTGCGTTATATGTTTCGGATACGTCATGCTTTTCTGAAGTAGTTGACATATGAGATATAGGACAAACTAATACTTGACAGGGTCTGGTAGGATTCGATACCTTGGAAATGATTATAACTAGATGCACTCCTTCCATTATTCCACGACGTTTGTATTTCGTCATGTCATATTTCCAAATGCCTCCCTTAAAATATGTCACATAATCCATCATTATACTTCCTTTCTTCTTAAGTTCAATAGTATTATCTACATTATTTAACGGTTGTCCGACAATTCATTGTGTTTTTTCAAAGTTAATTGTACTGTTGTTATCGAACAACCTACATCATCCGCTATAGCTTTATATGTCCAGCCATTCTTCCGCAAAGCAATTATTTTACCTTTGTCAATTTTACTTTTTTCTTCCGGCTGATCGTTGCGATTACTAGAAGCATTAAGAGTTTTAGGTGATTCATCAGTATTTATAAAACAGATACTGTTCGCAAATAAGTCTCTTATATGCTTAAATTCATATCCATCCTTAGACGGTAAAAGTATCTTGATGTCGCTGTCTGGATATTTACAGAAATATCTAAGACAATATTCCAAACTAACTTCTTTGTACATTTCACAACCTCCTATCTGACGGCGTTAGGTAATTTTCCGTGCCAGCTTTTATCTCCTAGTTTATCATAAGCATAAAATTTTCTTAAATATTGCCAAACGGCATGCCCTTTAGAAGGAGCAGATACAATCTTTCGATATATTCGAGTAGGAACATCATAATAGATATAACAATCTCCTGGCCCTCCATCAGGTCGTTTGTACTGAACTATAACATCTCCAACTTTTTTAGCATAATCTGTCACTTCCATACCGTATGAAAATACGTTTGATGATCTGCACCTAGTAAGTTTTTTCATCAATTCTTTGGTATTGATAGCACAATAAATTGATTTGTCGAAAAATATATTGATTGTGTATACAGATTCTTTATAGTATACTCGTTTCATTTATGACCTCCAACCAATGTAATGATTTTTAATATTGAAGGTGATCAATACAGTTCTTTATCCATCTTTTCGTATTCCGCGAATAATTCTAAGCACTCATTTCTCTTGTACTTAGAACAAACTATCATGTTTATTTTTCCTTTGAAATGATCAAACATTTCTGCATCTCTGAATCCAATACGTTCCGCATCTTCAGAAGTGCATCCATAGTAGCAATTATCCATGTTTGCCCAGATCATTGCTGACAAACACATAGGGCAAGGAGCACATGTTGTGTATAAACTGTATCCTTTTAGATCGTGAGTTTTTAGTTTCGAGCATGCATTTCTTATCGCTACTACTTCTCCGTGACATGTCGGGTCGTGATCTATCAACACTCTATTGTGCCCAGATGCGAGTATGTCTCCTGTAATACTATCAAAAATGACAGAACCAAAGGGACCTCCATGTTTCTTACTTATCCCTTGTCTTGCCTCTTCAACAGATTTCTCTACAATCAAACTTAGATCTAACATATATCCTCCTTAAAATATTTATTTCTTATTTCTTCAATTTTATCATAACAGTCATTCGAATTCAAAACACCTTTTTGACTGAGTGTATCTGAAGTCCAAAAAATATAATCGTGAATAGCATCATAAACGATAGAATAATCGAGAGTTAAAGGAAATTCGTCTATCCTCGCTAAAATCGAAGGTATTCGATCTATCAGCGCATCTTCTCATACATCCCAAGTATTCTCAATGATGAATTTAGATGTTGGGTACTTTTTCTTGTTTTTGAGTTTATCTACTTTTGTTAAGAATTTCGTACCTATTTCTGTTTTCCAATGATTCTGTGATTGTGAATTAGGGAACATCCATACTTTTATAAGATGTTCATATAAGTTTTCGGATTCCTTTTTAAGTTCCCTTGCAACTTCTTTTTTAGTTTCTGCAAAACATAGTATTTTCAATACAAGATAATCCTACTTAAAATATTTATTTTCAAATCTGACGTGATCGAATTACTGCGACTGCAGTCTATCACAGCTTCTAATACTCAACAATTGTAGGTGTAGAAGTTAATCTCACTTTTAGCTATAAGTTTACATCTTGTGAGATATGTCTGCTTAATATCTCTATAAGATGACTGACTTTTAACTGTACCTGTAACAGATACGTATTCTGATTCATCTAAAGATTTACTGGTGCTCCAGATAAGAATGTTATCGTTGACATCAACCATCTTATAAAGAAAAGATATACCATACATTGTATCACTTGAATGTACACATGTTACAGACTTAAGATCAACTGTGATTCGTTCGTCTATATTTCCTACATATTCTGACTTGAAGTCGTCTTTATGATTTTTGGCGAACTCCTCGTTATTTTTCTTAAATCTCATGGCCTTTCTATAAGCGATAGTAGCTGATGTTAATATACCTATATCTGACCATTTGACGTACTTATTACTTACAAGTGTTTTCAAATTGTGCATATAAATTTCATGCGTATCAGCTTCGTTGAGAAGCCAATTGATGATGTCGTTCACCTGATTGACAACTTCTTTACGATTGCAATCAAAATTTATTTGATCTGCAAGTTCATCTAATCTCTTTGTAATTGTACCACCATTCAACGCTTTCTGTAAGAATAGTCTAGTAAGTACTTTTGTAGATTCATCCTTTATCGATGTAATATGTACATTACATAACGATTTGATTCAGAAATCAATATCTGAATAATTAGTTAATAATTTCGTAATAAATACAGGCATCTGAGAATAATCAGATGCCTGAACAAATTTCAAATTACAGTAGATATAGAATCAGAAAAGTAGTTGAAAGGTACTATTTTTCTACATATTTAGAAAAGTTTTTAATGAACTTAGCTGTAATAGATGGTTCAGATTGTGTTCCTATTGTAGGAATGTGTGTCATACGATAATTCAAATCATATGCTTTAGTAGCTGACTTATACCAATGCTGTTCGAAATCTGTAAGCGCATTATATACTGCAAAAGCGGTACCTGCATAATTGGCAAGATTCGGTGAGATCAAACATTCGTTGAAGGATTCTCTAACAATTGTTACACTTTCATTAGCTTTTGTGTCCAAGATGTCCCCTGTCTGTGACATCTGATATGGAAACAGGTCATCTTTTAATTCGTCGAGCTTTTTCTCAGATACCTTATAAGATGCAAACTTCTCCATTTTTCTAGATGTTAAAGTAATCGTGTTTTCTGCATTTTCCATAAGTTTATACCCTAAATCTCGATTCATTCCGAAGTCTTTTGTAACTGGAATTCTAGCTGAGTATACCCCTTTATATAATGCGTGCATAAGCATGTTTTGACAAACAACTCGCACAGGTGTAAACACTACTGTTACTTTGCTGTCAGCTTTCAAATGATCATTCATAATAATTATGTAAGTTTCAGCATCATCATCTAAAATCTTACTTTCATTTAAGAGCTTAAATGCTCCAAACACTTTCCTGCCATGATCAATCTCACCGGCACACTGAAATTCAAGTTCTGCACCTAAAAGATTGTCTACCATGTTGAACATATCGACGTTTGCTACAGGATTAGGATATCCGCTACTGATAACTCCTAACACCTGTTTAGTGTCATCCCGCTGAACCGTGTACCATCCCGGAATCAACCCAATATCCTCTGCGGACATTTTATGTATACTAGACGTCCAATCAAAACCACATTCTGTCATTATAGAGTTTGACGATGTTGGCGGCGTTTTCAATCCTTTGCCAAGTGACATCCAAGGCAATTCTTTAAGATAAATCATATTATCCATTGTGATGTGTTACCTCCGTTTTCTTATTCACGAACATTATTTCCAATAAAATATCTGTAACACAAAATGTGCTACAGATATGATAACGATTTTCATTTCAATGTTACTTACGAATAAGGTCATAGAACTCAGATCTTAAAGCATGATCAGAATCAAATCTACCTCTCATCGCAGCTGTTCGTGTGACTGTTCCAGGTTTCTTTATACCTCGCATGGTCATACAAGCATGCTCTCCTTCAATCACAACAATAACATCCTCTGTTCCTAATACTTTTTGAAGTACTTCTGCAATATCCGTACCAATTCGCTCTTGAAGCTGAGGACGCTTTGAGCACATATCAGCAATTCGAGCAATCTTCGATAGACCAATTACTTTACCATTTGGGATGTATCCTACACTTACATATGCATTATACATTGGTAGAAGATGATGTTCACACATAGAGTAGATTGGAATATGACCTTCTACTACTAAATCTCCGCTTTCTACATCTTCAAAGCATACATTGTACTTATCTGCGATCTCATCATTTGTGTAATTCATACCTTCAAAGATTTCATCCCAAGCTTTGAACACACGGTGCGGTGTGCGTTTCAGCCCTTCACGACTAGGGTCATCACCAATACATACTAGCATGTTATTGATACATTTCTCAAATATATCTTCTACCGAATCCATAGGAGAAATAGCTTTGAGTTTTACTCTATCTATTGTTTCATCTGTTTTCATTATTACACACCTCTTTCATCTGGATTCCAAATATACTTATGAAGTTGAAGTTGTACCTTACAATGATTCAATTCATTATCTATCATAAAATTTACAATATTTTTTGGATCATACCCAAATACAGGACTAAAATATACAGAAGATTTTGGATGATACGTTTCTAGTACACTCAATGAAGCCTTTAAATCTGTTTCATTTCCAACCACAAACTTTAGTACATCTTTCTCTCGAATAGATTTAAATGCTCTCGGATTCATCATACTAGAACAACCACTTGAAGGACATTTGTAATCTACAGTGAACCATACATTCTTGCACCCATGATATCTAGATGGATCAATTGTTCCATTAGTTTCTACATTGATATCAAATTTATTTGTTTTACTCAATTCTGCAATTAACGTAGCAACATGTGGATGAACAAGAGGCTCTCCTCCAGTGATTGTAATGTTAGGACAGTTTAATTCAAAACACTTTTCGATGATTTCATCTACTGTCATATTAACTACATTTTTATCATGTACGTCATGTGCATACATGGAATCGCAGAAGGAGCACAAAATGTTACAGCCCGCAAGACGGATGAACGTAGCTAATTCTCCTGCTCTTTTTCCTTCTCCATCTATACTTTTAAATATTTCAACAACTTTCATGATTTAATCCTCCGGACAGTAAGTAGCAATATTGTTTTCTGTTTCCTGTACAGCTACTGAAATGACATGAATATAATAACAATAGATAAGAATCTCTTCTTCAAGCATATCATAAAATTTTTTGGCCATCCATTCCGCAGTAGGATTTTCATCTACAAGAATGACCTTCTTACAATTCTCTTTTATTACATTTGCGATAGGATCAGTATTTTTAAGAATACAAGAATGGTCATAATTATCTTCAATTAAATCTTTTATCATTTTCTTAAGAAGTTTGAAATCAATAACCATTCCAGCAGAATTTAGATCATTTACACCTACTACTACTTCAACTTTGTACGAATGCCCATGAAGGTTATCCCTACATTCGGTTGAATAAGTATCTACATCATAAAGTCTGTGTGCAGCTTCAAATGAAATTTTCGTCTTCACAGTATACATCATTATTTAGTCCCCCTTAGTCGTTTACTTAGTTGAGCAAGTCGCCACATTTCCATTTGATCATCACCGCATTTCTTTGAATGGGTCATCAATTTCATATTCGATTGGATCAACTGCATTGTTTGCTTTGAATGCTGCTATACGATCTCTACAAGTTCCACACAATCCACAAGCTTTATCTCTGCCATTGTAACAGGAAGTTGTTAATTCAAACGGAGCACCTAGAGATAATCCTATTCTAACAACTTCTGATTTGTTGCAATTCACAAATGGGGAAATAATTTGAACTTTATTTCTTGATCCGATCAAAATAGCTTCCTTTATATTTCGAATAAATTCTTCAGAACAATCTGGATAAGCATCACCTGCAGCGTCATCCGCATGCGCTCCGATGTAGATCTCAACATTGTCTTCAGGGTAAATCTGCATAGCTAATGAACCAATCCCCATCAGCATAAGTCCGTTTCTTAATGGAACTTCTGTTGAAGGTTTTCCATTCTGCTCAATTTGTTCTGCATAACTCATTTCTGGAATTGTATCCGTAGAACCCTTAAGCAATGAACAATTACTGTACTTGAAAATGTTTGAAAGATCTAATTCATAATGACCTGTGTGGTAGAAATCAGCTACTTTAGCTGCACACTCCAACTCTTTAGAATGCTTCTGTCCATACTTGACAGATACTGTTGATACGTTTTCAGCTCCAAGCTTATCAACTGCGATAGCTACACAAACTGTGGAGTCTACACCCCCTGACGAGAGGATAAGTGCTTTTGAAGATTTGTTTGACATATAACATGTCTCCTTTCTGTTTTTTAAATTGTTATATTCAAAAATCAATAGCTAGGTAACAGCACTGTCTATTGATTTTGACATCAAAATTATTATGCTGTTCTAGGTCTGTGACTCAAGTTATGCTGCATAATTGCTTTTTGTCTTTCCTTTTTAAGATCTACATGATCATCATCTGCATAGATGCTCATAGGAAGTATGCTAATACCTCCCCTAGAGTTAAAATCACCATATACCTCTATATATTTAGGATGTAATAGTTCTTCTAGATCTTTCATAATCATGTGAATACACGATTCATGAAAATCTCCATGTTGTTGAAAACTAAATAAATATAATTTTAATGATTTAGATTCTACCATGTATTCATTTGGTATGTATGAAATGTGTATTGTTGCAAAATCTGGTTGATTCGTAATCGGACATCTTGACGAAAATTCAAAACAATCTAAACTTATCACCTGTTCCTCATAAGAATGGTCTTTAAATCTTTTCTTAAACCTCTCCAATATACTTGGATCATAATCAAACTCGTACTTTGTATTCTGATTACCTAATAATGTTACACCTTCTACTTGTTTATTTTCTGTCATCTTTAATTCTCCTCATCTTTCCAAACAAATTTACTGTTTATCATTTCTCCATTATCAATAATAATATCTTGTCCTGTCATAGATTCATTCACCACAGACATGAAGTATATCCATTCAGATATTTCCTCTGCCGATGCCCACTTCTTTAATGGTGTGACTTCCATAATTTTACTCCAACAGTCTTTATCATATATAACAGATTGATTTAATTCAGTCAATACACCTCCAGGGCTTATACTATTACATGTTGCACCGTACTTAGCAATTTCATTTGCTATTGCCTTTGTATAAGGGAGTACTCCTCCTTTAGATGCTGCATACCAAGGAAACTCTTCTCCTGTATGCGCAGACACGGATCCGACATTTACAATGCTTTTTATATTTGGCTGAAGTCCATATTTTTCTGTTATTTTTATAAGAGCTATTAAGTTTGTATCAATAACCGATATATCATTTGACTGTATTCCTGCGTTATTTATAAGATAGTTTACATTATCAATGTCAGGCAAATTGCCATATTCTGTAATATCAACTCTATGATGAATATAATTTTTATGCTGAATTGTTCCTTGTTCTAAATCAATTCCATGGACCATGAACCCCGAAGATAAAAATTTCGTAGCAGTAGCTAAACCAATTCCTTTTGAAGATCCTGTTATGACAACACTATTATTTTTCATCTATTTGCTCCTTCAATCTCTTTTAGCTTACATTTAGTGATATATGGAGGGAGGGAAGAGTTACCGGATCCTCTCCTTTATGTTCTATATCTAAAATGTTCTCTCGTACTAACTAGATTAAATATAAGCTAAAGTCATAAATCTTCAAATTCATTCAATTTGTCATACATCTTGGTTAAAATATTTTCGACAGTTTTTCTTGTTTTATTGCTAAGATCCATATGATCTTTATGCTTATCATACCAATCAAAAATTTCATATAAATTTTCGTTCTGCCATGAAAAAGCCCACCAATCGCATATCATCTCCAAAATATAATTCTCAGGCATATCCAATACGATCTCGCCTTCATCCGGTTCATCGTTAATCAGAATCCAATGCTGCCAATGATGTGGGTTTCTATGGATATGGTTTAGCCAAGCGTAATTAAAGTCCTGCACAACTTGATACGATCTGTTACCACCGTAAAAATACGCATCATAAGCGTTGTATTCATCTTCGCTTGTTTTACTGTCATCGTGAGCAAATCCGATCTGATACACCAAATCTAAACAATCTAAACGAATATCATTTGGTATCAATTCAGGAAGATTGTTTTTGATCCAGTCAAATCCTTTCTTTACGTTTGATTTATGCTGTTCCAAATATAAATCGTATTCTCTGCTCATTTTATCGATCCCTCCTTCTTTATAAATAATGTTGTGAAATTTCTTTTCTTTGAAGATTACTTATTTTTGATGTAGTCAATATAATTTTGACCTACACCTGTCTGCTCCCATTTTTTAGAAACTTTATACCCCCAAGGGCTGAATATCATTTCTGCGAATAACTCAAAAATTGCACCAACAACTGAACACATTACACATTGTGTCATTGTCCATCCAAAGAAATTATGAGAAATAAGTAGAGCGAATATCATATTATCTACGAATTGACCTAATGCAGTAGATACATAAGATCTAAGAGCATACATCTTGAAAGAATTTTGTTTTGACAACTTTCCAATTAACTCGTTTATGATACAATTTACTATAGCCGAAACAGCAAAGGCAATCATAGACCCTAAAACAACATACCAAGTACCTCCAATTGTAGAATCAATAGCTTTATTGACAATTTTATCATTGAAATCATAGAATGCTGACCAATTATTTGGAACAATAGATACAACCCAAAAAAGTCCAGACATGATAATATTCAATCCAATGGCCAATATGGAAATCTTGATAGATGCTTTTGCCCCATACCGCTTTGTAAGCATATCCATAGATAAAAAGCTTATCCAAGATAACAAGAACCCACAATCCAGTGCAATATAATCATAATTGATAAATTGCTTACTTGCGAATAAATTCATGAGGCAAACAGATAAAACAAAAAATACAACTGTTAATGTTGGAAGATTTCTTAGAAGTATCTTATAATCTTCAACTTCTCGTTTGATACAAGTTTTCATGTGTGATTTCTCCTTAATCAAATATAATCTTAAGTTACAAAAATATAGTCGTAGAATAGTGATCTTTACTCTACGACATATCATAAATCATATTCATATTATCATCCTCCTTATTATTTTTGTTTTTACTGAGAGGCTTTCAAAGGAAATACAAAACTCTCAAGATTTTATTAGAAATATAGCAATTTGCTGATTTCTTCTGGATCTTTCAATTCACCTTTAGCTATTCTTAGTGTTATCTCACAAAGCGAATTGTCTGAACAATTTGGTGGTTTGATAGACATCAAAATTAGAACCGCAGTTCTCTTGTTTCCATCTTCAAAAGGGTGCCCCTGTATCAAAGATCTAAATAATGCAGAGCATCTCACATCTTCTTTGTCGAACCACTGTTGCACAGATATTGCTGAAAGTAAGTTATTTTCATGTATCGATATCGATTCTTGACTCACTGAGTTGCAAACAATTCTATTGAATGCTATCACTTTATCTGAATTTATCATTTATCTTTCAACCAATTCATTATGTTAACATACATATCGTAAAGCTTTCTAGCTTCTTCTTCATATGTTTCAATTGAATTTTTATTACTACATTTTATGTTTCTATAAATTACTTTTTTCATTGTTAAATCCTTCGTTTTATTTTTTTAACGATTGTATCAAAAATCATTCCAATACAATATTTGATCTGTTTGAATTTCAGTAGTTTCTAAACTAGAACTTACATCTGATTTAGTAGTTAGATCTAGTGTTAAGCTTAACTGACACACCTTACTGTGTTTAATGTTTTGTTCTAAGAAATACTCTGTCGGTGTGATAAACATCATAGTCAATTGACTATCGTGAGTACTTATTTTATATGGATAAAATAATATATTTTCACCGTCTACTGATAATGAAATGGCATGAAACGTAGATCCGAGAGATTGTGTAAAATTTCTATATAACTCATAGTAAGACTCAAAACCCTCTAATTTTATAGAATCATTTGCTGTAGATGCGTTTACTATTTGAAAATCTTTAACTTCTAGATATTCTCCTTGGTCCATTAAACCAACAGAGTAATACATATTGCTGTGTTTTACAAAGCAAATTTCTCCATTGACAGGATAATAATCTTCAAATGTAGAAAGATCTCCTACTGATAATTTTACTTTTTGATTAGCCAATTTTCATTCACCACACTTAAACGATTAATCAAAGGCATACAGACCTTCGTATTCTTTACCTATTTTCTTGAAAACAAATTTCAAGAGTTTATCACATTCGGATTTAACATTAAAGTTATCCTTTACTTCAAGTATTTTTGTCCCAATCACTTTTTGATATGAATTATCGAGTTCATACAAATTGATACGAATTTTATTTTGATATGTCACAAGATTCAAGTTCAGATCAATATGTCCCTCAGAAGATTCTCCTTCTTCTAAAAGATCCTCATCTATTGTATAGTGTACACGAAGATAGCAATCAAACGTATTTACAGATGATTTATATTGATAACAATATTCAACATTGTTGTATATATATTTACCTAATTGAATCATATACTGAGAAGGTTGTAATTTGGCTGAGATTATTCTCTTCATATTAACTACACCAAATAGTCCAACAGTCTAATTTGCTGTCATACTCAGCCTTCTCGACAGTTACATCGTTATCCCAATAAAAATTAACGTCTTCTGCTGTTTGATCTCCTACATAATCGTGCCATCCATATTCTCCGTTATCATAAAGTTGAAATTCTTCAATATTGTGTTTTAAACAAAACGATTTAAGTCCAATCATAATTTTACTCCTTACTTCCCAGGATCTACCCAGGATCTATTTTCCATGTGATATAACGGCTCCCTCAGATGCCATTTCTTTTCAGCTGCTGAATACACCCATATATAAGGACCGTGTTCTGACTCTATAGGTATTTGCATTTCCGCCGGATTCAATCTAAATCGAATACAATGATAGATAGCGTTATTTAGGTTATAATTTGCCAATCCAAATCTCAAATATGCGAAATGTCCTGAAGGTATCACATGATTTATAGTAGATAAATCAAAATAGAATGCCCTCAGTGCTTTCTCGTTTGTATATGGAGGATCTCCAAACTGGGCTGTTCTACTGGTTGAACTTCCAGGATAATTCATGTTTGTACCATTTGTACTCGGTACGGATGCATATACCTTAGAATAGTTGATAGCAGATCCACTATTGTCAGATGCAGCCACAGATAATTGAATATAAAAACTTAAAGGATACCCTATGCAGGGTACAGGTCTATATGCATACGAAGTCCAAAATCTTTGTCCACCTGAATCACAAGAACATGCATTCATTGCAAGTTTACCAAATTTTATATTATTTCCAGTATCATTTTTAAATTTGATACATACATCCCCATATACTCGCCATTCAGATTCAGTCATCCAAGTGAAATAAGATTCTGTTCTTATAGATCCTACGTCTGTGCTATCATGCGCCCACCTATAAATGAT